>Ga0302325_10015814_pt1 | contig 16022 bp, 17 predicted proteins | sample Palsa_T0_2_FD_201948 | JGI IMG/M metagenome (GOLD analysis project Ga0302325, IMG submission 201948) | Peat permafrost microbial communities from Stordalen Mire near Abisko, Sweden - Palsa_T0_2 | ecosystem: Environmental > Terrestrial > Soil > Palsa > Peat permafrost | place: Sweden: Abisko... | reverse complement strand
AAGGGCGCTGAGAAGGCGGAGAACACTGAGGGCAGGGTCCCGCAGGTTCCAGCGTCCTGGTAACTTAAGTTCGGTATAAACCCTATGGAACTACCTCCCTTTTTATTAGACCGCTGGATCGAACAAAAGCAGGACCCCGATTCGAAGATCGAGTTCGACCTGGCGTCCAGCACCGGGCCGGTCTGGACGCTCCGCGAACTGCTGGCGATTGGGGGAGAGGGTGAACTGGAGGCTTTGCTCGATGCCCCCATTTCCTATACTGCCGCGCTCGGCACTCCGGCGTTGCGGGCGGCCATCGCCGATTTGGAAGGGGTGGACGCGGAGGCGGTGCAGGTGGTGACGGGCGCGTCGGAGGCGCTGCTGATCCTGTTTTTCCTCTCGGCCGAGCAGGGGGCGAATGTCGTGCTGCCCGACCCGGGATTCCCAGCGAATACGGCCCTGGCGGAGTCGCTGGGAATTGCGGTGCGTTATTACCATTTGCTTGCGGAGAGCCAGTTTCGCGTCGATCCCGATGAGATTCGTCGGCTGGTGGACGGCAACACGAGGCTGCTGCTGGTGAATTCGCCGCATAATCCGACCGGCGCTGTGATGAGCGATAAAGAGATCGACGGCTTGCACGAGTTTTGCGCGGAGCGCGGTGTACAACTGGTCTGCGACCAGGTTTATCATCCGATCTATCACGGCGCCGAACAACGAACCTCGGCTCGGCTCCCGCATGCGACAGTGATCAGCGACTTCTCAAAGGCGCTCTGTCTGAGCGGGCTCCGGATCGGCTGGATGGTGGATCACGATGCCGCGCGGCGGGAGCGTTATTTGAATGCCCGCAACTACTTCACCATCACCGCAAATGTGTTCGGCGAGCGGCTGGCCGTGCTCGCGCTACGCCACAGCGCGAAGATTTACGGACGCGCGCGGGAGGTTTCGGCCCGTAACTTGGCGCTGCTCGACGAGGTGTTTGCCCGCCACTCGGCGCGTCTTCAATGGGTGCGTCCGCGGGGCGGGATGACGGCATTTCCCAGGCTGGCGAGTGGAACGGATGCTCGGGCATTCTGCCGGGGATTGGCCGAACGCGGAGTGCTGATGACGCCGGGCGATTGCTTCGGACAGCCGGCACACTTCCGCTTGGGATTTGCCGCGTCGGGCGAAAGGTTCGCGGCCGCGGTGGAAAGATTCGAGGACTTCTTGAGAACCGTTGGCTCGGAGAAATCTATTTCGGCGTCGTGATCTTCTGGTGGTCGACGATTTGCTGGAGGAAGCGCAGGATTTGCCCGGGCTTGTAATTACGGGAGGGCTCTAACTCGCCGCTGTTGGTTCGTCCGACCGGCGCACCGTCCCAGGCGAAGAAGGCAGCAGCGGGCACTCCCTTGTCGAGAGTGACCCCAAGGTTTTGAGCAACGTCTCCATTCTTCTTGCCGTCGTCGCCGATGTCCACGCTCACGATTTCGAAATGGCTTTCGACGTAGCCGCGGACTTCGGGTGAGTCGAGCGAACGATGGAGGACCTGGCAATCCTCACACCAGTTGGCGCCGAAGATGACCATAACGAACTTGCGGTCGGCGCGGGCGCGGGCCTGTGCGGCCGCGAGATCTTTGCGGGCGTCTGCGTCGGCGCGGTACGGGCCGGACGTCGCGGCGTGCGGAGTTTGCGCGAAGGCGGGAAACACAGCGGCGAGTAACACTAAGAGGAGTTTCATCTGCCTTAGTTTAATCTCTGGCGCGGGCGACCGGAAGCCGGATCATTCCGGTTCACCACAGAGACGCAGAGACACGGAGAAAGACTTAATAAGGCCGCTTGGAGCGGTACGCGGCCGAGTTGTGCGCGTTTCGAGAGCACAGAGGTAGCGGAGGCCACAAAGGACGCAAGGCTCGATCATCTCCGCACGGCGTTATATCCCGACTTAGCCTTCACTCTAAGAGTGGCATCCTTCGGACGGATGGAGATTTTGCGGAAGGTGTCGTCGTCCGAAGTATTTGTCGAATGGTAGCCGAGTTCGTAAGCGGAACGTAGCTGTTCGCCGATTTCCTTGAAATTCTCAGCCAGTCCCTCCCCGCGGGCATCGAAGTCGGCGCCGCCAGTCTCTTTGGCGATGCGCGCCATCACGCTCGTGCCGTATTTATTGCGCGCTGTCAGACGCTCATTGTGCACTTCGGTGTAGCGCACACAGAAGAGAAGCACGTTGTTGGTCTGCGCAGCCTCGATGGCATCGAGCATATGGTGCGCGCTGGAATTGTCCTCGCCGTCGCTGAAAATGACCAGAGCTTTGCGTCCACCATCGGTCTTGGCCAACATCTGCACGGAGGCGTAATAGATGGCGTCGTAGAATGCGGTGCCGGCGGTGCGAATTTCCTTCGGCCCCAGCTCGGGATACTCGGAGACGTCCTTGAGGCGGTCGAATCCCATGAGAGCGGCGGCAAGATCGCGATCGGGCTTGGAGTAATCGGCCACCAAACGGATATGGTTGGCGAAGCAGACCAGGAAGGCCTGGTCCTTCGGCGCGAGGGCGGCATGGAGAAAAGTGCGCAGGTCCTTTTCATGCGGCTTGAGGAATGAACCCTGACTGCCACTGATATCGACCACCAAGCCGAGAGTGAGCGGCACGTCCTGGCTGGGAGCGAAAAAGGAGATTTTCTGCGGAACGCCGTCCTCCAGCACCTCGAAGTCGTCCAGCGTAAGACCTGTGACGAGCTTACCGTGGCCGTCACGGACAGAGAAGCTAATATTTACCAGATGCACGTCGGTGCGGAAGTCGGGCTGCGCCAGACAGAGCGAGGGGAGTAGGCACACGGCCATCCAGAGCTTCATAATCTGTATTACGCCACACTCATCGACGCGGAGGCAGAAAGCTTTGGCCGCCGAACTGCAAAGTCCAAGCCGTGCGAATCGCGCGTCATGCCGGATTGGTGCTCGCGTTGGGCGGCGTGCTGCTGGCGGGCTATGGCCTGTACGAGGGCTTCGGCGGGCGAATTTACCAGGCGTGGCGGGGGCGCGAGTTGGATGGCGAACTGGATAGCTTGCCGGCCTCGGTACCCGTCACGGCGCGGCGGAAGATCAGGTACGAAGAAGGCAGTGCGATCGGGCGGCTGGAGATTCCCCGTCTGGGTCTTTCGGTAGTAGTGCTGGAAGGCAGCGATCACGGGACGCTGCGGTTGGGCGTCGGACGGCTGCCCAGTTCTTCGGTGCCGGGCGAGGCGGGCAACGTGGTGCTGGCGGGCCATCGCGACACGTTCTTCCGGCCGCTGCGCGAAATCCGGCCCGGGGACGAGATCTCGTTGCGCACGCCCCAAGGGACGTTTCCATACACGGTCAAGTGGATGAAGGTAGTGACCCCAACAGATACCAGCGTGCTGTTGCCGACCGCGTCGCCCGCGCTGACGCTGGTGACTTGCTACCCGTTCTACTACGTCGGATCGGCGCCGCAACGCTTCATCGTGCGGGCGCTGCCGGCGAGTACTGCGCGAATCGCCGCGCCGGCCGCGCATTCGGACCGGCCTAGCCCATTCGGTCCGCGGAATGCGCCGGTGGCCCAGGGGACAGCAATGCGCGTCGCGCCTCCGGCCAAGCTGCCCATTGTGGCAGAGGGTTCGCCGGCGGCGGTGGAGATGCCCGCGCCTCCGAAACACGGCGGCATTGGCCGGGTGTTCCGGAAAATCGCCGGAGTTTTCTCGCCGCATCGCGATAAACTTCAGTAATGGGCCAATTCGAGAAGGCTTTCGAGCAATTTAAAGTCGCGGGAAAAGACCTCGGGGACAAAATCCGCGAGCTGATCCACGAAGGCAATGTGCGCCGCATCATCATCAAGGATGAACATGGGCACACGTTCCTGGAGATCCCGCTGACGCTGGCTACCATCGGCGTGGTCGCTGCCCCTATTCTGGCGGCCGTTGGCGCTATCGCTACGGTGGTTAGCAAGTGCGAGGTGGTGGTGGAGCGCACCACGGAATAGTCCACTCGTCAAGAGAAGCAAGAGAAGAAGGACAAGCTGAAGCATGTCCCACAAGCTACTCGCGGGGGATGCTTAGGTCTGACTCTTCCTGAGCGCGGTGGCGGACGTCGATGCCTTTCACGAGGAAGACTACGTCTTCGGCGATATTGGTGGCGTGATCGCCAATTCGCTCCAGATTGCGTGCGACGAAGATGAGGTCCACAGCGGCGGGGACTACGCCAGGATCGCGCTGCATGGTGGCCAGCAATTCCGCGTAGACTGCGTCACGAAGCTTGTCCACTTCGTCGTCTGAGAGCAGAACGTTGCGGGCCATTTCGGTGTCCGAATTGACGAAGGCATCCAGGCATCGCAAGAGCATGGATTGCACCAGCGATGCCATCTTCGGGATGTCGATCATCGGCTTGACGAGCGGATGATGCATCAGCGAGAGCGACCGCTCAGCGATGTGCTGGGCGAGGTCGCCGATCCGTTCGAGATCGGTATTGATCTTGAGCGCGGAGGTGAGAAAGCGAAGATCGCGCGCCACCGGCTGATTGAGCGCTAGCAGGCGTGTCGCCAAGCCGTCAATCTCCATTTCCATGCGATTAATCTGCGGCTCGTCGCGGATTACCTGCTCGGCCAATTCCTTGTTCTGCTCTACCAAAGAGCGAACGCTGCGGTGGATGGCGGACTCCACCAGCCCACCCATCTCCAGTAATTTGTGGTTCAGCTCTTCTAGTTCGATGGTGAAGTGACGCACCCAAAAATCCCCCTCGTTCTAACCTCCGGCCACATTGATTTGAGTCTACCCGAATCTGCCGGTGATGTAATCTTCCGTCTCTTTCTTCGCGGGATTGCGGAAGATGAGGTCGGTCTTGCTGTATTCGATCAGCCGGCCCATCAGAAAAAAGCCTGTGAAATCGGCCACGCGGGCGGCTTGCTGCATGTTGTGGGTCACGATGACCATGGTGCATTGATCCTTGAGCGTGAACATCAACTCTTCGATCTTGGCGGTAGCGATGGGATCGAGCGCGGAGCAAGGTTCATCGAGCAGAAGCACCTCGGGATCGACGGCCAGCGCGCGGGCGATGCACAGGCGCTGCTGCTGTCCGCCGGAAAGCGCATACGCCGATTCGTGGAGTTTATCCTTGACCTCTGACCAGAGGGCGGCGCGCTGCAGGCTGCGCTCCACGCGGTCGCGCATTTCGCTGCGCTTTGCCATGCCGTTGATCTTGAGCCCGTAAGCGATGTTGTCGTAGATGGATTTCGGAAACGGATTGGGCCGTTGGAAGACCATGCCCACACGCCGGCGCAAACTGGTGACATCCACGCCGCGCACGTCCTCGTTGTCGAGCAGGATCTGCCCTTCCATGCGCGAATTCTTGATGGTGTCGTTGATGCGGTTCAGGTTGCGCAGGAAGGTCGACTTGCCGCACCCCGAAGGCCCGATGAGCGCCGTTACTCTGTGCTCCAGCATCTCTATGTTGATGTCGTGCAGAGCCTGGAAAGCGCCATAGAAGAAATTCACTTTGCTGGCCCTTAGTTTAGGGCTGGGTGCGGGTGTCGGGTTGGGCACTGGCGCCGCCTTTCGATCCGGAGCGGCCTTCGGTTGCGAGGCAAAATCGGGTACGGTGCTCATAGGATTCTCGTTGTTAGCCACGTGGCACTGATACTCCCCTGGCCAGAATCAGGCGGGCCAGAATGTTGGCGGTTAAGACCATGCCGATCAGCACCAGGCCGGCAGCCCAAGCCTGCTGATGCCACTCTTCATAAGGGCCGGTAGCGAGCTTATAAATCATAACCGGCAAAGACGCCGTCGGTTCCGTCAGGCTGCCCCAATACTGGCTGAGGCCGGCGGTAAATAACAAAGGAGCAGACTCTCCGGCGATGCGCGCCACGCCCAGAATCATGCCGGTCATGATGCCCTTGCTACCCGCTGGGACCGCCACGGTGGCGATCATTTTCCATTTGCTGGCGCCCAACGCCAGTGCCCCCTCTCGTAGCGAGAGGGGAACTTCGCGGAGGAACTGTTCGGTTTGCCGCGTCACGATAGGGATCAACATGACGCTCAGCGCAATCGATCCCGCGAGAGCGGAGTTTCCATGCAGCGGCACCACCAGCAAGGCCCACCCGAGGATGCCGACGATGATGGAGGGAACACCATTCAAGAGATCGGCGATATAGCGAACCACGGCCGCGAACTTCTTGTCCTCGTACTCGGCCAAGTAGACTCCGGCGATAAATCCAATTGGAATCCCTAGGAGCGCCGCTATCCCGACGATTTGTGCGCTGCCGACGATCGCATTGGCCATTCCGCCGCCGGTCTCGCCGATCGGGACGGGCAACTTCGTGAAGAAATTCCAGCTCAGCGAACTCGCGCCGTTGACGATGAGCGCGCCCAAAATCAAAAAAAGGACCGCGACGGTGATAACGGTGCACACGCCGGTCATGGTGAGCATCATCGCATTGACGAACTTGCGCCTGGCCAGCACTTAGCGCCCGGACCCTTTCTTGGTGGTGGCCACAATCATCATGCGGGCAACGCCGTTGATGACAATGGTAAGGCCGAAGAGCACCAAACCAAGCTCCACCAGGGCAGAGGGGTAGATCTTTCCGCCAGCCTCGGCGAATTCGTTGGCGATGACGGCGGCGATCGTATATCCGGGCCATAGAAGCGAAGCATGGACGGCGGGAACGTTACCGATCACCATGGTCACCGCCATGGTTTCTCCCAAGGCTCGCGCCAACCCCAGAAAAATCGAACCGAGAATTCCCAATTTGGCATACGGCACTACGATCTGCCAGGTGGTTTCCCAGCGCGTGGCTCCCAGCGCCAATGCCGCTTCCCGCTGTTCGCGGGGTACCGCCAAAAGCGACTCGCGCGAGACCGAGATGATAAACGGAACGGTCATGATAGCCAAGACTAGGCCTGCCGTAAGATATCCAACTCCCGCGGCCGGACCCTGGAAGAATGGCAGGAATCCCAGGGTCTCCTTCAAAAATGGCTCGATATACTGGCGCATCAGAGGCACCAGGGTGAAAATGGCTAGCAACCCGTAGATCACGCTGGGAATCGCGGCCAGCAGTTCGATTACGAAAGTGAGCCCGTTGGAGACGTTCGGGGGGGCCAGTTCGGCCAGGAAAATCGCCGCGCCTACACCCAGCGGAATGGAAAGCAACATGGCGACCACCGAAGTGACCACCGTGCCGTAGAGAAAGGGAAGAGCTCCAAAATCTTCGTTTACCGGATTCCACTCAGACGAGGTAAGGAATTTCCAGCCGAACTTGGCGCGCGCCGGCTCCGACCTCCAGAGCAGCTCGTAGACCAGCAAAATAACGATTGCCACCAGAACACAGGCAAAAAACAACGCAGTCAAACGAGCGATTCGGTCGCCCATTTGACTGCTGGTTTTCCGGACCGGCTTGGGTACAACAGCCGTTTGGGTAGCCATCTGGGATAGGCCCCGTCGGACCTAGCGGGCTCCCTTCTTTATCGGGGGTGTCACAGCAGCATGCGCCGCGGAACCTGCCAGCGATGCCAGCGATGTCAATTGCTTCTGCTCTTTTTCGACCACCGCCTTCGGCAGGGGAGCGAAATCCAGGGATGGCGCAATCTTCTGGCCGTCGGCCAACATCCAAGCCAGGAAGGCGTGGATCTGTTTGGACTTATTGGCGTCGGGAATATGGGACGGAATGAGCATCCAGGTGAAGCTCGAAATCGGATAGGCATTCTTGCCCGCGGCATCGGTGATGGAAACGCGGAAATCGTCCGGCATTTTCACACCGGCAGCGGCTTCCGACACGGTGTCCATGGAAGCCTTGACGAACTCACCTGATTTGTTCTTTACCAAGCCGTAGCCAATCTTGTTCTGAATGGCGTAGATCAGCTCCACATAGCTGATGGAATCGGGAGTCTGCTTCACCAGACCAGTGACGCCGGCGCTTTGATTGCCGCCCAAACCGGTGGGCCAGCTCACGGCCTTGGCAGCGCCCACCTTGCTCTTCCATTCGGGGCTCACCTTGGACAGATAATCGGTGAAGATGAAGGTCGTGCCGCTGCTGTCGGTGCGATGCACCACCATGATGTCGTCGCTCGGGAACTTGACACCTGGATTGTCAGCAGCGATCGCCTTGTCGTTCCACTTCTTGATCGTCCCCAGGAAGATGCCGGCGAGCGTGGGTCCACTGAACTTCAGCTCCTGGGTCACGCCGGGAACGTTGTACATCGGAACGACGGCGCCCAGCACCGTCGGGAAGTGAAGAATCTTACCTTTGACGGCGCCCAGTTCCTGGTCAGTCATTGGCATGTCCGACGCGCCAAAGTCGACCGTTCCGTCGGTCACGCCCTTTACGCCGCCGCCCGAACCGTTCGCCGTGTAATTGATCTGAACGTCGTTATGGGCCTTGTGGTAATCCGAGAACCACTTCTCGTAGACAGGTTCCGGAAAAGTTGCGCCGCAGGCGTTGATTTTGACCTGCGCAACGGCAATCGACACAGCGGCCGCTGCCATCATCCCACACGTCATGACTCGTTTTGTCATTCGATACCTCGATTTTCCCAAAGCAATGTTACAGTTCGGTTAACGAACCGCGAAATTCCGTGCTCCGTGCTATTTGCCTATGGTCGGAGCAGAACCGGGCAAAGTGTACCGGATGTCGACGTACACGGTGCTATCGTGACCGCCCTTGGGAGTGTTCGCGGCGACGGACCACAGATAGCGATTGAGCCACTCGTACTGCGTGATCATGCTAAGCGCACCGTATTTCGCATCTTTCCAGAAGGTTTGCACATAGCCGATGGTGAACTCCTGGATGTTGCGGTTCTGGCTTCCACCGCGGAAGCCATATCCGATAAGGCTGGTGCCGTTGGCATCGAGCGCCACGTCCCTGCCGACGTAGATATCGCCGTAATAGGCATACAGCAGAAAATTCTTGGTGAGGTTGGCTTCGAAGCCTTGCACCATGCCACCAGAGTGAAGCGGGCTCAGGCTGCCATTGGAGCGGATCACCACGTCGGGCGCCTGTCCGAAGAGGTAGCGGCCGCCGCCATCGCTCCAATAGTTATTGGTGATCAGGCGGAAATTCTTCACGATTTCGAAGTTCCCGTTGAACGATCCGCCGGCCCCTGCCTTGGTGAATGTCACGTTCGTATTGGGATTCCAATCCTTGAAGTTCCGTTCGATTCCGGCGACTTCGAAATGTACGCGGGAGCCGGGATCGAAAGCCAGTTTGGCGATGAAATCCGGGGTCAGGTTGGGAGTGCTGAGAGGGGCACCGGTCGACGCGTTGTCTAGCTGGCCGCCCACCAGGGAAGCAAGCGCGGTCGGGGCGGTGATTGAGGAGCCACCGGCAGAACCGCCTACATACTGGTTGGGATTTTCCGCGGCGAAGGCGACCGCGACGGTGTCAGTGGGGTGGTATACGAATCTCAGTCCTGGCTGGCGGGTCCAGGTCAAGCCCGCTACATAGTTTACGTCCATGGCTTGGCTGTAGAAGAGATCGGCCGGCAAGGGCGAGATGCCTTTCCGGCCAGGCGTCAGCAAACTCCAGCTTTGACCAGCCAGGAACTCGATGGCGCCCTTGCGGACGTCAACCCAATACAATCGGATGCGGGGAACGAACGCGCCATTGGTAACGCCGATGGCATTCGAACCGCTGGTGCCCAGGAAGTCAAACTCGTTGTAGCCGATGATATGGGCGTCTTTCACGTTGGCGTCGAAGCGGAACCCGACGCGGCTGTTCTGCGGGCTGAAGCGGAATTCCGAGAGGTGAGCGGTGGATGCATTCGCCAAGGGAACGCTGCCGAAACTGCTGCCGATACCGGAGCCGGCGTTCTCATTGCGCCATACGCCCGTCAAGTCCATAAAGCCGACGGGAGTGAGGGTGGCGTCGCCGATCTTGAGTTGCAGCGGCGAACTGGGCTCGCCTGCGGGCACCTGAGGATCGAGGACATGCGGCGCCCGAGCGGGCGGAGGCGGCGGAAGAATCGGAGTGGAGGACGCCACTTCACCCATATTCGGCAGCATGTGCGTGGGCGCTGCCGGAGCGGTCGCGGGCGCGGCGGCCGCACTCGTGGCGGCAGGCGCCGGCGCGGCATTGGTTGCCGCCGAGTTCGATGCGGGAGCTGAAGCAGCCGCAGGCGATGCAGTGCTTGAAGAGGTCGCCGCTTCGATCGCCGTTTTCTGTTCCACCAGCATCTTGCTCAACTGCTCGATCTGCTTCTGCTGCTGCTCCAGCTGGGCTTTCAGCTTGGCGAGTTCGGCGTTCTTGTCGGCTTGGTCGTCAGCGGCGTGGCCGACGCTGAGGAAGCTCATCGCCATCATTGACAATAGGAATGCTGCTCGTCGTGTTCGGGTCATTTCCATCCTTCCTGGTGTGAAAGCGTAGAGAGAGCCTGAAGGCTTGCTGCTATTCGTCTATCGGCAGGATTCTTGCAGTACTTGAGTTCATTCCCTGTTGCTGGACTTAAAATGGAGAGACACCGAAGCCGCGCAAGGGCAACCCGCCTGTTTCTGGCCTGGAATTTGAGAACCAAGGGTTGAGCTTAGCGGAGGGTTGTTACGGGACGATGAACGCTTGATGAAGACTCGCTTACCTGGAAATGAATTCAGGCAGCGAAATGGTGAAGCGCGACCCCTCTTCCAAGGTGCTGGTCACCGCAATGGTCCCATTCATTTGTTCGATGGCGTGTTTGACAATAGAGAGGCCGAGGCCCGTACCTCCCACCTGTCGCGAGCGCGCCTTGTCCACGCGATAAAAACGCTCGAAAACGCGGGCCAGATCGAGAGCGGGAATTCCGATTCCGGTATCCCAAATGGAAATCTCCACGCGCCCCTCGGGACGCCGTTCCACCTCAATCCCGACCTCACCGTTTTCGCGATTGAATTTCACGGCATTGTCCAAAAGATTTAGCACTGCCTGCTCGAAGCGGATGCCGTAGCCGAGGATGACTACTTCGGGGATTTCGGCAACGCGCAGGTTCAGTCCACGCAGGCGTGCCGCCGGTTCTACCGCGCGCACGGCGCTGGCAACGGCATCGGCCAGGGGGATGGGGCCGGGTTCGGGCTCGGGGCGTCCCGCTTCAAGATCCGACAGGGTCAGCAGGTCGGCGGCGATGTTGTTCAGGCGAATACCGTTGGCCTGGATGATTTCGACGAATTTACGGCGGTTCTTTTTATCGTCCAAGCCGCCATCGAGCAGAGTCTCGGCATAGCCGCGAATGGTGGCGAGGGGAGTGCGGAATTCATGAGATACGTTGGCGATGAAATCGCGCTTGATGCGTTCCAGGTGCTCTTCCGGCGAGACATCGTGAAGGATGGCGATGGCGCCGCGAAACGTGCTGTTGGCCAGGAGCGACGCGTTGACGTCGAAGGATCGCCCGGATAACTGCACGCGCCGGTGCACGGGCTCGCCGGAATCCACCACCAGCTTGAGAACGCGGAACAGTTCGGGATCGCGGACCACGCGGATGAGCGGAATGCCTTGCGCGGCGCCGTGATCGCCAATGGCCTTTTGAAAGGAGTGGTTGCAAAAGGTGACGTTCAACTGGCCGTCGACGGCCAGAACCGCCTCGGTCATACTCGCGAGGACGGCCTCGCGGCGGGTCAATTCCATGCTCAGGCGGTTGACCAACTCCGCAATCTTCGGGGTCATCCCGGCCACCGAGCGGGTCAGTTCGCCCAACTCGTCATCTCCGTGAACCAGTGGCGGTCGCACGGCTTGCTGATCGAGCATGGTGTCGACGAATGCCGTGAGAGCATTGACGCGGCGGGCCAGCGATTCGGCCAGAATCCAAGACACTCCGACGGCCGCGAAGGCCAGCGCGAGAGATAGCACGCGCACGCGCACATCCCCGACGAAGACAAAAATCAGAACCACGAAAGGAAGCGCCAGCAGTGCAGCGGCGGTAACAACCCGGCGCGCGATCGAATCCCTCATCGCCAGTCCGCGCGACGACTCAGACCGAGGCTGCCTTTCCGCCCAGGGCGGCCTCGGCTTCGGCGAGGGAGGGGTATGTGACCAGAATGGAGCCGACGCCGGAAACGCGGAACAGAGTCTGCAATCGTTCCGACGCGCCGACCAGCGCATACTGGCGGCCGTGCTGCTGGCAGGAGACATGGAGGGTCAGGAGCGAACCTAAAGCGGCGGAGTCCATGTACTCCACGTCGGCCAGGTCGATGATGGTGATGGGCGGACGATTCGAGCGCATCGCGTCTTGAAATTCGAATAGCGAGGCGAGCGTGAATGGGCCGGACAGTTTGACGATGCGTTCTCCCACAAGGTGCCCGTCGCTCCAGCTCATGAAATCGGCCATATTCAGGCAGTCTACTACGTTCGCGCGAGACACAGGTGACAGAAATGTTACAGGGTCACGGCCCGCCAATATTGGCGGAAAAACTAGTGGGCGATATCGACTTTGGACGGGTCCACCTGATAGCCATCGTCTTTGGCGGCGTTGACGGCAGCCGATCGCAAGATCTCATCCCCGGCGTCTTGGGGAATCTTGGGGATCGACCGCCGAATCACTTCCTCGCCGATCTTTACACGGACACTCCAGTGTTTCTTTTCGGTGTCCCAATTAACATGAGCGCTGTCAGCACTAAGCACGAGTCACCTCCCGCAGGGCCTTTCGACCAAATCATACACCCTCGGGCAATCTCGCGGTGTGGGCCAAAGTACCTTTTACGCGGCGCCGAGCGCCTGGAAGCGAGCCACGACGGCGAGGAGTGCTGGACAAGCTGAAGCTTATCCCACAAAATCACCGGTGTGTGCAGCGGTGGGGCATGCTTTAGCTTGCCTGCCCGGGTAACAGCCCGGCCAGTGCCTGTGGACTACCAAGGCCGACGAAGCTCGGCCTGCGATGTTCCGCCTTATCCCAGCGCCTTCCCAACCAAAGATTGCGCCTCCTCCTGGAGACGGCGTAGATGGTTGGGGCCGTCGAAGCTCTCGGCGTAGATTTTATAAACATCTTCGGTACCGGACGGCCGGGCAGCGAACCAACCGCGGCGAGTGACCACTTTCAGTCCACCGAGCGGCGCTCCGTTGCCGGGCGCGACGGTCAACATGCGCTCGATCGGGTCGCCGGCGAGATCCTTTTCGTGGACCTGATCGGGCGAGAGCGTCGCCAGGCGCGCTTTCTGCTCGGGCGTGGCGGGAGCGTCGATGCGCTGGTATACCGGAGCGCCGAATTGTTCCGTTAGGGTGGCATAAATCTGGCCGGGATCTTTGCCGGTGCGCGCCAGGATTTCAGCCGACAGCAGGGCCATGATGATTCCGTCCTTATCGGTGGTCCACACCGTGCCGTCGCGGCGCAGGTACGACGCGCCAGCGCTCTCTTCGCCGCCGAAACCGATCGATCCCGAAAGCAGACCGTCTACGAACCACTTGAAGCCGACGGGAACTTCCACCAGCTTACGGCTGAGGCTGGCGACCACGCGGTCGATCAAGCTGCTCGATACCAGGGTCTTCCCTACCCCGGCGGTCGGACTCCAACCGGGCCGGTGATTAAAGAGATACCAGATGGCCACCGCCAGATAATGATTAGGGTTGAGCAGGCCGGCGCTGCGGGCGACAATTCCGTGACGGTCGTGGTCGGTGTCGCAGGCGAAAGCGACGTCGAACTTGTCCTTCAAAGCGATCAGGCCCGCCATGGCATAAGGCGAAGAGCAATCCATACGGATCTTGCCGTCCCAATCGAGGCGCATAAAGCGAAAGGTAGGGTCGGGATCGGCATGGGCGATGTCCATTTTGAGGCCGTATTTCTCCGCGATCCGCGCCCAATAGGCCAGTCCCGCGCCGCCCAGCGGATCGGCGCCCAGCGACGGTCCGGCCGCGCGCACGGCATCGAGGTCGACCACGGAGGCCAGGTCGTTCACATAGGCCGAAATGTAATCGTGACGGTGGGTAGTGGAGGCGGTGAGCGCCGACGCCAGGCTCTGGCGGCGTACGTCGCGGAGTTGCTCGCGCAGAATCTGGTTGGCGCGGTTCTCGATCCATTTCGTGACGGCGGTGTCGGCAGGCCCGCCGTTGGGCGGATTGTATTTGAAGCCGCCATCGTCGGGCGGATTATGCGAGGGCGTGATGACAATGCCATCTGCTAGCCCCGCGGTGCGGACGCTGCCGCCGGGAGGCCGGTTATACGTCAGTATGGCGTGAGAGAGTGTCGGGGTGGGCGTATAACCGCGATTCTGGTCGATCATCACGTCGATGGCGTTAGCCGACAACACTTCCAGGGCACTGGCGAAAGCCGGCTCGGAGAGCGCATGGGTATCGGCAGCGAGAAACAGCGGCCCATCGATACCATTCTGCCGGCGGTACTCGCAAATCGCCTGCGTGATGGCCAGGATGTGGTCTTCGTTGAAGGCGGCATCGAAGGCCGATCCGCGATGGCCGGACGTCCCGAACGTTACTTTCTGTGATACTTGAGATACGTCGGGATGTTCGGAATAGTAGGCGGTAATCAGGCGTGGGACGTTGACGAGGTCCGCAGGCTTGGGACTTTGACCGGCTCGGGGATTTATCGGCATGATGATCCAAATTAGCGCAAATTGCGGCGTTCCCTTATGAGATTATTTTCTCCAAGGAGGATCGACGACGTGAAGGGAATTTTATTGGCCAGTGTAATGATGTGCCCCGTGGCGATGTGGTCCCAGGACATAAAGCCCATCGATGTCAAGCCGGGATTATGGGAAAACACGACCACCAGCCAGATCTCGGGACTCAAGATGCCGCAACTCACTCCTGAGCAACTCGCCAAGATGCCTCCGCAGGCGCGGGCGCAATTCGAAGGCGTCGGTGCTCCGCAGACTCAGACCTTGAAAGCCTGCATCACGCGCGAGCAACTCGCGAAGCCACTGTTCGATAGCGGCGATAAGTCCTGCTCGTATAATTTGAAGAGTTCTTCCTCCAGCAGCCAGACCATTCACGTGGAATGCACGCGCGGCAACACCAAAACGTTGGGCGATCTGACGCTAGATCGGGTGGATTCCGAACATTTGAAAGGCGACATGCTCATGAAGACCACGGGTGACAGCAGCACCGCCGGCTCCATGGGTCAGAACATGACCATCAAGATTTCCTTCACAAACAAGTTCCTCTCTTCGGATTGCGGCGACGTTAAGCCTGGTGGCGGCGACAAGTAGCTGCGTGGGACATGCTTCAGCTTGTCCAAGCGTGCGAAGCGCGTTCAGTCCCCTTATTGCGCCACCACCTTCACGTCGGTAACATAGTAAATTCCGCCGCTCACCACAACCGTGGCTTCGATATGGTCGCCGGTATGGAGTTTCGCTAACTCGGAGTCTGGCCGGACAGGGTATTCCATCGTCATGGCGTCCATCCAGTCGTCAATTTTCCCGGCATCGATGGTCGCCATCTTGGCGGCGGGGTCCACACCTCTCACGACGCCCTGCATGGGGTAGCGCTTCTCAGCTTCCTTCGTGCCGCACCCAAAGAGCGCGAATAGCAGCACGAGCAGGCAGGCAGTTTTCATCATCGCTTCTCATGATCGCACCGCCGATGGCGATGCGGCTCGATGAGCTCGTGAGTGGCGAGTATGAGCAGACCGATCGCCAGCAACGGGCTATCGAGATTGATGCACAGCGCAAGGGCGACATAAGCCCACCCCGCGCCGCAGATAGCGAGATCCCAGACTGCCCTTTTTCGGCCGATTCGTTCCCGGGGCATTCGCCTACCGCAAGGCGCCGATCGTATATTGCAGGTTGGCGTATGTGCTCTGGTAATCGTACTTGGCGTTGACGTCTTCCACTTCCGCCTCAGTGAGGTTTAACAGGGCCTGCGTCAGTTCGACGATATTGGATAGCCCGAGCTGATACCGCTGCTGCGCCAGTTCGCGCGCCAGCGTGGCCTGCCGGACCATCTCCGCAGTGACATCCCGCCGCTGATAGGCCACCATCGCGTCGGACCATGCCGACCGCACATCGCGCGCGATCTGCTCCGCCTCATTGCGCAATCGCTGGTCCGCTTCCAACGCCCGATAGTGCGCCTCCTCGCGCCGGGCCTTGAACAATCCGCCATTGAAAACCGGAATCTCCACGTTCACGGCGGCCCCTTCATATTCGTTGGGGATGACGCGCGGCAAGGT
>Ga0302325_10015813_pt1 | contig 16023 bp, 11 predicted proteins | sample Palsa_T0_2_FD_201948 | JGI IMG/M metagenome (GOLD analysis project Ga0302325, IMG submission 201948) | Peat permafrost microbial communities from Stordalen Mire near Abisko, Sweden - Palsa_T0_2 | ecosystem: Environmental > Terrestrial > Soil > Palsa > Peat permafrost | place: Sweden: Abisko... | reverse complement strand
AAAATCGACTTCGCCAACGCGCGGCTCGCCGTCGCGGGAGTATAAGGGTGCACGCTATCGTCGTTCCACGTACCGGTGACGCCTCGGTTCTCGAATGGACCGAGCGGCCCGATCCCAAGCCCGGGCCGGATCAAGTCACGATCAAGGTCTCGCTGACCGGGGTGAACTACGCCGACATCATGCGCCGGCGCGGCGGCTACCGCGGCGGACCACCGCCGTTCGTGCCTGGCCTGGACTGCGTCGGCACGATTCTTGCGGTCGGGCGCGAGGTGACCGACCTCAAGGTGGGCCAGCGCGTCGCGGCGTTTCCGGAAGACGGCGGCTACACCGAGATCGCGATCGCGCGCGACATCCTGACCTATGCGCTCCCCGACGCGGTACCCGACGAGGCCGGCGCGTCGCTGACGATGCTGGTCACGGCGTACAATACGCTGGTGACGTGCGCGCGGCTCGAGCGCGGCGAGAGCGTGCTCATCCACTCGGCGGCCGGTGGGGTCGGCTCGCTGGCGATCCAGATCGCGCGCGCGCTCGGTGCCGGAACGATCGTCGCCGTCGCCGGCGGCGCCGAGAAGGTCAAGTTCGCGCACAGTCTCGGCGCCGACATCACGATCGACCACACGACCGAGAACATGGCCGCGAAGCTCGAACCGATCGGCGCCAAGGTCGACGTCGTGCTCGACGCGGTCGGCGGCGAGACGTTCAACTCGACCATCGCGCTGCTGGCGGAGTACGGACGGTACTGCATCTATGGCCAGGCCTCGGGTGAGCCCGGCGAGGTATTCACCAACGTCCTGCACAGCGGCAACCGAGCGGTGATCGGATACTCCACCGGCGGTTATCGCGCGTCGCGCCCCGAGCGGCTGCGCCTTGGCGTCGAAGGCGCGTTCGATCTCGTCTCCGAGGGCCTCGTCAAGGTGATCGTCGGAGCGCGCTACCCGCTGCGCGACGCCGCCGAAGCCCACCTCCACGTCGAGTCCCGCGCCAGCCACGGGAAAACGCTCCTCACGGTCTAACTCCAGCCTGCACCGAGCTTCGTGGAGTAGGGGTGAACCATGCGACGTGCGATTCTCACCATCACGCTGGCGGCGCTGCTGCCCGCAACGGTCTCGGCGAGCGGCGGGACCGCGCCGCGCTGGGTCGTCCCGATCGACTCGCGCACGACCGATCAGTGGTTGAGCGAGGATGCCGGTGTCGTCTACGGCGCACGCGACGGACGGCTCGTCGCGCTCGACATGCGCACCGGCCGCGTCGTGTGGCGCGCGGCCGTCGCGCCGGCGACGAAGAGTGCCGTGGCCGGCAATGCGGTAGCAACGCCGACTGCGAATGGTGTCGTGTTTCTTCGAGCGCGGGACGGTGCGGTGGTGCGCCGCGTTCGATTGCAGTCGTCGCCGAACGGGATGATGCAGGAGACGACGTCACCGATCGTGGCGAGCGCGTCGACCGGGTTCGTGTCGGTGACGAAGACGCCAACCGGGGTCGAGGCCAGGGGCTGGACGTTCGACGGGCGGTCGCGCTGGACACGGCATTACCGCGGCGCGCCGTTCGGTACGCTGTTACCGCTCGGGGGTGATGCAATCGGCCTCACCGTTCCGGGCAGCGGCGATTTGCTTGCGATCGACGGCCGCGACGGGCGCGCGGTCGCCGCCACCGACGGCGTCGACAGCCTGATCGGCGCCGACGGGCGCTACCTGTGGTTCAACGTCGTCGGCGGCGGGATCAAGGGAATCGACCTCGACACGAACCGCTCGATCGCGCTGCACGGCTCGATCGTGCGCGGCGCGGCGCGCGTCGAGCACGGTATCGCCGTCGCGGTCGTCGACGGCCGTCTGACGCGGCTCGACCTGACCACCGGAACCCAGCAGACGCTCAAAGTCGATGGCCGCTGGATCGGCGGTCCGACCGACGGCCGCATCTTCGTCGAGCGCGGCGACGGCGTGTACGTGCGTGGTATCGCGCCGGCTGCCAAGCAGCGCCGGGTCGCGCGCTACAACGGCGAGGCGCGTATCGTCGCCGCCGACCGCAACGTCGGGATGATCGCAATGGAAGACGGTCGCATCTTCGTCGTCGACGTCGCGAATGCCAGACCGCTGGCCACCATCGAAACGCCATGCACGTCGTACGAAGGCTTCGCTGCCAGCGACGCCACGACGCTCGTCCACTGCGATACGCACGGCGTCTCCCAGCTCGTCGCCTTCGACCGTTATTCCACCGCATCGTCACCCTGAGCTCGTCGACGGGCGGCCGCGTGAGCGGTGCTTGCGCCGAGTCCGGTGCGCGCCTCGACGACAAGCACGTCCATTGCGGGATCGCGGCGGAACCGCTGGAGACGTTTCTCCATCGCTGCCAGCGCCTGCGGGGCGCGCATCGCGAAATCCTCGAAGTGGTAGAGGATGGCGACGGGGCGCGTCGAGCGCGCGATCGCGATCGCCGGTCGCATGATCGGCCAGAAGTTTGTCGCGGAGATCCCGAAGTCCATTACGGCGAGCTCTTCAGACAACGCCCCGCCCTTCACGTACATCGCGATGCGCTCGTAGAAGTTCGCGAGACTCAGCACGCGCTGCGCGCGCAGCCCCATCGGCATCGCGCGCAGCTCATCGACGAACGACGGGTCTTCGAGAGCCGCGGGCAGCTCGCCGCGGACGAACTCGCGGTCGACGATCATCGCCTCCGAGTTCCACTCGCGGTTCAGCGCCGTCAGCGTCTGCATCTCGTTACCGTAACGCATGTAGCGGAGCTGACGCACGGCCACCAACGCGCCGACCACGATTACCAGCGTGCTGGCCGCCGAAAACCCAAGGCTCAAGAGGCCGGTATCAACGTGCATGGTCCGGCGTACTCTGATGCCTGCCCGCCTTCCTTGCCACTCATGGTCAGGATGACAGGGCGAGGGCGTAGATTTCGGCGGTGTGGAGCGGACGGCGAGTGGTGCCGTGCTCGATTTGGTGCTTGCAGCTCATGCCATCGGCGATGATGAGCGTCGTTTCGGCGACGGCGCGGACAGCGGGGAGCAGATCGCGTTCGGCCATCCGCATCGAGATGTCATAGTGTTCGGCTTCGTAGCCGAACGTGCCGGCCATGCCGCAACATGACGACTCGATTGCGGATGACTCGAGACCCGGCAGCGCGTGCAGTGCACGCATGACCGCGGGCATCGCACCGAACGCCTTCTGGTGGCAGTGGCCGTGAACGACGGCACGCACGTCGAGCGAGCGAAGCGGCAGCGACCAACGCCCCGCGTCGATCTCGCGCGCAACGAACTCTCCGAACAGCAGCGCCTGCCCCGCGACGGTGCGCGCATCGTCCGTCGGTTCGAGCGAGAGGAACTCGTCGCGCAGCGTCAGCAAGCACGACGGTTCCAACCCGACGATCGGCACGCCGCGGCGCGCGAACGGGAGGAGTGCCGCGATCGTTCGGCGCGCCTCCGAACGGGCATCGGCAAGCATCCCGGCAGAGAGGAACGTTCGCCCACAGCACAGCGGCCGCGCGCCGTCGCTCGCTCGCGCGAACACGACGTCGTACCCGGCGGCAGTGAGCACGCGTTGCGCGGCACGCGCGACATCCGCTTCGTACCAACGGTTGAACGTGTCGACGAACAGCACCACCTCGCCGTTTGTCGCTGCGGCAGAGGCCGCAGTAGACGTCTTCGGCGACGCAGCAGCGCGGACCGGATCGCGAAACGGCTGCGCGTGCCAGCGTGGCAGCGGACGCTTCGCGGTGAACCCGAGCGTACGCTCGATCAGCGTCGCGATGCCCGGCAGCCGCTGCGCTGCGTTCGCGATGCGGCGGCCGAACGGGCCCAGCCGGAACGCTGCGCGCGGCAACCCGGCGACGATGCGGTCGGCGAGTGGGACGCCGTGCTTGGCGCGGTAGGCGGCCAGGAACTCGATCTTCATCTTGGCCATGTCTACGCCGGTCGGACACTCGCGCTTGCAGGCCTTGCACGACACGCACAAGTCGAGCGCGTCGTACAGCTCGCGCGACGTCAGGCCGTCGGGGCCGAGCTGGCCGGTGAGCGCGAGCCGCAGGCCGTTCGCGCGGCCGCGCGTCACGTGGTGCTCGTCGTCGGTGACGCGGTACGACGGGCACATCGCGCCGGACCCGCTCTTGCGGCAGGCGCCGTTGTTGTTGCACATCTCGACCGCGCCGGCGAACGAGCCGAACTCCGACCAGTCCATCTCGGTCGTCCGCGGCAGCGGCGCATAGTCCGGGCCGTAGCGGAACAGCGTGCGGTCGTCCATCTTCGGCGCGTCCACGATTCGGCCGGGATTGAGCACGTTGCCCGGATCGAACGCCTCTTTGATCTCGCGGAAAGCGGCGACGATGCGCGGGCCGAACATCTCTTGGTGGAACTCCGAGCGCACGATGCCGTCGCCGTGCTCGCCGGAATGCGCGCCTCCGTACTCACGCACCAGCGCGAACGCCTCCTCGGCGATCGCGCGCAGCTTGCCGACGTCGTCATCGCGCTTGACGTTGAGCACCGGCCGCACGTGCAGGCAGCCGACGGAGGCGTGCGCGTAGAACGTGCCGTGCGTTCCGTACTTGGCGAAGATCGCGTTGATGCGCTCGGTATACTCCGCCAGATGGCGCAGCGGTACGGCGCAGTCTTCGATGATCGAGACCGGCTTGGCGTCACCGCGCATCGACGTCATGATGTTCAGACCGGCCGCGCGCACGTCCCACATCTCGGCTTGCTGCGCCGCGTCGGTCAGGGCAACGACGGCGCCTGGAAAGCCTAACGACGCCATCGTCTCGTCGAGCTCGTCGAGCTTGCGCGCGAGCGGCTCCGGCTCGTCGCCGCTGAACTCGACCAACAGCAGCGAGCCCGGCTCGCCGCGAACGTACCTCGCCATGATCGGCGCGAACGCCGCGATCTCGCGCGACAGCTCGATCATCGTGCGGTCGACCAGTTCGACCGCGACCGGATCGAGCGCGACCAGCGCTTCGGTCGACCGCATCGCGTCGGCGAAGGTCGGGAAATGGCACACGCCCAGCGCCTTGGCGCGCGGCAGCGGCTGCAGCTCGAGCTCGACCTCGGTGAAGAACGCCAGCGTCCCCTCCGAGCCGAGCAGCAGCTTGGCCATGTTGAACGGGCCGGCCGGGCTGACGCTCTGGATCGCATAGCCGCCGACGTTGCGCTGCACCTTCGGAATCCGCGCCGCGATCTCGTCGGCTTCGCGCGCCGCGATCGCGCGCATCCGCGCGATCAGCTCGCGGTACCGCTCCGAACCTGCGTCACCGTTAGCGCCGACGGGGCCGAAGGACGCGCGGGTGCCGTCGGCCAGCACCGCGTCGATTCCGGCGACGTTGTCGGCCATGAGGCCGTAGCGGATCGAGCGCGCCCCCGAGCTGTTGTTGGCCGCCATCCCGCCGATCGTGCACCGGCTCGCCGTCGACGGGTCGACCGGGAAGAACAGCCCGTGGCGTTTGAGCGCGCGGTTGAGATCGTCGAGCACGATCCCTGGCTGGACGCGCACACGTCGCGCGGCCGTGTCGAGCGCGACGACCGCGCGCAGCGAGCGGCTGACGTCGACGATCAGGCCGTGGTTGACGGTCTGGCCGCACTGCGACGTGCCGCCGCCGCGCGCCGTGACCGGAACGCCGTGCTCGCGCGCGATCCCGATCGTCGCTTCGACGTCGGCAGCATCGCGCGGCACGACGACGCCGAGCGGAACGATCTGGTAGATCGACGCGTCGGTCGCGTACATCCCGCGCGTCGTACGGTCGAACCAGACGTCGCCGGCGACCGCCGCGCGCAGCGCGGCTTCGAGGCGCCGCGCGAGAACGGGTTCGCGAATCAGACGGCCGCGAGCGCCGGCGTGGGGTTCGTCAGGTAGGCCAGCGCCGGCGAGACGCCGTCGCCGTGCGGAATCCCGGCCAGCTCCAACCCCATCTGCACGCCCGCCAGCGTACCGGCCAGCATCAGATCGTTGAACGAGCCGAGGTGACCGATGCGGAACACACGGCCCTTCATCTTGCCCAACCCCGTGCCCAGCGACATGTCGAAGCGGTCGAGGATCGTCGCGCGCAGCGCATCGGCGTCGATGCCGTCAGGCACGAGCAGCGCGGTGAGCGTGTTCGAGTATTCACGCGGATCGAGCGCGAGGATCTCGAGGCCCCAGCCGCGCGCCGCGCGTCGCGTCGCTTCGCCGTGGCGCGCGTGGCGCGCGAAGACGTTCGGCAGCCCCTCTTCGTGCAGCATGTGCAGCGCTTCGCGCAAACCGTACATCAGGTTGGTCGCCGGCGTGTACGGGAAGTAGCCGTCGCGGTTGGCGGCGAGCATCTCGTCCCAGGCCCAGTACGAACGCGGCATCCGCGCGCTGCGCGAAGCTGCCAGCGCCTTCTCCGAGACCGCGTTGAAAGCCAGACCGGGCGGTAGCATCAAGCCCTTCTGCGAGCCGCCGACGGTGACGTCGACGCCCCACTCGTCGTGCCGGTAGTCGATCGATGCCAGCGACGAGATCGTGTCGACCATGAAGAGCGCCGGATGACCGGTCCGGTCGATCGCAGCGCGCACGTCGGCGACCCGGCTGGTGACGCCGGTCGACGTCTCGTTGTGAACGATCGCAACGGCTTTGATCTCGCGCGCGCGATCGTCGCTCAACCGTGCCGCGACGGTATCGGGATCGACGCCGTGGCGCCAGTCGCCGGGGATCACCTCGACGTCGAGTCCGAGCCGCGTCGCGAGCTTGCTCCACAGCGCGGCGAACTGCCCGGTCTCGACCATGAGCACCCGGTCGCCCGGCGAGAGCGTGTTCACCAGCGCCGCTTCCCACGCGCCGGTCCCCGACGAGGCATAGATCACCACCGGGCCCGCGGTCGCGAAGACGGACTTGATCTGCTCGGCGATCTCGAGCGTCAGCTTGGCGAAGTCCGGCCCGCGATGGTCCATCGTGGCGCGGTCGATCGCGCGCAGCACGCGCTCGGGGACGTTGGTCGGTCCCGGGATCTGCAGGAAGTGGACGCCGCTGACGTGGGGCACGAGCTTTTCCTCGCTGTTCGGTAAACCAGGGTATTGTCGGAAACCGCGCTGGGGTCTTGCTGGCGCTATTCGGCGACGAGCACTTCGGCTTGAAGGGTGGGGCCGGACGCCGGCGTCGAGACCGCGTTGACGACGAGCGCGACGACGATGAGCACCATGCCGACCAGTTCGCTGCGCGACGGGATCTCGTGCAGCTGGATCGCGGCCGAGAGCACGCCGACGACCGGGGTCGCCAGCGAGGCGATCCCGGCGACGCCGGCCGGCAGCCGCGACAGGATGAACATCCACAGGAACCAGCCGAGCGCGCCGCCGCCGATCGACATGAACGCCATGACGGCGACGAACGACGGGCTCCAGTGGATCGGCGCCGGGAACACCAGCATCAACGCGACCAGCGGTATCGTCCCCCACATCAGCTGCCAGCAGGTCAGCGAGAGCAGCTCGACGTCGTAGCGCGCGCGCAGCCGTTTGGCGTAGACGGCGCTGGCACCCCACGATACACCGGCCAGCACCGCCAATGCGTCGGGACCCAACGACCGCACGTCGAGCGGCGCGACGACGCAGCCCAGTCCCACGGCGGCAAGCAACAACGCGACCCAACGCAGGCCGGCGACGCGCTCGCCCAAGAACGGCCACGCCAAGAGCGCGGTCCAAAAGGGCATCGTGTAGCCCAGCACCGCCGACTTGCCGGCACCGCCGTGCGCGACCGCAATCGTTTGCAGCAGCGTCCAGCCGGTGGTCTGCAGCAAACCCAGGATCAGCGTCGGAACGAAGGGCGTGGGCTTGAGAGAACGCCGGGTCAGCGCCAAGATCGCGAACAGGATCGCGGTCGCGACCGCCAGGCGCGCGCCGGCAACGAACAGCGGTGACGCGCTCTGGGTCGCGATCTTGATCGCCACCCACGTGTAGCCCCACACCAGCGCGAGGACGATCAGCGCCAGATAGACCGTCCCGCGCCCGCGCGTGTTCACTGCCATGCCGAAAGAACGACCGCACCCGATGCGACGGAGTTTCTTCCGCCTGCTAGCCGATCAGCGGTAAGTGGGCGTCGATGTGGCGGCGGTAGCGTTCGAAGGCGACGCGATAGGTGAGCGCGAGGTCGGGATTGGGCTCGGTCGGCGTGTCGTAGCCCACCGCGCGTGCGGCCGCACCGGCGTCGGCGATCAGGCCGACGGCTTGCGCCGCGAGCAGCGCGGCGCCGAACGCCGACGCTTCTTGCTCGCGCGGCTGCACGGCCGGCATGCCGAAGACGTCGGCGAGCAGATGCCGCACCAGCGGCGATTTGGTGAGGCCGCCGCTGAGCAACAACCGTTGCGCGTCGCGCGCGAGCTCGCGCACGACGTCGTATACCGCGTACACGCCGAACACGACGCTCTCGAAAGCGGCACGCAGAATCGTCCTGCGGTCGTGGGCGAGGTCGAGGCCGTCGAACGCGCCGCGCAGCGCGCTGTTCCAGTACGGAGCGCGCTCGCCGGCGAAGAACGGCAGCACGACGAGTTTGTCGGCGCCGGGAGCGATCTGCTCGGCGAGCTCCACCGCCCGCTCGAAGCGCCGTTCCATCGGAATCTCGTCGAGCAACAGCGCGAAGATCCAGTCCAGCGACGCGCCGGCGGCGCTGGTCGGGCCGCCGACGACGTAGCGCGTGTCGTCGGCGCAGTAACAGAACGTGCGCGCGCGCGCATCGAGAATCGGCTCGTCCGAAAGGATGCGCACCGCGCCCGAGGTTCCCAGCGTCAGGGCGACGTCCTCGCGACCGCTCGCGCCGACGCCGATGTTCGCCAGCGCGCCGTCGGACGACGCGAGCACGACCGAGGTCGATCCCGTCAAGCCCAACTCGCGCGCGATCGCCGGCCGGAAACTGCGCAGCGCCGTCGACGGCAGCGACGGTTGCGACAAGCGGTCGGGCTCGACGCCGGCCAGCTCGAGCGCGCGCGGCTGCCAGTCACGCGTGCGCAGGTCGAGCATCCCGGTCGCCGACGCGATCCCGTGATCGATCAGCCACTCGCCGGTCCAGCGGTACACGACGAGCTCCTTGAGGCCGACGAAGCGGCGCGCTTTCGCGAAGAGCTCCGGATCGTTCTCCGCCAGCCAGCGCAACTTGGCGACCGGCAACATCGGGTGCATCGGCGCGCCGGTCGATTGGTACAGCGCGAGCGCCGTCCCGTCGGCCCGCCATTTGTCGGCGACGGCGTGCGCGCGGCGGTCCATCCAGGTGATGACGCGTGACAACGGTTCGCCGGCGTCGTCGACACACAGCACGCCGTGCATCGCGCTCGAGAAGCCGATCGCGGCCACCTCGCTGCCGCGCATGCGCACGTCGGCCAGCACGCCGGCGAGCACGTGCATCGTCGCGCGGTACACGACGTCAGCGTCCTGTTCGACGAAGTCGGCCTGCGGCGTCTCGAGCCCGTAGAACTCCGACCCGCTCGCGATCTCGCGCCCGGCGGTCGTCACGGCCAGCACCTTGACCGCCGACGTGCCGAGGTCGACGCCGATGACGACGGCGGCCGTGTCGGCCGCCGTCGCCGGCGCAGCGTCAGCGGGCAACGGCCGGTTCGGGGACTTTGTCGATGCGTCCGAGCACCACCACGTACGAGAAGATGCCGACGATCAGAATCACCGCCGCCGTGATCAGCGCGATGTTGAAGGAACCGGTTCGCGCCACGATGATTCCGGTGATCGTCGGCGCGAAAAAGCCCGCGACGTTGTTGAGGAAGTTCATGATGCCGCCGACCTGCCCCGTACTGTTGGCCGGCGAGATCAAGGCGGGAATCGACCATCCGACCGGCGCGTGGAACGAGATCCCCGCCACCGACACGGTGATCCAGAAGACCGCGACGTTGATGTCCTTGGTGTACGCCGCGCCGATCACCGCGAAGCCAAGTACGAGTCCGGCAATCAGTACCGTCTTGCGAACGCGGTTCGCGTCGTAGCCGCGTTTGATCAGATAGTCGACGAGCCAGCCGCCGACGATGAGGTCGGTCAGCGTTCCGACGCCCCAGATGATCAGCACGTAACCGCCCGCTTTGAGGATGTTGATGCCGAACGTGCTCTGCAAATACGTCGGCAACCAGGTGAGCAGAAACGCGAACAGATACCCGTAGGCTGCGAAACCGATCGTCAGGCCCCAGACCTTGCTCTGCGACAGCAGGTACAGCAGGCTCGCGCCGCGCGGCCGCTCACCCTGCGGCGTCTCGGCCTCGCCGCCGCCCTCACGGATGTACTTCGCCTCGGCCGTCGTGAGCCGTTTGTCCTGGCTCGGGTTACGATAGAAGATCCAGAACAGCGCGAAGAACACGAGACTGAGCGCGGCGGTCGTCCAGAACATCCCGCGCCAGCCGAACATCACCAGCAGAAACGCGGTGAAGGGGACGCCGATCGCGTTCGACAGCTTGGCCGCGGCGTCGAACAGTGAGGTTGCCAGCCCGCGCTCGTTGCGCGGGAACCAGTAGCCCACCGCTTTCGCGTTGGCCGGAAACGTCGGCGCCTCGGCGAGGCCCAGAAACAGCCGGGCGGTGTAGATGAGGCCGAAGTTCGGCGCGAGCGCGGTACACGCCGCCGCGAGGCTCCACAGGAAAGCACCGATCCGTGAGATGACGGTGACGCCGTACCGGTCGAGGATGTACCCGATCGGCACCTGCGAGAACGCGTAGACCACGAAGAACGCGCTGCTCAGAAATCCGAACTGCTCGGGACCCATGCCGAGCTCGTCGTGGAGCGGTTTGGCTGCGACCGAAAGGGCGCCGCGATCGATGTAGTTGATCAAGACGCCGAAGCCGAGAATCAAGGCGATTCCCCAGCGCAGGTTGGTGACTCGTTCGGCGGGTGCGATGATGCTGCGTGCCATTGAGCCCTCGCTTCGGAGGTGGGTGTGCTTCGTACGGCTATCCTTTACGATGAAGCGCGCTAAGAAACATCGACTCCCGTGCCGAAGGACGTAGCCGGAATGAAACGTACGCCGGTCTGGGTTTTCCTGGCCGCGGTCGCCGTCCAACTCGCCGCGCTCGAGTTTTGTGTGTGGGCGATGGAGCTTGCCCTCGGCAAGCGTTCCGTCTGGCCCCAGCGCTCCGGCCCCGAGGCGGAGCCCGCTCCGGAAGCCGCTCCGGCCTGGGCGGCCGCGCCGCCGGCGCCCGCGCCGGCCCCGGCGGACGTCGTCTTCAGCCCGCCGCCGCCGCGCGCCCCGGCCCCGCCGCCGGCCGAGCCTCCCCCGCCCCCGCCGCCCGCGGCCGTCGCGCCGCCGGCGCCGTTCCCGCCTCCGGCCCCATCCCCGCCGCCGCCGGCGACCCCCCCGCCGCAGCCGGCCAGCGCGCCGCCGCCGGTGGTGCGACCGGCCATGCCGGCCGACGGACCGCGTTTCGGGCCGCCGCCGCCCCGGCCCGAGCCCGAGGCCAACGGCGTTCTGCCGCGCTTCATCACCGAGCTGGCCGACGACGCGACGCAGCTCGTTCGCGGCACGATCGACGGCGGAACGTTCGCCTTCGGCTTCTATCCCGACGGCAACATCCGGTTCGTCGACGTCGACGGTGGGCGCTACGTCGGACAGGCCGACAGCGCGCGCGCGCGGATGCGCGAGGTCGACGGCACCCGCTCGTTCACGGTCCAGATCGGCGTCGCGACCGACGGCCGGCTGCAAGCGACCTTCACCGGCGGCGCGCACGACACGGTGACGGCACCCTTGGAGCCGATCACCGGTTGGAGCGTTGCGTGAACGTGTTGGACCGGCTCGATACCACCTTGCGCGTCGTCGGCGGTGCCCGCCTCGAGGGCAGCGTCGAGGTGCAGGGTGCCAAGAACGCCGCCTTGCCGATCATGGCCGCGGCGCTGCTCGCGCGCGGCAAGGTGACGCTGCACCGCGTGCCGCGCATCACCGACGTCTCGGTGATGTGGTCGCTGCTCGAAGCGCTCGGCGCGCGGGTTTCGCTGCACGGGCGAAACACCGTCATCATCGACGCGGCCAACGTCAACAAGTACCGCGCGCCGTACACGCTGGTGCGCAAGCTGGCTGCGTCGTTCGATCTGTGCGGCCCGCTGCTCGGGCGATTCGGCCGCGCCGAAGTGCCGCTCCCGGGCGGCTGCATCCTCGGCACGCGCGCGACCGACATGCACGAAGCCGCCTTCCGCGCGCTGAGCGCCGACGTCTCGGTCGCGCACGGTTACCTAATCGCCAACGCGCTCGACGGCGTGCTGCGCGGCGGCGACATCGAGTTCCGGATGCCGTCGGTCGGTGCCACCAAGAACGCGATGCTGGCCGCGGTCACCGCGCGCGGTGACACCGTCGTGCACAACGCGGCGATGGAGCCCGAGGTCGTCGATCTGGCCAACTTCCTCATCGCGATGGGCGCCAAGATCCACGGCGCCGGCAGCGACACGCTGCGCATCAGCGGCGTGCGCGAGCTGCACGGCGTCGAGTACGAGATCATCCCCGACCGGATCGCGACCGGTACGCTGATGCTGGCCGGCGCGGTGACGCGCGGTGACGTCACCGTCAAGGCGACGCGACCCGACGACGTGATCGCGCTGCAGGTCGCGCTGATGGAGTGCGGTGCCGACGTGAGCGCCGGCGACGACTGGATTCGCGTGCAGGCCGCCAGCGTCAAGGGCGGCACCGACGTCGTGACCGCGCCCCATCCGGGTTTTCCGACCGACCTGCAGCCGCAGATGCTGTCGTTCCTGTGTACGGCGCCGGGCGTCAGTGTGGTCGAGGAGTCGATCTTCAACGCGCGCTTCTCGTACGTCAACGAGCTGGTGCGCATGGGTGCCGACGTGCGCGTCGCGATGGACAACAACACCGCTCTGGTCAAAGGCGTGTCCAGCCTGTCGGGAGCGCCGGTCGAAGCGCCCGACATTCGCGCCGGCGCCGCGCTCGTATTGGCCGGCCTCGCGGCGGTCGGCGAGACCGAGATCATCGGCCTAGAGTACATCGACCGCGGCTACGAGCGGCTCGAAGAGACGCTCTCGGCGCTGGGCGGTCAAGTGCAGCGCGCCAGCGGCATCATCCCGTTCAGCGAGCCGACCGGCACCTTCGAGACCAGCGTCTACCCGAGCGTCTAACCCGGCGAGCTGAAACTTGGGCGCGGCGGCTCCTGTATGTCCAGCCATGAACGCATCTCCGCCGTTGCGCATCTGCGCGGCCTTCGCTGCCTCACTGCTCCTGGTGACCGTATCAGCTTCTAACGCCGCGCGCGCGGCGGACGGTGCCGCGGCCGGCGCCGTGTTGAACGCATCGGGCGCCGCGCTGGGGATTGCGGCGCTCCCGAAGATTCGCACGCTGCATCAAACCGGCAAGATCACGATCGTCGGCGTGAACGGGACGGCCGACCAGTGGACCGACCTGCGCAGCGGAACGTTCGCGCAGTACGCGAACGCAGGCCCGGTCGGCGGGGCGCAGGGCTACGACGGAACGCACGCGTGGAACGAGGATGCCAGCGGCGTGGTGTGGGACGACGGCAGCAAGCAGGGTCTGTTCGGCGCACTCGACGCCGTCTACATGAATCGCTACGCGTTGTGGACCCCCGACCGCGGCGGTGCGACGGTGACATCGCTCGGCACGAAGACCGACAGCGGGCGCACCTACGACGCGCTTCAAGTCACGCCGCCCGGCAGCGTGCCGTTCGAGCTGTGGTTCGATGCGTCGACGCACTTGCCGGCTCGGCTCGTCGCGAAGATCGGCACCAGCACGACGACCACGACCTACGGCGACTACCGCGACGTCGACGGGCTGCGCGTGTCCTTCTCGCAGGTCTCGGATACCGACGGTAACGTGACGACGTTCGCCGGCGGCAGCGCCGTCGTGAACGATCCCGGCGCGACCGCGGGCTTGCGCCGTCCCGTCGAGCACGTCACGGACTTCAGCTTGCCGTCCGGCTCGACGTCGATCCCGTTCGAGCTGGTCGACAATCACGTCGCGCTGCCGGTGACTATCGACGGCAAGGGGCCGTTCCGGTTCTTGTTCGATACCGGCGGCTCGAACATCATCGACGCGGACGTCGCCAAGCAGCTCGGGCTCAGCGCGGCCGGCTCCGGCGCGGGCAGCGGCGTCGGCGCGCAAACCGAGGCGATCCAGTTCGCGACCGTCGACGCGCTGGGCGTCGGCGGCGCGACGCTGCGCAAACAGGCCTTCGTCGTCGCGCCGGTCCACGCGGGCTTCGGCATGTCGAGCGGCAAGCCGATCGACGGTCTGATCGGATTCGAGGTGCTGGCCCGCTTCGTCACGACGTTCGACTACGGCACGCAGACCATCGTGCTGCGCACGCCGCAGAGCGCGATACCGGTGACGCAAGGAAAGACGATCCCGTTCGTGTTCAACGGCCAGCACGTGATGGTCGACTGCGCCATCGACGCCATCCCCGGCCAGTGCGTGCTCGACACCGGCAGCCGCATCGCGCTGAGCGCGCTCACGCCGTTTCTGGCCGCGCACCCGGCGGTCGTGCCCGCGAACGCGACCGCGGTCGGCGCGAACGGGTTCGGCGTCGGCGGCGCGTCGCTCGGCCGCCTCGGGCGCACGACGCTCGAGCTCGCCGGCTACACGGTTCCCGACGTCATCACCGACCTGAGCACGCAGACGGCCGGCGCGTTCGCCGACCCGTACTACATCGGCAACGTCGGCGCGGGCGTCCTGCGCCGCTTCGCCGTCACCTTCGACTACGGCCGCCAAACCGTCGCGTTCGTCCCCAACGCGAACTTCGCGATGCACGACACCTACGACCGGTCGGGGATGTTCCTGGTCACGCAGGCCGGCAAGATCGTCGTCGCCGACGTGCGCCCCGGCACACCAGCGGCCATCGCCGGACTCGTCCGTGGCGACGTGCTCGCCACGGTCGACGGCCACGATGCGGGAACGCTCGGCCTGGCGGCGGTGCGCGACACGTTTCGCGGCGCGCCGGGGACTGCAGTCGGCTTGCACGTCGTTGCCAAGGACGGGTCGGCACGCGACGTGAGCGTGACGCTGCGCGACTACGTCTGACGGCAGTTCAAGCGCCGCCGGTCACAAAGAGGGCCGGCAAGAAGCTCCTCTGAGGAATCGCGGCATCGGGCCCGAACGCCCTAGGGCCGTTTTGAACGGACGGCTGCGCAGCATGCGCCGCGCGCCACGACCTCGTCCGGGAGTAGTGTCATCGATATCGGGATCGACCTGGGTACCGCCAACGTCCTCGTTTACGTCAAGGGCAAGGGAATCGTGCTGCGCGAGCCGTCCGTCGTCGCCAAGGACGTGCGAACCAACAAGACCCTGGCCGTCGGCGAAGAGGCGCGGCTGATGCTCGGCAAGACGCCGAGCAACATCCAGGCGATCCGGCCGCTGCGAGACGGGGTCATCGCCGACTTCGAAGTGACCGAAGCGATGCTGGGCTACTTCATCAAGAAGGTGACCCGGCAGCGATCGTGGCTGAGCACGCTGTTCCGGCCCAAGCCGTCGGTCGTGATCTGCGTGCCGGCCGAGATCACCTCGGTCGAGGAGCGCGCCGTGCGCGACGCCGCCAAGCTGGCCGGCGCCAAGTCGGTCGACATCATCGAGGAACCGATGGCCGCCGCGATCGGGGCGGGGCTGCCGATCGACGGCCCGTCCGGCAACATGGTGGTCGACATCGGCGGCGGTACGACCGACGTGGCGGTGATCTCGCTGGGCGGCATCGTCGTCTCGCAGTCGATTCGGGTCGCCGGCAACAAGCTCGACGAGGCGATCATTCGCCACATCCGGCGGGTGTACAACTTGATGATCGGCGAGCGCACGGCCGAGGAGATCAAGATCAAGATCGGCTCGGCGTACCGGCTCGATCAAGAGCTGGCGATGGAGATTCGCGGCCGCGACCTGATCAACGGGCTGCCCAAGACGGTCAAGATCACCTCGGAAGAGGTGCGCGAGGCGCTGTCCGAGCCCGTCCAGGCGATCGTCGAAGCGGTCAAATCCGTGCTGGAGAAAACCCCGCCGGAGCTGGCCGCCGACATCATCGACCGGGGCGTCATCCTGACCGGCGGCGGCGCCTTGCTGCGCGGCCTCGACACGCTACTCGGAGAGGTCACAGGGATCCCGGTTATCGTGGCCGAGG
>Ga0302325_10015811_pt1 | contig 16023 bp, 17 predicted proteins | sample Palsa_T0_2_FD_201948 | JGI IMG/M metagenome (GOLD analysis project Ga0302325, IMG submission 201948) | Peat permafrost microbial communities from Stordalen Mire near Abisko, Sweden - Palsa_T0_2 | ecosystem: Environmental > Terrestrial > Soil > Palsa > Peat permafrost | place: Sweden: Abisko... | reverse complement strand
TCATCCAGGTCAAGTTCGGCGGTCAGCGCGACCCCCGCGGCGCGTTCATCGGGCACGACAGCAGCCCGGCCGCGGTGAAGAACTCGCTGGCGTACACGCTCACCAGACTCGGCACTGACTACGTCGACCTCTATCAGCCAGCCCGGCTGGACCCGCGCGTGCCGATCGAGGACACCGTCGGCGCGATCGCCGAGATGATCCAGGCCGGGTTCGTCCGCTACCTGGGCCTGTCGGAGATGGGCCCGGAGACCATCAGGCGCGCGCATGCCGTGCACCCTGTGACCGCCCTGCAGATCGAGTACTCGCTGATGAGCCGCACGATCGAGGAGCAGATCCTGCCCGTAGTCCGCGAGCTCGGCATCGGCGTCACGGCGTACGGCATCATGTCCCGCGGCCTGCTGTCCGCCAGCAGCGCGCGCGACATCGGTGCCGCCGATCCGCGCACTCGCTTCCCCCGGTTCCAGGGCGAGAACCTGCAGCGCAACCTCAGCCTCGTGGCCGCGCTCGAGCAGCTCGCGGCCGCCCGCGGCGTGACCACGGCGCAGCTCGCCGTCGCCTGGGTGCTGTCCCGCGGCACCGACATCATTCCGCTGCTCGGCACCAAGCGCCGCGACCGGCTGGCTGAGTCGCTGGCGGCACTTGAGCTGACCCTCAGCCCGGACGAGCTCGCCGCGATCGAGGCTGCGGTGCCAAGCTCGCAGGTCGCCGGCGATCGTTACGACGCGGCCCAGATGACGGCCCTCGATAGCGAAAGGCATTAGGCCGGGAACGAGGCCGACGCAGCCGGCCGCCGTCCGCCCGCGCGCGGCCTGGTCAGGAGTTCTGCGTGATCGCGACTCCGAGCAGCACGATCACGACCACCAGCAGCAGCGTGAACCCGATGCCGATGTACCCGAGGACGAGGCCCGCCAGCGCCATGCCGTCGCCCTGCTCGCCAGTCTGGCGAATCTGGCGCCGGGCCTTGTGACCCAGGATGATCGCGGCGAGCCCGGCCGGGAACCACGCCACCAGCTGCCCGACGCCGCAGGCCAGCGCCGCGATCGCCAGCCCGTTGGTGCGCTGCGGCTGCGGCGCTGGCCAGGCCGGCGAGGCTGGCACCGGCCGGGCCGGCGGGCCCGGGTACTCCCGCGGCAGGTCGGCGGTCAGCTCGTCCAGATCAGCCCAGGTGGCCGCGTTCTGCAGGTCGCCGGCGCGCCGTTCCCACTCGTACTTGGTGACGCGTCCTTCGGCGTAGGCGTCATTCAGGATGGTCTGCACCCGGGCGCGGTCGTCGTCTGACGCCCGCATCGCACTCGGATAGCCGCCCTGAGTCATCGTGCCTCCCCGCCAGGTCCGCCGCTGCGATGCGTTCAGGCTGGGGGCCTGAGCGCGGACCATCAGTGTAGGTCGGCGGAGCTGGACCGGCCAGCTCGCTCAGAACTGGGGGCGGTAGGTCAGCAGCACGTTGCCTGAGGCGAACTGGCGGACCCGGGCCAGCTCAAGCTCCGCCCGGCTGGCGCCCGCGAGTACGGGGTGGCCGGAGCCGATGACGACCGGATTCACCATCAGGCGCAGCTCGTCGATGAGGCCGGTGCCGACCAGGCTCCCGGCCAGCTCGGAGCTGCCGATCAGGGCAATGTCCCGGCCCGGCTGCTCCTTGAGCTTGGCCAGCTGCGCGTCCACGTCGTTGCTGATGAGCGTGGCCGGGGCCCAGTCGGCGCTGGTCAGGGTCCGGGAGACGACCACCTTGTCGTAGCCGTTCATCCGCGCGGCCGTCTCCGGGAGCGCCTCGAGGGCGGCCGGAGTCGGCCAGAACGCGGCCATGTGCAGGTAGGTCTTGCGGCCGAACAGCAGCGTGTCCGCTTCATCGAGCTGGGCGACCGCGAACTGGTGGAACTCCTCATCGACGTTGTGCCAGAACAGCTCGCCCGCGTCGGTCTCGTGATAGCCGTCGGCGGTGACCATCAGGAACGCGAAGATCTTGCGCATCGGAGAATCTCCCGGTGTCGGCAGGACTAGTTGTGGCCGGGCCGGCGGTAGACGAGCCCGAGGACACCGTTGCCGAAGCTGGTGCTGGACACCAGCTCGAGCGGGCGTGACTTCGGCAGGTCGGCGAAGAGCGTCTGCCCGTTCCCGACGAGGTAGGGGAACACGCTCAGCCGGTACTCGTCGACCAGGTCGAGCCGGACGAGCGACTGCAGGAAGCTGATACCTCCGTGGGCCAGGATCTCGCCATCGCCCTGGCTCTTCAGTGTCGCGATCTCCGCCGCCGTGTCGCCCCTGACGATCGTCGAGTTCGCCCAGTCAGCGGACTTCAGGGTCCGGGAGAAGACCGCCTTCGGGGCGGCGTTCAGGACCGGGGCGTACGGATGGTCGTCGTCGGCAGCCGGGAAGTACTGCGCCATGCCCTCGTAGGCGACCCGGCCCATGATGTGCACGTCCGCTCGTTCCAGCGCGCCGAGCGTCCACGCCTCATGCGCCGGATCGTCGGGCACCTCGCGGCAGAAGTCGAAGAACCCGGTGTTCTCCTCGCCGATGATGCCGTCGAGTGAGTAGTCGAAGGTCTGTGTCACCAGAGTGCGCATCGTCAGCTCCCTGCCTGCTCGGTGAGGTAGCGGCCCAGGTTGTCGAGCATCCACTCGGTGCCCTCCTGGCGCGCCTCGGGCTTGTCGATGCCGTCCAGGAAGACGCCCTGCTCGGTGTAGGTGAGCCTGGTGCCATCCCGGTCCGGGACGAACTCGATGGTGGCAACCGACACCGACATCCGGTCCTCGCCGGCGTACATCTCGTAGCAGTAGATGATCCGCTGGTTCTCGACGATGTCGTAGTAGGTGGCGTCGTACCGGTAGGTCCCGCCCTCGGGGTCGACGCCGCCGAAGCGTTCGTGGCCGCCGATCCGGAACTCGAGCTCCGGCTGCGAGCCGTCGGACTTGTAGTCCGGGTCGTCCATCCAGATGCCCTTCGCCTCCTGGCTCGCCCAGGCTGCGAACACCCTCGACGGCATCGCGGCCGGGTAGGTGCGCTCGATGGTGAACGTGCCGTAGTTGGCAGAACGCTCTCTCATGGCTTCTCCTTGTCGTCAGGCTGATCGGTGCTGGCCGCGCGGTCCTGGCCGCGCGGCCGGGTACTAGTCGTGCGAGCGAGATAATCGGCCAGGCGCGCGAGACGTTGCTCCCAGGCGGAGCGCCGTTCCGCGAGCCACGATCCGGCGGCCATCAGGTTTCCTGCGGACCGTCAGCCTCGCGGTCGTCCTCGCGAAGCAGATCGAGCGCCGTGGTGTCGGCGGTGTCATCAAGGAACGTGCCGAGGCGATCCAGGCGGCGCTCCCAGCGTGCCCGGCGGCCGGCGATCCAGCTCTCGGCAGATCGCAGTCCCGCCGGGTTGATGCTGCAGGTGCGCGTGCGCCCGGTCTTCTGCGAGCGGACCAGGCCGCTGGCCTCGAGCACCTGGACGTGCTGGACGACAGCTGTCAGGGACATCGACAGCGGCTTGCCCAGCTCACTGACGGAGGCAGGTCCCTGGCTCAGCCGCTCCACCATCAGCCGGCGGCCCGGGTCCGCCAGAGCCTGGAACACCCGGTCCAGGTCAGCGCCTTGGTTAAGCATGTGCTTCAGTATGCCGCCTGCGCCGTCCATAGTCAAGTTGCTGCTTCACTATGTTAGCGGCAGCGAACTGTCAGCGGCATCCGGGATGATGAGAGCCGGCGCAATCGCGGGGAGGTGGCCGCGCCAGTGCATGCGAATGCGAGCGTGCAGGCGGACGTGAGAGCGGAGGCGGACGGGATCGCCGGTCAGCGGGTCCAGGCCGAGCGGTTCACCGCGCAGCTGCTCGCGGGGGAGCCGGCGAGCAGCCCGGTGGAGGTGGCCGGGCGCTTGCTTGCGGTGCAGGGTCAGGATCCGCGCGGCGCCCGGCTCGCGATCCGGGCCAGGACCCGCGGCCTGACGGCGGCTGACGTGGACCGGGCACTGACTGAGGACCGCACCCTGCTCATTACCTGGCTGAACCGCGGCACGCTGCACCTGATTCGCAGCGAGGACTACTGGTGGCTGCATCCGCTGATGGTCCGGCCGCAGCACGAGGCCACGGTCCGGCGGCTGCTGGCGCGCGGTGGCATGACGGATGCCGATGCCGGCAGGGGCGTCGCGGTCGCCGAAGCCGCGCTCACCGCTCACGGCCCGCTCACCCGCGTGCAGCTGCGGATGATCATGGCGGACGCCGGCCTGCCGGCCGAGGCCAGCCTTCCGCTGCTCCTGCTCGAGCTCGCGAGTATGCGGGGCATCGCCGTGCGCGGACCAATGATCGATGGCCAGCACGCCTACGTGCTCGTGCGGGACTGGCTCGGGAAGCCGCCGCGAGAGCCTGATCCCGACATCGCCCTGGCCGAGCTCGCCCGGCGCTACCTGGCCGGGCACGGGCCAGCCTCCGACCGCGATCTCGCCAGGTGGGCCGGGCTGCCAGTCGGTCAGGTACGCCGCGGCCTCGCTGCCATTGCGACCGAGCTCCGGGACCGGCACGACGGCCTTGCCGAGCTTGCCGGCGCTCGGCAGGAGGACGCGGCCCTGCCTGCGCCGCGGCTGCTGGGCGCATTCGATCCGGTGCTGCTCGGCTGGGCGTCTCGCGAGCCGGTACTCGGCGGCCAGCACGGCGTCGTGACGGTAAACGGGCTGTTCCGGCCGTTCGCGCTGATCGGCGGTCACGCCGCCGGGATCTGGGAGTATGCGGGCGGCAGGGTCGTGCTCGACCGTCTCGGTGAGCTGCCGGGCGCAGTCGAGGCCGATCTCGCGGCCGAGGCGAACGACGTGCAGCGCTTCCTGGCGGGCGGCCCTGCGGACAGGACGCAAGCATGACCAAGCTGCCCGAACTGGCTGACCTGCCGTACGCGCACGCGCTGGTTCCGCACGAGGGCGCCTTCAGCTCCGCGGGCGACTTCGACACGGTGCTGTTCGAGGAGGCCGAGTTCGACGCGCCGGATGCGCCGAACAGCCGCTTCCTCGAGTGCGCGTTCCGGCAGGTCTCGATTACCGGCGGCCGGATGCAGCGATCCGGGCTGCGCTATGTCTGGGCCCGCGACCTGCGGCTGACCGGGACCACCCTGGCGGAGAGCAGCTGGCTCGAAGTCACCCTGATCGGGTCGGTGCTGGCGGGAGTCCAGGTGTTCGGCTCCGAGCTGCGCAGCGTCATCTTCAGCGGCTGCAAGCTGGACTCGGTCAACTTCCGTGCCTCGACGCTGACCCGCGTCACGTTCGAGAACTGCGCGCTGCGCGACGTCGACTTCGCCGGAGCGACACTGACCGGCTGCTCGTTCCCAGGCTCGCAGCTCACCCGCGCTGACTTCAGCAAGGTCACGATGGAGCAGACCGACCTGCGCGGCGCCGAGCTCGGGCTCATCATCGACACCGGCTCGCTCCGCGGCGCGACGATCAGCTCGGGTCAGCTGGCCGTCGTCGCGCCGGTCCTGGCCGAGGCACTCGGCATCATCGTCGACGACGACCAGCCGTGACTGCCGGGGAGCCTAGCCGGCAGCCGGGTCCTGTTCTGACCGCCGCTCGGCGCACGCGCGCACCGTGCCGCTGGCAGCGAGCTGCCCGGCTCCGGCGACCGGGATGGCCGTCTGCCCGGGCTCCGCGCGGTTGCGGCGAGGCGCCAGCACACGCCGCGCCAGCGCCTGCACGGTCAGCACCAGGGCGAGGATCGCGGCGGCCACGATGCCGTCCAGCCAGAAGTGATTCGCGGTCACGATCACGGCCAGCGTGGTCATGCAGGGATAGAGAACGGCCAGCCAGCGCCATCGCGTGTTCGCTGTCATGATGACGGCCGCGGCGACCAGGATCGCCCAGCCCACGTGCACCGACGGCATCGCGGACAGCTGGTCCGGGTCGAAGCCGGCCACGCTCGAGTACACCGACTGGTGATAGAGCACCGCGGTATCGACCAGGCCCGTGCCGGACAGCATGCGCGGCGGCGCCACCGGCAGCAGCTGGACGACCAGGCAGAGCCCGGTAAACGCGACCAGCGTTGTCCGCCACCTGCCGTAGCGGTCCCGGTGCCGGACGAACAGCCAGATGAAGCAGGTGATCAGCACCGGGAAGTGCAGCGAGTCGTAGTACAGGTTGAAGAACTGGATGACCAGCGGGTGCGGCAGGAAGAAATGCTGGATGGTGGTCTCGCTCGGCAGGTGCACCGCTCGCTCGAAGTGCCAGATCCAGCGCGACCGGCGCAGGGCACCGGCCGGACCGACGACGGCGAACGAGCCGGCCAGCTGCCACAGCGCGAACAGGCCGAGTACCAGCGCGCTTTCCTGCGTGAAGGTGGCCACTGACGTCAGTTTCGGCTTGCGGGCCGCGCGGAGCGCAACGGTCGCCACGGCCAGCCCCGCTGCCGCGCCAGCAGCCTGGTGCCAGCTCAGCTCGAGGTCAATCACCAGCGGACCGCCTCTGCGCGGCGGCGCACTGGCACCCGTCACCGCCTGCGCGACCCTGGCGGCCGCGAACGATGGCGCTCCGGGATGTCACGAGGCCAAGGTTACGGGCAGATGGCCGGCAGGGAACTGCGGGACCCCGCCGGCGAGGCGGCAAGTGCGGCACAATCGGGCCTATGCGGCTGCCCGACAAGCCCCGCGCTGAGGCTGACCGACCTGACAACCCGGTGGAGCCGGACGCCAGAAGCACGCCCGGCGACCTGCGGGCTGGTGCCGCGGATCGCGCCGCGAGCAGGTACCGCGAATTAGCTGAGCGCCTGGCCCGGCTCGCGGATGCGCATCCGTCGAGTCCGCTCGCCAGCCGGGACGCAGCTGCCGCCGGACCGGACGCCGCCGACGTGTGGTGGCGCGGCGAGATTCCGGGCGGCGAGGTGGCGTCCGCCCGCGCGCACGACAGCGCTGATGCCGGCGCGGACGGCGGGGGAGATGGCAGCTGGACCGACACCGAGCGGACAGACACTGACCGGACCGTCACCGGCAGCCTCGGGCCGGGCGGCGCAGGAGCAGGCGACGGCCAGCCGGACGCGGTCGACCAGCAGCGGCCGGGCGAGGACAGCGGGCCTGGCGGCTCGCGCGGCCCGCAGGACGGTCCCGGCACGCGTCCGTCGGCGCGGTCCCGGCCGCCGGACGCCGCCACCAGCGATGAGCTAGCCGGCCCGGCCGCCGGGCGCACCCCGTACCGGCCGTGGTTCAGCGCCGATGCGGTCGGCGATCCGTGGTTCGCGGCTCGCGGCCACGACTGACCCGGCAGCCGGCCGTGACTGATCCGGTCATGGAAAGGCCTGTTCGGGACGGCTGCTCTAGGGCTGGTCGGGGCGGCTGAGTGAAGCGGGGTCGGGCTCCTGCCGGGGCAGCATGACCTCAGCGGAGACATCGGCTGCGAGCCTGACAACGTCCCCGTCGGCCAGCCGCACCGCGATGCCGGGCAGTACCCGGTCGCCGTTGACAAAAGTGCCGTTCGTGGAGTTCTCGTCCATGATGCTGGCGTGCCCGCCATCGTCCATGGTCACTGTCGCATGCCGCCGCGAGACGTTCTCATAGCGCGCGAAGGCTGCTGCCACCAGGGATTCCTCAGGGTCACGGCCCAGTAGCAAGGTGGTGCCAGCTGGAACTTCCACGTTCCCGGTAGGAAAAGAAAGACGGAGCACGGCGGCTGAGATGGGAGAACTCCGCTGGTGGGGCCGCAGGTATTCCTGCATCACGGTGTTCGCTGCGGGCGAGTCGTCATCCCTGACCACGGTCCGGGGCAGGTTGGCGCCGCAGGTGAAGCAGATCAGGTCGCCGGGCTTCACCTCGGCCGCGCAGTTGGAACAGGTAAGCGTCGCCATCACGTCCTCCTGAACTCCTTGGTAGGCGGCCCCGGCTAGCTCTCCGCATCGCAATGCTCGCACGAGAGACTAACGTGCCGGGGCCCGGTGTTGGTGCCAGGCTGCCTGGCTGGCCGCCGCCCTCGCCGGGGGCGCGGGCGTAGAGTCCAGGTCATGGTTGGCTTCACGCTCAATGAGGAGCACGAGGCGCTCCGCAGCACTGTCGAGGAGTTCGCCCGCGAGGTGGTCGCGCCTGTCATCGGCCAGCACTACGAGCGCGGGGAGTTCCCGTACGAGATCGTCGCCAGGATGGGCAAGCTGGGCTTGTTCGGACTGCCGTTCCCGGAGGAATACGGCGGCATGGGCGGCGACTACCTTGCCTTCTGCCTGGCGCTGCACGAGCTGGCGAGAGTCGACTCCTCGGTGGCGATCACACTCGAGGCCGGGGTGGCGCTCGGCGCGATGCCGATCTACCGGTGCGGCACGCCCGCGCAGAAGGAGCGCTGGCTGCCTGGCCTGTGCCTGGGCGAGCGCCTGGCCGCATTCGGCCTGACTGAGCCAGGCGGCGGTTCCGATATCCCCGGCGGGATGCGCACGACGGCAAGGCTTGATGGCGACGAGTGGGTGATCGACGGCTCGAAGGCGTTCATCACCAATTCCGGGACATCGATTACCTCCGTGGTCACCGCGCTGGCCATCACCGGCCGGACCGACGGCAAGCCCGAGATCTCGGCGATCATGGTGCCGTCCGGAACGGCGGGCTTCACCGTCGGCCCGGAGTACTCCAAGGTCGGATGGTGCTGCTCGGACACCAGGGAGCTGGCGTTCTCCGGGTGCCGGGTGCCGGCCGCGAACCTGCTCGGGCAGCGGGGCCGCGGGTACGCCCAGTTCCTGCAGACGCTCGACGAGGGCCGGGTGGCGATCGCGGCGCTGTCGGCCGGGCTGGCGCAGGGCTGCGTCGACGAGTGCCTGCGGTATGCCGCCGAGCGGACGGCGTTCGGCCACGAGCTCGGCCATTACCAGGCGACGCAGTTCCGGATCGCGGACATGGAGGCCAGGGCACACGTGGCCCGGCTGGCCTGGCTTGACGCCGCAGCCCGGCTGATGGCCGGGGAGCCGTTTAAGCTGCAGGCCGCGATCGCGAAGCTCACCTGCTCGAACGCTGCGATGGACAATGCCCGCGACGCGACCCAGATCTTCGGCGGCTACGGATTCATGAACGAGTTCCCGGTCGCCAGGTTTTACCGCGATGCCAAGGTGCTCGAGATCGGTGAGGGCACGTCCGAGGTCCAGCGCATGGTCATTGCCAGGCAGCTGGGGCTGGACCAGCGTCGCTGAGCTAGCGCTAGCTCCCGCGGCTGACGATCATGGGCGGGACGTCCGGCGCGTTGCTGAGCTTGATCATGTTGTAGTTGGTCATGAGGCGAACGACCTGATCGAGGTCGCTGGCGCTGGTGGTGGTCGGGTAGGTGCCGATGGTGATCAGGTCCGCGTCCTGGACGCTCATGCTGGTGGCCTTCGGCAGCACGGTCTGGACCTGGCCGGTCAGCGACGCCTGTGACTGCGCCTTGGCCAGAGCTGCCTGGAAGTCGGCCGCCGCGGCCGGGTTGTCCTTGACCCAGGCGTTCATGGCCACGTAGCCGAGCAGCGGCAGGTTCGCGGTTGACCCGCTGAATGCGTCCAGGACCTCGACGGCGCCCGCCCCGCTTTCAGCCTGGTAGATGTAGGGCTGGCTGACGAGGATGGCCTGCAGCTTGTGGTGCTCGAGCTCGGAGACCTCCTGCGACTGCGGCATCGGGTCCCACTGGACGGAGTCGGCCTCGTTACCCAGGTAGTCCGACAGCACATCGGTGGCCGCCGCCGCATCGAGGCTCACCGGGTTCCCCGACCCCTGCAGGCCGGTCAGGATGTCGTCGTCGGGCAGCCCGACCTTCGCGTTCGCCAGGCTGACCGGAGACGTGATCGGGGAGCCGGGCAGCGTCAGCACCTCAAGTACGCCCTGGGTGGCGTCGTAACCGTCGGCCAGGATGCGCAGGTCGTGCGACTGAGTCTGCTGGTAGAACACGTTGCCGTAGTCGCTCGCGGCGATATCCGCCTGCGCGCTCTGCAGCGCGCTGAGCTCCGCCGCCTGAGTGGGATATGACCTGATGACCACGTGCTGGAGGCCCTCGGCCGCGAACAGTCCGTCCTTCTTGGCCAGGTAGATCGAGGCGTCGTCGACGCCCGGCACCGCCGCGATGGTGACCGTCGCCGAGACCGTGCCGCCGCCGCTGGCTGAACTGGCGCACCCGGCGGCCAGCAGGACCGCGAGCCCGGAGGCCGCGGCCAGGAAGCACCGGGCGCGGAGGACTCGCTGGCTCCTGGTCGGCAGCGCGGATCCGGCCGGGTCAAGCCTCATGACTCTCCTTGCACGGTTGGGGAGATACCGCCACTCATCCGGCAGTCCGGCCCGGGAACCGGACAGTTTTCTGACCACGGACGATGCGCCAGAGAGTACCCTATTGCTGCCAGGAGGCCCGTCAAACATCACGTTACATCGGTTTTTCCGATTCGTGCATGTATTGGCGCACGTTGCCCGGCTACCGGCTAGAGTTGCCGTGGCTGTGACTGACTGCACCCGATGAAGAGTCGCTCTGGGAGGTTTGCCGTGTCGGTAGTGCCCCATGCCGCGTCGGCGCGCCCCGGTGCTGCGGCATACAGGTGAAGGGTTCAGAGACTGTGCCGTCCCGAGACAACAAGGCCCGCACTGCCGCCCCGGCTGCCAGTCAGCCCGCAGGGCGGCCTGTCGGCCCGCCGCCCGCAGGCGGTGCCGGCGGCCCAGGTGGCCCGGCTAGCCCAGGTGGCACCACGGGTGCTCCAGGAGGCCCGGCTGGACCCGGCAGCCCCGCTGGCCGGGGTGGCCCAGCCGGCCCGGGCAATACCGCTGGCCGGGGTGGCCCGGCCGGCCCGGGTAATACCGCTGGCCGGGGTGGCCCGGCTGGTCCTGGCGCTGCGGCCGGCCCGGCCGCAGCCACCCGAGCCGGCGAGGGTGCCGGCGCCGGCCAGGCGCCGCGCGGCTCCCAGTCCTCGTGGCGCGCGCTGAAGAACTGGCGGGTGCGATCGCGGCTGCTGCTGCTGATCATCATCCCGACGCTGACCGCTGTCGTACTCGGCGGTACCTACATCGTGACCGCGGTCCAGAACGCGCTTGCCTATCAGCGGGTGGAGACGCTGTCGAGCCTCAGCTACGACGTCACCGGCCTGGCCGCGCATCTGGAAGACGAGCGCGACCAGACGATGGAGTACATCGGCGAGGGCACGGCGGGCCGGCCGGGCACCCTCAGCCACAACACCCAGGACGGCGCACCGCAGAACCTTGACCTGGTCCAGCAGGAGCAGTCGCTGACCAGGATCTGGATCACGAAGGTCGAATCCGACAGCGCGGCGATCGGGGCTGGCTACCCAGCGCAGGTCCAGAACGACGCGCGGAACATCAGCGACGCCCTCGCGCTGCTCGGCCCGCTGCGCGTGGCGGCGACCAGGACGCAGCTGCCGGCCGTCGACGTGATGACCAAGTACACCTCGCTGATCCAGCAGCTGCTGGCCATCGACGACAACATCGCGCTCGGCAGCGGTGACCCGACCCTGAACAACAATGTGCGCGCACTCAACCTGGTCTCGCTGATCGCGGAGGAGGCGTCCGAGCAGCGCGGCCTGCTGGCCTATGCCTTCGCCCAGGACGGGCCCTTCGACCCGCAGGTCCTGACCGCCGTGCAGAACGCGCTGGAGGAGCAGAACGCCAACGTCGCGGAGTTCGACCGGGTCGCGACGCCCCAGCAGGTGGCGTTCTACAACAGTCAGCTCTCCAGCAGCCTCGTCAACTTCGCCAGCAGCTACGAGCTGCAGGCGATTCAGTTCGGAGTGGACAACAAGTCACTGACGTACTCGGCGACGACCGCTAACGAGTGGTACGGCGACATGACCGTCGGCACCATCGGCGGCATCCGGGCGGTCGAGCAGAGCCTGGTGGCCGCGACCATCAGCAGGGCGGCCACACTGCACCGCAACGCCATCATCACCGCGAGCGTGATCGGCGCGGCGGTCCTCATCGTGCTGCTGCTGGCCCTGCTGCTCACGACCGTCGTCGGCCGGTCCATGGTCCGCCCGCTGCGGCGGCTGCGGTCCGGCGCGCTTGAGGTCGCGGGCGTCCGGCTGCCGGAGACGGTCCGGCGGATGAGCGACTCGGACGGCGCTGGCATCCCGCTCGAGGTCGAGCCGATCGATGTCGACTCTTCCGACGAGATCGGTGAAGTGGCCCGCGCCTTCGATCAGGTGCACCGCGAGGCCCTCAGGCTGGCGGCCAACGAGGCGGCGCTGCGCGGCAACGTCAACGCGATGTTCGTGAACCTGTCCCGGCGCAGCCAGTCGCTGGTCGAGCGCCAGATCCGGCTGATCGACGACCTGGAGCAGGGCGAGCAGGACCCGGACCGGCTGTCCAGCCTGTTCCAGATGGACCACCTCGCTACCCGGATGCGCCGCAACTCGGAAAACCTCCTGGTCCTGGCGGGCCACGACGCGAGCAGGCGCTGGAACCAGCCGGTCGCGCTGGTCGACGTGCTTCGCGCCGCGGTGTCGGAGATCGAGCAGTACGAGCGAGTGACGCTGAACGTGCAGCCGGGTATCGCGGTTCGCGGTCATGCCGTGAACGACGTCGTGCACCTGCTTGCCGAGCTGGCAGAGAACGCGACCTCGTTCTCCTCGGCCGACACGCCTGTCGTCGTGGCTGGCCATCTGCTGAGCAGCGGCGGCGTCCTGCTCGACATCACGGACCAGGGTGTCGGCATGGGCGCCGAGGAGATGGCGCACGCCAACTGGCGGCTGGACAACCCGCCGGTCGTGGACGTCGCGGTGTCTCGGCGCATGGGCCTGTTCGTGGTCGCCCGGCTGGCCGCCAGGCACGGCATCAGGGTCCGGCTGCGGCCGGCCGCAGCCGGCGGCCTGACGGCCCTGGTTTGGCTCCCCGACGAGGTGGTGAGCCACGAGACCGGCGGCACGCCGGGCCTGCGCAACTTCGAGATGCCGGCGACCGGCGCGGGCGCATCGGGCGGAACGGCGCTCCCTGCCGCCGCGGCCGTTGCCGCGCTGCCCGCAGGAGTGAACGGCAGCAGCGAGGACGCGCCGTCACGGACCGAGCACGAGATCAGCGCGGCGCGGGCGCCGAAGTTTGCCCCGTCAGAGGACGGCAGCAGCACCGGACGCGAGGCCGCGCTTGGCCCGCGGCGCGTGCCCGGTGCCGGGCTGCACCCGGGCAACGCTCCCTGGGGCGGCGCGGCGACGACCAGCCCGCTGCCGGCAGTGGGCTCGGCGGCCGCGGAAGCGGACCTGGCAGGCGGCGACGCTGAGCGTGCCGACTCCGGGCTCGCCGGGGCCGGGGCTGGCTTCAGGCCGCGCGATGAGGCCTTCGCTGACGATGCTGCGGCCGAGATGACCGCGGCCGGAGCGGCAGCCGAGTTCGCCCCGGCGCCGCAGACGGCCGCGAAGCAGCCGCTGACGCTCGGCCAGCCGGCCGTGAGCGGCACGGGGTCCCAGGCTGCCGGCAGCACGGGTCAGCGCGGTTCCGTCAGCCCCGAGAGCACGCCGGCCCAGGCGGGCGGGAACGGCCGGGACGACAACGCGGCCGAGCGCAGGCAGAGCGGCTTTGGCTGGGACAGCGGCCTGGTGGGAGCTCGTGCCTCCGCCGGGAGCACCAGCGGCCAGGCCGGCGGCGTAATCGTGCCGCCAGTCGAGCATGTAGCTACCGAGAACAGGCTGCCGATCTTCGAGGCGGTGGAGTCGGACTGGTTCCGCCGCGGCCGCAGCGGTGTTCCGGCATCTGCCGGGTCTGCTGGCCTGGCGCCTGGCGGCGTAGCGCCTGCCGGCGTGACGCCGGCCACCGGCGCGCCCGGGACTGGCGGCTTCGGCGGCCCGGACGGTGCTGGCAGCAACGGCGGTGCTGGCAGTAACGGCGGTGCTGGCAGTAACGGCGGTGCTGGCAGTAACGGCGGTGCTGGCAGTAACGGTGGTGCGAGCGGCAACGGCCTGCCGGGAGCCGGCGTGAGCAACGGGGGAGCGCCCGCCAGCGCCGGCTCGGCCGGCCTGGCGGAGCCGGCCGGCACGGGCAGCTGGCCCGGTGAGCCCGCCGCGAGCGCGCCTGCACCGGAGCCGGCGGTGTCCTGGACGGCCTCGGCGGCTGACGAGGGCTGGGAAGCAGCAGCCGCTGCCAGCTCGCCGGCCACCGGGGGCACGACCCCGGCGGGTCTGCCGAAGCGCGTTCCGCAGGCCAACCTGGTACCGGGTACGGCGGCGCCGGAGCCGTCCGCTCCCGTGCCGGCCCGGTCCGCAGCTGTGACGAGAGACCGATTTGCGAGCTTCCAGCGCGGCGCCAGGGAAGGCCGTGCGGCCGTCTCCGGCGATGACGGACAGTCAGAAGAGGATGCCGGTTCTCGATGAGGGTGACACGATCTTGCCGAAATGGTCATGCTTAGTCTGGGAACGTGGATGCGCCACCCGGCACCTCCGCGTGTAGCCACGGCGATGCGCCCGACGGGACCGGTCGCATGCCGCGAGAGGAAGGTGCGCCTGTGAGTCCGCTTGTGCGTCCGGCTCAGGACCTGAACTGGCTGATCACGAACTTTGTTGAGCGGGTGCCTTCGGTGGCGCACGCGATCGTGGTCTCCGCAGACGGCCTGCCCATGGCGTTCTCGCATGGATTCCCGGCTGACCGAGTCGACCAGCTTGCCGCTGTCACGTCAGGTCTCACCAGCCTGACGCAGGGAGCGGCGCGGGTCTTCGAGGGCGGCGCCGTCACCCAGACCGTTGTCGAGATGCAGCGCGGCCTGCTGATCATCATGGCGATCAGTGATGGCTCCAGCCTCGCCGTACTTGCCTCAGCAGACTGTGACATGGGCCTCGTGGCCTATGAGATGGCGCTGCTGGTCGAGCGAGTCGGCAGCGCGCTGACACCAGAAGTTCGTGGTGGCCAGCCAGGCTGGGCTGAAGGCGGTAGATAGTGACAGGAGGCTGCCGTGTTTGGCCGCGGTCGGGATGACTGGGACGCGGGCGAACGCCTGTACCCGGCACATCACGACGACCTCGGCGGGGCTGGCTTTGACTTCGCCCCAGGGCGCTCCGCCATGCCGCCCGACCCCTGGCAGCACGACACTGGTCCGCGCGGATCAGCGGAAGAGACCAGCGCGCTTGTCCGGCCGTACGCGGTTACCGGCGGCCGCACTAAGCCCAGAACCCAGCTGCAGATCGAGGCCATGGTCGCCGCGTCTCACTACGAGGCTCGTGATCTGTCAGTGCTCAGCCCCGAGTGTCAGGCGATTCTCGGATTCTGCCGCGACTGGCGGTCGGTCGCGGAGATCTCGGCGGTTCTCCGGATGCCGCTGGGCGTTGCCAGGGTGCTGATCGCCGACATGGCAATGGAAGGACTGGTCCGGGTACACCAGATCGACCACGCACAGGGTCGCCCGGACATCAACCTGCTCGAAAGGGTGCTCAGTGGACTTCGGAAGCTCTAGGGCTGTCCCTGCGATGACCGCAGAGGCCGCGATGACGTCGGTAAAGATCGTCGTCGCGGGCGGCTTCGGCGTCGGCAAGACCACGTTCGTCGGCTCGGTGTCCGAGATTACGCCGCTGACGACTGAAGCCGTTATGACGACCGCTAGCGACGGCCTGGACGACCTGAGTCACACCCCGGACAAGACCACGACGACAGTGGCGATGGACTTCGGGCGCGTTACCCTCGATGCGGGCTTGATCCTTTACCTGTTCGGAACGCCGGGGCAGCACCGGTTCTGGTTCATGTGGGACGACCTGATCCAGGGCGCCATCGGCGCGGTGGTGCTAGTGGACACGCGCAGGCTGGCCGACTCGTTCCCCGCTGTGGACTACTTTGAGTCCGCCGGGCTCCCGTTCATCGTCGCGATCAACGGATTCCACGGCGACTTCCCGCACGCGGTTCAGGATGTGCAGGAGGCTCTGTCCATCAGCCCGAGGGTGCCGATCATGCAGTGTGACGCCCGCGGCCGTAACTCCACCAAGGCCACTCTCATCGCGCTGGTCGAGCACGCGATGGAGATGCAGCTCAGCTCCAGGTAACCAGTAGCTTCGCCGGGCTCGATCCCGGTCGGCCGCGGAAGCGGCGATGTCTGCTGTAATGGAGCACGCGATTCCGGGGCGGTAGCTCAGCCGGTCAGAGCAGCGGACTCATAATCCGCCGGTCGTGGGTTCGAGCCC
>Ga0302325_10015809_pt1 | contig 16026 bp, 13 predicted proteins | sample Palsa_T0_2_FD_201948 | JGI IMG/M metagenome (GOLD analysis project Ga0302325, IMG submission 201948) | Peat permafrost microbial communities from Stordalen Mire near Abisko, Sweden - Palsa_T0_2 | ecosystem: Environmental > Terrestrial > Soil > Palsa > Peat permafrost | place: Sweden: Abisko... | reverse complement strand
AACCTCGGGTTCACCCAGCGCGCTCGGATCGAGTACGCGCTGACCGGCGGTCGGGTCAACACCGACGCGATCGACAACGTCGCCGGAGTCAACTGCTCAGACCACGAGGTCAACATCAAGATCCTGCTCGACGCGGTGGTCGCCGCAGGCGACATGACCGAGAAGCAGCGCAACGAGCTCTTGCACGAGATGACCGATTCCGTCGGTGAGCGGGTCCTCTACGGCAGCTACACACAGACCCAGGCGATGAGCATCGCAGCCCAGCAGGCGGCGTCGATGGTCGACGTCCACCAGCGGATGGTCCGCCACCTCGAGCAGACTGCCCACCTCAACCGTGAGCTCGAGTTCCTGCCCAGCGATGAGACGGTCAGCGAGCGCAAGCACGCCCACCTCGGCTTCGTCGCCCCCGAGGTCGCGGTGTTGATGGCCTACTGCAAGATCCAGCTCTACCGGGAGCTGCTCGACTCGGACCTGCCAGAGGACGCGTACCTCGCGCACGACCTCGAGCGCTACTTCCCAGCCCCGCTGCCGGAGCGCTTCGGCGCGCAGATGCGCCAGCACCGGCTGCGTCGTGAGATCGTCGCGACCGTTGTTGCTAACCAGCTTGTGGACCGTGCCGGGACCACGTTCGTGTTCCGCCTGCAGGAGGAGACGGGCGCGACCGCGGCGACGCTCGCGCGCGCGTACGCGGGAGCCCGCGAGGTCTTTGGGATGCACGAGCTCTGGGAGCAGGTCGAGGCCCTCGACAACCGCGTCGACGCGCGGAACCAGCTCGAGATGCTGATCGACGCCCGCCGCCTGGTCGAGCGCTCGACACGCTGGCTCGTCCGCGCACGCCAGCGGTCGATCGACATCGCGGCGACGGTCACGCAGTTCGCGCCGGGCGCGGCGATGCTCGCGGCATCGCTGCCGGAGCTGCTCGACGAAGGCGATCGCGCCCTGTGGGACGCCAAGGTCGACAGGCTTCGCGCCGCCGGCGTGCCCTCCGAGCTCGCTGCGCGCGTCGCCGGCATGCCGTCGTGGTTCCCGGCCCTCGACATCGTCGAGGTCTCCGAGGCCACCGAGCACAGCGTCGACGCCGTCGCCGAGGTGTACTTTCGACTTGGGGGCGGACTGCAGCTGAACTGGCTGCGCGACCGGATCGCCGAGCTTCCGCGCGTAAACCGCTGGCACGCGCTCGCACGCTCGGCGCTACGCGATGATCTCTACAGCCTGCACCGGGCGCTGACGCAGGACGTCCTCGGGGGCGTGCCGGACGGCGCCGCGCAGGCCGCTGCGCCGAGCTCCCGGGGCGCGAATGCCGAGATCGATGCCTGGGCGCAGGCGAACGCGGGCGCGGTCGAGCGCTGCCGTGCAATGCTCGGCGATATCAGGGCGACGCGGACCTACGATCTGACGACGCTGCCGGTCGCGCTGCGCGAGGTCCGCAACCTGCTCCAGGGCGCCGCCGACCGCACCCGCACGATCCGGCTGTGATCGACCTGGCCGGTGGTGGGGTCGAGCCATGCGAGCCGCAGCCAGCCGGGTTGCGAGAGCGAGACGTGAGCCAGGATGAACCCCTGCGGGCTCTGGGTCGCGACCTCGCGCAGCGTCGTGAACGCGCTCGCCCCCGCGGCCCGGTACTCGAGCGCGGCGACCTGCAGGCCGGCGTGATCGGCCGGGCGCAGCTGGCCCCAGACAACGACCCGCGGACCGGTCCGCGGATCCGGCAGCCAGATCGGGATCCGGTAGGCGAAGTACGAGGGCTTGGGTATGCCGTTGAGACCGATCAGCCCGGTCTGGAAAGTGCCCCAGTACTTGGGGCTGCCCACCGGCTCGCCCGTGTCCGGTCCGGCGTCGACGAGCTCGAACTGCGAGAGGGTGCGCACGTACGGATCCCGCCAGGCCATGTACTCACCCTCGTTGATGTACTCGGCCTGCTCGGCCTGGGAGATCTTGACGTAGGGATTGGGCGGATCGCTCTTGTAGCCGTACTCGGTCAGGTACAGGGGCACCCCGCCCGGCATCGGCTTTCCGTAGCTTGCGAAGATCCGATCGAGGGTGCGCTCGAACCTCGGTAGGTCGGCCATCGTCGCCCACGCGGGATCGGTGCTGATCAGGCTTGGTGACTGTGTGAACGAGTACGGATGGTCGGCGTATCCGGTTGCGTAGAGCAGCGCCGGATCCTCGAGGCCGAGCTCATAGGGGTTCGTCGGGCATGAGAGCGCTCTGGCGGCCGCTCCGGTGAGGGGGCGGTCGGAGGCTCCCACGCAATAGAGGGCGCGCAGGAACGTGACCGGCGCCAACGCGGGGAGGATCCCATGACGCATCCCCCCCTTCGCCGAGGTGTCACCGATCAGGATCGTGTCTTGGCCGTGGCCGGTATTGGCGAGCGCGCTCCAGGCCGCGTCGAGCAGCCTGCGATAGATGACCGGAGACGCCTCGACCCAGCCACTCGACGACTTGCCGGCCTTTGGCACGCGCCACCATTGCGGCGTCAGCCAGCCGCCTTCGTTGGGCTCGTTCCAGATCTCCCAGTAGTCGACGCGCGGCAGCGGCGCCGGTGGCGCAACGGTCGTTGTGGTGGTGGTTCCGCCGAGTATCGGCAATGGGATTCCGCCGAGCGTCGGCGGTGGCGGCGGTGCCGGGGCGGGTGGCGTCGGGACCACATAGCTGCCGCTATAGCGTGTGCCGACGGCCGTCACGAACTGCCCGAACTCGCTCGGCGATGGGGAGTAGTCGTGGAACTTGAAGTCGGGAGAGGGCGCTGTCGCAGCCCAGACAGGGTCCGGCGAGGTGATGTCGAGGTCGACGGCGATGCCGACGGCCTGTGCGTCTCTGACCACGACGTCGTAGCGATTCCAGGCGCCCGCGGGGTACGCGGCTGGGTTGGTTGCGTCGAAGTTCGGTCGCGTGGTGGACAGTGGGTCAGGTGCCACCACTGCCCAGTAGACCGACACTCGGATCCGCTCGACGCCGAGCGAGGCGAGCTGACTGAGCACCTCGGCGACGTGGCTCGGGGAGGCGTAGACGAGCTGGTTGTCGTCCTGGAACAGCGACTCCTGGGTCGCGGATGCGGCTGCGGCGGCCGGCGCCGCCGCCGCGATCACGCAGGCCAGCGCCAGCGCCCGCAACATCCTTGATCGAGGCATCTCTGCGGGCGATCGTAACCGTCGGCGCGAGGCTCTGCGGCAGTTTCGGCAAGGGCCGCGCTCCGGCGGCGTGGGGCTGTGGAGTGGCCGCTTGCTCCCGCGCGCGATACCTTTCCGGCGTTACGGGGGCGGCTTCGCCGCCCCGGCCGCGCGCGGTCATCGCGAGGAGTCAGAGCATGCCGATGGATCACGCCACCGCAACCGAACCGCAGTCCCGTCGCCACGGTTGGATCGTGATCGGCGCGTTCGCGCTCGTGGCGGCGGCGACGCAGCTGCTGTGGCTGACCTACGCGCCGATCACTACAGGGACCGCCCACCACTACCACGTGTCCGAGAGCGCGGTCGGGTGGCTGTCGGAGATCTTCCCGTTGCTCTACGTCGTACTCGCGATCCCCGCGGGCAAGGTGCTCGACCGCTCGCTGCACGGCGGCCTCGCGGCCGGGGCGCTGCTTACCCTGCTCGGGGGGCTGCTGCGGCTCTTCGGCGGTGATTTCGCCTGGGCTCTCGCGGGTCAATGCGTCGTCGCGATCGCGCAGCCGCTGGTGCTCAACGCGATCACGAAGCTCGCCGACGAGCGACTCCCCGAGCGGGAGCGGGCCGAGGGGATCGCGATCGGAACGGCGGGGATGATGGTGGGGATGCTGCTCGCGCTGGTGCTCGGCGCGACGCTCGGCGGGCCCCGGATCCACGCCCTGCTCGTGATCGGAGCCGTGTTCGCCGCGGTGGCCGCGGGGGGATTGCTAGCCGCGCTGCGCTTGCCTGGGGCGGCGCCGAGCGCGCTCGGGACGGCCACCCGGCGTCCGCTGCGGGCGGTCTGGACCGATCAACAGGTGCGCGTCCTCGCCGGGCTTGTATTCGTCGGCTTCGGCGTCTTCATCGCGCTGACCACGTGGCTGCAGGCGCTGCTGAACCACTACGGCGTCTCGGCGAGCTCGGCGGGCGCGGTGCTCGTCGCGATGGTGCTGCTCGGGGCGATCGGATCGGCGGTCCTCGCGCCGCCGGTGCTCGAGCGCGGGGCTGAGCAGCGGCTGATCGGCGCTTCGATGGCGGTTGGAATCGGTGGATGCGTCCTGCTCGCGGTCGTGCACGTGTTCGCAATCGATGCGGTCGTCCTGTCGCTGATGGGGCTGCTGCTGCTCACCAACCTGCCCGTGATCCTCGAGCTCTCCGAGCGGCGGGCCGGCAACGACGGCGGCACCGTCGCCGCGCTGATGTGGCTGGCAGGGAACGCGGGAGGGCTCGTCGTCGCCGTCTTGGTCCAGGCCCTGGTGCACCATCCGCTGCCGGCGTTCCTGGCGCTTGCGGCGTGCGGGTGCGCGGCGATCCCGTTACTGGGGCGGATCGGGCGGGACGAGCGGGCGGGCTAGCCCGGGCTCGCCGCCGGGGGTGTGTGACGTTGACTACCGCATGGAGGGTGTCGCGAGACTGGTGGGGTGTCACGGCGTCATTTTCACGACGCCCGCATGGCCGCCCGCGGCCCCGAAGCGGTAGGAGGGTGTCGCAAACCTCGCGAGCGTGCTCCCGCCCCCGATCTCGAGGGGGCGTGCTGCGAAGTGAACAACTGCTGTTCAGTTCGCAGCACGGCTTGCTGGTTTGAGTGGGTTGGGCGGCCGTAGGGAGGGTGGTTCGCTCGGGGTGACCGCCGACAAACGCCTCGTCACCTATTGATCAGACGATCGGCATTCCGCAACACCGCATGGGTAGTCAACGTCACACACGTCCGCCCGTCGCCCGGCGAGCCCCTATCCCCACGGGTCGCGGCCCGTCGCGCGCGCCTTTAGGTAGCGTCCGATCAGGGCTAGCCAGTCGACCGTCCCGGCGATGAAGTGGCCGACCGGGCCGGTGACGATCCGGGCGGCGAATCGGGTGGGCATCGGCCTGGACGCTATCGTTCGGCGTTCGATGGCCGTCAAGACGAACGTCACAGAGCTTCCCGAGTCACGCGTACGCGTCGAGGCTGAGGTGGCCTCGGAGGAAGTCGAGCGTCGCCTGCAGGAGGCTGCGCGGGAGCTGGGGCGGCAGATGAAGATCCCGGGCTTCCGGAAGGGCAAGGTGCCGCCGCCCGTCGTGATCAGTCGCCTCGGACGCGACACGGTCCTCGACGAGGCGCTGCGCCACTCGCTCGGACATTGGTACAGCGACGCGATCGACGATGCCGGCATCGACCCGGTCGGAGACCCCCAGCTCGACGTCGGCGAGCTCCCCGCAGAGGGCCAACCGCTCGCGTTCTCGATCGAGATCGGCGTGCTGCCGCTGGCTAAGCTTCCCGAATACAAGGGCATCGAGGTCGGTCGCCGCGAGCCGGAGGTCGACCCCGCCAAGATCGACGCGGAGCTCGAGCGGATGCGCGAACGGGTCGCGACGCTCGAGACCGTCGAGCGGCCGGCCGCCACCGGTGACCACGTCGTGATGGACTTTCTCGGGAAGATCGACGGTGAGCCGTTCGAGGGCGGCGAGGGTCGCGACCAACTGCTCGAGCTCGGCTCCGGGAAGCTGATCGAAGGGTTCGAGGAGCAGCTCGTCGGCGCCGGGGCAGGCGAGGAGCGCACGGTTGAGGTCACCTTCCCGGATGGCTACACCGACCTCGGCGGCAAGGATGCGAGCTTCGATGTCGCGATCAAGGAGGTCAAGGAGAAGCGTCTGCCCGAGCTCGACGACGACTTCGCGGCCGAGACGCAGGGATTCGACAGCCTGCAGGAGCTACGCGACGACATCTCCGAGAAACTGGCCAAGGACGAGCAGCTGGCGATCGACCGCGAGTTCGAGGAGGCGGTGCTCGACGCGGTCGTTGCCGACTCCACGATCGACGTTCCGCGCAACCTCGTTCACGAGCGCGCACATCAGCTGTGGCACCAGATGGTGCACTCGTTCGAACGCCAGGGGCTCTCCAAGGAGGCGTACCTCCAGCTCGCCGGCAAGGAGACCGAGGAAGAGGTGATCCACGAGGCCGAGCCCGAGGCGGCGCAGGCCATTCGCCGCGACGCCGTGCTCACCGCGGTGATCGCGGCCGAGCAGATCGAGCCGTCCGACGAGGAGATCCTCGCAGCGCTGAAACCGTCCGCCGAGCGCGACGGGGTCTCGGCGGAGAAGCTGCTCGAGCGCCTACGCAAGAACGAGAAGATCGGGCGCCTGCGCGAGGAGCTCGCGACGCGACAGGCGATCGACCTGCTGGTGCGCGAGGCCAAGCCAATCGGGATCGAGCAGGCGAAAGTGCGCGAGGAGCAGGCGAGGGCGCGCGAGAAGCTGTGGACCCCGGGCCAGGAAGATCCGCCGCCTGGGGCGGCCGAGGGCGCACCGGGAACGCCGGGCGCGGGCGAGTCATCCGGTCGGATCTGGACTCCAGGAAGCTGAACGCGCGCCGCGCAGCTCGCGCGGGTCACGACGGTTACCTCAGCGCGGCTCTCCACGGTTGCTAGACTCGCCGCGAGTGGCGGATCAAGCGCACTTGAAGTACCGTCGCCGGGCCCGGAAGGCCGGGCTGCTGTGGGCAGGATTCCGGCACTGGAAGAGAGAAAGAGCGACACCATGAGCCCATTGGTACCGATGGTCGTCGAGCAGACTTCCCGCGGGGAGCGCGCGTTCGACATTTACAGCCGGCTGCTGAATGAGCGAATCGTCTTTCTCGGCACGCCCGTCGACGACCAGATCGCGAACCTGATCGTGGCGCAGCTGCTGCATCTGGAATCCGAGGATCCTGACAAGGACATCTCGATCTACATCAACTCGCCCGGGGGCTCCGTGTATGCGGGGCTGGCGATCTACGACACGATGCAGTTCATCAAGCCCGATGTGCAGACGATCTGCGTCGGGATCGCGATGTCGATGGGCGCGCTGTTGCTGTCCGGCGGGGCGACGGGCAAGCGGATGGCGCTGCCCAACGCGAAGATCCTGATCCATCAGGTGTCCTCGAGCTTCCAAGGGCAGGCCACGGACATCGAGATTCACGCGCGCGAGATCATCGACGTGCGGCGCCGGCTCGACGAGATCATCGCCCACCACACGGGCAAGCCCGTCGAAGAGGTACGCAAGGACACCGAACGCGACTACTTCATGAGCTCTGAGGAGGCAAAGGACTACGGCATCATCGATCGCGTGATCTCGCAGCACTAGACTAGGCTTTGAGGTCGGCGTCGCAGCCGCGGCTCCGGGAGAGGGCAGCACCATGGCACGTCCAACGGACTCCAACGAACAGCTTCTCTGCAGCTTCTGCGGGAAGTCGCAACGGCAGGTCAAGAAGCTGATCGCCGGCCCCGGCGTATACATCTGCGACGAGTGCATCGATCTCTGCAACGAGATCATCGATGAGGAACTCACCGCTCCGCCGACGTTCGACATCGAGAACCTCCCCAAGCCGCGGGAGATCTACGACGTCCTGAACGAGTACGTCGTCGGTCAGGAGCAGGCCAAGCGCTCGCTGTCGGTGGCTGTCTACAACCACTACAAGCGCGTGCAGATGATGCAGTCCGATGAGAACGACATCGAGCTGCAGAAATCGAACATCCTGCTGCTCGGGCCGACCGGCTGCGGTAAGACGCTGCTCGCGCAGACGCTCGCGAAGATTCTCAACGTCCCGTTCGCGATCGCCGACGCAACCGCGCTGACCGAGGCGGGCTACGTCGGCGAGGATGTCGAGAACATCCTCCTGAAGCTGATCCAGGCCGCCGACTACGACGTCAAGAAGGCGGAGACGGGGATCATCTACATCGACGAGGTCGACAAGATCGCCCGCAAGGCCGACAATCCGTCGATCACCCGCGACGTCTCGGGCGAAGGCGTCCAGCAGGCGCTGCTGAAGATCCTCGAGGGGACCACCGCCTCGGTGCCTCCGCAGGGCGGCCGCAAGCATCCGCACCAGGAGTTCCTCTCGATCGACACCACCAATGTCCTGTTCATCTGCGGCGGTGCGTTCGCGAACCTCGACCGCGTGATCGAACGCCGGATCGGCCATCAGGGCGTCGGCTTCGGAGCCGCGATCGTATCCAAGGAGCAGCGCGACACGGGCGAGATCTTCGAGCACTGCTTGCCCGAGGACCTGATCCAGTACGGCCTGATCCCCGAGTTCATCGGCCGCCTACCGGTGATGTCCGCGATCCATCAGCTCTCCCGCGACGAGCTGATGCAGATCCTCACCGAGCCGCGCAACGCGCTCGTGAAGCAATTCCAGCGCTTCTTCCAGTTCGACGGGATCGAGCTCGTGTTCGCGGACGAGGCGCTTGTGTCCGTAGCTGACAAGGCGCTCGAGCGGGAGACCGGCGCGCGCGGCCTGCGCTCGATCATCGAAGAGGTCCTGCTCGAGGTTCAGTTCGAGCTGCCCTCGCGGCGGGATGTGAAGAAGTGCGTGGTGACGCGGGAGACCATCGACAAGGGTGTCTCGCCGACGCTGGTCACCGTTGCCGTTACTGAGGACGAGGGAGAGGCAGCGGCTTAGTTCTGCGGGCCGGGGGCCGTGCGGACCCTCGGGCGGGGATGGGGGTTGATGGGCTGGGGTGGCGGGATGGGCTGTGGACGTAATTCACGCAATCTCCCCGCCCGAGGGTCCCCACGCCCCCGTCCTACCGTCTAGCGCCTTTTGGCAGCCGGCCGCTTGTTAGTCCGTTGGGGGGCCGATGCCTCTGGCTTTTAGGCGGCGGATGACCTCGATCTCTTCGAGGTCGAGGCGGTCTTTGGGGCGGTCGGCGGCGCGTTTCATTGACTCCAGATCGTCGAGGGAGGCGATGAGGATGCTCATGCCGTCGATCGTCACCCGTGCCGCACGTCTGCGTAGCTCATCGTAGGCTGGAGATCCAGAGGGACCGACCAGCAGGTCGATGCCTCCGTCGGGGCTCGAGAGCGTCAAGATTGACGTGCGCCGCAGCGTGGCGGCGTCGGGAATGAACGGCACGTCCTCGTCGATGCCGCGCAGGGTCGCGCCGAGCTCGACAAGCGCCGTGCCGAGGGCGTCGAGGTTGGCGGCGTTGGTCGCGTAGCAAATGTCGAGATCGTTGGTGTTACGGGCGGAGCCATGTCCGATCATCGCCACCCCGCCGACGATGACGAAGTCGACTCCGTGCGCCACGAGGCGCTTGAGCAGGGCGCCCGGTCGGAACTCAGGCCAGTTCGCCACGGCTCCTGGCCCCCGCGAGCGCGATCTCGCGGACGTTGGCGTAGCTTCGCTCGAAGCTCTTGATTCGCTCACCGGGTGGGATTCGCAGGCGGCCGGCTACCAGCGTCTCGTCGATGCTTGACCGGCGGGGCCTCGATTCGAGGACGATTTCGCGGTCGCACGCCGCGAGCGCGCGCGACAGGGTGCTGAGCCGAGGGTTGGCACCGTCGGCTTCGAGACGGGCGATCGCCGACTGGGTCGTGCCCAGTCGCTGTGCAAGTTCAGCCTGGGTGAGCCCGGCGCTCCGTCGAGCGTCGCGGATTAGTCTGTCGTGTGACATAGCTGATACACCATAACAGAGCACTGCATCGTAAATATGCGATACAGGACCGGGTAGGGATCGGTGAACCCGCTCCACCTAAACTCCGTCTTAATGTCAGATCTAGAGTCAAAGACCCGCTACGAGCCCGGAGAGGTGGAGCCGCGGATCATGCGGCGATGGCTCGATTCGGGTCTGTTTCATCCCGAGCCGGAAGGGACGCCGGACGAGAACTACTCGATCGCGATCCCGCCGCCGAACGTGACCGGGGTGCTCCACATGGGGCACGCGCTCAACAACTCGATCCAGGACTGCCTCGTGCGCTACCACCGCATGCAGGGGCGGCGGACGAAATGGATTCTCGGCACCGACCACGCGGGAATCGCGACCCAGACTCAGGTCGAGCGCGCGCTCGAGCAAGAGGGTCTGAGTCGCGAGCAGATCGGACGCGAGGCGTTCGAGGCTCGGGTGTGGGAATGGCGCGAGCAGTACGGCGACGCGATCATCGAGCAGCTCAAGCGCCTCGGCGCGTCGTGCGACTACGAGGACGAGCGCTTCACGCTCGACGAGGCGTACGCGAAGGCCGTGGTCGAGGTGTTCGTGGCGCTGTACCGGAAGGGCCTCATCTACCGCGACCGCTACATGGTCAACTGGGACCCGGGGAGCGGGTCGGCGATCTCCGATCTCGAGGTCGAGGAGCGTGACGTGACGGACACGCTCTACTACATCGATTACCCGCTGGCCTCGGGCTCGGGGGCGATCACCGTCGCGACCGTGCGCCCCGAGACAATGCTGGCCGACACCGCGATCGCGGTTCACCCCGAGGATGACCGTTACCGCCGGCTGATCGGCGAGACCGCGTTGCTCCCGATCGTCGGGCGTCGGCTGAAGATCATCGCGGACGACTACGTCCGGCCTGCGTTCGGCACCGGGGCGCTGAAGATCACTCCCGGTCACGACCCCAATGACTTCGACATCGGGCGCCGGCACGGGCTTGCTCAGCTGAGCGTGATCGGCGAAGACGGCCGCATGACCGCCGAGGCGGGGGAGCGGTTCGCGGGCCTGACGGTCGCCGACGCGCAGCGCGCGGTGGTGCAGGAGCTGCGCGACCTCGGATTGATCGCGCACACCGAGGATTACCCACACACGGTGCCGTTCTCCCATCGCTCCGGCGAGCGGATCGAACCGCTCGTGTCGTTGCAGTGGTTCATGCGGATGGACGAGCTCGCCAAGCCTGCGATCGACGCGGTCAAGGATGGCCGAGTGAAGTTCGTCCCTGAGCGGTTCGCCAAGGTCTACCTCGACTGGATGCAGAACATCCGGCCGTGGTGCATCTCGCGCCAGCTGTGGTGGGGCCACCGGCTGCCGGTCTGGTACCGGGGGAAGGAGACCTACGTCGGCGCCGAGGCGCCGCTCGGCGAGGGCTGGGAGCGGGACCCCGATGTGCTCGACACGTGGTTCTCGAGCGGGCTGTGGCCGTTCGCGACGCTCGGTTGGCCCCAGGAGACGCCAGCGCTGCGGGCCTTCTATCCGACCGATGCGGTCGTCACCGGCCGGGACATCATCTTCCTCTGGGTCGCGCGGATGATCATGATGGGGCTCGAGTTCCGCGAGCAGGTGCCGTTCGACGACGTCCACATCACCTCGATCATCCAGGCGCCGGACGGACGCCGGATGTCGAAGTCGCTGGGGACCGGGATCGATCCAATCAACTTGATCGAGGGTGGGCCCCGCCCGCCTGTGTTCGCGCAAGGAGGCGAGTTCCCCGCGTATGGCGCCGACGCGGTCCGGTGGGGACTGCTGGCGATGTCCTCCGGCCAGGACGTCCGCTTCAGCGAGGAGAAGGTCGCCCAGGGCCAGCAGCTGACGAACAAGCTGTGGAACGCCGCCCGTCTGATCCTGCTGGGAATCGGGCCGCTGCGCGGCCTTGGGAGTTCGCCTGGCGGGGGCGGCTTCGCCGCCCTTGGGAGTTCGCCTGGCGGCGAACGTCCCGGCGAACGTCCGGGCGAAGATCCCGGCGCAACCCCCAGCGCGATCGAGGATCGCTGGATCATCTCGCGGCTGGCGCGCGCGAAGGCCGAGATCCGCGGGCGGATCGAGCGCTACGACTTCTCGCACGCGGCGCTGGCGCTGTACGACTTCGTCTACGGCGAGCTGTGCGACTGGTACCTCGAGCTGGTGAAGCCGCGGTTGCGCGATCACGATCACGAAGCGCAGCTGACGCTGCTGCACGTGCTGCTGGAGACGATCGCGCTCGCCCACCCGATGATCCCGTTCGTGACCGAGGAGATCTACGCGCACATGCCCGGGACGCAGGGGCTGCTCGCGGCGGGGATCGAGAGCCGGCAGGAGACGATCGACGAGGCTGCCGAGGCGGCGCTCGCGCGGACGATCGCGGCCGTGCAGGCGATCCGCGGCTGGCGTGACATGACCGAGGTGAGAGCCGGCGCGATCATTCCGGCGCGCCTGGCCGCGAGCGGCTATGACGATACGGCCGCCCAGATCGAGCGTCTCGCCCGGCTCGCGTTCTCGCCGGACGGTGGCGACGTGGTGGCATCGGTCGCCGTCCCGGGGGGTGCGATCGAGATCCTGCCGACGGATCAGCTGGACCTGGGCGCCGCCGAGGCCAAGAGTGCCGCGCGCGGGGAGAAGCTCCGACAGGAGATCGCGCGCTCGCAAGGCAAGCTGGCCAACGGCGGCTTCGTCAGCAAGGCCCCGGCGCCGGTCGTCGAAGCCGAGCGCGAGAAGCTCGCGCGACTGCGGGAGGAGCTCGACTCGCTATGAGCGCCAAGCCGCGGGCGTGGAGCGCCGAGGACGCCGAGCGCTATGTGCTCTCACTCGAGCTGTTCGGGATGAACTTCGGGCTCGAGCGGATGCGCAGGCTGATGACCGTGCTCGGAAACCCGCAACGCCGGTTCGGCTCGATCCACGTCGTCGGCACGAACGGGAAGTCGTCCACCACGCGGATGACGGCCGCGATCCTCGCGCGCCACGGGGTGCGCACAGGCGCCTATCTCTCTCCCCACCTCGGCCACTACTGCGAGCGGATCAGAGTCGGGGACGCCGACATCGCGCCGAACGCGTTCGCCGCCGCCGTCCAGCGTGCCGCCCGCGCCGCCGAGCTCGTCGACAACGCCGCACGGGGACCAGATCGCGTCACCCAGTTCGAGGCGCTGACGGCCGCGGCGTACTCTGAGCTGGCTGCGCAGGACGTCGAAGTGGCGGTCGTCGAAGCCGGGCTCGGCGGTCGCTACGACGCCACCAACGTGATCCCATCGAAGGTCCAGGTCCTGACCAGCGTCGGACTCGAGCACACCCGCTGGCTGGGGCCGACGGTCGCCGACATCGCGCGGGAGAAGCTCGCCGTAGTCCAGCCCGGCGGGGTCCTCGTGCTGGGCCCACGGCTGCATCCCGATGCCGATGCGGAGGCGCGCGCAGTCGCAGCGCGCGGGGGGGTGCGGATCGTGTATGCGCCGGCCGATCCCGGCGTGCCGGTGGGCCCGCTGGGGGCCTTCCAGCGGCGAAACTTCGCGGTTGCGAGGGCGGCGGCGGAGGCCTACCTGGGAACGCTGGACCACGCAAAGGTCGCGGCGGCCGCGGCAGAGGTGCAGATTCCCGGCCGACTTCAGGTCGTGGGCCACGAGCCGCTGACGCTGCTCGATGGCGCACACAACCCGGACGGCGTGGCAGCCCTCGCCGAGTCGCTGCCCGAGATCGCCCCCGGGCGCCGGATCGTGGCCGTGGTCTCGATCCTCGACGACAAGGACGCGGCCGGCATGCTCGCCGCGCTATTGCCCGCGTGCGATGCGGTGATCCTCACAAGCAGTCAGAATCCGCGGGCACTGCCGCCGCCAACGCTCGAATCCTTGACCCGCCAGATCGGTGGACCGCCGGCGGAGCTCGTGCGCGAACCCCGCGCGGCGCTCGAGCGCGCTCGCACGCTCGCGGGGACCGACGGCGTCGTGCTCGCGACCGGCTCGATCTACCTCGTCGCCGACCTGCTGCGAACGACACCGGCCAGGCTGCGGGCGTCGATCCTGTGACCGACCCCGAGCCCGAGCCCGACCCCGGAGAGAATCCCAGCTTCCTGACCATGATCGGCCTGGTCGCGCTGATCGTGGCAGTGGTTATCCTGGTCTTCTTCGGCATCGGCTACCTGTTCGGTAGGGCGTTCCTGTAGCGCTCGGCGTCACTCCGACCACCGCTACCACTAAACTCGCCGCTCACCATGACCGCGCTCGCCGGAACTTTCGGGATCACCAACAGCGGCTTGGAGCTCGCTGTGAACCTGGTGATCCTGTTCCTGGTGGTGATTTGGCTGGCGCTTGTGTACTGGACCTACGCGGACGCCCGGCGAAGGATCGCCGACCCGATGCTGATCGGCTGCGCCACCGTGGCGTCGCTGTTCCCTTTCGTGGGCACGATTATCTACATGATCGTGCGGCCGCCCGAGTTCCTCGACGACGTCCGCGAGCGTGAGCTGGAGATGCAGGCCGCTGAAGCCCGGCTTGCCCAGCTCGGCTACCAGCTCTGCCCGCATTGCGACTACGAAGTCGAGAAGGACTTTCTGCGCTGTCCGAGCTGCATGCGCAAGCTGAAGGATCCGTGCATCGCATGTGGACGGCCGTTGGACCCGAGCTGGAAGATCTGCCCGTTCTGCGAGGCAGAGGTCAGCGCCGCTGCGCCGGCCCCACGCCGCGCCCGGCGGCGCCGCGACGGCTCGGCGGAACCGGCGGGCACGGCCGAGACCGGCACCCAGCCGTACACCACCTGACAGCAGGGGCGCCGGAGCGACGCCGCCTCGAGCGGCCGCGCGCCCCGGCGTCCGAGACCGGCCGGGCGATTAACGTCCGGTGCGACGAGCGGCGACGCTCGCCTCGCAGAGTGCGACATCCGGCCCGCCGTTCGCCGCCCTACGATTGAAGCGACACACATGAAACCAGGAGATCACTGAAACCACATGCAGCGAACACTAATTCTGATCAAGCCCGACGCAGTTGCGCGCGGACTGACGGGCGAGATCATCGCCCGCTTCGAGCGCAAGGGGCTACGGCTCGCGGCGCTCAATAAGCTGACGATGCCTCGCGAGCTGGCCGAGCGCCACTACCAAGAGCACGCCGGCAAGCCGTTCTACGACGGGCTGCTCGAGTTCATCACCTCGGGGCCCCTCGTCTCGCTCGTGCTCGAGGGCGACCAGGCGATCGATGCGGCGCGCCAGATGATCGGTGCAACAGACCCGCTGGAGGCCTCGCCCGGCTCGATTCGAGGCGACTACGCTCTCGTGATGCGGTACAACATGGTCCACGGATCGGACTCGCCAGAGTCCGCCGCGCGGGAGATCGCGCTGTTCTTTCCCAGCCTGAATTGATCCTTGCCTCGCGCTCGCCACAGCGGCGGGCGATCCTCGACCAGCTCGGGATCCCGTTCGAGGTTCGGATCGCCGAGATCGATGAGCTCGGCGAGGGTCCGCCGCACGAGGTCGTGGTCGAGAACGCCTACCGCAAGGCGGCGGCGGTCGCCGGGGGCGTTTGGGGCGCCGGGCTTACCCGTGGTGGCGGGACGACCGAGCATGGCAGGAACGCCTTGGGCGAGCTTGTCCTGGGCGTCGACACGATCGTCACGCTCGGCGGGCGGATCTACGGTAAGCCGGCGGACGTCGAGGAGGCCCGCGAGACGCTGCGCGCGCTCGCTGGTCGCCGCCACGCGGTCTTGAGTGGCGTCTGCCTGATCGCAGGGCAACGTGTGCGGACGGCGGTGAGCACCACGCTCGTCGACGTGCGGCCGCTCGAGGACGCGTTGATCGAGTGGTATCTCGCGACCGGCGAATGGTCCGGGCGCGCCGGCGGCTACGCGATCCAGGGCCGCGGCGCGGCGCTGGTGCGGAGCATCGAGGGCGACTATCTGAACGTTGTCGGCCTGCCCGTGGCGACATTGCTCGAGCTCGCTCCCGAGCTGCTGGGAGTGCCCTGAGCCTGGCGTCCGGGAGCGCTGCCGAGCCGCTCGCTGCAAGGATCCGTGCAGGGATTCGCTTTCGTTTTATTTTCCAGCGGTTTTGTTAGCGGACGGGGTTTCGGGTAGGTCCGGGTGGGGGCATGCTGTTCGATACACTGGGCTGCGGACGGGCTTGGCGGCGCCGCGCCCCCTCATCTCGCCGGCCGTCTTCGCTGTCCCGACCTCGCAAAACTCTCTATGGGCCTCTTTACGTACATGACCGGTTTCGGCGGCCGAGATATGGCTGTCGATCTCGGCACGGCCAACACGCTGGTATACGTGCGCGGGCGCGGCATCGTCCTGTCCGAGCCGAGCGTCGTCGCCGTCGACTCGCGGACGGGAGAAGTTCATGCCGTGGGGATCGAGGCGAAGCGGATGCTCGGCCGCACGCCGGGCACGATCTCCGCGATCCGCCCGCTCAAGGACGGCGTGATCGCCGACTTCGAGGTCACCGAGGAGATGCTGCGGCACTTCATCCAGAAGGTGCATCAGAATCGGTGGGC
>Ga0302325_10015808_pt1 | contig 16027 bp, 13 predicted proteins | sample Palsa_T0_2_FD_201948 | JGI IMG/M metagenome (GOLD analysis project Ga0302325, IMG submission 201948) | Peat permafrost microbial communities from Stordalen Mire near Abisko, Sweden - Palsa_T0_2 | ecosystem: Environmental > Terrestrial > Soil > Palsa > Peat permafrost | place: Sweden: Abisko... | reverse complement strand
CTAGGGGTCAAAGATGGCAAAGAACGACCTTCAGGGAACCTTGGACTTGCTGGTTCTCAAAACCCTCTCGCAAGTGCGAGAGTTGCATGGTTACGGGATCGTGCTCCATATCCAGAGGGTCTCCGACGAACTACTGCATGTAGAGGAGGGGTCGCTTTATCCCGCACTCCATCGCATGGAACAGAGTGGTTGGATCAGTTCGGAGTGGGCAATGACGGAGACAAACCGCAAGGCGAAGTATTACAAGTTGACCGCAGCCGGACGGAAACAGTTGCTGGAGGCGGAAAAGAGCTTTGAACAACTGGTGAAAGGTATCCGCGCCATGTTGCGGTACGCATGAGGTAACCCGATGTCGCTCGCTCGTCGCATTGCGAATCTGTTTTCTCGCTCCAGGGTAGAGCGGGAGATCGATGATGAACTCCATGCCCACATTGAAATGCGGATGGAAGACAACCTGGCGGCTGGCATGTCTCCGGAGGATGCTCGCCGCGATGCGTTGCTTCGCTTCGGGAATCCGGCGGTGATGAAGGAGAGAGCCGCTGGCGCGGATGCAGCGCTGGGCCTGGACAGCATTTGGGCTGATGTTCGTTTTGCGCTGCGTCAGTTGGGAAGGTCGCCGGGCTTTGCGTGGACCTCGATTTTGATTCTTGCGCTGGGTATTGGTGCTTGCACGGCGATCTTTAGCGCAGTGAAGCCTATTCTGATTGATCCATTGCCGTATCCGCGTGCCAAAAAGATCATGATGATCTGGGAGATGCGAGGAGCCGGCGGGCCAATGGACGTGACCTTCGGCACTTTTCATGGGGTGGCGGAGCGGAGCCGCTCCTTCGCTACCATCGCGGTGATGAAGCCGTGGCAGCCGACGATGGTTGCGACCGACAGCCCGGAACGATTCGAAGGACAGCGCGTGAGCGCGGACTACTTTCGCACGCTGGGCATATCGGCGTTGCTGGGACGTGACTTCGATGCATCGGATGACAGGTTTCAAGGGCCAAACCTGGTGATACTCAGCGACGGATTGTGGCGGCGGCGGTTTGCGGGCGACAGGTCCATCGTGGGGCAGCAGGTGCGGCTCGACGACAACCTCTATACCGTGGTTGGCGTGATGCCTCGCTCATTTGAAAACGTGTTGGCACCTTCGGCGGAGCTCTGGGCGCCGCTGCAGTATGACCCATCGTTGCCCGCGGACGGTAGAGAGTGGGGTCACCATTTGCGCATGGTGGGGCGGTTGCGAGAGGGCGTCAGCCGTGAGCAGGCGGGGAGCGAGCTGGATGTGATTCTGCACACGCTGGCCCAGATAAATGCCAAAGGGTATGACAGCTCGGGCGGCGCTCCGGATGGAATGATGGTGAATGAGTTGCAGAGTGACCTTACGTGGGACGTCCGGCCTGCCCTGCTGGCGGTTCTCGGCGCGGTGTTCCTGGTGCTATTGATTGCGTGCGTCAATGTGACGAATCTTCTGCTGGCAAGGGGAGCGCAACGGCAGGGAGAGTTTGCGATGCGCGCTGCGCTTGGCGCCGCGCAGAGACGGCTGGTCCGCCAATTGCTTACGGAGAGCCTGTTGCTTGCGCTGCTGGGCGCTGTCTTTGGGATGGTGGTAGCCTTTGCGGGTGTACGGGCGGTGGTGGCGCTCAGTCCGCCGGAGCTGCCGCGGGTAAGCGCGATTGGCATCGACGGGCCGGTGTTTCTATTTGCGCTCGGCATGACCACGCTGATCGGCGTTGTGGTGGGGCTGGTTCCGGCGCTGCAGGCCTCACGCAGGGACCTGCATACCGCAATGCAGCGGAGCTCGCGGAGCACTGCCGGTGGCCGCCAGTGGACGCGGCGGATTCTGGTGGTGGCAGAGGTGTCGCTTGCGGCGGTACTGCTGGTGAGCACGGGATTGTTGTTGCGCAGCATGCACCATCTTTTAGCGGTCGATCCCGGTTTCGATGCCTCGCACTTACTTACGATGCAGGTGCAGGAGTCCGGTCATCGGCTCGATAGTGATGCAGCCCGGGTTCAGTTCCTTACCCAGGCGCTTGAGCAGGTACGCCAGGTGCCAGGTGTCATCTCGGCGGGTTTCACTGCCCAGTTGCCGCTGAGCGGAGACGATAGCGTGTATGGCGTGGAATTTGAAGGGAAGAACAATCCTGTTGGCGATCCAGCCCTTCGCTATGCAGTGACTCCGGGATACATCGAGACGATGCACATTCCGCTTCGTCGTGGACGTCTGCTCAACGAGCACGATGCGGCTGGTGCTCCGGTTGCGGTGCTGATCAACGAATCCTTCGCGAATCTCAATTTTCCTGGGCAAGATCCCATCGGCCGGCGGGTTCGCGTGGGGCTCGACGTTGGCCATGTGGACCGGCCGTGGGGCACCATTGTTGGCGTGCTGGGCAATGTAAAGCAACAGTCGCTGGCTATGGGCGACGAGAATGCTTTTTACATCTCCACTGCGCAGTGGACATTGAGAGACAATGCGCAATCTCTGGTGGTGCGTACCCGTGGTGATGGGGCGGCCCTCGCCCCTGTCATCCGCGATGCGATCTGGTCGGTGGACAAGGATCAGCCGGTCGTGCGGGTTGCTATCATGGATAACCTGCTCGCTGCATCCGAGGCCGAGCGGCATTTCGTTCTGATGTTGTTTGAAGCATTTGCCCTGGTGGGGCTGGTGCTCGCAGCGACTGGCATCTATGGTGTGCTTGCGGGCAGCGTCAGCGAGCGAACACGCGAGATTGGCGTACGGTCGGCACTGGGTGCGCCGCGCGGCAACATCCTAGCCATGGTGATTCGTCAGGGGATGACGCTCACTGTCTTCGGGGTGCTGGTTGGATTGAGTGGGGCAGTTGTCGCAAGTCATGCAATCGCTGCGCTGTTGTTTGGCGTATCTCGATTTGATCCCGCTACCTATGTTGGCGTGGCCGCATTGCTGATCTGTGTGTCGGGAATTGCATGCCTCGTCCCCGCACGCCGCGCCGCATCGGTCAATCCGGTAGAGGCGTTACGGGCCGAATGAGAGCAGAGTCGATTCGGTGTGAAGAAACCTCACCTGGTGATTTTCCTTACCAACGGACCATGGGTGGCGGATTTCCTATTGAGCTTGGTGCGCTCAACCAACTTCATGCGGCTTTCCTTAAAGTCGTCCACCGACGTTGCCGACCCGCGGGATATGAAACGGGGCATTTCCTGTCCTCGGCAGAAAGTGCAACAAATCCGGGTGCCCCATCCTTCGCGCTTTTTGCGAAGGGTGGGATACCACGAATCTCGATACCGACCGTCGCGTATCCCACCCTTTGCCAAGAACGCAAAGGATGGGGCACCCGCCTATTCGTGGTGCTTCCCGCAGTGCCAAACACCAACCGCGGCTTAATCGAGAACTTCGAGACCCACATCTGACCAAGAACGGGTCAGATACCCGGATTTTCTGCTATGCAGCACCAGACGAGGCCGCGTGTGCTGGTTATGGCCTCACGCGGACGAGGGTGAAGCCTGAACCTTCCCCGGCATCGTCACTCGTGCGAAACAACTTCGCGTGGTCTGTGTCAGCTAGTTCGACCCGGAAGCTGACTACGGAGCCGTCTAAACGGTGCATGTCGAAGCTCAACTTTCCCGGTTCGTACTGCAAGTTTTCCATGGGGCCGGCCATTCGGCCGTCCACATGCGGAGTGCTTTCGCCGGGATTGCGCTTGATGAGGTAGAACACCGCATTTCCCGTGGCTTGGCCGGAATTCTGTTCGACGGTGAGGTCAACTGTGGGAAGATTGTTGTCCGTGCCATGCCACTTGCCCACGAGGGAGGTCTGCGCATAGGCGCCGATCGAGAAAGCTATCAGGAAACCGATGGCGACGATGCTTTTATTGAGGCTCTTCATGGTGGTTCCTCCGTTTCTGGTGCTTGCATTCGGTCGTAGTTGTGTCGGACATGGGGACTCTAGCGCTCGCCCCTGAGGGCAGTAGTAGCGAGCGTGCCGCCGAGGCCCATGGTTTCGACAGCGGTTGAGGGGACGATGACCATAGCGCCCTTCTCCTTCATGGCTTCGTAAAGCATGTTCATCGCGCGTAAGTGGAGGGCGCCGGGGTTGTCGCCGTAAACCCTGGCGGCTTCGGCGAATTTGATCGAGACCTGGGTTTCGGCGTCTCCCAGGATCAGGCGAGCTTGGCGCTCACGTTCGGCTTGGGCCTGCTGCGACATGGCGTTTTCCAGTGCTTGGGGGATGCGCACGTCGCGAATCTCGACCGATTGGACCGTGATGCCCCAGGGATTTGTCTTGGCATCGAGGATTAACTGGAGTTGCTGGCCCATGCTCTCCCGCTCAGTGATCATCTGCGCGAGCTCGTGGCGGCCGATGGATTCGCGCAGGGCGGTCTGCGCGCTCAGGTTAATGGCGTCCGTGAAGTTCTCGACTTCAAGAATCGATTTTTCGGCGTTCCAGACCAGCCAGAACACAATCGCGTCCACGTTGACCGGGACAGTGTCGCGGGTGAGGGTGGATTCGGCGGTGACGGTGGAGACGCGAACGCGCTGATCGACGAAGCGGCTGAGCGTGTCCATAATGGGCACGATGAGGAAGAGGCCAGGGCCGCGCAGACCACGATACCGCCCGAACCGCAGGATGGCGACGCGTTGCCATTGCTGCACCACCTTAATCGAGAACATGAGATAGAGGCCGGCAGCAATGCCGGCGATGAGCGGAACCGGCGAGTGAACAAACTGAATGGTTCCAAAGCCGGCGGCTGTACACAAGACGAAGGCTGTGATTCCCGGCCCGCTCACATCGACGGTTAAGGTTTTGGTCATGTCGCTCATTGCTTCTCTCCTTTTGGCTTGAGGGGTCTGCCCTGTCTGCCTTCTGCCCAGCGATCGCGGAGGGCTATCATCAATTCTTCGAGGTTGAAGCCGCCCGCGCCTGCCTTGGCAGCAAACTCTTCCACAAGTTGCTCCAGGCCGCGGGCGCGCTCGACGGCATCGCGTTCGATTTTTTGCTGGGCAACAAAAGTGCCCGTGCCCTGCTGCGTGTCGAGGATGCCGCGGATCTCCATTTCGCGATACGCGCGCATAACCGTGTTGGGGTTGATTTCGAGGTCGACGGCGAGCTGACGGACAGTGGGTAGCTGGTCGCCGGGAATCAGGACCTCCATCGCGATCGCGGCCTGGACCTGGTCGATGAGTTGACGGTAGAGGGGAACACCGCTGCGCATATCGAGGCGGAAGGCGAAAGGGGAACGGACTGGAGCCGCGTGTTTCATCTAGACAAATGGTGTACTAGTCTACTAGTACATGTCAAGCAAAAAATGATGGTGACACTGAAATGCGCCTGGCGCGGATCCCTTTTACTTCTTATGGAGGAGATTTTGAGTGATCTTGTATCCGTCGGGACCGCCTGTAATGGCAATCGGAATCACTGCGCCGGCATGCTGCTTTTTGAAGAGCGGAATGAGCGGCTTCATGAGCACTGACATAAGTCCGGTGCTGACGTGGGAAATATCGGATTGCATGCGAAGATTGCCGAGCAGATGAACGGTGCGATCACGGAGGTTGAAGGAGCCATTGAAATCAGCCGCAGCTCCAGGGATTTGAAAGGTGATTCGCTGCGTGGAGAGGACACCGTCGCGTATCTTGGCTTGGCCGTGCAGGGATGAGAGGACATCTGTGGAGGGGCTTGAGGCTGGATCGGCCGCGGCTGGATCGACGGAGGTTGGATCTGATTTGAGTCCTTGGGCGCGCTGGCTGAAAGCCGAGAGCTTCTGCTCATTGGCTCGGTTAATGACGCGCTCGGCAGGTACATCGAAGGTTCCATCCACCTGAAGACGCTGAAGGAACTTCGATCCATTTTTGGAGGGTTCGAGGTGCGCGTGGCTATGAAGCCACACGACGCCGGTGATGGGGACTTTGTCGTGGATAAAGGGGCGCAGGATGTCCTGCACGCGACCGCTGATGACGGCTATGTCTAGGTTTGTGACCTTAGGGGAACCGATGATGCTGCCGTGGGCGTGAATGGTGGTCGCTCCGGTCTTTGCCTCAATGCTGTGAATGACGAGGTCGGCATTGAGACCGTTTATGGTGCAGTGGACCGACCCGGCGATGGCTGCGGGCCTGCCACTGCCCACGGCGAAGTCAGGGGTGTCCGATGTGGCGTAAGCTTCAATAGCTGCCAAGGCGCCGTTGAAGTGACCTGCGGCAGAGAGTGTTCCGCTGATGCTGCCCATGTCTCGGAGGTTGACGGGGGAGAAGGTGAAATTCCCGGATACTGGGGTGGCGCCGAGATTCTTTGGGGTAAGCGGGCCGAAGCTGCCGGTGGATTGGATGTGACCCGTGGGCTTGGCGTTCTGCATATCAACGGAGTAGGCGATTGCTTTGCCCTTCTGCAGATTGCGGATGATGAGTTGCCGGATCGGGAAAGAGTAGCGGCTGCCATCGGTGCGCATGATGTCGAGAGTGGCTTCGTGCATATTAAGTTGCTCGACGACAGTGGTTGGGCCGCCGAAGTCTGCGCTGCTGCCGGCTGGAAAGTCCTCGTGATTCGCGCGGCTTCCTACTGGCGGTATAACGATGTGCAGCCCGGTGACCTCTACCACACGCACCCGCTTGCGCAGGAGCAGCAGATCGAGCCAACTGCCTTGAACAATCAGGTCGCGTGCAGAGCCAACAGGGGGAAGATCGGGCGCGGAGTTGCGACGCAGGGTGAGGCCTGTGGCGACGAAGCCAGGGTTGGGGAAGTAAGTGCGGCGGTAATGATCGATCTTGACTTGGCTGGCGAAAACCTGCTGCAGCAGTGGCTCAATCTCGCGATAGCGATATGGCCAATGGACGTTGATGAAGTAAATGCCCGTTGCCACCAGAACGACGACGGGCAAAACCAGACAGAAAGTCCAGAGCCTCGTTTTGTGCCGCGGCTGGGAAGAAGGCGGAGCCGCAGCTAGCGTTGGAGAGTTTGTCAAGGAATAGCCTGCCTGACCTTAGGATGCCAATACTACTGATAGCGACTAGAGCCTTTCATCGTCCAAAAAACGCTTGCTTATGACAGAGTTTGTTGTGTTTTTTTCTTACAAGTGCTCGATTTCGTCGCCAGCTTAAGCAAGAATGATTTCTGAGCAACTCTGCACGTCGCCAGATGAAAGCGGACCAAGGCAATATCGAGCCATCGCCAAAATCCAAAGACCTCGTTGTCTTTGACATCCTCCGCGCTTCTAAGTGCGCGGGGTGTGGCGAAGAGCTGTCGAAGGGCAGTCTGCTCTTCATGGAAAGGGAACGCCCGCTTTGCTTGGGTTGCGCCGATCTCGATCATCTGGTTTACCTTTCCAGGGGGGACGCGGCGCTCACACGCCGCGCTAAAAAGCACAGCACTCTCTCGGCAGTCGTCGTTCGCTTCAGCAGAGCGCGTGGCCGATACGAGCGCCAGGGCATCTTGGTGGAAGAGCCTGCGCTGGAGCGCGCCGAAGAAGAATGTCTCGCGGATGCTCCGAAGCGCGCCGCGAAACAAGAACGGGATAAGGTCCACCGCGCTGCATCTGACCGCGATCTTGAGGTGCAGATGGCAGACGCGATTCTACGATTGTTTCCCGGCTGTCCGCCACAAGAAGCGCGAGCGATCGCAGCGCACACCGCTGTGCGGGGGAGTGGTCGAGTGGGGCGCACGTCCGCCGGGAGAGGGCTGGACCCGGAGGCATTAACAGCCGCCGTAATTGCAGCCATCCGTCACACGCACACCAGCTATGACCGCCTGCTTATGGCTGGGCATGACCGCATGGATGCCCGTCATTCTGTCCGAGACTCCATTGATCAGGTGATCGAGCGTTGGCGTTCCCCCTGATCCTGGAGCATTACGACGGCCCATTACTCAGAGGAAGCATCCCGGGCAGGCCGATTGTCTCCTACTCGTACGCTATTCAGTCATCCACCGGCGTTGCCGACCCGCGGGATATGAAACGGGGCAGTTCTTGCCCTCGGCAGAAGGTGCAACAAATCTCCGGGTGCCCCATCCCCCCGGATTTCCTGTAAGGCTTGGAGGGGTCAACGAACTTCATGCGGCTTTCCTTATAGAAAGCCGCACACGCTGCCATGGCTGGGGCCGCGCAGTAGGAAATCCGGGGTCCTTCGCGCATTTTGCGAAGGGTGGGATACCACGAATCTCGATACCGACGGTCGCGTATCCCACCCTTTGCAAAGAACGCAAAGGATGGGGCACCCCGCCTATTCGTGGTGCTTCCCGCCGTGCCAAACACCAATGGCAGCTTAATCAGGACTTGTTTCTTATCAGTCATCCACCGGCGTTGCCGACCCCCGGGTATGAAACAGATTTTGTTGCAGGTCAGGCGGAACTGCAGATCCCTCCACTGCGCTTCGCTCCGGTCGGGATGACAATTCTGTTGGTGAATGGGCGCTATCGTGCGAAGTGATTGTCTCTTATCAGTCGTCCACCGGCGTTGCCGACCCACAGGGGCATGAAACGGAATTGTTTCTTATCAGAGATAGTACTGAACTCGCACCGAATCCATCGCCGGGCTTATGGTGTTGCTCTGAGGGTAACGACCTCCGCTTAGGCAGGAGGTACTGCAACTCTTCCAACGGGCTGTGCTCGCGTATCTGATCACCGGCGATCCCGAGCCGGGCAGACGCTCCTTAACCCGCATCTTTTCCGGCAATCGTGAACCTTTTGAGAAGCCGCCATCTCGCCGAAAGGAGCGTACTGCCCGGTAGCAGGGCGCTCTCGGCCTGATACCGGCAGGCGGTCCTAAGGGACTGGATCGCCGCCCGTAGTTTGAAACAGCGCCGCCACCGCGGGCTTCATTACTTTTCCCATCGCATTGCGCGGAAGCGCATCGAGCACGAGAAGAAGCGAGGGCACTTTGTAAGCCGTTAGCAGCTCCTTGGCCCAGGTGCGAAGGCAGGGCAGATCGAGGGCATCGCCATCATTCAGCACCACGGCCGCAGCGACGCGCTCTCCCCACTCCGGATCTGGTACGCCGACAACGGCGCACTCAGCAATCGCGGGATGCTCGCGCAGCGCTTCCTCAATCTCCAATGCGGATACCTTGTGTCCGCCCGTCTTGAGGATGTCAATGCTAGTGCGGCCAAGAATGCGATAGACACCGTTTTCGACGACCGCAGTGTCGCCAGTGCGAAACCAGCCATCGCGGAAGGCATCGTGTGTGGCCTCGGGCTTGCCCCAGTATTCCGCGAACACACTTGGACCACGGACCTCGATCTCGCCCGGTGTTCCCGGCGCAACCAGCTTGCCGTTCTCGCCCACGAGCTGAACCTCGACGCTCGGCAGCGGCGTTCCCACGCTGCCCGGCTTGCGCTCGCCCCGCAGCGGGTTCGCCAGTGCCATGCCAATCTCTGTCATACCGTAGCGCTCCAGCAGCGTGTGGCCGCTGATTTCCTTCCAGCGTTGGAGCGTGCTCACCGGCAGCGCCGCCGAGCCTGACACCATCAAGCGTAACCCGGAGCACGCTTCGCTCAGTCCCGCGCGGCGCTCTGGCGAAGCCGCATCCCAGGCGGCAATGAGCTTGGTGTAGACCGTAGGCACCGCCATGAACAGAGTTACCCCGCCGCCGGCCATACAGTTCCATACTGCATTGGCATCGAAGCGCGGCAGCATCTCGCAGGTAGCGCCCGACCACAATGCACAGGAAACAACGTTGATGATTCCGTGCACGTGGTGCAGCGGCAAGCACAGCACAATACGGTCGCCGGCCGACCACTCCCAAGCCTCCACCAGGCTCATGATTTGCGCCGCAATGTTGGCGTGGGTCGTGACCACGCCCTTTGGCCGGCTGGTCGTGCCGCTGGTGTAGAGAATCATGGCGCGCCGCTCGTTAGTGATGTGCGGCAGGCCGGCGTGTTGGCGAAAGGGAAGCTGGTCATATGACAACCCGCGGATACCGCGGGCCGCGGCGATTGGCGCCAGGAGGGGAGTGGCATGGACATCGAACAACAACGTCGATGCCGCAGTGTCGTTGATAAAGTGTTCCAGCTCGGGCCTTGCACAGTTGAGCGGTAACGGAACGGCAACGCCGCCGGCCTGCCAGATACCCCACTGCGCCGCAACCCAAGGAAATCCCGGCGTTACCAGAAACGCCACCCGCTCCTCCTGCAGGTCTTCGTGGCCAGCGAGCAGCGCCGTTGCCACCCGCGATGAGGCATCCAGTAAATCGTCGTAAGTGAAGGCCCCCTGCGAATCGACGACAGCAGTGCGTCTGCCATAGCGCTGGGCGCGAGCAATGAGTGGAAGATGAATCACACGCAGACTTTACGGCGTCTCCGCCTGCATTGTCCAACCCTCCGGAGAACGCTCACCCTATAATACGGAATCGAAACTAAAGCGCCGAGCGGTGATCGGGAGCGTTATTTCCGGCAGGGTTATCCATTCATGAGAGATGTTCTGGAGCGACAGATCGATCAAGCCCTCGGCCGGTTGCCCGCCGACCTGGTCGTGCGAAACGCCCGTATCCTGAATCTGGCAACCGGCGAGGTTCAGTCTGGCGACATTGCCGTTTGCGGAACCATCATCGTCGGAACCCTCGACAGCTACCGAGGTCTGAAGGAGATCGATGCCAAAGGGCGATTTGCCGTCCCCGGCTTTATCGATAGCCACGTGCATTGCGAGAGCACGCTGGTTACTCCTGGAGAGTTCGACCGCTGTGTCCTCCCCCACGGCGTCACCACGGCAATCTGTGATCCTCATGAAATCTGTAATGTCCTGGGCTTGCAGGGATTGCAATATTTTCTGGATAGCGCGCTGAACACCGCGATGGATCTTCGGGTGCAGCTTTCTTCTTGCGTTCCCGCGACTGAGCTCGAGACCTCAGGCGCACGGCTGTCTGCTGCTGACCTGATACCGCATCGTCACCACCCAAAGGTGATTGGCCTGGCCGAATTTATGAACGTGCCGGGGGTATTGAACAAAGAGGCCGAGAGCATCGAGAAGCTGGCTGCCTTTCAGGGTCAACATATCGACGGCCATGCGCCCCTGCTGTCCGGCCGCGCTTTGAACGCATATCTTTCCTGCGGCATTCGCAATTGTCACGAGACCACGAATCTGCCCGAGGGACGGGAAAAGCTTGCCAAGGGCATGCAGGTGCTTATTCGTGAAGGATCGGTCTCCAAGGATCTGGCCGCGCTTGCTCCACTCATCAACGAGTTTGCCTCGCCCTTTCTAGGCTTATGCACCGACGACCGCAACCCGTTGGACATCTACGAAGAAGGCCACCTGGACTACCTCGTTCGTCGCGCGATCGCGCTGGGCGCGCCGGTGGCCGCCGTTTATCGGACTGCGAGTTGGTCGGCTGCGCGGGGCTTTGGGCTGACGGACCGGGGGCTGATCGCTCCAGGATACCTTGCGGATTTCTTGTTGCTCGACGATCTAGAGAGCTGTGCGATCCACACCGTCTTTCGCCGCGGTCGCAGAGTTACCGCGGATACTTTTGCAGCGCGTGTGCTGCCGGAGCCGCCAAGCGGTAACTCCATGTGGCTGCAGCCAGTCACGGCGGAGACCTTTGCCACGCCGGCCGCCGGCCCAGCGACGCCCGTGATAGGAATCATTCCTGGCAAAATTCTGACTGACCGTTTACAGGCGAACCTCCCGTATCGTGATGGAAAACGCCATTCCGATCCGGAGCATGATCTGCTCAAAATCTGCGTGCTCGAGCGCCACGGGCGTAACGGCAATATCGGCAGGGGTTTCGTCAAAGGATTTGGTTTTCGCCAGGGCGCGCTCGCCTCCTCTGTCGGTCACGACAGTCACAATGTCTGTGTAGTGGGCGCCAATGATGAGGACATGGCGGTGGCCGTCAATCGCCTGCGTGCCCTCGGTGGAGGATTCGTCGCGGTGCAGGCCGGGCGGGTTCTCGCCGAGTTCGCCTTGCCCTTCGCCGGCCTCATGAGCCTGGCGCCGTTTGAGACCGTGCGTCGCGATCTCTACGCGCTCCGCGCAGCAGTGCAGGCCATGGGGTGTCTGCTTTCCGAGCCCTTCCTGCACCTGGCTTTCCTGCCCCTTCCTGTCATTCCCCACTTGAAGATCACCGACTTCGGACTAGTGGATGTTGACCGCTTCGAGCTCGTTCCCGCATAGTCCCTTTTCGTTGATGCACAGGCAACTCTCCCCGCCCTATTGCATTCCCATATATTAGATGCTATACCTATGGCCATCCAAGAGGTAACAAAGGTGATGGGCGATAAAGCAGATGTATGGCAGGGTACGCTGGCGCTGATGGTGCTCACAACGCTCGAAACCATGGGCCCACTGCATGGTTATGGAATCGCACGTCGTATCGAGCAAACCAGCGGCAATCTTCTCTCGCTCAACTACGGTACTCTCTACCCGGCGCTGCTGAAGCTGGAGCAGGAGGGGGCAATCACTTCCGAGTGGGGCGTGTCGGACACCAACCGCAAGGCTAAGTTCTACAAGCTGACCCGCGCAGGTAGGAGGCAACTGGAGCGCGAAACGCAGGATTGGGAGCAGACAACCGCGATTCTGGCACGCTTTCTATCGCCGGCAGAGGAGGCATGATGCGCAATCTTCGAGCCTTGTGGTTTCGGCTGTCGGGAATGCGCAGCGGACGCACGGAAACGGAGTTTTCTGCCGAGCTTGAAAGTCACCTCCAAATGCACATCGAGGATGGGGTACGAGCTGGGTTGAGCCGGGATGAGGCACGACGACAGGCCCTGATAAAGCTTGGCGGGATGGAGCAGACGAAAATTGCGCATCGCGAGCGGCGGGGACTGCCCTGGCTGGAGAAGACGTGGCAAGATATTTGCTTTGGCCTCAGGATGCTTCTGAAAAATCCCGGATTCACCGTTGTAGCGATATTGACACTGGCGCTCGGCATTGGTGCGAACACCGCGATTTTCTCCGTGGTGAAGGCCGTGCTGCTCGCGCCGTTGCCTTACAAAGATTCGAGCCGTATTGTCGCGGTCTGGACGGCGAATCCTGCACGGGGCGGTCAACCTTTACCCAGTACCGCAGCCGATTTCGCGGTCTGGAAGGAAAAGAGCGGTGTCTTTGAGGACCTGGCTCCCTCCTACGATGACGAAAGGACACTGACCGGGCAGGGTGCACCGCGGTTGCTGATCGGCTATGCGGTATCAGCAAACTATCTCCGGATTCTCGGCGTCGGACCTCAGATCGGACGCCTCTACACGGATCAGGAGGATAGGCCAGGAGGTCCAAAGGTGGTGCTTCTGAGTGATCATCTTTGGCGCACGACATTTGATTCCGATCGCAATGTGGTTGGCCGGCCGATCACATTAGACGGAAGTCCGTACATCGTGCTGGGGGTGATGCCGCGAGGTTTCAATTACCCAGCGAGCGTCGAGATCTGGACTCCGGCAGCCATGGCTCCGGCGGCTTTCGACGATTTCAACCATACCTATGTTCGCATTTTGGGACGACTCAAGCCGGGGGTGACGCTGGTGGCGGCGCAGAAGCGAGTGAATGCGTTGGAGGCACAGGTGGCCGTTGTTCATCCGGATACGGACAGCGGCAATCGTGTTGTTCTCGTTCCCTTGCGTGAGCAACTGGATGGCGATATTCGCAGGCCCCTCTTGATCCTGATGGGCGCTGCCGGACTTGTGCTGCTGATTGCATGTGCCAACACGGCTGGACTGGCACTCGCGCGCGATGCAGAGCGTCAGAGAGAGATCGCTGTGCGACTAGCGCTAGGCGCAACGCGGTTGCGTCTGTTGCGGCAGTTTATGACCGAAAGCGTGCTCTTGGCGGCGATGGGTGGAGCGGCCGGGATACTCTTCGCACTGGCCGGGACACATTCGCTGCTGGCACTCTTTCCCAATGATGTGGCGAACCTGAATATTCCGAAGGTGACCGCGATTCCAGTAGATCAGGGCGTTCTTTGCTTTGCGCTTTTCATCACGCTTCTGACTGCGTTGCTGTTTGGAATTGCTCCGGTGTTGAAGGCCGCACGAACTGAGGCCAGTGGCGTTACGAAGGAGTCGGCGCGTGGGACCGTCACGACCCGGCGCGCAAATCGCTCACGTAACGTGATGGTAGTGAGCGAGATCGTATTGTCGCTGATACTGCTGACTGCTGCAGGGCTGGTGGTGACGAGTCTTCAGCATGTGCTCAACGCAGACCTAGGCTTCCAACCGAACGGTGTTCTCGCGCTGCAGATTTTTCTCCCACCCGACCGCTATCCGCGTGATGACCAGCAAAAGAGGCGTGCATTCGTCGCCGAGGTGGTGAGAAAGATGGATGCCCTGCCGGAGGTGAAAGAGGCAGCCGCGACCAATTACCTGCCCTTGAGCGGCTTCTGGGGCACGACCAGCTTCCTGCTCCGCGGACAGGCTCAGCCGAAACCGGGAGAGGCTACGGAAGCGGACAATCGCGCGATTACACCGGGATATCTGCGCACCATGGGCGTTCGACTGCTCAGCGGAAGAGAGTTCACGGCCGCGGATCGCCTTGGTGGCGCGCAGGTGGCAATGATTAACCAGACGATGGCGAAGCAATATTTCAAAGGCAGGGACCCTATCGGCGAGGAAATTAATCTTAGCGCCGCGGACAAACCCGACTGGTGGCAAATTGTGGGCGTGACTGGCGATGTGAAGGCGTTCGGCCAGGACCAACCGGCACATGCGGACATTTACCGGCCCCTCGATCAGCAGCCATCTCCGATCATCGCGTTTACACTGCGCACGGAAACCGATCCTGCAGTGATGGTGAAAGTGGCAGAAGAGACAGTGTGGAGCGTGGATCCTGATTTGGCTGTATTCCAGGCGATTCCGATGGCGTCGTTGGCGGCCCAGAGCTTGGCGCTGCGCCGCGCCAGCTCAGTGCTGATCTCAGGCTTTGCGGTGCTTGCCCTGGTGCTGGCATGCATCGGTATTTACGGGGTGACGGCGTATGGGGTTACGCAGCGCACGCAGGAGATCGGCTTACGGATCGCGCTTGGAGCGCAGCGCGCCCATGTGCTGAGAATGGTGCTGGGCCTCAGTTTCAGGTTGACGCTTGTGGGTCTCGTGATCGGGATGGCTGGGGCGCTCGCGTCGACTCGGTTGCTGACAAGCCTGCTCTTTGAGGTAACCGCGATGAACCCGGGAATTTTCTTGGCGGCGGCCGCGTTACTGATGCTGGTTGCGATTCTTGCTTCTTATTTGCCCGCGCGTCGGGCTACTTTGGTCGATCCGATGCAGGCACTGCGAACAGACTAGCCACTTGAGCCATGCATCGCGGCACCCTGCGCCGCGGGCAGGCGAAGCGCAGTGGCAATGAGAGCCGCGAGCAGAAAGGCACCCGAGGTTATGCAGAGCGCGTAGCTGAGCCCGGCGTGTTCCGAGACACGGCCGATGAGGTACGGTGCGGCAGCACTGAGCACGCGGCCGATGTTATAGACGAAGCCCATCGCGGAGGCACGTAGAGCGGTAGGAAAGAGCTCGCTGGCAATCACGCTGAAGCCGCTGAAGTAGCCGGTCCCAAAAAAGCCGACCAGCGGACCGATGAGAAGCAGCGCATTCGGATCGCGCACGAATGCAAATACCGGCACGAGCAGCGCCGCCACGACGAGAAAGGCGATGTACGTATATTTGTGGCTGAAGCGGTCGGCAAGAAAACCAAATACGATATAGCCCAGGAATGTGCCGGTCTGCATGACAATCGTCCACGCAGAAGTTTGGACAATGCTGAGACCACGGCCACCCTCCGCGGTCGGCATGGAAAGAAACCGAGGCAGCCAGGTGAAGAGTCCCCACCAGGCAAAGAGCGCGGCGGCGTTCATGCTGGCGCATACCAGCATGCTGTAGCCGAATGCGCCCCGGAAGAGCTGGCCGATGCGCGGCTGCGAAGTCCGCTCCTGACGCCAGACTTCCGGCTCGTGCAGTCCGCGCCGTACCCAGAACGAAACCAGGGCGGGTAGAACGCCGGCGAAGAACACCGCGCGCCAGCCGAAGCGCGGCATCACCAAACCGACAACCAACGCACCCAGCGCATAGCCCACCGCCCACGAGCTTTGCACCAAAGCAAGCGCCTTGGCCCGGTTGCGGGCCGGCCATGTTTCGGCGACCAGGGCGGCGCCCGCGGCCCACTCTCCGC
>Ga0302325_10015806_pt1 | contig 16029 bp, 9 predicted proteins | sample Palsa_T0_2_FD_201948 | JGI IMG/M metagenome (GOLD analysis project Ga0302325, IMG submission 201948) | Peat permafrost microbial communities from Stordalen Mire near Abisko, Sweden - Palsa_T0_2 | ecosystem: Environmental > Terrestrial > Soil > Palsa > Peat permafrost | place: Sweden: Abisko... | reverse complement strand
TTTTCAGCAGGGAAGTGGATTTTGGGATTGTTTCTCTGCCGGTGAAGGACAGCCGGTTGCTGATTCACAGCATTCACAAGGACGAGGTGCTGCTGGTAACTTCGCCGTCGCATCCGCTGGCGGATCGCGAGACAGTGAAGTTAGACGAGATTATCCAGTATCCATTACTGATGATCAAGCATGGGCGGCAGCGGGAGAAGATCAACAATTTCTTCAACAGCAAGGATTTGCAGCCGCGCGTGGCCATGGAGCTGGAGTCGAGTGAGTTATTGAAACGCTTGATTGGCGCGGGGATTGGCATGGGTTTTCTGCCGCATACCAACGTTGCCGTGGATGAGCAGGCGGGGTTGCTGAAGACAATGAAGGTGGAAGGAATGCGGGTACAGCGGGAGTTAGCAATTGTCTATCGCAAGGATAAGACGCTGACGCGGGCGGCTCATGCTTTTCTGGAAGTGGCCACGAATGGCGCGCGGCCGTTGCCGCCGGTGAGCCGGACGCGGGGCCGGGCTGTTTGAGGTTGTTTGGCGCGAAAGAAAGCATTGCGCGGCGGCGGAGTTGGCCCGTAGAGTAGTGCTCAATGATGCCTACTTCGCTGTTTTCACGCCCTTCTTCGTCGTTCGCCATGCGAACTGGTCTTTTTTTCACACTTCTGGCTATTGCGTTGCCTTCGGTTTGTTTCGCGCAGGACAATGATGGATTTCCCCAAAAGACCGGGGTGACTTTGCCTGCGGTGCAGCACCCGATGAGCGAGCTTGCGCCGGATGCGGAGTTTCCGGTGGCGGGAAGTCCGGATTGGATGGCGGTGACGGACGACGCTGTCTGGGTGACGAGTTCGCGGGCCAATCATGTGGTGCGGCTGGACGCGAAGACGAACAAGCCGGATGCGGTGATCACGCTGGAGAAGCCTTGTTCAGGACTCGCGGTGGGCTTTGGCAGCCTTTGGATTCCGAGCTGCGGCTCGCACAACCTGGCGCGGGCGGATGTGAAGACGGGCGCGATCCAAGCTACTGTTGCGGCCAGTCCGGCGGATTCCGAGGGTGGGATTACGGTTGGCGCGGGGAGTGTGTGGCTGGTGGTTTCGGCGGCGAGCGAGTTGGATAGGGTTGACCCAAAAACGAATGCGGTGGTGGCGAAGATTGAACTGCCCAAAGGCTCGTTTAACCCGATTTTTGCGGAGGGTTCGGTTTGGGTTGCGAGCAATGCGGGGAACGCGCTGGTGCGAGTCGATCCCGCGACGAACAAGGTGACGGGCTCGACGGCGATTGGGCCGAAGCCGCGTTTTCTTACGGTTGGCGAGGGTTCGGTGTGGGTGCTGAATCAGGGCGACGGCACGGTTTCTCGCGTCGATGCGAAGACGGGCAAGCTCTTGGCGACGATTCCGTGCGGGATTCCGGGACTGGGCGGAGAGATTGCTTATGGCGGAGGGTCGGTGTGGGCGACGGTCTTCGGCTATCCGATTACGCGCATCGATCCGGCGACGAACAAGGTGACGGCGCAGTGGGTTGGCAAGGGCGGAGACAGCATTCGCTGCGCGCATGGGTCGCTTTGGCTTACGTTTCTGGCGGGCGCGAAGGTGTGGCGGCTGAAGATTCCGGCGGCCTGAAACGGGACGGTCTGCCGGGATGGCTTATGGGCGGCATAAATGAAATCAATGCTTCTCCTCGATTGCGCGGTCTTTCGGTAACGTAGTGGTATGCATTGTCGCAGTCATGGGAAAATTTCGAGCAAAGTTGCAATTTCTGCTGAAAATCGCGCGTTTTCGTCACTTTTCGGAGCTTCTCGCCGGCTGCTCTTTGCGCTGATGATTTTGGTTTGTGGGCTGGGGCACAGCGTTTCGGCCGCTGCCGCTCCTCCGACATTCACCGTTGGCTGGTCAGTCTATGCGGGGTGGAATCCGTATTTCTACATGGCCAAGTCGGGCATCTTGAAGAAGTGGGCCGACAAGTACGGGATTGTCATCAAGGTTCAACGGTTCGATTATGCGGCGTCGCTGGATGCATTTGTAGGCAAGAACATCGATGCCTGCACGATGACCAACATGGAGGCGTTGGACATGCCGGCGGCGGCGGGCGTGGATTCGACGGCGCTGATTGTGGGCGACTACTCGAATGGCAACGATGCGGTGCTGGCGCGCAATAACCTGACGTTGGCGCAGTTGCCGGGCAAGCACATCATGCTGGTGCAGAAGACGGTCTCTGAATATCTGCTGGAGCGGGCGATGGATTTGAACGGCCTGGGCGCGCAGATACCGCAGTTGAAGCTGATGAATACCAGCGATTCGGATCTGGTGGGCGCGTTTCTCGGCAACCAGAGCAACCAGGTTGCGGTGACCTGGAAGCCGCTGGTTTCGCAGATTGTGGCGCAGGGCGGGAACGTAAAGCCGCTCTTCGATTCGTCGAAGATTCCGGGCGAGATTATGGATCTGCTGGTGGTGCGGACGGATGTGCTGGCGAAGCCGGATGGCGTGAAGTTTGCGAAGGCCATCACCGGCGCGTGGTACGAGACGATTGGGCAGTTGGCCGGCGGTCAAGCTGCTGCGATCAAGGGAAGCGCGGATGCTTCGGGCGATAGCGTGGCCTCATACGGGGACCAGTTGAAGACGACGTATCTGTTTGCGAGCCCCAAGTCTGGCGTGGATTTTTCCGAAAGCCCGGGGATCAAGCAGAAGATGGAATTGGTGCGCCAGTTCTGCTTCCGCCACCAGTTGCTGGGGCAGAACATCGGCTCGGTGAATGACGTTGCGATCCGATATCCGGATGGCTCTGTGCAGGGCAAGGCGGATCGCGTGCGGTTTCGCTTCGACTCTTCGTACATGAAGATGGCCGAGCAGGGGAAGCTTTAGGCTTATGGCTTCAATCGCTGTGGTGGGACAATTCGCCGATATGCAGGGACGGCCGCGCCGCTTGTGGACGCAGTCGTTGAGCTGGGTGCTGTTCCTCGTTGGAATATTTATCTACACGCAGTTTTCGATCGTGCGGCACAAAGAAAATCCGGAAGACCGCGTGGTGCCTTCGGTTTCGCAGCTCTATCACGGCATCAGGAGCGCGGTGCTGGAGCCGGCTGAGGAAGACGATCCGCTGGATGAGAACGCGACGCTGATGCAGCGGCTGACGCACAGCATGCTTGCCAAGGATACGATGTCCAGCGCGGGACGTTTCTTTGCGGCGATTCTGCTGCTGATTCCGGCGATTCTGATCGGGCTGCATATGGCGGTGTTTCCGTATGCCGAGGCGCTCTGCCTGCGCTTCATTCTGTTCTTCGATAAGATCGTTGCCCTCTCGCTGTTGCCGATCCTGTTTATCGCCTTTGGCATTGGGGATTGGGCCAAGATCATGCTGATGGTGATTGGCGTGGCGCCGACGCTGATGCTGGATACGTACAACCTGGCCAAGGCTGTTCCGCGCGAGCAGGTGGTGAAGGCCTTTACGCTGAAGTCGAGCAACCTGGATGTGGCGTACCGCGTGGTGCTGAAGCAGATACTGCCGCAGATTATCAACAGCGTGCGATTGAATCTGAAGCCGCTGGCGCTGTTTCTCTTTGCCGGCGAGATGATCGTTTCAAGCGATGGGCTTGCGTACCGCATTGGCATCATGCGCCGGCATATGGGCATGGACATTATCATCCCGTACATTCTGTGGGTTGCGGTGCTGTTGTTTGGCATGGATGCCTTGCTGCGGTTTGCCAATCGGAGGCTGCATCCATGGGCTTAGCGGCGCGCGCGATGGAACACGAAGTGCCTGTTGCTGCTCCAGCGGCGCCTGCGCTGGTGGCTGCTCCGGTAGAGATTGCACTGCGCGATGTTTCGGTCTCGTATCCAGTCGGCAAGGGCAAGAGCAAGACGGTGCTTTCGAAGCTGAACGTGGAGATTCGCGCCGGCGAGTTTGTGGCTGTGCTGGGCGAAACGGGATGCGGCAAAAGCACACTATTGCGTATGGTGCTGGGGCAGGAGTTTCCGACGGCGGGCGCGATTCATGTAGATGGCAAGCTGGTGACGCGGATCGACGCGCGATGCGGATATGTGCCGCAGAAGTATTCGCTGTTTCCGGATCGAACCATGATGCAGAACGTGATGTATGGGCCGGAGAATGCGTTCTGCGGATGGATGGGGCGCTTGCTGCCTTCGTATCGCAGGTTCAAGCGGGAGCTGCGCGCAGAGGCTGAGGAGCAGTTGCTGCGCATGGGTTTGCGCTCGGGGGATTTTCATAAGTATCCGCATCAGCTCTCGGGCGGGATGCAGCAGCGCGTGGCCATTGCGCAGGCGCTGATGATGAAGCCTCCAGTGCTGCTGATGGATGAGGCGTTCAGCGCGCTGGACCCCGCGACGCGCGCCAGCTTGCAGCAGCAGTTGCGAACGATTTGGCAGGAGAGGCGGCCGACTGTTTTGTTTGTGACGCACAATACCGCCGAGGCGCTGCTGCTGGGCTCACGGTTGCTGGTGCTGAAGCCGCATCGGGATGGCAGCAATGAAAGCAATGTGTTATTGGATATGCCGCTGCCTCAATCCAGCGGTACAATTGCCGACAGAGAACACAGCCGCGAATTCATTGAGCTGCGCGAGTATGTGAAACACAAGGCATACGGCTCCTCTCCCCGGCAAACCGAAGATGCGATGGAGCAGGAAACCGACGAATCGGGGGATTCGCTATGACTCGACCGCAAATGCCAGTGACATTGCGAGCGCTATGTGTTGCGACTGCGGTCGCGACCGTTGTTGCCGTGTCGCTCGCCGGTCGAGTGTTGGCGCAGAAGACGGCCGATCCTGCGCCGGGAACGGCCGAGTATTACACGCAGAAGGTTGAGCCGATCCTCGACGATAACTGCTACTCGTGCCATGCGGAGGGCCAATCCGGCGGGTTGCGCCTGGATAGCTTCGACGCAATTCTCAAAGGCGGCAAACGCGGTGCGCCGATTGTGCCGGGCGATCCGGATATGAGCATTTTGATTCAGGCGATTCGCCGGACGGGTACGTTGAAAATGCCTCCCAAGCATGCGCTTGAGCCTGGCGAAGTAGATGTGCTGGTGGCGTGGGTGAAGGCTGGTGCGAAGGGCGCTGGGCCGTCTACAGACGCGGTTGTTTCCAAGGCTGGATCGCCTGCTGTCGCTGCGCCCGCACGTGCTGCTCAGACGGCGGTTGCGAAAGTTTCGGCGGTGACTACGGCGCATCCGCAGGGCGCGATGTCGGATGCAGACTTTTTTGAGAACAACGTACGCCCGATTCTGGCGAACAACTGTTATAGCTGCCATGGCGACGCGACTTCAGGTGGTTTGAAGCTGGATTCGCGCGAGGCTTTGCTCAAGGGCGGCAATCACGGACCGGTGCTGGTGCCGGGCGATCCTGACAAGAGCCTGATGATTACAGCAGTGCATCAGACGACTTCGCTGAAGATGCCTAAGGGCGGCAAGCTCACAGCGCAGGAAGTTGCGGATTTGACGGAGTGGGTAAAGCACGGCGCTACATGGCCCAAGAGCGCGCCTGGAACGACCTTCTCCGCTTCGGTGAAGACGGGCGTGATTACCGATAGGCAGCGCGCTTTCTGGGCGTATCAGCCGTTGAAGGTGGTGCCCGTTCCGGAGCCGAAGTATGAGCACTGGGCTAAGACGCCGATCGACAAGTTTGTGCTGGCGAAGATGCTGGACGCGGGTTTGAAGCCGTCTCCCCAAGCCGCTCGCCGAACGCTGATTCGCCGTGCGACTTACGATCTGACCGGTGTTCCGCCGACGCCGGAAGAGGTTGAGGCGTTTGAGAAGGATAAGTCGCCGAAGGCTTATGAGAATCTGATCGACCGGCTGCTGGCTTCGCCGAAGTATGGCGAGCGCTGGGGCCGTCATTGGCTGGATGTGGCGCGCTATGCCGAGGACGATGTGCGCGGTCTCGATCCCAAGGGGCGAGGCTATATGCCGTTCGATGGGGCGTACCGGTATCGCGATTGGGTGGTCAAGTCGTTCAACGCGGATATGCCTTACGACTTATTCCTGCGCTTGCAGATAGCCGGCGACAAGATCCCCGCCAAGACCAAGCAGGAACAGGAAGATTATCTTACAGCTACGAGTTATCTGGGGGCAGGGCCGTGGGTGTGGGACCAGGCAGAGCCGATTCAGGGGCGCGCCGATGAGCGCAATGAGCGTGTGGATGCGGTGACGCGCGGAACGCTGGGCATGACGGTGGCCTGCGCGCGCTGCCACAACCACAAGTACGATCCGATCACGCAGAAAGATTATTACGCGCTGATTGGCATCTTTGCCAACTCGACTTACAAAGAATATCCGACGGTGTCCGAGGCCGAGGCGGCTGCTTACGAGAGCAGCCAGGCGAAGCTCGAAAAGCTGCAGATCGACATGCAGGAGTATACGCGGACCGAGACGCGGCAACTCTCGGATGCGCTGGCGTTTCAGACTTCAAACTATATGGTGGCAGCGTGGCATGTGCTGGGCAAGCCGAAGGGAACAGTGGAAGAGGCTGCGTCGCAGGCCAAGCTTGATCCTGAAGTGTTGCGGCGCTGGGTGGAGTATCTGACGCCCGGCAAGCAGCAGTATCAGTACGACTATCTGAAGGATTGGCAGGCGATGATTGCCGCCGATGGAGGCACGGAAGATGAAGCCAAGGTGTTGGCTGAGAGCTTCCAGAAGCTGCTGCTTACGGTGCGGCAGCATGATCGAGAGACCGAAGAGCAGAACGAGATCGTCCGCGACAAGAACGATGTGCCGCGGCATCGGGTGCACGATGCGAAGCCAAGCGAGTTTGAGACGGACGATCAGTTCTGCCCTGGCTGCGCACTGGAGTTGAAGACGATTCCGGTGCCGGAGGCGAAGCTTTACTCCGATATTTTTGTAACTCGGTCGGGCGATCAGGAAGAGCGTTTCAAGCCTGGGGTCCTGGTGTTTGTCGGGTGGGATTTGACGAGCCGTTTGAATCCTGCGATGCAGGCGTATATCGAGGCGCAGCAAAAGGAGATTGGCGATCTCAGGAAGAAGACTGGGCCTGAAAAGTATCCATACGTGCATGGCATAGCGGATAAGCCAAAGATTGAAGATGTGAAGTTGAATGTGCGCGGCAACCCGCATTCGCTGGGCGATACCGTGCCGAGGCGCTTCCTTACAGTTTTGACTACGCCCGCAACCAAGCCGTATTCGGAAGGCAGCGGCAGGCTGGAGTTTGCCAACGATATTGCTACGAGTCCGCTGGCGATGCGGGTGATTGTGAACCGCGTCTGGAAATGGCATTTTGGCACTGGGATTGTAAATACTCCGGATAACTTCGGATTTGTGGGCGAGGAGCCGACTGATCCGGAGTTGCTCGAATATCTGGCGCATGAGTTTGTGGCCGATGGGCACTCGATCAAGAAGATGCAGAAGGAGATCATGATGTCGGCGGCGTATCAGACGTCGGTCGTTGAGTCGCCCGAGGCACATGACAAGGACGGCGCGAACCGGCTCTATTCGCACTTCAACCGGCAGCGGCTGGATGCCGAAGAAATTCGCGACAGTATGTTGTTTGTGGCCGGCGATTTGGATGCGAAGAAGACTTCCGGGCCGTCGTCGGATTTTTCGGAAGATAACGTCGAGCCGACGGTCTTCTGCAAGGTGAGCCGCTATCGATTGGCGAATTATCTTCAGGTCTTCGACTTTCCGAATCCGAGCTTTACTTCCGAGCAGCGTTTTTCGAGCAACGTGCCGTTACAGCAGCTCTACTTCATGAACAATCCGTTTGTGTACAAGCAGGCGGGAGTGCTGGCGGAGCGGGTTGCGAAAGAGCCGACGGATAAGGACCGGATCGTGAAGCTGTATGAGTATGTATTCCAGCGCAAGCCGAGCGATGACGAGCTTGAGTTGGGATTGAAGTTCCTGAGTACGACGCCGGAGAAGGCCGGCTATGCCGTGGTGGGAGAGCCCATTACAGCGTGGCGGCAGTATGCGCGTATCATGATCAGTTCCAATGAATTTCAGTTTCTCGATTGAACTTGTCAAACTTCGCAAGACCATAGTCATGATGCCATGATGGAGAATCGAATGCGACACACACCTGCCTCACAACCGATGACTCGCCGCGAAGCCCTTTGCAAGATGGGCGCGGGTTTCGGGATGTTGTCACTCGCCAGCCTGCTAGGCGATACCATCGCTCGCGCCGATGCGCCGGAAGCGAAGGCATCCTGGATGATTCAGGAGCCGGGATTCAAGCCGCGGGCCAAGCATGTGATCTTTCTATTTATGAATGGCGGGCTTTCGCAGATCGATAGCTTCGATCACAAGCCGACGCTGGAGAAATACAACGGCCAGCCAATGCCTGGCGGCGATTTGCAGCATGAGCGGAAGACTGGCGCGCTGATGCAGTCGCCGTTCGAGTTCAAGCGATATGGAAAAAGCGGCAAGGAAGTGAGCGAAATCTTTCCGTATCTGGCCGAATGCGTGGACGATATGTGTTTTGTTCACTCGGTATTCACGGAGATTCCCAATCACGAGCCGGCGCTGCTGATGATGAATACGGGCGCGAACTTTGCCGGGCGGCCTTCGATGGGTTCGTGGATGACTTATGGTCTGGGTTCAGAGAACAAAAACCTTCCCGGCTTTGTAGTGCTGTGCCCCGAGGTTCCAACGACGGTTGGACCGCCATTGTGGGGTTCGGCGTTTCTTTCGGCTGTGCATCAAGGGACGTACGTTTCCGACAAGGTGGAGAAGACCGATTTCGATCCGCAGAAGTTGATCGCCAACATCCACAATGATGAGTTTGATTTGAAGGCGCAGCGCAAGGATCTGGACCTGCTGGAGCAGTTGGACAAGATCAACATGCAGACGGCTCCGGGCGCGGCGCACGACGGGCAGCTTGAGGCAACTATCGGCGCGATGGAGACGGCGTACCGCATGCAGACTGAGGCGCCGGATGTCTTCGATGTGCGCAAGGAGAGCGAAGCCACGCTCAAGATGTATGGCGAGGGCAGCACGGCGCGTGGATGCCTCACGGCTGCGCGGCTCATTGAAAAGGGTGTGCGCGTAGTGCAGATTTACTATGCGAAGGGCGATCCGTGGGATCATCACTTCGATATCGAGATGCATCGCAAGACGGCGAAGGATTCGGATCAGCCGTTTGCCGCGCTGATCAAAGATTTGAAAGCGCGCGGGCTCTTTGACGACACAATTATCGTTGCTGGATCTGAGTTCGGGCGCACTCCGGTTGTTGAAACAGGAAGCGGATTCATGGGCGGGCAGACGCACAATGGACGCGACCACAATCCGCATGGATTTACGATGTGGCTGGCCGGTGGAGGCATCAAGAAGGGCTTCAGCTATGGCCAGACAGACGACTTCGGCTGGAAGGCGATCGACAAGCCGGTGCATGTGCATGACATTCATGCGACAATTCTTTATCTGCTGGGCATCGATCACACCAAGCTCACGTATCGTTATAGCGGGCGCGATTACCGGCTGACCGATGTGTCGGGGAATGTGATCCACGACATCATCGCTTGAGCCAACTTAGAGTTATATCGATGGCGCCAGTGATTTCCCGATTGTTTCAACGGAAGATTCAACCTAGCACTGAGAGGAATTTGATGAAGCTTCGGCTCCTGACCATGGCCGTGTTGTCTTTGGCTGCGATGACTGCGAAGGCCCAATTATCTGAGCCGAATGGCGGTGATCTGGAGCGCGGCGTGTTGCCGCAAACGTGGACGACGGGCGGGCCGAAGTGCATGGAGGTTCCGGAGTGGCAGGTCCATGAGTACAACAAGGATCTTTACATTCTGCGCCAGTCCGGCTGCACCGATACGGAGATGCCGTTTCTGTTTCTCTTCTTTGGCAAGGATCGCGGGTTGCTGTGGGATACTGGATCGCGCAATGGCAATCTTGCGCCGACGTTGCAGCGGGTTGTGCATCTATGGCTGGAGCGGAACCACCGCGATAGCATTCCGTTGATCGTGACCCACTCGCATTCGCATGGAGATCATGTGTGGGGCGATGCGGCGGTGCAGGCGATTCACGATCCCGCGATGCCGGTTACGTTTGTGCCGGCAAAGATGGCGGATACGGAAGCGTTCTTTCATATCGCGCATTGGCCGGACAGCATTGGCGCAGTGGATCTGGGTGAGAGGAAGCTGGATATCATTCCGATTCCCGGACACGATGTGGTGAGCATTGCGCTCTATGACCGACGCACGGGCATACTGTTGACCGGCGATAGCCTGTATCCTGGGCGGCTGTATATTCCCGATTTTCCTGCGTTTCAAGCGAGCACGGAGCGGTTGATTGCGTTTATGGATGGCAAGCCGGTGGCGCATGTGCTTGGCAATCATATTGAAGAGACGCGGACGCCGTTTCTCGATTTTCCGATCGGGTCGATCTACCATCCCAACGAGCATCCGCTGGAGTTGACGTTTGGCACGCTGCTGGAACTCGAAGACGGCTTGAAGCAGATGAATGGAAAGCCGCGCCGAATGGCGATGCGGGACTTTACCATCTGGCCGTTGACGCCGGGCGTAAGGGGTCTGGGGCCAGAGATGAATGAGATCGAGAAGAAGACGAATGAGAAGCAGGAGCGGGATAAGTGGGATCAGCCGCAGCCATAGTTGCTGTGCGCATCTCGTATCCCTTCGATCGACTTTCCGTGAGCGCTTCGATTGCGGCGTCATTCCATGCGCGCCGGGCAGTTGCGCGTTTATGCGATAGCTTCCAACGGCCTCGTTGCATAAAGGGATGTTGTTGCGGAGATTGCAATTCTTTATCTCTATGGACTTCCATTCCATGCTGTGTAACGCTGAAATTGGGTCCTTCCCTTTATAGCCTGTTCGCACTGTAACGCTGGTCCGCTGCAGGAATTTCGACAATTCAGGAACGCACGAGAGCTGTCCCGTCATGATCCTCTTCGAGGACAGGCCATTGGTGTATCCGATGCCTGCCACTACGGGAACGCTACCCCTTCTTAACCAAAGCTTTTGGAGAATGTACATGCGAAGTTGCTTCATCCGTTGTATCTACGCACTAATTCTCATCATGATCTCTGCGCTTCCAGGCTCGCCTTCGCTCACTGCGCAGACCAACACGACTGCGTTGTCTGGAACGGTCACCGACGCTTCGGGAGCGGTAGTGGCAGACGCCACAGTGACTCTTTCCAACGCGGCTACGGGCGCCAAGGCCACCAAACTGACGTCCAGCAATGGCGAGTATTCGTTTGAGCAGGTGCAGCCTGGCACTTATGAGATACAGGTGACTGCGAATGGTTTTGCGGAGCAGAAGGAGAAGGTGCAATTGCTGGTTTCGACACCGGCGCGGGTGAACTTCAAGCTGGCCATCGGGAAGACGGAACAGACGGTTACGGTGGAGACGAACTTAGCCGAAGTGAATACGACGGATGCGACGCTGGGTAAAGCGTTCAATCCGGATCAAGTGGCGAACCTGCCCTATCTGGCTAACAACGTGACGTATCTGCTTTCGTTGCAGCCGGGCGTGCTGGCGCTGGATAGCGGCGCGCAGACAGGCGGTTTGAACCAGGATTCGCGCACCGGCATTGTGAATGGCGCGCGCCAGGATCAGACGAACATCACGCTGGATGGCGTAGACAACAACGATCAGGTCTTTGGCTATGCGTTCAATGGCGCTCTGCGCTCGACGCGCGACTCGGTGGAAGAGTTTCGCGTGACGACGACCAATGCCAATGCGGATGCGGGGCGTTCTTCGGGAGCGCAGGTTTCGCTGGTGACCAAGAGTGGCACCAATGTGTATCACGGCAGCGCGTATGAGTACTATCGCGATCCGGGGACGACTTCCAATAACTGGTTCAACAAGCAGGCGGAGTTGAATTCGGGCGAGCCAAACATTGCGGCCAAGGTGCTGGAGCATACCTATGGCGCTTCGCTTGGATTGCCGATGAAGAAGGACAAACTGTTTCTCTTTGGCGCGTATGAGGGCTTCCGTCAGGCGAGCGATATTCTGGTGAGCCAGACGGTGCCTTCGGTCTTTCAATCGGGCGGCGACATAGGCTTAATTACGGGCGACGTGACTTACCAGGCCTGTCCAACGTCGGCTCTTTGCCAGAATGGAACGACGAATAAAACATTGACTCCGGCGGATATTGCAATGATGGATGGGCGCTCTTCCGATACGAATTGCAAGACCGCGACCTGCTATGCGCCTCAGACGAACACCGCGGCTGTGGCTTATTTCCAACAGTTTCCGCTGGCGAACTCGAATGCTACCGGCGACGGCTATAACACGGGAACTTATAATTTCACTTCGCCTGCGCCTCTACGCCAGTTCACTAACATTGCGCGTATCGATTACAACATCACTCCGCGCCAGACTTTGTTTGCGCGCGGCAATTTGCAGCAGGACAATCAAGCGACGGCATTGCAGTTTCCGGGGCTTCCGGCGCCGTCGATCACGTACAGCAATAACAAGGGCATTGCGGGCGGCCATGTGTGGTCGATCAACGATCGCATGACCAACAACGCCCGCTATGGGTTGATCAGTCTGGGCAATGCGTCGCGCGGCACGGCGAACGTGGATGTTCCCTATGTGGCATTTGGCGCATTCACCACGTTGGACGCGGAGACCACCACAAACATTTACAAGGTGATAACCAACAACTTTGCCGACGACTTTACGTATAGCAAGGGACGGCATACGATCCAGGCAGGCGTGAATTTCTCGTTCGTCTCGAACGCGCAGTATTTCGATTCTCCGCTGTTGGCTTATGCCAACGTGAGTCCCGACCTGCTTGCCACGGCGGCGATTGCGAATACGGGGGGAAGTCTCGATCCCGCGGCTTTTAACTGCAAGGATTGCGGCACGGTTTCGAATTCCTTTTCGAATTTCTACAATAACGCCATCATCGCCAATGTTGGCGCGATCGAGACCTCGCAGTCGGGCACGGAATTTCTGGTGAAGGGCAATCAACTTGTGCCGCAGGGCGCTGGAGTGGTGCCGACGCACACCTTCCATAACTTCGAGCAGGAGTATTACGTTCAGGATCAGTGGAAGGCCAATTCGCAACTGACTCTGACGTTCGGCTTGCGCTATGTATATCTGGGCGTGCCGTATGAGAAAAATGGGCAGCAAATTGCGCCGACGATTCCGCTGAATACCTTTCTGGGCAATCGAATCGCAGCCGCGGCATCCGGCACGGGATACGATACGGACGTTTCGTTCCGGGCTGCCGGTTCACCGAATGGCGAACCGAACTTCTGGACGCCGCAAAAGCTCAATTTCGCTCCGCGCGTTGCATTTGCCTATGCTACCAGGGACAACAAAACGGCGATTCACGGCGGTTTTGCCATCGCCTACGACCACTTTGGCGAAGGCGTGATCGATTCTTATCAGTCGAATCCGCAGTCGTTGCTTTCGTTGTCGCAGACTAACCGGGACACGTTCACGGATATCAACTCCAATCCACGGTTTACCGGCTTCAACGGTGTGCCGCCGGTGGCTGGAGCCGCGAGTTCGCTGAAGTTGCCTTATACGCCGGCAGAGAACCCATTTACCTTCGACTACAGCATCAACGATAAGCAGAAGACGCCTTATGCGGAGACATTCAATGTGTCGGTGCAGCATGAGTTCCAGCATAACTTCGAACTTACCGCGGCCTATGTGGGGCGGCTTGGGCGTCATCTGATTCAGAACCTGGATGTGGCGATGCCGACCAACCTTTCCGACGCGGCCAGCGGACAGACTTACTTCCAGGCCGCGCAGGCCTATGACAAGATGGCGGATTTGGGTGTGGATACTTCGACTGTTCCCAACTCTGGATTTTTTCAGAATGTCTTTCCAAACTTCAGTTATGGCGGCTATACGGGAGCACAGGCGTACTATGCGGCCTTTGCGGCCAATCGAGGCAACGAGACCAACGTTCTGTATGCCGCGGACTGTGCTCCACAAGCCTCCTGCGATACGCTGGGTACGAATTCAGGACCGAGTTGGCGTTTTTTCTTCCCGCAGACGTCTTCGATCTTTGCGCAGTCCACAACTGGAACGAGTAACTACAACGCTTTGCAGGTTTCGGTTCGTCAGGCGATGAAATACGGCCTTGAATATGACTTGAACTATACGTATTCCAAGTCGATGGATGAAGGCTCTGACCCGGAGAGAAGCGGGAGCGGGGGCAGTCCGGTAATCAACACCTTTTTCCCGCACCAGTGGTATGCGCCTTCGGACTTCGATGTGCGCCATAACATCACGGCGAACTACACTGCTCCGCTTCCGTTTGGCAAGGGTGCTCCGTTGCTGAACAAGGGCGGCTGGTTGGACTGGCTTATAGGCGGATACCAGTTGAATGGGCTGGTGCATTACAGTACCGGCTTCCCCTTCAGCGCTCTAGCCGCTTTCAACTACGGCACGAATTTTGCCTTCTCGAGCAACATGGTGGCGACAGCCAAGATTCCGACCGGCGGGCACCACTACTATGCTCCGGGGCAGGCGGAGACTGCGTTGAACGGCATTACTCCCGCCGCGGCCCACGCCAACCTGCGATTTGCGTATGTGGGCGAGAGCGGGCAGCGCAACAATTACCGCGCGGACGGCTATTTCTCAATGGATGACGGTCTGGCCAAGTCGTTCCACACCTTCCGGGAGCAGCAGGTTCGGCTGTCGGTTGAGGTTTTCAACGTGCTGAATACCAACCGGTTCAATTCGTCTTCCACAGCGTCGGGAGGCGTTTCGAATCCCTTGCAGACGGATGGCACCAGCGCCAACTTTGGGACGTACATCGGCGGCGCGAATGCTCTGCTGCTGCAGCCGCGGCAGATGCAGTTCTCGGCTAAGTACATTTTCTAAAACTGCGCCGGTTCTGTGGGAAGCGATCGATGGTCCACCTGAGACTCGTGAGAATGGCGAGTTCCGGGTGGGCCATTTGCGCTTTGCGAGAGGTCGCCGCAGGGCGGAGTTGGCCGGCAGGGCACTCTCCGGCGGATCCTGAATCGGCGTGGAAATAAAGTGGGGCTGGGAGTACTTGGCCACTCCGGATTTTTTGAGCAGTTTCGAGTGGAATTCGACCGCAAGCGGAAGACTTTCTCGATCGAGACGGCCTGAGACCGGATCGTCGCCGTTTCCATTGACTCAAGTCTGGAATTCGGGTATTCTGAAGTCCTTGTGCGGTGTTGCGTCTGCCGTTCTGCTGGTCTGTGTGTTCTCACCCGGATCGAGACTTTAGAGAAATCCCAAGTCAAAAGCAGGCAACATCCACCTTGCAGTCCGGCTGGCGGAGTTTGAGCCGGTTTTCCGCAGGGTCAAGAAGCCGGAAGGCTCCTACGCGAACAGGTTTGTTTAGCCGTGGGTTTCAATTTTGGCCCCCGCCTATTGGCGTGGGCGGTTTGTGCTGGTTTTTGACGCTCTTTTTGAGCTGCGGCACGCGAGATTTTTTTGGGATTTGGAGAGCGGGAGCGAGATGTCGACTTATATTCCGAGCGCGAAAGAGATTAACCGCAAGTGGTTTGTGGTGGACGCCAATGGCCAGACTTTGGGTCGCCTAGCCACCCAGGCTGCTGACATACTGAGCGGCAAGCTGAACCCGAAGTACGTTCCGTACATCGATATGGGCGATCACGTCATCGTCATCAATGCGGACAAGGTCCGGCTGACCGGCCTGAAGTCGCAACAGAAGCTCTATCGCCGCTATACCGGTTTCCCCGGCGGATTGCGCGAAGAGTCCTTCACGCGCCTGCTGGCTCGCCGCCCCGAAAAGATCATCGAAGAAGCCGTCAAGGGCATGCTTCCGAAGTCCAAGATGGGCCGCCAGATGGGCACCAAGCTCAAGGTTTACAAGGGCGACAAGCACCCGCACGAAGCTCAGATGCCGGAAACGCTGGCATTGCAGTCGTAAAGCAGCCGCTAGCTGCTAGCTTTTAGCTGCTAGCTTTCGGATTTTGCAAGATGTAAGCCGGTTTCTAGCTAGAGGCTAGAAGCTTGTAGCTAGGAGCTAAAGGTACATGGCAGATTTGGTTCAGTATTACGGAACGGGACGCCGCAAGTCGGCGATTGCCCGCGTGTTTCTTCGCCCCGGTACGGGCGAGTTCAAGGTCAACGGCAAGGGCTACACGGAGTATTTCGTGA
>Ga0302325_10015805_pt1 | contig 16029 bp, 9 predicted proteins | sample Palsa_T0_2_FD_201948 | JGI IMG/M metagenome (GOLD analysis project Ga0302325, IMG submission 201948) | Peat permafrost microbial communities from Stordalen Mire near Abisko, Sweden - Palsa_T0_2 | ecosystem: Environmental > Terrestrial > Soil > Palsa > Peat permafrost | place: Sweden: Abisko... | reverse complement strand
CCGCCAACGCCGGTGGTCGAGATGATCCCACTCGGTGTCGCCAGGCCGTGCTCGTTGGTCGCGGCATCCACTTCGCCCCAGGTGCAGCCACCACCGACCCTCGCCGTGCGAGCGCCGGGATCCACTGCGACTCCCTTCAGGCCCGAGAGGTCGAGAACCACACCGTCCTCGCACGTTCCCAGCCCGGCGCCGTTATGGGCGCCGCCGCGCACCGCGAGCAAAAGGTCGTGATCAGTGGCGAACGAGACGACCTTCGCCACATCGGCGGCGTCGAGGCAGCTTGCGATCAGGGCAGGCCGCCGGTCGATCATCGCGTTGTAGACCTTGCGGGCCTCGTCGTAGTCGGGGTCCGCGGTGCCTGTAAGCCGCCCCTGGAAGCCGGGCATCTCGCTGCGGGCCGTGTGCATCAAAGCTGTGGTGGTGCTCATGCGTTCCCCCTGTCGGTCGTCTCAGGTTGTCACGGCCGAGCCTACGGCCCTCGAATGTGGCTGTCATGACCTGAGCTGACCCAATTCGAGTGCTCGGGCCTCGACCGACCCGAGGCGGGCATGGTCAAGACTGACTATCGTCTTTTCATGCAGGCAGAGATCCTGGACCTTCCGGACCCGCTGCGCCCGACCTCGATCTCCCCGTTCGTCGGCCGCGCGGCGGAGCTCGAGAAGCTCCGAACGCTGATGCCGCGAGCCGAAGGGGAGCGGCGCCGCGTCGCGCTGCTCGCGGGCGAGCCGGGCGCCGGGAAGAGCCGCCTGGCGCGTGAGTTCGCCGCGCAGGTCGCGATCGAAGGGGTACTTGTCCTCTACGGCGCGTGTGATGCGGTGGTGCGGACGCCTTACGGGCCTTTCGTCGAGGCCCTCGAACACCTGGTACGGGTAACCGACGAGGCGCAGCTCCGTGCCGCGCTCGGCGCCGGCGGTGGCGAGTTGAACCGGCTGATTCCCGACCTGCCCGCCCGGGTCGGCGGACTGGCGCAACCGGTGAAGGCCGACGCCGATACCGAGCGCCATCGTCTGCACACGGCGGTCGCTGACCTGCTTGCGAACGTCAGCCGCGCAAGACCCATACTGCTCGTGCTCGAGGACGGGCATTGGGCGGACGCGACGACGCTTCTGCTCCTGCGACACCTGGCGCGCTCTGCCTGGAGCGCGCGGCTGCTGATCCTCGCGACCTTCCGCGATGGCGAGGCCGACGTGCTTGCGGAGCTCTCGGAGACGCTTGCCGACCTACGTCGTTCCGATGACGTGGTGCGCATGCGTCTGGAGGGGCTCTCGGGGGCGGAGGTCTCTGACCTGGTCAGCCGTTCCGCTGGAAGCGACCCCGACCCCAACGACCCCCAGCTGCACGAGCTTGCAACTACGATCCACGATCTCACCGCCGGCAACGCCTTCCTCGTCTGCGAGCTCTGGCGCGCTGTGGTAGAGACGGGAATAGTCGAGGTCGCTGGTGGGCAGGTGAGGGTCACCGGGCCGCTTACTGAGTTCGGCACGCCGGAAAGCGTCCGCGAGGTGGTCAGCCAGCGGCTATCCCGCCTGACGCCGAGAACCATCGAGCTGCTCGAGCTTGCGGCCGCTGCCGGGCCGGAGTTCGAGCTGGAGCCGGTCCGCCGCGCGGCCGGCATCGCCGAGCCCGAGCTTCTCGCCGCGCTCGAGGAGGCCGTGGGCAGCGGCATGATCGAGGAGCTTCACGCTAAGAGACTGGCCTGCCGCTTCACGCACGAGATCGTCCGGCGGGCGCTCTATGACCGACTCTCGCGACTTCGGCGAGCCGAACTGCATCTCCGCGTCGGGGAAGCGCTCGAGAGCGCAGGCGCGAACTCCGACCGCGCACTCGCAGACCTCGCCCATCACTTCGGCGCAGCCGCCCCGTTCGGCGGAACTGAGCGGGCGATCGACTACAACCTGCGCGCGGCACGGGCGGCGAGCGCCGCGCTTGCCTTCGACGACGCCGCGATGCGGCTGCGAACCGCAATCGAGATCGGGATCCAGGGCCAGCCTGAGCGCGCCGGCGCACTGCTTGAGCTGGGCGCTGCCAGCCATCGAGCGGGCAAGGCGACCGATGCGCTGGATGCCTTCGCGTCGGCGGCGGAGCTCGCTCGCGCGCTGGATAGCGGGGAGCTGCTCGCCCGCGCAGCGATCGGCTACGAGGATGCGTGCTGGCGCCCCGGGGTTATACGAGCGGATGCGATTGAGCTCCTCGAAGAGGCGCTTGCGGCGGTTGACGACAGCAACGACGAGCTGCGGATTGGCCTGCTGGCGGGACTGTCGCGGGCGCTTGACTTCGCGGGGGAGCGCGAGCGTGGCGCGCTCGTGCGCGACAACGCCATCGCGCTGGCGAGGCGATACGAGGATCGCGCGGGGCTCGCCAAGGTGTTGGTTGGCTCCTACTGGGCGCGCGGCACGACCCCGCTGGAGGAGATCCTCTCGATGCTCACCGAGGCGAGAGACCTGGCGCAGGAGCTGGGGGACGCCGAGATCCACACGGAGGCGATGGCGTGGCGTGTGCCGACCTTCGTCGCTCTCTGTGACCTCGATTCCGCTCGGGCGGAGGTGGTTGCCCTGCGTGAGATGGCCGAGCACACGGCGCAGCCGTTCATGCACCACGTGGCCGAGCACTACGGGTCCGCGATCGCTCTCTGCGACGGGAATCTCGCGGATGCCGAGGCGATGGCGGGGCGCTCGCACGATTGGGCCCGGCTGCTGACCGGTCGCGATGCGTCCGGCACTCACGGCATCCAGATGTTCGGCGTTCGCCGCGAGCAAGGTCGCTTGGCAGAGCTCGCGCCCGTAATCAGGATCCTTGCGGGCGGGGCCGAGCGTGAGGGCCCATGGCGTCCCGGGCTCGCCGTGGTGCTCGCCGAGCTGGGCATGGAGCGCGAGGCCAAGCGCGAGCTCTCGAGGCTCGCCGCCGAGGGCATCGACGGCTACCAGGCATCGCTGTGGCTGGCGACGCTCACCTACCTCACCGACGCCTGTGCCGCGGTCAACGACGAGGGGATGGCGGCGATCGTCTACCCCGAGCTGGAGCCGCTCGCGGGGACCAACGTGATGATCGGCCATCTGGTCGCCTGCTACGGAGCCGCCGATCGCTACCTGGGCATGCTCGCCGCGATACTGGGAGAGCCGGGGCGAGCCGAGGAGCACTTCGAGCAGGCCATGGAGCAGAACAGACGGATGGGGGCGTCGACCTGGGTGGCTCACACAGCGTACGAGTACGGGCGCTTTCTGCTCAGACGAGGACGCAGGGCCCGTGACCACGCGCAGGCCCTGCTCGGAGAGGCCGCCGGCTTGGCCGAGCGGATCGGTATGGAAGGACTGCTCGGCAAGATCCGCCTGCTCGGCGTGCCCACCTCGGACGTTCTTCCAGGCGGGCTCTCCCCACGCGAGGCGCAGATCCTGAAGCTGGTCGCCAGAGGGCTCAGCAACCGCGAGATCGGCCAGGAGCTGACGATCAGCGAGCACACCGCGGCCAACCACATCCGCAACATCCTGCGCAAGACCGATTGCGCCAACCGCACCGAGGCCGCGTCCTACGCCCACCGGCAGGGGCTCGCCTCGGGGTGAGCGAAGATCGCCCGGTACCATCAGTCGATGGCCCTGTACGTGATCGAGCGCAGCTTCGCCGATCAGCTTGACCTCACGGACGCCGATGTCGAGCTGATCGAGGAGATCAACAGCGACGAGGGAGTCCGCTGGCTGTTCTCGTTTCTGAGCGCCGACCGGCGACGCACCTACTGCCTGTACGAGGCGCCGTCGCCCGACGCGATCTTGGCTGCCGCGCAGAGGGCGAACGTCCCGGCCGACGCGGTCGTCGAGGTGAGCGCGGCGACGCCGCAGTTCGCGGGCCGGCTGCGCGACTTGGCCGACGCCGTCGGCTGAGCTCACCAAGTTGCGACATCGACGGTCTCACGTCTCTCGACATTCGTCTCACGGAATCGCGACAAACGTGCCTGGGCCTCAGCTTTCCGCGCGCTAGCCGGTTAGGTGTGAGGCTGGCGCCGTGCCACTACCAGGCAGGCGACTGCGCTGGAGCGGATCGGCCGTCCGAGCCGGTGATGGAACGCTTGGTTTTCGGCGGCGAGAGCGCCGCGCTGTCGGGGTGACAATCCTGCCCAGAACGACATGGTGCCCAGCAGCGCGTTGAGCTCGTCAGCAGTGTGCTCCAGCTGCGTCGGCACTGCGACGACCTGGACGTCGTCAAACAGGTCTGCCGCATACCCACGCGCGATCCGATAGCCCCCTAGCCACGCCCACACCTCCGAGAGGTTCTCGCGCCGGGCGCGAGCGCCGGCGAGGGTGCCGGCGAGGTCGCGGTAGATGGGCCAACCGGCGGCAAGTTCGGGCGCGACCGTCGTCATGGCTGCACGCAGCGCCTTCTGATCGTCGGCGCTGCGGGGATCGTCGAGCCCGAAGTACGAGACCAGAGCAACGCTCCCGCCGTCCACCAGCGCGTCGGCCGCCCTGCGCCAGCTCGCATCGGGATCGATCCAATGGATCGCCGACGCCGAGAACACAGCCGAGTAGTGGGCACGCGGCAACGAGGCGTCCTCCAGGCGCGCGTTGACGAACTGCACATCGCCAACGCCGTTGCACTGCTCGCGAGCCCGCACGATCAGCTGCTGGCCCGGCTCCACGGCTGTCACCCGCAGCCCGCGGGCCAGCAGGCTGCGCGTGAGCTGTCCCGTGCCACAGCCGATCTCGAGCACCGCGACGCCGGGGCCGATACCCTCGCACGCCCGGTCGACGAGCACGTCCGGGTAGGTCGGGCGATGACGGTCATAGTCCTCGGCGACCTCATCGAAGACGCGTCCGTAGCTGCGGACGTCGGGTTGGCGCGGCATGACTTCACGGTAGATGACGGCAGGGACGGCCGGACGGCGAATAGGCCATCTGGCCGATGTAGTCCGCCGTACGGCACGGCAGGCTTGGGATGATGGACGAGGCGATCATGATGCCGGTGGGCGGAGTTGACCAGGACGCGGTGGCGATCGTCCCGACTGGGACGGTGACGTTCTTGCTGACCGATGTTGAGCGCTCGACCTTGTTGTGGGAGGAGTGGGGCGAGGTGATGGCGCCGGTGATGGCGCGCTGCCACGATCTGCTCGCCGAGGTCGTGCAGGCGCGTGGCGGGGTGCGTCCGGAGGAGCAGGGTGAGGGTGATAGTGCGGTCGCCGTGTTCGTGCGAGCGTCGGATGCGGTTGCGTGCGCACTCGATCTGCAGCGGGCGTTGAGAAGCGAGCCGTGGCCTGAGCGTGTGGATGTGCGCGTACGTGTGGCGTTGCACACCGGGGACGCGGTGTTGCGCGATCCGCGTAACTACACAGGTCCCTCGATCCATCGCTGTGCTCGGCTGCGGGCGATCGGACATGGGGGCCAGACGCTGCTGTCGCGCTCGACGTATGAGCTGGTGGCAGGCGGTCTGCCCGACGGAGTGAGCGTGCGTGACCTCGGCGCGCATCGGCTGCGCGATCTGGCACGGCCGGAGCAGGTGTACCAGCTGTGCCATGCGGATCTACACGACGACTTCGGCCCGCTGCGCTCGCTTTCGGCCCTGCCCAACAATCTGCCCGTCCAGCTCACCAGCTTCGTTGGCCGCGAGGCAGAGATCACGGAGGTTCGCGAGTTGCTCAGCCGATCGCGCCTGCTTACTCTGACCGGCGCGGGCGGATGCGGGAAGACACGGCTGGCGTTGCAGGTGGCTGCCGAGGTGCTCGACGATCACCCTGATGGTGTGTGGTGGGTGGATCTGGCGCCAATCAGCGATTCGGCGCTGGCGGCCACCGAGGTTGCGGCCACGCTTTCGATTCGCGAGTTCCCATCCCAGCCGGTGATCGAGACGTTGACGGCGCAGCTCGCCGAGCGCCGGTTGTTGATTGGACTCGATAACTGCGAGCACCTGTTGCAGGCGTGCGCCGAGTTGGCGGCGAGGCTGCTCGAGGCATGTCCCGGTGTTGTGATTCTGGCTACGAGCCGCGAGTCGGTGGGGGTCGAGGGAGAGCAAAGCTGGCGGGTGCCCTCGCTGCAGGTTCCGGAAGCCGAGCCGGCCCGAGCTGCGCTTGCGGGAGTCGAGGCGGTCCAGCTGTTCTGCGATCGGGCGCGACAGACGCGACCGAACTTCCGTTTGGTGGATGCGAATGTGCAGGCGGTGGCGACGATCTGTCGGCGCCTGGACGGAATCCCGTTGGCGATCGAGCTGGCGGCAGCGCGGGTGCGGCTGCTCACGCCGCAGGAGATCGCCGACGCGATGCGCGAGCGGTTCGTGCTGCTGACGGGGGGCTCGCGCACGGCGATGCCCCGGCAGCGCACCCTCGAGGCCTCGGTCGATTGGAGCCACGACTTGCTCAGCGCGGCGGAGCAAACTCTGTTCCGGCGTATTTCCGTGTTCGCCGGCGGCTGGACGCTCGATGCGGTCGAGGCGGTTTGTGGTGGAGGCGGCTTGGAGGTCGTTCGGATCCTCGACCTGCTCGCGAACCTGGTTGACAAGTCGCTGGTGCAGGCCGAGGAGCAGGGTGTCAAGACTCGTTACGGGATGCTGGAGACGGTCCGGGCGTACGCGCGGCAGAAGCTCAGCGACGCCGCCGAGGCGGCGCTCGTGCGCAACCAGCACCTCGACTACCACATGCGGCTTGCCGAGTCCGCAGAGCCGGACCTGTTCGGGGCGGGCCTCGAGCAGTGGCTCGAGCCGCTCACGACGGAGCTGGACAATTTCCGAGGCGCACTCGGGTGGGCCGTGGATGCAGGGCGCGTCGATGAGGCTCGACGACTCGCCTCTGCGCTGTGGTTGTTCTTCGAGGCCCGCGGCCATTGGCGCGAGGGCCGGAGACACCTTGAATCGGCGCTCGCCGGGGAGGATGCAAGCGCGCTCCCGCGGGCAAAGGCGCTGATCGCCGTAGGTCACATCGGGACGATCGCAACCGACTGGGTGGCAGCGCGGCGCTTTGCCGAGGAGGCGCTCGCTATTGGCCGCGAAGTCGGTGACGAGCGCACGGTGGGTCGGGCGCTCGATTTGATTGGCTGGGCGCTGATTTCACTCGAGCCGGGCGCAGCAATGCCTGTGCTCGAGGACAGCATTGCCATCACCCGCCCTCTCGGGGATGGCTGGTTTCTGGCCGATGCGCTTTACGGAGCCGGCTTTCTTGCAACGCTTGGCGGGCAGCTGAAGACAGCGCCGCCGCTGCTCGAAGACGCGCTATCGGTATCGCGTGCAGCGGGCAACCTGCTTGGTATCCGTGAGTCGCTCACCTGGCTTGGCCTCAACGCGACGATGCAGTGTCGGTTCGCGGAGGCGGACACGATGCTGGAGGAGGCTCTCGCACAATCACGTTCGCTCGGCGACCCGCTGTTTGCGATGTTCGACCTCGCGTTCCTCGGTTTCGGCAAGCTCCGCACCGGGGAGTGGACGGCCGCGCGAGCGCATATCGAGGAGGCGATCGCGTTGGGCAGGCAGATGGGGCACGACGCTACGCCACTGATGGTGTGGTATCTGGGACTGCTGGAGTACGCCACCGGCGAGCTCGAGCGTGCGGCGGCGCTGATGAGTGAGGCGTTGCCGGCGACGCGGGCCAACAACTACGCTGCGGGCAGCGTCAGCGCGCTGCTGATCGCAGCGGCCGCCCAGCTGGCGCGCGGAGAGACGGCACCGGCCGCGGCCGCGATCGAAGAAGCGGCGCTCGTCGCACGCGAGAGCGAGAACCCCCTTGCGATCGGGGCCGCGCTCGAGGCGCAAGCGCAGCTTGCACGCGAGACCGGTGAGGTATCGCGTGCTGAGGAACTGCTGCACGAGGCACTGCGAGCGTTCCATGACGCCGGTGATCCCGGCGGTGTCGCAGATGTGCTCGAGTCGCTCGCCGCGCTCGTGCATGAGCTGCACAGCGACGAGCAGGGGGTCCGGCTACTGGGCGCAGCGGACGCCGCGCGCGCCGCGCTCGGCTGCGTGCGCTTCCCGGTGCGTCAGGCGGACTACGAAGCGCAACTCAGCGCGCTGCGCGAAGCTCTCGGCGAGGAGGCTTTCGCGGCTGCGTGGTCGGCCGGCGCGTCGCTCTCGCTCGATGATGCGGTCGCCTACGCCGAGCGCGGCCGCGGAGAGCGCAAGCGACCGTCAGGCGGTTGGGACAGCCTGAGCCCCGCAGAGCTGCGTGTCGTGCAGCTCGTCACCGAGGGCCTGACCAACCCTCAGATCGGCGAGCGCCTCTTTATCTCGCGCCGCACGGTTCAGGCGCACCTTTCCCACGTGTTCGCCAAGCTCGGCGTCGCCTCCCGCGCCGAGCTCGCTGCGCAAGCCGCGCGACGAGATCTCTAGGAGCTAGACCGATCGCCAGCGGCTGGCCGGCGTAGTCTCGCGTGGTAATACGGTCCCACGGTCCCGCCAAGCGGTTGCAAACGACAAGCGGAAGGGGCCCCATGCTGAGACAGGTCGCGGAGGGTGTGCTGATCCACGAGAGCGAGTTCCTCCAAAGCAACGCCGTCGTCGTGCAAGGCCGGGCTGGCGTGTTGCTCATCGACCCTGGGGTGCAGGGCCACGAGATGGCCTGCCTCGCGAACGACCTTCGCGAGTTGGGCCAGCCCGTCGTGGCAGGGTTTTCTACGCATCCGCATTGGGATCACCTGCTCTGGCACGCCCGGCTCGGCGCGGCGCCTCGTTACGGCACGGCGCGCTGCGCGGCCACTGTCCGAGATCGGCTGTCGGACGCGGGTGCGAAGGCCCGCGTGGCTGCGCTGATACCGCCGGACATCGTCGAGCGGGTACCGCTGGACCTGCTCGGCCTCATGACCGGCCTGCCCGCCGAAACTGATCGGATTCCTTGGGATGGCCCTCAAGTCCGGATCATCGAGCATCGAGCGCATGCCCCGGGCCATGCGGCGCTGCTGATCGAGGAACGCGGGGTTCTCGTCGCCGGCGATCTGCTTTCTGACGTCCTAATCCCGATGCTCGACTTGAACGACACCGCTGACCCGATCGAGGACTACCTCGCCGCGCTGCGGCTGCTCGAGGGGGTGGCGGACGACGTCGATGTCGTCGTCCCCGGCCACGGGGCCATCGGCGGAGCTGATCAAGTACACGCACGGATCGACCAGGATCGGGCGTACGTGCAGGCCTTGCGTGACGCCGATGTTCTCAGCGACCCGCGGGTCGGCCCATCGGCCACGTTCGGCAAGGATTGGCTGCCCGGCGTGCATGAACGGCAACTACAGCACCTCGCCCGAAGAAGAGGGCGTTATGGTGCCGGCGCATGAGCAACGCGCTCGAACCCGAGTGGCAGAGGGAGAGAGGCGGCAACCGCGTTGCCAGGCTGGCCGCGGCCGCTGGCTCGCAGCGCCTCGGCGCGAGCATCGTCGAGCTGGCGTCAGGCACGCTCAGCAGCCCCTACCACATTCATCACGCCAACGAGGAGCTGCTGATTGTGCTCAGCGGCACACCGGAGCTGCGTACGCCCGACGGGCTTCGTGAGTTGCAGCCAGGCGAGGTCGTCTCGTTCCCGTGCGGTCCTGAGGGCGCACACCGGCTGCGCAACGCGTCGTCGGAGCCCTGCCGGCTCCTCTTCATATCCGAGATGAACTTCCCCGACATCGTCAGCTACCCCGACACGGGCACCACGCTCGCCGTGACCGCCCCGACCGCCCGACTGGCGTTCCCCAGCGGCAGCGACGGGCCGTTGACCGACATCATTGCTGCAGCGTTCGATGCTGACCCGGGCAGCGCCTCGTAGTGGGATCGGCTTACGGGACGCCTGCTTCGGTAGCAACACGTGCATCCCTATCCGCCGACCAGCGGCCCTGCCTAGCGCGGAAAGGAGGGACGACGCATTTGACGGGCTCAGTCGAGACCGTCGCGCAAACGCCGAAACAGTTGCGGCCGCGCGACCGATGCGCCCTCAGCCGGGCGCGCCCTTCGAGCCTGCTTGCTCGGCCGCGGGTGGGTAGGGAAGGCCCTGCACGTGCTCAGCGTCAGCCAGTAGCTCGATCAGACCCATGGTGGCAACGTCGGGCCCTGCAAATCGCACATGGATGAGGCTGATCTGCGCGTCTGCACCACCTCTGCCCGGAGTTGGCAGTCGAGTCAATCGCTTAGGAGTGGTTTTCTTATGCGGTGGCGATTCCCAGCACGAAAGGCACATCGAGAGGCGATGAGGTGTTGTGCATCGGTCTCCTGGGGGTGTTCTCCATCAGCGCCGGCGACAGCGTCATCGCCGACGATGCTTGGCGGCTGCGCAAGGCGAGGACGCTGATCAAGCTGCTCGCGCTCGCGCCCGAGCGCCGCCTCCACGTCGACCAGGCCGCCGAGCTGCTGTGGGCGGGGCGGGACCCGGACGCCGCCCGCAACAACCTCCATCAGGCGATATTCGCGGCCCGGCGCGCGCTCGACTCGATCGGGCTGGACGGCAGCCGCTACCTGGAGCTGCGCGAAGAACTGATCCTGCTTAGCCCCGAGGACCCGGTCCGGATCGACGCGGTCGCGTTCGAAGAGCTCGCCGCCGCGGCGCGCGAGCAGGACCAGCCCAGCGCCTATCGCTCGGCCCTCGAGGGCTTCGACGCCGAGCTGCTGCCGGCCGACCGCTACGAGGACTGGAGCCAGGAGAGGCGCGATTCTCTCGACCAGCTCCGCCTCGCCCTGGAGGCCGAGCTGGCTGAGCTGGAGCAGAATTCCGAGGCGCACCGGGCGGGTGCCAGCCGGCCCGAGCTGCCGTCACAGCTGACGAGCTTCGTCGGCCGCGAGCGCGAGCTGGCCGAGGCCGCGACGCTGCTGCGCGACTCGAGGCTCCTCACTCTGACCGGAGCTGGCGGCTGCGGCAAGACCCGGCTGGCGCTGCGGCTCGCCGGGCAGCGGGGAGAGGACTTTGCCGACGGGGTCTGGCCGGTCGAGCTGGCGGCGCTCGGCGAGCCCGAGCTGGTCGGGCCGGCGATCGCTCAGGCGCTGGACACGCGGCTAGCCTCCGACCGGGCGCAGGAGATCGCCCTCGCCGGGCACATCGGCGATCGCCAGCAGCTGCTCCTGCTCGACAACTGCGAGCACCTCGTCGAGGCGGTCGCGCGCCTCGCCGAGGCTCTGCTCAGCCACTGCCCAAACCTGACCGTGCTGGCGACCAGCCGCGAGCCACTGCGCATTCCCGGCGAGGTGACCTGGCGCGTTCCCTCGCTCTCCCTCCCCAGGTTGGTCCCCGGAGCGTCGGCGGAGGAGTCGATGGAGGCGGAGTCGGTGCGGCTGTTCGCCACCCGGGCCGCACAGGCCGCGCCCGGATTCCAACTCGACGGCGACAACGCGGACGCCGTCGCCTCCCTCTGTCACCGTCTCGACGGGATGCCGCTGGCGATCGAGCTGGCGGCGGCGCGGATGAGCGTCCTCACCCCGGCTCAGATCGTCGAGCGCCTCGACGACTCGCTCGACTTGCTCTCAGCCGGGCCCCGCACGGCGATGACCCGGCAGCAGACCCTGCGGGCGACGCTCGCCTGGAGCTTCGAGTTGCTCGAAGCCGACGAGCAGATCCTCCTGCGCCGCCTCGCGGTGTTTGCCGGGAGCTTCGGCCTGGAGGCGGCTGAGGACATCTGCGCGGAGGATCCGCTGCAGCGCCAGGAGGCGGTCGCTCTCCTCGGCCGCCTAATCGACAAGTCGCTCGTCCACGTCGAGGAGGGCCCCGGCGATCGCCGCTACCGGTTGCTGGAGACCGTGCGGCAGTACGCCGCGGAGCGTCTCGAGGAGGCGGGAGAGCGCTCCGCTTTCGAGCGCCACCATCGCGATTGGTACGTCGCGCTGACCGAGAGCGACCCGACGCCCACCGGCGACCTCCCGGCGCGGGACCGCCTCCTGTGGCTGGATCGGGAGCGCGACAACGTCCGCGCCGCCCTGGCCTCGGCGCTGGTCGCCGATCCCCAGGCGGCGCTGCGTCTTGCCGTCGCCCTCTGGCGCTTCTGGCTGATGCGCGGCTACCTCGCCGAGGGGTACCGCTGGCTCACGGCCGCCCTGGCCGCGGCGCCCGAGTCGACGGCGGTGCGCGCCCGCGCCCTGCTCGCCGCCTGCGTGATCGGGCTGCGCCGCGGCGTGCCCGTGCATATCCACGAGTTCGCAGCCGAGAGCGTGGCGATCTTCCGCGAGCTCGAGGACCGGGCCGGAATGTTCGATGCGGTCGAGATCTCGGCGGGCTACCGGGCGATCGTCAGTCCCGCGCAGGACGTCGAGCTGCTCGTGCGCGAACACGAGGCGCTCATCGCTGAGGACCTGCCAGCCGCCAGGCCGCCGATGTGGGCAGCGCACACGCGTGGCATCGCCACCTGGTTCCGGCGCGAATATGCCCCCGCACGGGAGCAACTGGAAGTCGCGCTGGAGCACGCCGGCGCTCTCAGCGCCGAGCCGCGCCCGGCGCTCTGGCCGCTCAGCTACGGAATGATCTCGGTCGAGCCCGAGACCGGCTACCCGCTCTCCCTGCATGAGGACACCGGGCTCATCGCCCGCCGCGTCGGCGGCGCCGCAGCCGCCGCCCACATCCTCGTCAACCTCGCCGCGGTGGATCGCGCAGAGGCAAATTTCGCCCATGCGGAAGAGCTGATCGAGGAGAGTCTCGCGCGCTTCGAGCAGCTCGGCGACCAGCAGGGCGAGGCCTTCGCGCTCAACGCGTTCGGCAACCTGGCCCGCTCCGCCGGCGACTTCGAACGGGGCCGGGCGCTGCTCGAGCGCAGCTTCGCCCTGCGGCAGGAGATCGGCGACCGCCGCGGGGCCGGGATCACCCTCGGCTGCCTGGCGGTGCTCCTGGCCCGCTCCGGCGACGCGGACGGCGCCCGCATCTCGGCTGGGCAGGGCAGAACCTGGTTTACCGAAAACGACGACTTGATCGGTCTCGGAGCCGCCGAGCTGAGCCTGGCGTGCGTGGCGCTTTGCGCCGGCGATCGCGCCGGTGCCCGGGCTCACCTCGAGGCCGCCGCCTCGGTCTTCGTGGGGATCGAGACGACCCACCAGGAGGGGTGGGCGCTGGCGGTGCTCGCGGCGATCTGCGCGGAGGACGGCGAGGCGGCGATGGGGCGCCGCTGGCTGGACCGGGCGAGCCGGCACTTCGAGCTACTCGGCGCCGACGCCGGCATCGCCTACTGCCGGGAACTGGAGGCTAAGACGCTGCAAAGTGAGCGCTAAGAGGCAGCCCCTAGCCTTGCTGTGCGTCGTCGAAACGTGACGTCAAACAACCGAACTGAGAAGGAGTGGTCATGGCTACACAAGGGGTGCTGGGAGCGGCAACGCTGAAGGAGTTCGAGGACGGGCTGCACGGAGAACTGATCCGGCCCGGCGACGGCGCCTACGACGAGGCTCGTTCGATCTGGAACGGCGCCCATGACGCCCGTCCCGCGGTGATCGCCCGCTGCGCCGATTCCTCCGACGTGCGCGACGCAATCGGCTTCGCCCGCAGCGAGGGACTCGACGTCGCCGTGCGCGGCGGCAGCCACAGCATTCCCGGCTTCTCGACCTGCGACGACGGCATCGTCATCGACCTCTCGCCGATGAAGGGCATCACGGTGGATGTGAGCGGCCGCGCGGCCACCGCCGAGGGCGGCGTCACATGGGGGGAGTTCGACGCCGCCACCCAGCAGCACGGCCTCGCCACCACCGGGGGCTTGGTCACGACCACTGGCGTCGCCGGCTTCACACTGGGCGGCGGGATCGGCTGGTTGAAGCGCAAGTACGGCCTGGCCTGCGACAACCTGCGCTCGGCCGAGGTGGTCACCGCCGACGGGCAGATCCTCACCGCGAGCGCGACGGAGAACCCCGACCTCTTCTGGGGCCTGCGCGGCGGAGGCGGCAACTTCGGCATCGTCACCTCTTTCGAGTTCGACCTGCACCCGGTCGGCCCGACCGTGGCCGCCGGACCGGTCTTCTACCCGGGCGACCGCGCCAAGGAGGTGATGCGCTTCTACCGGGAGTTCACACGTGACCTGCCCGACGAGCTGACCACCCTGGTCAACCTGATCACCGCGCCACCCGCCCCCTTCCTGCCCGAGGATTGGCACGGCAAGAAGCTCGTCGGCATGGTCGGCTGCTACTCCGGCGACCCCGACGAGGGGATGAAAGCGCTGCAGCCGATCCGCGACCTCGGCGACCCCGTCGCCGACCTGGTTGGCCCGATGCCCTACATGCAGATGCAGAGCCTGCTCGACGCGCTCTGGCCGAAGGGCACCCAGGCCTACATGAAGGCGGGCTACTTCCGCGAGCTCGACGACCACGCGATCGAGACGATGGCCCGCTTCCATCAGAACGCAACCTCCCCATCCTCGGAGATCCACATCCATCACTTCGGCGGCGCGATCGCCCGTGTCGATGAGGATGAGACCGCCTGCGGCGAGCGTCAGGCGCCGTTCGTGCTCAACACGATCGCCGCGACCCACGAGCCGACCGGGCTGGAGACTCATATCGATTGGGCGCAGCAGTTCTATGCCGAGATCGAGCCGTCGCTGACCGGCGGTGCCTACATTAACTTTCTCTCCTCCGAGGGCGAGGATCGGGTGCAGGCGGCCTACGGGACCGAGAAGTTCGCCCGGCTTCGCGCGCTCAAGGATCGCTATGACCCGACCAACCTGTTCCATCTGAACCAGAACATCCCGCCATCGAGATCGTGGCGATGAGGGTCGAGGAGATGACGTTCCGCTCTGAGGGCGTGGACTGTGCTGCCCGGATCTACAGGCCGGACATTGCGCCCGGGGAGACCACGCCGTGCGTAGTTATGGCTAACGGTTTCAGCCTCACACGCGGTGAACGTCGCTATTTTGCGCAACATGTTGGGCAGACAGCAGGTTCACATTCCGGTTGCGGCGCGCCCAGGCTCCATAGCCTGGTTCAGCCAGCCCGAGGCGCTCCCCGGTTTCGACGCCATTCGTGGCGATCACTCCCTCTGGCGCAACGAGTACTTGCCACTTCGTTTGCGGGGGCCACTAGCTTCCGACCGGTTCGGGTAGCCCACCGAGTGCAATGCCCGCTGTTCGTCGCCATCGGCGAGCAGGATCACGTGGTTCCGCGTTGGGCTGCCGAACGGACCGTTGAGTCTGCCTCGCGCGGTGAGCGGCGCGACTACCCGATCGACCATTTCGGCGGTTTCCTGGGTGGGAATTTCACGCGTGTGGTGGCAGACCAGATCGAGTTTCTCTCACGCCACCTGCTGCTGCTGCTTGCCCGGGAGGCTGTTGCGCAAACGTGGGGTCGTCCGGTGGGTTAACACCAGCGGAACCCGGGTCCTGCGTCTGCACCTGCGTTGCTGTCGACATGAGCCTCCTTTGGACTCAGGCCTACACAGAACGCCGGACACTCCCCACGATTTCATGCCCCGACAAACAGTGCTCTGTGTCGCGCGCCGCGCCGCCCCCGTTCGCCGCCAGGAGCGAGCGTGACACTCCGCCGAGTAGGTAGCAGTCGGCACTGAGTAAGCGGGAGCGCTTATGCAGCCTGAGGAGGGCGCCGAGTAGCCGGTGGGTGGGGTTGGCGGTTGAGGCTGTTGCGGTTTTTGTCGTAGCGGCGGGTCGTGGACTTCAACCAGCTGGTCACCGATTCGTTCAGGCAACCATCGACCGTGACGAGCCCGCGGTCGAGGAGCCCAAGACGCCGGCGCAGGTCAACGGGTCACAAGGGCGGCGTGAAAGGCGGCAAATCCCGCGCCCAGAAGCTCACCGCCGGCGAGCGCTCAGAGATCGCACGCAACGCCTCCAAGGCACGCTGGACGAAGCACAGCGGCAGCTAGCAAGCACACCAGCAGCCGGCCACGCAACCACATCGGGGCAAACTGACCCACTACCATTCAACGCTTGATAATGCATGTTATGTAAACCAACGCACGTCGCCAGGCCCCGATCGGGTCTTATGGTCGTTGTAAGACGACATCGGAATGAAACCGATGCGACACGGAGATGAAACCGGCTCGCGACACCAGAATGAAACCGGTCGCCTGGTGATCTCTCACGCGGTGTGGAGTCTTCGGTCGTCTTCACGCGCGCGATCGACAGCGTAGCCTGGGCCGAATGCACCGCGACTGCTGGCGGGAGAAGTAACACTCCAACCCCTGGCACTGCAAGC
>Ga0302325_10015804_pt1 | contig 16030 bp, 16 predicted proteins | sample Palsa_T0_2_FD_201948 | JGI IMG/M metagenome (GOLD analysis project Ga0302325, IMG submission 201948) | Peat permafrost microbial communities from Stordalen Mire near Abisko, Sweden - Palsa_T0_2 | ecosystem: Environmental > Terrestrial > Soil > Palsa > Peat permafrost | place: Sweden: Abisko... | reverse complement strand
GTGGCGCCATGCCGGGCGTCAGATCGACGGAGATATCAAGTCGTCCATCGTGCGCCTTGGCACTCATCAGTTTGACGCAGTCTTCGATCAGCGCAGGAAGGTCGACGAGTGTTTCCCGTAACTGGAAACCACCTGCTTCGATTTTCGCCAGATCGAGAATATCGTTGATCAACGTCAGCAGATGATGACCGGATTGATGAATGATCTGGGCGTACTCGACATGTTTACCGACATTGGCGCCCACCGTGCCCGAGTGAATCATCTCGGAGAAACCGAGAATGGCGTTCAGCGGCGTCCGTAGCTCATGGCTCATATTGGCGAGAAATTGCGATTTGGCGCGGCTCGCCGCTTCGGCACGTTCCAGCGCGTTGTCGGACGCCGTCTTGGATTTTTCGAGGGCGTCGATCAGCTCGTTTTTGTCGTCGCGCAGGAGCAGCATGTCGCGCGCGGTTTCGTAAATCTGGCGGGACATATAAGCGAGATAACAGACATAGAGGAATGCCATCAGTGAAAGGCCGTCATAGATCACGCCGCCCTGAAGCAGCGGCAGCACGACGAGTGCCATTCCATGGATTGCGTAACCGGTGACGGCAAGCGGTTTGCTCGCGCCGACCAATGCCGAATTGCCGGCCAGCGTCGCCGCAATCAGAAGCATGATCAACATGTGGTTGAGGTCGTCGCCGGCGCGCCAGAAGAGAAATCCGAACGATGACCAACACACGGCGAACAGGAAAAATGCCGCCGTCGCCATCTGCACCCACCGTGTTTTGCCGGAAAGTTCGCCCGGCACTTCCTTCAGGAAGCGGTGACAAATGATGCCGAGGGGGACGCCGCCGGCGGTTACGATTGCCCACCACAGGGCGAGCGTCCGAATCGGGATCCAGCGCACGAACATTACGAGCATGATCGCGGCAAAGATCGGCATCAGCCAGCAGTTCGGCTTCAGGTTGCGCAGCACAAGCCGCAATTGATCGAGCGCGAGCTTGCCGCTCTGCGGCGGCTCGGCGTACGCGTTCCTGAAAAAGGCATTGATTGTCATTGCCACGCCGTTTGCGCCATCCCGGTCGGCCGTCGGAATCCAGTATGGCGGACGAGTGTTAAGCCGGGCTTCAGGGTCTTGGTCACCGCCGGGTTAACGGCCTTTCGACTGGCCGGCGACCGGCGGCATTGCGCGGCCGGAGTGCTGCGGTTTAGCCTGCGGCCCAACAGCAATTCCACCAGGGGAGAGACGCATGACCATTGGGATCGTCGCCACATTGAAGATTCAGGACGGCAAAGAAGCCGAATTCGAGGCCGTCTTCGGTGAACTGGCCAAGGCGGTACGCGCCAACGAGCCGGGCAATAAGCTCTATCAGGTGTTCAAATCCCGAAAGGACAAAAACACCTATGTGGTAATGGAGATGTACGAGAGTGAAGAGGCGCTGAAGGCGCACGGCAAAACCGACCATTTCCGCACCATTGGCGCAAAGCTCGGGCCCACGATGGCGGGCGCTCCGGACATCCACTATCTGGACTCCGTCTGAGCCATGGACCTGTCCTTCTCAAAAGACGATCTCGCGTTCCGCGACGAGGTACGCCGGTTTATCGACGAGAATTTCGACGGTGAACTGCGCGCGAAGCTTTCGCAGTCGAAGAACGGCTATCTCGACAAGGACGGCCAGCTCAAATGGCAGCGCGCACTTTACCGGCGCGGCTGGGCTGCGCCCAACTGGCCAGTCGAGTATGGCGGCACCGGCTGGACGGCGTCGCAGAAATATATCTACGAGTCCGAGACAGCTGCGGCCGGAACACCGCTCGTCAGTCCGATGGGCCTCAAGATGGTGGCGCCCGTATTGATGGCGTTTGGCAGCGACGTGCAGAAGAAGAAATATTTGCCACCGATTCTGGCTTCGGAGGTGTGGTGGTGCCAGGGCTATTCGGAGCCCGGCTCCGGCTCCGACCTGGCGTCTCTGCAAATGCGTTGCGAGGACAAAGGCGATCACTATCTGCTCAACGGCTCGAAAATCTGGACGACTCACGCGCAATGGGCAGACTGGATGTTCAATCTCGTGCGCACCAGACAGGGCGCCAAGCCGCAAGAAGGTATCAGCTTCATTCTGGTCGACATGCGCACACCGGGAATCAAGGTCGAAGCGATCGTCACGACGGACTATCCCGTGCCTGGCCAGCAGGAAATCAATCAGGTTTTCTACGACGACGTGAGAGTGCCCAAGGAGAATCTCGTGGGCCGAGAAAATGAAGGCTGGACCTATGCCAAATATCTTCTGGAATTCGAGCGCGGCAATGCCGGCGCACCCGGTCTCAAGCGCGCGATCGGCAAGGTGCGCAAGATGGCGAGCCAGACCGATGCGAGCGGGGCGAAGCTGATCGACGATCCATCGTTTCGCGCCCGCGTTGTCGATCTGGAAATCCAGGTTTCCGCGATGGAGTTCACTGAGCTTCGAATCTTTGCGAGCCTCTCGGCGGGGGAGCGGCCAGGCCCGGAATCCTCCATGATCAAATGCCGCAACACCGATCTGCAGCAGGTGATCTCGGAATTGTCCGTGGAGGCTATCGGCTATTATGCGATGCCGTTCGTGCGCGACACCTGGACGAAAGCGAACGAGCCGCGCCCGGGACCGGACTATGCCGCGCCAGTCGCACCCTATTATTTCAATCTCCGCAAAGCCTCGATCTACGCCGGATCCAACGAGATCCAGCGCAACATCATGGCAAAGGCGGTGCTGGGGTTGTGACGAACGACTAGCCGGCGATTTCCGGAGGGTCCGTGTCGGCAGCGGCGCCGGCCGACAGCCGCGCAAACTCGTAGTGCATGCGGACTTTGGCGAGTTCGGCGAGTATATACGCCACCTCGACCTCGCCCAGCTCCGCGCCGCCCGGCATCATCAATCGCATGGACTGCACATGAACGATGACGGGCGCCGCATCGGACAGCCCGCGGGACAGAAGACCGTCCGCGACGTCGCACAAGCTCTTCGATGCTTCCTCGAGACCGGCAAAGCCGAATGTCGCCGCCATCGTGACGATGTGGTCGGCCTGCCGCAGAACGTTTTGCATGTTTTCGGCTTCCAGCCGGCCGTTCTTGGCCGAATAGGCGATCGCCTCGATCGATGCCATAGCGTAATTGGTTGTCTCAAGCCCGATGTCGAGCATGCTCTGAACCGACTTCGCCGCCTCTTCGAGCGCCGTCGTACGGGTCACGCCTCCCGGCCGGGCCGCGAGTTCGGCCAGCCGCGTGACGGGAAAGTGGATCTTCTTGGCGACGCGCGTCATGAAGCGATGGCCTTCTTGGTGGACGGCTCTGCAAGGGCTTGTGGGTTCTGTTCGACGGCACTTTCTGTGCTTTCGCCATCGACCAAATCGGTTTCGCGCTTATGCTTGCCATCCAATGGTTCAAGAGTTCTGAAGCGCCGGTCGGGACCCGCATATTTCGCGGTTTCGATGAAGGGCCGCGAGGTTTTTGCCACCCAGGCGATGCGGTCATACAACACGCGGGGCGATACCGGTTTCCTGACGATCAGATTGGCTCCTGCGTCGCGCGCCATCGCGACATGGCGATGCTGCGTATAGCTGGTGAGAACGATGATCGGAATGAAACGAAGCGGGCTCTTGTCCTGCCGGCGGATCCAGCGGATCAACTGCGCGCATTCCATGTCCGGCAGGACAGCTTCCAGAATGCACAGATCAATATAGTGATGCAGAAGATGCGCTTTCGCCGCAGCACCGGTGTCGTAGGTCGTCGGCGTGTCCATGCCGAACCCGCGCAACATCTGTGCGATCAGACCGCGTGTGAAGGCGTCGCTGTCCACGAGCAGCGTCGTCGCACCGCGCAAATTCAGCCGTGATTGAGCCACCGCCGCCCGCCTTGCCAATTCAGGCGTTCTATCGTGTACGGATTAAAATAGAGTGTGCGTCCGGAAACGGAATTGTCAAATAATTGACAGTCTTTCAAGTCGGAGTGTCCGACTTTTCTTCATCGCACACTCGCAATTTGCATTTATCCTACGATGGGTTTTTCCTGCAGCCGCTCCATGAACTTCTGCGTCTGCTCGCCGCCCATTGTGTAGTGCTTGGCGCCGGTGAAATCGCTGATCTTGGTCCAATATTGCGCGACCGTGTCGGCGTCGGCGCCGTGCCCGAGATTGATGCCGTTCGATTCGACAATCTGCGCCGCGGAAAATATGCCTGCGCCCGCCGTCATGATCGTGCCGGTCGGCGCATCTTCGCTCGCCAGAAAGACCACGCCCGGCGTGACATATTCAGGCTTCAGCATCTCAAGCATCTGCGGCGGCATCAGGTTTTCGGTCATGCGTGTGGCGGCAACTGGGCAGATCGCATTGACCTTGATGTTGTCCTTCGCGCCTTCGAGCTTCAGCGAGTTCATAAATCCGACAAGACCAAGTTTCGCGCAACCGTAATTCGTCTGTCCGAAATTGCCGTAGAGCCCCGTCGAGGACGTGGTCACGACGATGCGGCCATATTGTTGGTCGCGCATGATCTGCCACAGCGCCTTGGCCGGCTTCACTGTGCCCATCACATGGACCGCCATCACCGCGTTGAAATCGGCCAATTCCATTTTCGCAAAGCTCTTGTCGCGCAGGATGCCGGCGTTGGCGATCAGGATGTCGACGCGTCCGAACGTGTCCATCGTCTGCTTGACGAGGTGAGCGACGCCCGCGTCATCCGTGACCGAAGCGCCGTTTGCAACGGCCGTGCCGCCGGCAGCCGCGATATCGGCAACGACTTTCTGCGCCGCATCGGAGGAACCGCCCGTACCGTCGACCGCGCCGCCCAGATCATTGACCACGACTTTCGCGCCGCGCTTTGCGAACTCAAGCGAATGGGCGCGGCCGAGACCGCCGCCGGCGCCTGTCACAATGACAACTTTGCCGTTGAAGCGAATGGTCATGGGAAACCTCCTCAGGAGATGAAATATCGAGCGGGCGAGTGATGGCCGAGCAGGCCCAAAGCGTCAAGCGGGCGCCGCGCCGCGCTTGGGAGCCCTTGCAAAATAGCGCCGCAGCGCGGCATTGGCAGGCCGTTCAAAGGCTGTGAACAGGAGCCAGCCCCACAGGATCGCAGCCGCTACGAGAAGCGCGGGCTCGAGCCAATGCCAGATAGGCTCCCATGCAGCCCAAGGTCGTCCGAACACGATCGCATCGGGCGGCGGATAGAGATGCAGTTGCGCATGGCGCAGCAACTGAAGCAGCGCGGTCTGGCCGATATAGATCGCGTAGGACAATTCGCCGAGCTTCAGCAGGACGCGCGTCTGGAAGAGTTTCGCGAGGATGCCGCGATCGAAGGCGAGGGTGAAGATGAACGCCATCATCGGCAGCACGGTGTAGATGTCCTCGGGTCGATGCGCCCAGCCGGTGTCGTAGATGCCGACGAGCAGCAGTCCGAACACGGCAATCTGCGCGAGAGAGAATGCCAAATCCGGCAGTCGGTCCGCGCCTTGCGCGATGGCGAGCCTGTAGAGCGTCGAAAGCCCGACACCCACTGCGAACGCCGCCATGCCGCGATACATGCCGTTGTGGAAGGTGAGATCGAGGCCATGTTTCGACGAGGCCGCGAGAAGCGCGAGTGTCGCGCTTCCGGCGACGATCAAACCGACGGCGCCGATCCATCCGCCTCGCGAGATCGCGAGATACACGGGAAACAGCAGGCACAGCAGGAATTCCACGCTGACGAACCACGATGCGCCGTTCCACGACAGATAGGGAAAGAGATTCCATCCCTGCACCAGAAACAGATTTGCGATGAATGTGGGAAGTGTGTTGATCGGATGATACGGTTCGTCATAGATCGAGACATAGCCGCCGCGTGCCGCCAGCCAGCGTAGCACGATCACCATGGCAAGAATGACGAACAGCATCGTCAGATGCAGCGGGTAGAGGCGCGCGAGCCGCGCTTTCAGGAACGGCACATAGGCGCCGCCCCGCCAGAATTCGCGAAGCTTCGCGCCGTAAACATAGGCCAGCACGAAACCCGACAGTGCGAAGAAGAATTCGACCCACAAATAACCCTTGCCGACGGGCAGATCGAACCATTTCGCGCCCATATATTTGTGGCCCTCGCAATAGTGAAAGAGCACGAGGATCAAAGGCGGAATCGCGCGCGCGCCGGCCAGCGCGACGATCTCTCTGGGACGGTTTGTTTGGTCGGTCATGTCAGCCCGCGAATCGACGGGGCGATTGTCGCTCTTTTGCTGAGGCATTTCCAAGCCATGGACTACGCGCAAACTCTGCCATGCTGCTCTCGGCCGCCAAGTGCGAATCGCAGTAGTCATTGGTGCGCGAGTCATCGTACCCGTTGCGACGAGGCATCCATGATCCTTTCCCACTTACAATCCGCTCTCGGGATCGTGGTTATCCTCACTACGGCATGGCTCTTTTCGGAAAACCGCCGCGCGTTTCCGGTCAGGACTGTAGTTGTTGGCTTTGCTCTCCAGATCGCGCTCGCGCTGCTGTTGCTGGAGGTGCCGCTAGCACGGAATATTCTGTTCTCGCTGAACGGCGTCGTCGATGCGCTCTCCGCCGCCACCAGGGCAGGAACGTCGTTCGTGTTCGGCTATGTCGGCGGCGCGCCCGCGCCTTTTGCCGTCAGCAATCCTGCTGGAATGACAAGCTTCGCATTCCAGATTCTGCCGCTCGTGATCGTGATCTCGGCGCTCGCAGCCCTTCTTTGGTATTGGCGAATTCTGCCGATCGTCGTCAACGGCTTCGCGTGGGGTCTACGCAAGACCATGGGTATCGGGGGTGCGATCGGTCTGGGCGCCGCGGCCACGATTTTCCTCGGCATGATCGAAGCGCCGTTGTTGATCCGGCCCTATCTTGCGAAGCTTTCACGCTCCGAATTGTTCATGCTGTTCTCGGTGGGCCTTGCGACCGTGGCGGGAACAGTCTTCGTTCTCTACGCGACGATCCTCGAGCCTGCCATCCCTGGCGCATTGGGACATATCCTCGTCGCGTCCGTCCTGTCGCTGCCCGGCGCCATCATGATCGGCCGCATCATGATCCCCGGCGACGCGCAAACCACCGCCGAAGCGGCTCCCGGTTTTGCTTATCGCTCGAGTATGGATGCGATTGCGCGGGGCACCGAAGACGGACTCAAGCTGTGGCTGGGCATCGTGGCGATGCTGCTCGTGATCGTGGCGCTGGTCGCGCTTGCCGACATCATCTTGGGCCATCTGCCGGCCTTGGCCGACGCGCCGATCACGATCGAGAGGGTGTTCGGCTGGATCTTTGCGCCCGTGGTGTGGCTTTTTGGCATCCCATGGGGCCAGGCGGCGACGGCGGGTTCGCTCATGGGTGAAAAGACCGTGCTCAACGAGTTCGTGTCCTATCTCAAGCTGGCAGCGCTGCCGAAAGATGCGCTCGATCCGCGTTCGCGCCTCATTATGCTTTACGCCATGTGCGGCTTCGCCAATCTCGGCTCGGTGGGTATCATGATCGCAGGCGTCGGCAGCCTCGTTCCGGAACGGCGGGACGAGATCGTGCCTCTTGCCATGCGCGCGCTTTTGTCGGGCACAATGGCAAGCGGTATGACGGGCGCCATCATCGGGCTGTTGCCCGTGAGTTAGAAGAATAAGAGCAGGCGGGATGGACGAACCGGGATTTGGCAAGGCGAACGCACCGGACACACGGTCGCCTCTGTTTCGCATTGATCGCGTGAAGCTGCGTACGTGGCCGATTGTATTGGCGATCCTGCTCGGCTTCGGACTGCCGGCTCTGGCCCAATTGATTGTCGAGATCGTTCAACATTTCGTTCCGTTGCCCGATCGTCCGGCCAATCCGTGGATGGAATATTACTACGTTGGCGTAGCGCAGCTTGTTCTCACGCTGATCGCGATTGCTGTCACGAAGGGATTTGTGAACGGCAATTACGGCCTGCATGCGCCGCGCGGCGACAGCTATGTGCCGTCTGCGATCTTCTGGGGGCTTGTCATCGGGGTGGCCATGACGCTCGTCGATTTTGCGCCACAGATCGCCGCGCATCAGGCGCCCTCGCGCCCCTACGAACTCACCCCGCTCAACGTCATGGGCTGGCTCACCTATCGCGGCGGATTTCTCGGCATCACGGATGAGACTCTGTATCGAGGACTTCTCGTCACCTATCTTGCCGCCACGATTCCCGGCCGAATCTCGTTTCTCCGTCTGCAAATGAATGTCGCCGGCGTGATCGTTGCGCTGATCTTGGCAATCCCATATCTCGCCGACTTCGTCGGTCATCCCTTCGGCATCGCGCTCGCGGCAATCCTCTACACGTTCGCGCAAGGCGTTTTCTTCGCCTATTGGTTCGAAAAATCGGGGAGCCTGCTCGCGCCCGTGATCGGCCACGATATCTGTTACGGCGTCTATCAGGCGCTCATCTTTGCGATGGCCGCGGCCTGGTATTGACGTTTAGCCGATACCGAACTCGCGCGCGAGCAATTCGTAGGATTTGAGGCGCGATTCGTAGTCGTAGGTGATTGTCACGATCACCAGTTCCTCTGCGCCATGACGCTCCGCCAGTGCTTCCAATTTCCGGCGCACGAGATCGGGCGTACCGACGACCGAGCGCGCTTCGATATTGCCGAGCAGGGCGCGCTCCTGCTCTGTGAACGGATAAGCGCGCGCCTCCTCGACTGAAGGAAAGGGGATCGGCCGTCCGGTCAGAAGACGCACCACCCACAAATTTCGCGACGCGGCGAGCAGTCGCGCCTGTTCTTCCGTCTCGGCCGCCAGCGCCGCCACGCCCATCGAGATGGTCGGCTTCTCGCACCAACTGCTGGCTTTGAATCGGTGCCGATAGTTGTCGCACGCCTCTTCGCTGTTTTCAGGACTTATGAAATATGCGTGCGAGAACGGCAGGCCGAGTTCGCCGGCATAAACTGCGCTGTGAATCCCGGAGCCCAGCATCCACAATTCCGGGCGCCCGGGTCCGCGCGGATTGGCATGGATACCGCGATAGGGGTGATCGTCGGGCATGGGCGACACGCCCGATGAATCGTCGAGAAACTGGCTCAGCAGATGCACCTGGCTTGGGAACGCGTCGATACCCCAACCCTGGGGGCCGGCCTGCAGCGCGCGCGCCGTTTGCTGATCGCTGCCGGGCGCACGGCCCACCCCCAGATCGATCCGGCCCGGAGACAACAATTCCAGCATGCGGAACTGCTCGGCGATCTTGAGCGGGCTATAATGCGTGAGCATCACCCCGCCCGAACCGACCCGTATCGTCTTTGTTTCGGCAGCAACGCGAGCAATCAGCACCTCGGGGCACGAGCCAGCAAAGGAATTCGTGTTGTGATGCTCGGCCAGCCAATAGCGGTGATAGCCAAGCGTCTCGCAGGCTTTGGCCAGGGCGATGGTCTCGGCCACTGCCGCGGCAGCCGAGCCGTCCTTACGAATAGGCGATTGGTCGAGGACGGAAAGACGCATGCGGTGTCCGGTTTGTAATCTTTGCAATCGTTTAACCATTAAGACCCAGTGTCGGGGCACGGTCCACCCAGGACGGCCACATGCCTGATCGCGAGCAGAATGCTGGAAACCTCGTCCGCCCGCCGACCGCGCGGATCGATACGAGCGACATCCAGAGCGCGCAGTTGCGCAAGGCCTTTGACCTGTGGACGAAGCTCAAGGGTCCTCGCCCTTTTCCGGCGCGCAACGAAATCTCGCCGCGCGATCTCGCCGATTTCCTGCGCAATATCGTTCTGGTTCGCGTCCTCGACGCCGGCAACGAGTTTCAATTCCGCATTGTGGGCGATGCGATCGTGCTCGCGCAAGGTCAGTCTTTTCAGGGTCTGACAACGGCCGAAATCGAACTCCGCCTTCCCGGCTACGGCAGGATGGTCAAGCGCGCCTACCAACGCATTTATGCCGAACGCAAACCTCTCCTGCTGCGCGGCTGGTTCGAGCATGCCAGTACAAAACGGGCCTTTTTCCACGAGACCCTGGGATTGCCGCTGGGGCCGGACGCAGACACGATCGATCACATCCTGGTCGTGGCCGTGTACGCCTTTAGCCACGACAGGCCGCAATCCTGAAACGTCCGTTGCTTTTTCTCCGGATGCGCTAATCTCCCGGCCGAACAACATTGCCGGAGGAAGAAATGGCGCTCGATCTGGAAACGCGCGACGCGCTCATCGACACTGTGCGCCGCTTCGTGCGCGAGAAATGCGTGCCGATCGAGTCCAAGGTCTCCGAGGACGATCTCGTGCCCGACAGCGTCGTCACGGAGATGCGCGAGCTGGGGCTTTTCGGTCTCTCTATCCCGCAGGAATATGGCGGCCTTGGCCTCACCATGGAGGAAGAGGTTCTGGTCTGCTTCGAACTCGGCCAGACCTCGCCCGCGTTCCGCTCCGTGATCGGCACCAATGTCGGTATCGGCAGCCAGGGCGTCGTAATGTTCGGGACGGACGCGCAGAAACAGGAATGGTTGCCGAAGCTTGCAAGCGGCGAGATCGTGGCGAGCTTCGCGCTGACCGAACCGGGCGCCGGCTCCGACGCAGCATCCGTGCGCACGGCCGCCATCCGTGACGGCGATCATTATGTCGTCAACGGTACCAAGCGCTTCATCACCAATGCGAACCGCGCCGGCATGTTCACCTTGCTCGCGCGCAGCGACCCCTCAAAAAAGGGCGCGACCGGCATCTCCGCGTTCATCGTGCCCGCGAAGACGCCCGGAATTACGATCGGCAAGCCCGAAAAAAAGATGGGCCAGCAGGGTGCGCATATCTGCGACGTGATCTTCGAGAATGCGCGTGTGCCGGCCAGCCTGCGGCTCGGTGCGGAAGGTGAGGGCTTCAAAGTGGCAATGCAGGTGCTCGATCGGGGGCGCCTGCATATCTCGGCCGTTTGCGTCGGCGTGGCCGAAAGGCTGATCCGCGAATGCGTCCTCTACGCCCGCGAGCGCGAACAGTTCGGCAGCCGCATCGGCGATTTCCAGCTGATCCAGGGGATGCTGGCGGATTCGAAGACGGATGCCTATGCGGCCCGCTGCATGGTGATGGACTCGGCGAAAAAACGCGACACGGGCGCGAGTGTCACCATGGAAGCGGCCTGCACGAAATATTTCGCCTCCGAAATGGTCGGCCACGTGGCCGATCGGGCGGTGCAAATCTTCGGCGGCGCCGGTTACGTCGCAGATTACGGCATCGAGCGCTTCTATCGGGATGTGCGCATTTTCCGCATCTACGAAGGCACGAGCCAGATCCAGCAGTTGGTGATCGCGCGGAATTTGCTGCGGGCTGAGGATTAGGGCGTGGCGCTAGCCTTCCTTCGTCGCATTGCGGGCGTTGGTACGTTGCTGCTGGTGTTCGCAGGTTGCGCGCCTGCGCTTGCGCCCCAAGGATTCGAAAATGCAGCGCCGGCCATCGAAACCGATACATTCGTGACGCGCGACGGTTTGCATCTGCCGCTGCGCGAATGGGACTCGAAAAGCCCCAAGGCCGTGATCGTCGCGTTGCACGGGATGAGCGATTATTCCGAGGCGTTCGAGATGCCGGCGCCCTGGTGGGCGGATCACGGCATCACCACAATCGCCTATGACCAGCGCGGTTTCGGCCGCGCGCCCGATCCCGGACTCTGGGGTGGTGCGGATGCGATGCGCGCCGATCTCGTGGATTGCGTGAACGCAGCGCATGCGAAATTCCCGGGATTGCCCGTCCATGTGCTGGGCGAAAGCATGGGCGGTGCAGTCGTGCTGTCGGCGCTCGGGGATTTGCACCCTCTGCAAGTCGCAGGCGCCATTCTAGTGGCCCCCGCCGTGTGGTCGCGGGAAGACATGCCGCTTTCCTATCGCGCCGCGCTGTGGCTGACGGCGCATTTCGTCCCGTGGCTGCATGTGTCGGGCAACGGCCTTCATATCTGGCCATCCGACAACATTCCCATGCTGCGCAAGCTGTCGCGCGATCCGCTGTTTCAGCACGATGCGCGCACCGACCAGGTTTACGGTCTCGTCGGGCTGATGGATGATGCGCGCCACGCGCCCGAACATCTCACGGCGCCGCCGCCAATCCTGTTCGTCTACGGTGCGAAGGATCAGGTGATCCCCCGCGAACCCACCGAGGCCGTCATCAAGGCACTCGACGGCAAGGCCGTTGTGCGCCGCTATGACAATGGTTTTCATATGCTGCTGCGCGATCTGGAAGGCGAGCGCGTGTGGTGCGATATCGCCGGCTGGATACAGACAGGGTCTCTGCCGCCTGACGGGGTGAAGAAATGAAAGCGTGCATCGTTGGCGCTGGCGCCATCGGCGGCTGGATCGCCGGACTTCTCTCCGATGCCGGATGGGAGGTTTCGCTTCTTGCGCGCGGTGCAACTCTTGCTGCCTATCGCACGCAAGGATTGCGCGTTCGCCGCGGCGGAGCCGAGAAGGTCTATCGTCTCGCAGCGAGCGATCTCGCAGGAGAATTGCCGCAACCGGATTATGCGATCATTGCTGCGAAGGGACAGTCAATTCCCGGACTTGCGTCCGCCATCGCCGCGCTTCTTGTGCCGCAGACCGCGGTCGTGCCGGCGATCAACGGGATCCCATGGTGGTTCTTTCAGGTTGCGGGCGGTCCGCTCTCCGGCTTAGCGCTCGCTTCCGTCGACCCCGATGGTGCGGTGGCGCGTGCGATTCCGCCCGAGCGAGTCATCGGCTGCGTGGTGCATGCGAGCGCCTGGATGGGCGAGCCAGGCGTGATTGAGGTGCAGGGCGAAGACCGGCTCATTTTCGGCGAGCCGGCTGGGGCATCGTCCGCGCGATGCGAAACACTGGCGAATGCGATTGCGGGAAACACGGTTTCACCAGTCGTGAGCCCCAATATCCGGCTCGCAATCTGGACCAAGCTCTGGGGCAACATGGCGATGAACCCATTGAGCGTGCTGACCGGCGCCACGACGGGGCCGATGCTCGACGATCCCGGCGTGCGCGGGCTCGTGCGCATGATGATGCTGGAGATGAAGAGGCTCGGTGCGCGCATCGGCCTCGCGCTCGACATGACTCCCGAAGGGCGCATGGAGATCACCCGTAAGCTTGGCGATTTCAAAACCTCGATGCTGCGCGACGCGGAAGCAGGCCGCGGCATCGAGATCGAGCCGATCCTGGGCGCTCTGGTGGAGCTTGCCGATCGACTGGAAGAGTCCGTGCCGAATTTGCGCGCGGTGCTCGGGCTTGTGAGGGTGCGCGAAGCCGCCCGGGGATTGCCGAGTTGAGGCTATCGCGTTCGGTGTGCAAGATGCCCCTGCAACGAGCCGTGGCGGACGCATGACGAAGCCTCTCAACATCCTGTTCATCACCGCCGATCAATGGCGCGCCGAATGCCTGTCGGTTCTCGGCCATCCTACGGTTAAGACGCCGCACCTCGATGCACTCGCACGCGAGGGCGTGCTATTCCGCAATCATTTCGCCAATGCCGTGCCTTGCGGGCCGTCGCGCACCTCGCTGCATACGGGCATGTATCTGCAGAACCACCGCTCCGGCACGAACGGCACGCCCCTGGACGCCCGCCACACAAACTGGGCGAAGGAAGCGGCCAAGATCGGCTACGATCCCGTGCTGTTCGGCTATACGGACACGAGCCTCGATCCGCGCGAACTTGAAGACGACGATCCGTGGCTCAGGACCTATGAGGGGCCGTTGCCCGGAATTCGCCCGCTTGTGATGATGGGCGAATGGGCTTGGCCCTGGACGAACTGGCTGAAGGCGCAAGGCTATTTCGTGCCGGACGATATAAGGCTTTGCTATTCCTATCGCGCGCCCGGCCCCGACTACGAAGACGGCGCGCCGGTGCCGAAGCCGCTTGCCTATCCGCTGGAAGCCGACGACACCTCGTTCCTCGTCGACCGCTGCATCGATTATATCCGCGAGGCGAAGGCACCCTTCATTGCGCATCTGTCGATCATGCGGCCGCACCCCCCTTTCGTGGCGCCCGAGCCTTACAACGCGATGTACGATCCGCTCGAGGTGCCGGGTTTTGCGCGCCTTGCAACGCCCGAGGAGGAAAGCGTGCAGCATCCCTGGCTCTCGCATCAATTGTCGCGCCGGCATTTTTGCGCCACCGCCAACGAGAAAAAACTCCGCCGCATGAAGGCGGTCTATTACGGGCTGATGAGCGAAGTGGACTCCGCAACCGGCCGGGTGATTTCATGCCTCAAGGAGACGGGCCGCTGGGACGACACGATGATCGTCTTCACTTCCGATCACGGCGAGCAGATGGGCGATCACTGGCTGATCGGCAAATGCGGCTATTTCGACGCGTCCTATCGTATTCCGCTGATCGTGCGTATGCCGGGCGCGGAGGGCGATGCGGGCCGCGGCACAACCGTCGAACGCTTCACCGAGAATGTCGACATCATGCCGACCATGCTTGACTATATCGGAGCGCAAATTCCCGGTCAGTGCGATGGGTTTTCGCTGCGATCGTTCCTGGAAGGCCGCGGGGCGCCGACCAATTGGCGGAGCGCAGCCCATTGGGAATTCGACTTCCGCAATCCGGCGGACGATGCGGCCGAGCAGGCACTGGACCTCACGCTGCATCAGTGCACGATGAATATCGTGCGCGACACACGCTACAAATATGTCCACTTCACCAAATCACCGCCTCTGTTCTTCGATCTCGAAACGGATCCCGGCGAGTTCGTCAACCGCGCCAATGATCCTGCCTATCTGCCGCTTGTGCTCGAATACGCGCAGAAGCTGCTCTCCTGGCGCATGAACCACGACGAGCAGACGCTGACCCACATCGCACTGACGCCGAAAGGTCCTGTGGAACGCCGGGCAAGATTGTATTAAGCCGATTGAGAGGGGACGGATGTGACGCGAGGAAAGACGGCAATTGCGGCGATCGGAGCGTTTCTCGCGGTCGTGCTGGTGCTGGGCGGTTTGTTGATCGTCGCCGGCGCCTACAATGTGGCGGCCGATGCGCAGCACACCGCGCTTGTCCGTGCCTTGATCGGCTATGTCCGTATGCGTTCGATCGAAGTTCGGGCGCGCGATGTCGCGGTGCCGCGTCTGGACAATCCCCGAATGATCGCGGACGGCGCGTCGGATTACGACGCGATGTGCACCGGCTGCCACCTCGCGCCCGGCCTGGCGGAAAATGAGATGCGTTCCGGCTTGAATCCCAAACCACCGATACTCGCGCGGGACAGGTCCGACCACGCGGCGGAGGAATTCTGGATCATCAAGCACGGCATCAAGATGACTGCCATGCCAGCCTGGGGCTTCACCCATTCCGATGGCGAAATCTGGAACATGGTGGCGTTTCTGCAGAAGCTGCCGGCGCTATCGCCGGCGCAATATCGCGCGCTCGTGGCGCAATCCGGCGATCATCATGCACATGAGGACCGCCCGGCGCCGATGGATATGAGCCACATGCACTGAGATGCGCGAAGCCTTAGCGGCTGTGCCGGTATTCTTGCGCATGAGTGGCGCGGAGGCCGGGCAATCCGTATTTCTTCATCGCGGATTGCCACGACAGGAATTCCTCGACCGTCAGCGCATAACGGTCACAGGCATCGTCCAGGCTCAGAAGGCCGCCGCGGACGGCTGCCACCACTTGCGCCTTGCGTCGCGGCATCCAGCGCGCCTCACCGGCCTCCGGCAGATCGGCCAAAGTGATTACATTGCCGTCCGGGTCACGAACGGATTCTGTGCGCTTATCGAGGCGATTATATTTTCGAGCTGCCCGAGTCATGTCAGCCTCCTTGCTTCGATGTATCTTCAAAGCGCCGAAGTCGGAAAGCGTTCCTCGGTCGTCCCGACAAAATGCGATGGCTATTAACTGCGGGAAAAGTAGAAGACTAAAGAAAAGGCAAAATGCGATCCATTTTTGTGGCCGTATACGCCTTCAATCGGATAATTCCGGAAAATCAGGTGAGACCCTGCGCGCATGGCTCGCAAAATGCGCGTCAGCGCTCAGCTCGATTTCCAACTCGACGCCAGCCATGCCCCGTTGCGCGAGAAACACCCTGAACGGTCCAGTTGGCGTCGATTTGTGACCAACCGCGCTGGGCAAGGTCCAGGACGAACGCGTGCGCACTACCGCGGGCCGCCGGGGAATTCC
>Ga0302325_10015799_pt1 | contig 16033 bp, 14 predicted proteins | sample Palsa_T0_2_FD_201948 | JGI IMG/M metagenome (GOLD analysis project Ga0302325, IMG submission 201948) | Peat permafrost microbial communities from Stordalen Mire near Abisko, Sweden - Palsa_T0_2 | ecosystem: Environmental > Terrestrial > Soil > Palsa > Peat permafrost | place: Sweden: Abisko... | reverse complement strand
CCGAGATATTCCGCGTACCGCTCGTCTCGGTGTCCCGCAGCGTGCTGCCGATCACGCAGGACATCGACCGGGAGTACTTCGGCGGTCAGGGCCACGAGGACCAGATCGGGCTGCTCGAGGGCGCGCGGTCCCGCTTCGGCCGGACCTACGCCGGGGAGCCGGACCGCATCGCGCGCGATATCGCCACGGCCATCGGCTGGACCCCCGCCCACGCCGTGACCCCGGCCTGACCCGCGCTGGCGTGACCTGACCCGCGCCGGACGATCTGTGTCCTCAGCGGTGCTGGTGCTGGTGTTGCTCACGGTGTCGCTGACTGCTTTCGCTGGCATACCGCGCCGGCTGACAATGTAAAGAAGGAGTCATCCTGCACATTCTTATGTACACGGTGAGATCTTCTTGACAATGGCCAACGTGTCGGCGTGAGGCTCAAGAGGCTGGCGGATCCAGTGATACCAGTGCGGGCGGCCGCTGCCGTCGTACTGCTGCCGGAGGTTGCTGCCGGAGGTGCGCGACGTCGTCTTGACGGGCGGTAGGTCTCGCTGGCGATCTCGTGTTTGGATTACAGGCAAGCTAACCCGCCACGATGTGCCGACGGAGGACGACGATGCCTTCATCCCGGTTGCCCTACAGCGGAGCGCACTGGGTCGATCACGTCGCCCGGCATGCGTACGCGATGCCGGACTCGGTCGCGTTCAGGTTCGAGGGCGAGTCGATCACCTGGGCCGGGCTGCACGAGCGGGTCGGCCGCGCCGCCGCGGCGTTCGCCGGGCTCGGCGTGCGCCCCGGGGACCGAGTGGCGCTACTGATGACCAACCGGCCGGAATTCGTCGAGGCGACGCTGGCCGCCAACGCCGTCGGCGCGATCGCGGTCCCGGTCAACTTCCGCCTCACCACGGCCGAGGCGGCCTACATCCTGGGTGACTGCGGCGCCACTCTCATCGTCACCGACGCCCTGCTCGCCCCGCTCGCTGCGGCCGCTGCGACGGCGGCACCGCTGCCGCAGCCACCGCGCATCATCGTGACCGGCCCTGACGCGGCAGGCCGCGCTCCGGCCGGCCCCGATCCGGCTGGCCCTGGGGCGGCCGGCGCTGAGTCCTACCAGGCCCTGCTGGACAGCGTTACTAGTGCTATGCCCGAGGTTGAGATCGATGAGCGGGACGTCGCGCTGATCATGTACACCTCGGGCACCACGGGCCGGCCCAAGGGCGCCATGCTCACTCACCTGAACCTGCTCATGCAGGCGGTCACCACGATCCGCACCGCGCGGCTGTTTGGCGAGGGCAACGTCTCGCTGCTGAACGTGCCGTTGTTCCACATCGCCGGGATCGGTAACCTGCCGCCCACGCTAATGCTCGGCAGCACCGTGGTCATCATGCCCAGCGCGCCGTTCGACGCCGGCACCACGCTCGACGTCATCGAAGCCGAGGGCGTTACCTCCCTGTTCCTGGTGCCGGCCCAATGGCAGGTGCTGTGCGCCCATCCCGACGTGGTCCGGCGGACGCGGTCGCTGCGCACCATTTCCTGGGGCGCCGCGCCGGCCACCGTGACCCTGCTGGAAACCATGGCCGCGAAGTTCCCCGGGGCGGAGATCGTCTCGGTCTTCGGCCAGACCGAGATGTCTCCGGTGACCACGTCGCTGCCTGGCGGCGACGCGATCCGCAAGATCGGCTCGGTGGGCAAGCCGATCCCGACCATCGCGGCGCGGATCGTCGACGACGAGATGAACGACGTGCCGCCCGGTGCGGTCGGCGAGATCATCTACCGCGGGCCGACCTTGATGGCGGGCTACTGGCAGGACCAGGCGGCTACCGCCGAGGCGTTCCGGGGCGGCTGGTTTCACTCCGGTGACCTGGTCCGCGCCGACGACGAGGGTTTCCTTTACGTGGTGGACCGCAAGAAGGACATGATCATCTCCGGCGGTGAGAACATCTACTGCGCCGAAGTCGAGAACGTCCTGGCCGGCCATCCGGCGGTCGCGGACATCGCCGTGATCGGCGCCAGGCACGAGCGGTGGGGCGAGACCCCGATCGCCGTCGTGGTCCCGGCTGACCCGGCGGCGCCGCCTAGCCTCGAGGATCTCACCAGCTGGTCACGGGACAAGCTGTCCTCGTACAAGAAGCCGACCAGCATCGTGGTCGTCGGCCAGCTGCCCCGCAACGCCTCCGGCAAGGTGCTCAAGCACGAACTTCGCGCCAAGTACGGCACCCTGCGGTAATGGGAAAAATGCGATGCATTTCCCGGCTGGGTGGCCAGCATGCGAGCAGATTTAGCATGCCGTAACATGCGGTTAACAATTGCAAGGTTATAGTGTGTTACCCGTGCCGGGGTGAAGCGCGAGAAAAGTGTTACACAGGGGAGGGGGAGCGCTTCCTGCCGAGCATTCGCGATGTGCTGACCTGAATGAAGGCCGTACATGGAAATGACTGTTTGGGAATGGTTCGAGCAACGCTCATTCCACCACCGCGAATTTAGCGAGCTTTCCGGTGCCAGCGGTCCGGGGCGACCGCTCACCACCACGCTTATCCTGCCGGCCCGCAATGTGGCCACCACCATCGGCCCGATCCTGGATGCGGTAGCCCGGCTCAACGACCGTACTGGGCTGGTCAACCAGGTCCTGGTGATAGACGCGGACTCCCCGGACGGGACCGCGGACATCGCCAGGGCCAGGGGCGCCGAAGTCTACTCAGAAAACGAACTGCTGCCGGCGTACGGGCCCTCCCAGGGCAAGGGTGACGCGATGTGGCGCAGCCTTTCCGTTGCCCGCGGCGATATCGTCATGTTCGCCGACGCGGACACCGAGGATTTCTTCGAGCATTTCATTTACGGCACGATCGGGCCGCTGCTGACGATGCCCGGCATGCAATTCACCAAGGCGGCGTTCCGGCGTCCTTTCAGCAACGAAGGGAAGTCGGTCGCCGATGGCGGCGGCCGGGTCACCGAGCTGATGGCCAAGCCGCTGCTCAACTACTTCTATCCGGAACTCACCGGATTCGTTCAGCCGCTGGCCGGCGAATTTGCCGCGCACCGGGAGCTGCTGTGCAGCATCCCGTTCTTCACCGGCTACGGGGTGGAGGTCGGGATCATGATCGACGCGCTCAACGCCGTGGGACTCTCAGCCATGGCCCAGATCGACCTCGGCTCCCGGCAGAACCGGCACCAGCCGCTGTGGGATCTCACCCGGATGAGTTCCACGGTGCTGCGCGCGCTAGGCCGCCGGGTGCCGCTGCCGGAACAGGGCGTACCCGGCCGGGATCCATTTGGCGTCTGGGCCTTGCCCCGGCAAGACGTCTACCTGCACGCGGTGGCCACCCCAGACGGCCTGCGGCTCGATGAGCACCTCAATGAGCTCACCGAGCGACCACCGCTAGCCCAGGTGCTGGCCACGGGGTCCGGCGCTGTCCCGGCCGCGCTTCCTTACGCTGGCCTGGAGCCATCTGCCTGACAGTCGCCTGCCTTGGCAGTCGCCTGCCTGGCAGGCCGCAGAGGGCCGCCCCCGGTGAGGGGGCGGCCCGCGCAAGGGCGGCTGATTACCTGCGCAGCGCGAGCACGACGAGCACGATGATGACGATGACGACGACGGTTCCGATGCCGATGTACACGGCTCTTCCTCTCGTTGGGCGGTTAACGATCCCCGACCAACTCTCCATAGCAAGGCCCGGCAAACCACCCGGCCCGTCCGGCTCTGCTCATAAACGGGCGGGCAACGCGCCTGTCCTGCGCTTTCGCGGCTCAGGATTTTCTGTACTCTGAGCCATGACTTCGAGCGCGGGCTGGCGCGGCAGGGTGGGAACGCACATGCGCAGCGCCCCGGCCGGGCGCCGGGTGGTGGTCGCCTTGGTGGTAGGCGTGATTTTCGCGGCGGCGATGTTCGCCATGATCAAGCCGGCCGCCGCGATGCTGGCCGGCTGGGACCTCGCGGCCCTGTTGTACCTGGGTTGGGTCTGGGTGGCGATCCAGCGGCTGGACGTCAGCCAGACCCGGGAGCTCGCGGCCCGCGAAGCGCTCAACGGCGTCACGGCGGAGCTGGTCGTCGTCGGCGCGGGCGTGGCCTCGTTGCTGGCGGTCGCGTTCGCCCTGCTCGGCGCCGACAAGACCAGCGGCGGCGCGAAGGCCTACCTGATCGGGCTCGGCGTGCTCAGCGTAGTGCTCTCGTGGGCGGTGGTGCACACGGTGTACACGCTGCGGTACGCCCGGTCCTACTACTCGCCGCCGACCGGCGGGATCGATTTCAACGAGCCGGAACCGCCGACGTACCTGGACTTCGCCTACTTCTCTTTCACCATCGGGATGACCTTCCAGGTGGCGGACACGAATATCACCGCCAAGCCGTGCCGGCGGATCGTGCTGCACCACGCGCTGCTGGCTTACCTGTTCGGGGCCGTCATCCTGGCCGTGGCCATCAACCTTGTTGCGACCCTGCTGAGCTGATCCCGCTGAGCTCGGATAGAACAGTGTCATGCAGGAGAGCACCCGCCACACGCCCGGCGCCGGCGCCTGGGACACCGACCGGACCATCGTGCGGTTTCCCGACCCGGCCATCGAGATTGTCGACGAGCGATTCCGCGCGCTGGTGGTCGAGCACGAGGTGGTGGACCGGCTGTGGACCGGCGGTCGCTGGCTGGAGGGCCCGGTCTGGTTCGGCGACGGCCGCTATCTGCTGTTCTCTGACATTCCTAACGACCGGATGATGTGCTGGAGCGAGGTCACCGGGCAGGTGACGGTCTTCCGGCAGCCGTCGAACAACAGCAACGGCAACACCAGGGACCTGCAGGGCCGGCTGGTGACCTGCGAGCACCTGACCCGCCGGGTCACCCGCACCGAACACGACGGCACCATCACGGTCCTGATGGACTCCTTCGAGGGAAAGCCGCTGAACGCGCCGAACGACGTGGTGGTCCACTCCGACGGCTCGATCTGGTTCACTGACCCGGGCTGGGGCATCGAGGGTAACTACGAAGGCGACAAGGCCGTCAAGGAAATCCCGAGGTACGTCTTCCGCATCGATCCGGGCACCGGCACCGGCGTCCCGGTGATCACCGGGATGGACCGGCCGAACGGCCTGTGCTTCTCGCCCGGCGAGTCCCGCTTGTACGTCGTCGACGTCGGCCACATCCGGGTCTTCGACATGGACGGCACGACGCCCGTCAACGGGCGGGTGTTCGTCGAGATGAGCCCGGGGCAGTCCGACGGCATCCGCACCGACCGCGACGGCAACCTGTGGTCAGCGGCCGGCATGGGTGGAGCCGGCTTCGACGGCGTGCACTGCTACAGCCCGGACGGCGAGCTGCTCGGCCGGATCCACCTGCCGGAGACCTGCGCGAACTTCTGCTTCGGCGGCGCGAAGAAGAACCGCCTGTTCATCACGGCCAGCCGCTCGCTGTACAGCGTCTTCACCGAAGCCCAGGGCACCCAGCACCCGTGACCTGCTGGTCAGCTGACCAGCGCGGGCAGTGCGGGCAGCCGTACCTCGAACCGGCAGCCTGCCCCGGTGTTGACCACGCTCACCTGGCCCTGATGAGCCTCGACGATGCTGCGCACGATGGCGAGCCCGAGCCCGCCGCCGCCGTCCGGGCCAGCCGCGCCGACGTGAGTGCCACGCCAGGCTAGATCGAACACGCATTCCAGGTCTGCGTCCGGGATGCCGCCGCAGCCATCGGCCACGGCGAGCAGCGCGCCGCCGGGTTCGAGGGCCGTCATGACGTGCACGCTGCCCTCGGCCGGGGTGTGCCTGATGGCGTTGATCAGCAGGTTGATAAGGGCGCGGGACAGCTCGCGAGGATCGGCGTGGACGACGAGCGGGGTGCCAGCCTCCCCGGTCAGCAGCACCCCCCGGGCCCGCGCTAGTGCCTCGGTGCTGGCCAGGGCGTCGTTGATGACATCGTCGAGCGAGATCTGGCCGGGGGACAGGCGCAGGGCGCCGGCCTCGATGCGGGACAGCTCGAACAGGTCGTCCACCAGGCCGGCCAGCCGGCCGACCTCGGCGCGGATCTGGCGATGGTAACGATGCGGCTCGCCGGCGATGCCGTCCTCGAGCGCCTCGGCCATCGCGTGCAGTCCGGCGAGCGGCGTGCGCAGGTCGTGGGAGACCCAGGACACCAGCTGACGGCGCGACTGATCCAGCGCCTCCTCCCGCTCACGCGACTGCCTGAGCCTCTCGCTGGTGACAGCGAGCTCGCGCGACAGCGCCGCCAGCTCGGCCGTCATCGGGCCGGCGGGCGAGCGATAGCCGCCGTCTTCCTCGCCCAGCGACCGGGCCGCCTGACGCAGCGCCAGGCTGCTGGCTTCCAGCTGCCGGCCGAGCAGGCAGCCGAACCCGACCGCCACCACGGCGGCCACGATGCACACCATCACCACGACACCCAGGTCGTGCGGCGACAGGAACATCGCCTCGGCGGTGCCCAGCGTGCCCGCCACCACCGCGAGCACCACCACGGCGCCGCTGACCTGAAGCAGCAGGCGAAGCGAGGCCCGTCGCAGCAGCCAGACGACCCCCATGCCGATCAGGCCCACCGCGCTGGTGCAGCCGGCGGCGATCAGGTCGACCTGGATCTGTGCGTTCACGACGGTCCGCCTCCCCGGGCAAATCCGCAGCTCCAGACGATCCGTGGCTGCGCGGGCGCTCAGCTGAGCCAGGCCACCCGCTTAGTATTCGTAGCCGCCCCGGACCGGGTTTGCTGGTCAGCCATCCGGGTCTGCGGATGGGACCGGTTCTGCCGCCGCTGTCTCAGCCACCAGTTCTGGCCCGGGCCCGGGTTTCGGTTCCAACTCGGGTTCCGGTTCCGGTTCCGGTTCCGCCTCGGGCTCTCCCTCAGGGGGCAACCGGACCGGATCGGTGTCGCTCGCCGGACCGCTGTCCTGTTGGTCCGCGTCCGGTCGCCTGGGTGGCTGAGCCGTCCGCGCCTGCCTGCGCAGCCGCAGCGCGAACGCCACCGCGGCGAGCAGGAACAGCGTGCCCGTCACCGCCAGCCAGTGCCACACATACGGGTCCGCGGACAGCGTCGTTGACGCGTGGTACGGCGACGGCAGCCGCAGGATCAGCGGGAACCACACCAGCAGCAGCAAGCCAGACAGCGCCGCGGGTACCCGGACGTAGTTGATCCAGGCCACCGTCGGCAGCTCAGGCGCGCGATGCCAGAACGCGGCCATGACCGACCGGTCGGCGAGCGAGTACAGCGGCATCAGCAGCAGGTCGTGCCCGATGACCGCGCCCAGGAACCAGGCGGCCACGGCCAGCGGCTGGGAGGACACCAGCCGGACCGCCGCATAGCCGGCCAGCCCGAAGCAGGCGAGCAACGCAAGCAGGTGCAGCGGGCTGGCGCCGTACCAGCGCAGGAGGCGTCTCATGTCAGTCCGTGAACAGCTGGCTGTTGAAGGTCAGGCCGCCGAAGGTCAGGCTGGCCACCCACTTGGTGTTGTGCACGCCGGGAATGGCCGGCCCGATCACCCGGGCCGGATAGCCGTGGTCCAGGGAGAGCTCGGCGCCGTTGACCCGCAGCGCGAGCAGCGAGTCGGGATCGGTGATCTGCCCGGCCGACAGCACAGCGTGCCGGAAGGCGCCGCCGGTCTCCAGCGACTCCACCAGTACGCTGCCCGGCTGGGTGATCCCGGCCAGCCGGGCCAGATCGCGCAGCCGCACGCCCGTCCAGGCCTGATTACCGCTGGACCAGCCCTCCACGCAGGCGATCGGCAGGTATGCGGTGTGCTGCTCCATGGCGAGCAGCTCGGGGCGGCTCAGCTGGACGGGCGCGCGGCCCGCCGGTCCCGCGGGCGCAACGGTCAGCCGCCAGCTCGCGCCGGTCTGTACCGCCGCGATGCCGACCTCGGCCGCGGTCTGGTTGATCTGGAAGTCGTTCGGCCCGCTGCCGAGGTCCTGGCCGTGCGGGGCGAGCAGGGCGGTGCGGCGCAGCGGGCCGCCTATCGACTGCCCGACCGACAGGATCAGCATCAGCAGCGAGCCCGCCCCGGCGAAGGCCAGGGCGCCACGCCGGGAGATCGTCGGCGCGGCGGGCGCCGGGCTGACCAGATCCGAGCTGCCCGGCGGTTCCGGCTCCGTATGGGCGGTGTCGACACGCAGCTCCCGGGCCAGGCCACGGGTCCGCAGTGACCTGATCACGGTCCGGCTCTTCAGGCCCACGTGGACCACCAGGCCGGCCACGAAGACCCAGGCGCCGTAGTAATGCAGCGTGTAGAACGAGCCGGGGAACTTGTACCACTGCTGGATATTGAGGATCCCGGTGACGAACTCGAAGACCACCCCGCCCACGAGCAGCAGCAGCGACAGCCGTTCCAGCGCATGCGCGGGGCTGCGCAGCGCCGGCCACTCGAACAGCTTCGGCAGCACCGACCACAGCTTGGCCAGCAGGATCGGGATGAGGACAAGTCCGAGGGTGACGTGCAGCCCCTGGTTCACCCGGTACAGCCACACCGGGTGGGTAGGCCAGGAGAACAGGTAGAAGCCGAGCAGTCCCTTGCCGGGGGTCTCGTCGTTGATCTGGTTGAGGTCGGGGTTGTAGGCGGCGTAGGACAGCAGGCCGGTCACGAACACCACCGAGAGGCCGGCCAGCAGGATCAGGCCGAGGACCGAGGTCAGCCACGGACCGCGGATCGGGCTCCGCCAGAAGGAACGGCGGAACGGTCCGGGCAGTTCGTCCGGCCTGGGCAGCCGGCCAAGCGCCTGCCCGGCGCGCCGTGCGAACGAGGGCCGGCCCGGGCGCTGCTCGTCGTCGCCGGTCACGGCCTGCCTCCTGAGGTAGCCGCCCGGCCGTCGAGCGCGCGGATCGCCGCCGCGCAAGAACGCCCGGCTGGCAGCCACACGTACTCCGGCCGCCCCAGCGGGAACGCGACGAACTGGAACACGTCAGCCGGGATCCCGGGGAACAGCGTTTGCGGGCAGAGCTGGTAGTACGGCACCACGTCCGCCGGAAAGCCTTCTGGTGCGGCGGCGTCCACGGTCACGATCGCGGTGAACCGCTGCGCCACGACCGCGCGGGCGGCGCTGGCGGTGAAGCGCGCGATGACCGCGGGGTTGCCGGAGCGCAGCACGTCGTAGGTGGCGCCCTCGTGCGCGACGGTGGGCAGCCCGGCCAGCAGGGTCAGGCCGGGATCGGTCGGCACCGCGATCGTGCCGCCCAGGGCGCGCAGCCCGGCGGTCAGCCGGGCGCCGGCCGCGCGGTCCGCGCTGGTCGGGATGGCCTGGCTGGGCCGAAAGCCGGTCATCAGCACGGCCAGCTGCGCGATGACCAGCGCGGCGGACGCCGCGGCCACCCACGGGCCGATCCGTCCTGGCCGCCAGCTCGCCCGCCGGGTCCTGGCCAGCCGGTCCGCTGCGCTGCTCAGCAGGCCGCCGGGCTGGCCGCGCATCGCCAGGCCGGCCGCCAGCGCGGCCGCGAGGTACGCGGGCAGCAGGTCGTTGGCCGCGCCGCCGCTGTGTACCAGCGCGGTGTAGCCCTCGATCACGAGCGCGGCGCCGCCGGCCAGCAGCACGAGCGGCGTCCGGCGCGCGCCGAGGATCAGCGCGCAGCAGGCGATGCCGAGCGCGGGCAGCAGGCGGACGGTCCAGAACTGGGCGAAGGCGGCGTCGTCCAGGGCCTGCTCCCGCATCAGCACCAGGACGTAATACACATACCAGCCGTGGCTAGCCAGGCCCAGCGCGAGCGTGCTGATCCCGAGCGCCGCGGCGTAGGTCGCGGCGGCCAGCGCGGCCAGCCGCCGCCGCGGCCCGGCGGCCAGCGCGGCGAGCACCGCGACGCCTTCGGCGAGCCCGTTCTGCTTGGTCAGGAAGACGGCCGCGAGCAGCAGCCCGGTCAGCACCGCCCCCCGGGCCCGGGCCAGCCGCCGCGCGCTGTAGAGCGCGGCCACGCTGAGCGCCAGGAACAGCGAGTCGACCCGCGCCACGTCGAACCAGGTGTCGGTGACGAAATAGGTCGCGGCCAGCAGGCCGGCCGAGGCGATCCCGGCGGCGGCGCTGGCGGTCTCGCGCTGGACCAGCCGGGCCATGATCGCGAAGCAGGCCAGCGACGACACCAGCGAGACCAGGCGCAGCGGCAGGTAGGACAGGCCGAGCACCCGGGCCATCGCGGCGCAGACGGCAAAGTACAGCGGCGGGTAGCCGTCTGGCACGTAGCCGACCCCGGGCGCCGGGTAGAGCGGGCGGCCGGTGAGTATCCGCTGCACCTCGACGAGTGAGTTGCTCTCCAGGTATTCCAGCGGGTACGGGTAGCTGATCCGCGCCAGGGCGGTGACCAGGTAGGTCGCGATCGCGGCCGCGCCGAGCAGCGCCGCCCCGCATCGCACCGCGCGCGGAATGTCCCAGCCGCGCAGCGCGTCCCGGCGGCGCGGAGCGGCCGCGGCACGCGGGACGTCCGCGCCGTGCGGGCCTGCCTCGAGCTGCGGCCCAGGTCCGGCTAGGGCCGCAGCTCCGGCGCGGCCCGAGCTGGGCCTGAAGGAGGTGCTCACGCTGAGTATTAGACGCAAGCGGATCGCACCGTGACAACCGCTGCTCATGTCCGCTTTATCAGTTAATGTCGCATATTTTTAATGCCTGAAACGAGCTCTAACTGGCAGCTATAATTATCGAATTCAGGCTCGAATAGCCATTCTGAACAGCAGTTTTACTGTAAAAAGCCACATTGGTCAGGTCCGCCGGCAGCGTGTACAGCGCGTGCTCAGGGCACCGACTGGCGCCCTACCTTACGGGTTGGAGATATCTGCCGGCACGGCCGCCCACGAGGGGTCCGCATCCCAGCAGTAGCCGATGCCGCGGACGGTGCGCAGCAGCATCGGCGCCCCCGGCTTATCCTCGACCTTGTCACGGACCCGGCGCACATGCACGGTGACGGTGGACTGGTCGCCGAACGACCAGCCCCAGACCTCCCGCATCAGCTCCGCGCGGGTATATGTCTGCCCCGGATGTGCCACGAAGAAGGCGAGCAAGTCGAACTCGCGCACGGTCAGGGTTAGTTCCCGGCCGTCCCGGCGGGCCCGCCGGGCGGCCACGTCGACCTCGAGCGGTCCGGACACCAGCGGCGGCGGCGGTATCGCCGGCGCGATCGGCTCTGGTGCGGCGGCCCGGCGCAGCACCGCCTGGACCCGGAGCGACAGTTCCCGGGCGCTGAACGGCTTGGTCACGTAGTCGTCGGCGCCCGCCTCCAGCCCCAGGACCCGGTCGTTCTCCTCGCCGAGGGCGCTCAGCATGATGACCGGCAGCGGGGCGGGCTCCGCCCACTCGGCCCAGGCCGCACGCAGCCGGCGGCACACCTCCAGGCCGTCCATGCCCGGCAGCATCAGGTCGAGCACGACCAGGTCAGGCCGCCATTGTTCGGCTAGCGCGAGCGCGGCCGGGCCGTCAGGCACGTGCCGCGGCTCCAGGCCCGCATGCCGGAGGTAGTCGACCACGACTTCGGCCACCGTCGGATCGTCGTCCACGACCAGAACCCGCGCGTTCATATACCGAGTGTAGGAACGCGCGGGTCAGCCCATCACCCGGTCCGGTCCCGGCGAGTTCCTCATCCCGTAAGGAGCCGGTCCCTAACACTGAGCGAGCTGCACTCGTAACCTCACCCCTGTGACTGACGATGCGATCCGCACCGCGCGGGAGCAGGCATGAAGGCGGGCGCGATCGGCCTGTACGAGGAGGCGCTGCTGATGCCCGGGCCCGCGCTGATGTTGCGGACCGCGGTCGGCCATGCGCTGCCCATGCAGGTCGAACGCTGGTGCAGCCCGCCTGACGAAGCCGATGAGGAACTGCTGCGCCGCTGCCGCGGGCCAGTGCTCGATATCGGCTGCGGTCCCGGGCGGCTGACCATCGCGCTGGCCGAGCGCGGGATCCCCGTGCTGGGCGTGGACATCTCGGGTACCGCGGTGGCGCGCGTGCGCCGGGCCGGGGCGTCCGCCATGCACCGGTCGGTCTTCGATCCGCTGCCCGGCCAGGGCCGGTGGGTGACCGCGCTGCTCGCCGACGGCAACATCGGCATCGGCGGTTATCCCGACGAGTTGCTGCGCCGGTGCGCGCGGCTGCTGGTACCCGGCGGTGCGCTGCTGATCGAGGTGGAACGCGACGACGTCGACGAGCGGCTGACCGCCTGGCTCGAGCACGCGGACGGCAGGCGCGGGCCGTTGTTCCCGTGGGCCCGGCTGGGCGCGGACGCGCTGCTGCGGCTCGCGGCCGCGGCCGGCCTGTACCTGCGCGAGGAGTGGCAGCAGGCGGGCCGGTCGTTCGTCTGCGTCGCGTCTGCGGAAACCCTGGGCCGCGCCCGGTAAGCCTGCCCGGTCAGTCCGCGGCGCCGCGGACCGCCGCCAGCAGCCCGTCGAAGTCCTCGCCGCAGGGCCCGCAGGCCCGCAGGTGAGCGGCGATCCCCGGGTAGTGTTCCGCGGCCGCGGCGTCGGCGGCCACCAGCTCGGCGTAGACGTGCAGCAGGTCCATCGCCTCGGCGCAGCCCACATCGCGCGGGTCGGTCCGCAGGAAGCGGTCCAGCGCTGACCAGCCGTTCATGTGCGCCTCGAAGTCTGATCGTCCAGATACCCGTTAGCGGCGAGAGCGGCTCGGAGCTTACGCCGGGCGTCGAACATTGTCTTGTAGATCGCGTTCCTGGTCGAGCCGAGCTTGACCGCCAGGGCGTCGAGCGGCACGCCGTCCAGCACGATCGCGACGAAGACCTGCCGCTGCCGCGGGGTCAGCTGCTCGTCCACCGCGCGCCGCACGGCGCTGGCCAGCTCGCGCCGCTCGGCCTCGCGAGCGGGTTCCAGCCCGAACCGGTCGGGCAGCTGGTCCCAGTCTTCGGCGTCCATAGGCACCGGCGGGTTGACCCAGAAGTGCCGTCCGACCTTAGCCGAGACCTCGAAGATCACGAACTTGTACGCCCAGGTCGTGAACCGGCTGTCACCGCGGAACTGGCCGACCTTGGCCATGATCGCCAGCAGCGCGTCGGCCGCGGCCTGGTAGGCGAGGTCGTCGAGCTCGGGGCCGGTGATCCGCAGCCGCCCGCTACGTCGGCGCAGCTCGCTGTGCGCGATCCTCAGCAGCATCTCGTGCAGCCGCGCCAGCCCAGCCGCCCGCTGCGCCGCGGGTCCGGTGAGGGACCGGACCCAGGTCACCGAATCGGCATCAAGATCAGCAGGCAACGTGATCCCGTCCACGGCGGGATCACCAGGCATCATGTTTGCGATCCTACGGGCGCGGTCCCTGTCTCCCGCGCGGCCGGCCGGGACGTCATAAGTAAGACCAGGCCGGCAGGTGCAGCTAACCGCACGTAGGCTCACCCCGGGCGCCACGCCGGCGCCGGCCAGGCGAGCCTGCCGCATCGTCTCATTCCCCACCGTACGGAGGTTCCCATGGCCTTGCTTCATCCCGGCGACAAGTTCCCGGCCCTCACCGTGGCCCTGGCGGGCGGCGGCTCGCTGCAACTGCCGGACGCGCTGGACGGCCAGTTCGGCGTGGTCTTGCTCTACCGCGGCGCCTGGTGCCCCTACTGCAACGCGCAGCTGCGTGCCTTCCAGCGGGCCAAGGGCGATCTCGCCGGGGTCGGAGCCCAGGTCGTGGCGCTGTCGGTCGATGACGAGGCCACCACCGCGGAGCTGATCGCCAAGGCAGGCCTGGAGTTCGGCGTCGGCTACGGCGCCGATGCCCGCGCGGTGGCCGAGGCGACCGGCGCCTTCGTCAACGACGACCCGCTGTTCCTGCAGTCCACCGGGTTCGTCCTCAACCCGGCCGGCCAGGTCGCGGTGGGCGTCTACTCGACCGGGGCCATCGGACGGCTGGTGCCCGAGGACGTCATCGGCCTGATCGGCTACGTCCGCTCGCACGCCGCCTGAACCGCAACCGCGGATGTCCTGGGCCGCCCCCGCGGGGCGGACCAGGACCCAGGCGGCAAGCCGCCGGCTCGTTCCGCTTAGATGTTGACGATCCCGGCCGGAGCGCCGCCCGCGGGCAGCGGGGTCGGCGAGCTGGAGACCTCGGTGAGGGTCCCGCCGTTCACGGCGAAGACCGACAGGATGTGGTTGCCGCTGCCATCGACCAGCAGGTACCTGCCGTCGGGGGTCAGCCGGGCGTCGATGTCAGCGCCGCCGCCCGAGATCGGCGTGCTGCCGATCAGGGTGAGGGAGCTGTCCGGGTTGATGGCGTAGCTTGAGACGTTGCCGGATCCGGTGTTGACGGCGAACAGGTACCGGCCGTCGTGGCTGATCTCCACCCAGCACGGCGCGGTCTGCCCGTCGGCGTACGGCGAGGCTCCGATGGGGGTGAGCTGGCCGAACAGGCTGTCGCGGTACGCCGACACGGTGCCCAGGCCGGCCCCGTTGTGCGCGTTGGTGACGAACAGTTCCGCTGGCCGGGCCGGTGAGAACTCGGCGCCGAGCTGGCCGAGGCCCTGACCGGTGAACGGCGAGCCCTTGGCGGCGAGCAGGTGCCCGCCGGGCAGCCCCACGAAGCTGTCGATCTCCGAGGTGCCGGTACGGGTACCGATGAGGTGATCGCCGAGCGCGTTGAAGAACACGTCACCCAGGCCTGAGCTGTCCGGGACGGTGACCGTCGAGCCCGGGATCGGGGTCAGGCTGCCGTCGGACCCCAGCCGGAAGCCCGAGTAGCCGCTGCCGCCCGCGCCGGAGTTCGCCACGTAGACCAGGCCGGCGGGCGACACGGCCACGCTGACCGGCTTGATCCCGCCCGAGGACACCGGCTGGCCCACCGGGACCGGCACGCCGCCCGCGGTGATACGCAGGACCGAGATCTGGTTGCTGCCGGCGTCGACCGCCAGCAGGTAGCGGCCGTTGGGTGTGGCCTGGATCGCGCCCTGGGAGGCCAGGCCGGTGCCCAGCCCCGCGCCGCCGGCCGCGAACGGCGAGCCGGCCAGCGGGGTGACCGACCCGTCGGCGTGCCGGGCGAACCCGTCGATGGTGTTGGAGGTGGCGGTGTTGCCGTCGATATAGGTGTAGCCGACTACCGCGCTGGTCCTCGCGGTGCTGGTGCTAACCGTGCTGGCGCTGGCCGTAGTGGCCGCGCCGAGCAGGCCGATCGAGGCGGCAAGCACGCTGCCGCCCGCGGCCAGCCAGATGCGATTACGCATTCCGTTCTCCTTGACGAGGGGAGGATCCGCAGTGATCCGCGATCCATCTCGTCAGCGCCGGCCGGCCGCGGCCTTCTTACGCCCGGCTCCGCCGTGTCACCGATCCGTAAGGTTCCGGCCGGCTCAGCCCGAAATGCCACGGCAATATTCCGGCTATCACGTAACTCAGAGTCGTTCCGGATGAAACCCGGCAGCAATAAAGGCCGGTTTTACTCGTAATTGCCAGCCCGCGGATCCGTCTTTATTCCGAACGGGCCGGTGGAACCGGAAAGGCAATGCATAACGCCGAATTGCCTGATGCGAGACCTGTCGCAGGTCCATCGTACGTCTATTTCGCGGCCATTAGCCATGGCCGCTGACCGTAACCCAGCGCACGAAGGGATCGGCGCCAGTGAATCCGCAGGATGAAATGCCACTGGATGGCCACTGGCCGGTCGTGGTGATCGGCGGCGGGCAGGCGGGCCTGTCGATGAGCTTCTGCCTGAAGCAACGCGGCCTTGATCACCTGGTGCTGGAGAGGCGCACGCCGGGCTGCGACTGGCAGGACCGCCGCTGGGACACCTTCTGCCTGGTCACCCCGAACTGGCAGTGCGACCTGCCCGGATTCCCCTATCAGGGCCCCGACCCGCACGGCTTCATGGTGCGCGACCAGATCGCGGACTACCTCGACCAGTACGTGAAGTCCTTCGACCCCCCGCTGGCCGAGGGCACCGCCGCGACCCGGCTGCGCCAGCGGCCGCGCGGCGGCTTCGAGATCGCCACCAGCCGGGGCGTGATCAGCGCCGACCAGGTGGTCGTGGCCACCGGCCCGTACCAGGTCCCGATCATCCCCCGGATCGCCGAACGCCTGCCGGAGGGCATCACCCAGCTGCACTCCGCGGACTACCGCAATCCCGGGATGCTGCCGCCGGGCGCGGTGCTCGTGGTGGGCACCGGGCAGTCCGGCTGCCAGATCGCCGAAGACCTGCACCTGG
>Ga0302325_10015797_pt1 | contig 16034 bp, 23 predicted proteins | sample Palsa_T0_2_FD_201948 | JGI IMG/M metagenome (GOLD analysis project Ga0302325, IMG submission 201948) | Peat permafrost microbial communities from Stordalen Mire near Abisko, Sweden - Palsa_T0_2 | ecosystem: Environmental > Terrestrial > Soil > Palsa > Peat permafrost | place: Sweden: Abisko... | reverse complement strand
GTCGGAGAAATTGGATCGAGATCGAAGGGCCTTCTTCTCACCGTCGTATTCCAGAATGTTAGGAGGTGATGAGATTTCAAACTGTGGTGTATCCAGATAGGTACTGCTGCCATTGGTGGCAAGCATACCAACGTTGAATGATCTTTTCATTGGCGCTGCTCCATCACCGCCAATTGGTGTGTCTGGGCTTTGTTGGACCAGATCTTGAACAGCGGTATTGAAAGACTCCCTGCTGATGAAACCGAAACGAGCATAACCGCTTGGTGTATCTGGAATAGGTGGAAGGTCTTCGATATCATCCGCTGCCGAGTCTACCGCACGACCAAGTCCCGAGGGTCGGAAGGGTTCGACGAGCTCTTGACCAATATCTCCTCCCACTCTTTTAGGAAAAGTAGGTAATTGTAAGCAAGAATCCAAGGCGCTCTCCCCTTCAAAATCTGCCAGTCGGCTGGGGGCCAGTTCATCCACTTGATTGACTTCCAGAACAGGGCTCGTTGATCGAGAGTGGTTCGAAGCAGGATAAGGAATCAGAGAGCGGCAGGTTGGACTTCGTGGCCGGGCCCCCTGCGATGATCTTCGGCGGGTGCAGTCTTGGTTTGATTCTATCTGGACGACAAGATCCCGAACTGAACGAGGATTGAATAATGGAGAGTTCGGAGTTGAAGGAAAGGATTGCGAAGTCTGTCCACGGCTGATAGGGATGAAAGAAGGCCAAGACAGACGTCGCAGAGCATCCATGTTTAAGGATATAGCACGGAGAGGATGTTGATATTAATGGAGAGAGTAGATGAAAACTTGGAGAAAGGAAAAAATATGAGAAGAACGATCTTGACGATGATCTTTGCGCTTGCCATTTTTAATAATACTTACGGTGTCTGGCACGGGGGCTCCTTCCAACCTTAGGCTGGGAAGGGACATCCTCCATACTTTCCAAAGACGTACTTATCTCATCCAACATAGAAAACTGCACTCGCCATCAGCCTTGCATTAGTGAATATGTAACTGGGATTGTGGGACCTCGGCCTCGTGGCCTTGCATAATGTTAAAGGAGAAGATGCAGGTTGAATAGCTGAGTCGGAAGAGACGCCATCGGCTCGCTTGCGATTCAGCCGTGACGAAATGTTCTAGAAAACACGAACCCGCATTTTCAACCACCGACCACATTTGGTGCCACACAGCAGTGTAAAGCAACTTCCAAGATGGCGACCAGCGTGGATGCCAAGCTGCTAAGGGCAACGAAATTCCCTCTAGAGTTCAATCAGAAGGTTGATATGCAGAAGGTCAATGTGGAGGTCATGAAGAAGTTCGTGTGACCTTTCCAATCGTGGTCTTAGCAGGAGACTGACAGCTATGCGCGACACAGATGGATCGCCGGCAAGATCGCAGATATTCTAGGTAACGAGGATGATATCGTCACTGAATTGTGCTTCAATCTCGTTGAAGGCGAGCGCTTTGTGCGTCAATCGACAGCTTGGCGGTTGTTCTGAGTGCTAACGTCTCACAGCCTGATATTAAGAAGATGCAGATTCAACTCACCGGATTCCTTGATAAAGACACAGCGGCATTCTGCAAAGAGTTATGGAAGCTATGTTTGAGTGCCCAGTCGAATCCTCAAGGCGTTCCAAAGGAATTGCTTGAAGCTAAGAAGTTAGAACTGATCCAAGAAAAGGTTTGCATGAAGAAGCTCGAACCTGAGAGATTGGCGCTGACAAAAGCCTAGATCGAAGCCGAAAAGGCTGCTGAAGAGGCACGCCGACGACGAGAGGATGAGCAACGTCGAGAGCGAGAGATAAATAGTGTTAGAAATCGGGAACGTGGTGACCGCGGTGATCGAGGTGATCGAGGTGATCGAGGTCGTCGTGGTGGTGGAAGAGGTGGCGATACATGGCGAGGAGGTCGTGGCGACAGAGATTTTGATCGTGGTAATGGCAGAGGCTTTGATCGAAGAGGTCCACGGTATTCAAGGTCACCACGGCGACGTGATTCACGAGATCGAGGGTCATTCCGGGGAGCTCTAAGGGAATCAGATACGTATGTGCCCAGTGGCCGAGGGGGACCGCGACGAAACAACCGAACAAGGCCTTCTTCTTCCCAATCCCGTTCACCCTCTGCTGCGCGGTCAGACTCGGGGTCTCGCACACCTCCTCGTCGCCGTCAATGGTCTCCTTCCAGGTCACGTTCCCCGTCTCCTCGCCGGAGATCTAGATCGCCTGACAGACGAGGAAACACATATCGAGGCCGGGGCGGTAGGGGTAGAGGAAGGAGTCCGAACCGCGCACCCCGGCGGAGATCAACCACGCCTCTAGGATCCTCCCACTCACGCTCTCCAAGGCCATCTAAACGAAGAGCCACCTCAGAATCCATTAGCCCATCTCCTCCGCCCCGATCTCGACGGCCTCGTCGCAACACTAGTTCTATGTCTCGCTCGCCGTCTAGATCGCTTAGTCGAACACCTCGTAGGAGAGTATCCCGCAGCCGAGAGAGGGTTGGAACAACTCCAACGCCAGACACTGAGGAGGATACCACTGGCACACGTGCGAGAGGTCGTGAACGTCGGCTAACACGGAGCAACAGTCGAAGCATTACCCCTCCCCGAAGACGCCGCCGGAGTCCTTCTAGAAGTTCGAGTCGTGGTGCAAGAGATCGAAAGCGCCGCCGTTCTATCCAGCGTTATAAGCCAGCAAGCAAGAGGCGACGAAATACTTCTTCTACGTCTTCTCGTGATGACAAAAGAGACAGGAAAGCTGATTCTGGAGATGAAAGCGACAGGAGATCCCCACGGCGAGAGATTGAAACCAGCAAGCGTTATAGGGTGGACCAGTCCAACGAGGTTGGTAGTGCTCAGTAACACCAGAATGGTACTTTCTTTGGGCTACGTGCTATTTTCTGAAGCCAAGCTTTCAATAAGGCTGACGTATCTGATGGCACCAGACGAAAGATCCGAAGAGACAAGCCAGCATGTTGCGGGAAACACTTTTGCGGGATAAGATTCTGAAGATGAGGACTTTGAGTAACGATTCCTTAAATTCTCAGGCTAACTTTAATTGAGGTCCTTTTCAGCTTGATCCTTATGCCCTTAGCAGTAGAGAATTTCTCATGATAGCTGTGCAATACTAGAAAGAAAGAAATACACAAAAGCTTCGATAGTCTAGCTCTATATGCTCCTTATAAGAAAAAACATCTAGCTGTGACTTCCTGATTCAAAGACAGGAGACAATTCATTCTCTCTTAAGCATTATTTCCCAACGCCTTCACCCAATTCACAGTGTTCTGGCCTGACTGCTCTGTGCCTTCTTGATAAGTTTGACTTCCGATAAGAAGAGCTCCTCCGATAAGAAACCGACTACGAACCTCGTCGCGTCCTCCAAACATTCCCCATTGCGCTCCCCCTCATCACGCATCAACAATGTCGGAAAACGCACCTTCAGCATCTGCAGTCGCGGGCACAAATGGTGATGTTCCTGGGCAGCCCTTCTACGACAAAGCGCGCCAACACCTCAAAGATCTACTGCAGAAAAAGCGAATGCTCGAACGAAGCCTTGCTCTACAAGAGGACTCGATCTTCAAGAAGGAAACGGACTATCTCGAGGATACGCCGAGTGGAAATATCATCACAGGCTTTGAGGCGTATACAAAGGGAAGCGGGAGCTCTGCACCGGGACAGAGGAGAAGAGCGGCTGTGCAGGAGAGCAACAGGGTGTTTTCGAGGAGTAGTATAAGCTATAATGCCAATGCTGTAAGTGCTTCCCCTCTCTTTCTTCTAGAAAATGGTAAGATCTCGCTTGAGGCAGCAGAAGGGCTGATTCTTTTTTGGAAATAGGAATCTCCCATGGAAACAGCGCAGTCGACACCGATAGCAGTGATGCCGAATACACCGTTAGAGATCGCGAAGGGCGATTCAGGATCTAATCATGCTACGCCCACGAGTGCTACTTCGGCGAATAAAACCGGTGCGGGAAGCAAGAAGAATAAGAAGGGCGCGGATGGAGAGGATAGTGAACTGGAGACGAATGCGAAGAAGATTAGGACTAATTTCGGAGTTGCTAGGAAGTGATATATGCTAGATTTCCGGCGTTGAGAGGGATTATTGAATGGCGTTAGAGGGCATCTGTACAAGCCAGTTTTTATATCAATAAGGAGTCTAAAGGGGGCACAGAAAATCTTGCTGTGAAATTGAGCTAGGGCGCGGCGCGTTCAGTAATTTCTCCATAGTATTGCAACAGAATACCAAAATGGAACCCTTCACGGGACTTTGCCACTTTAAAGATTTGGTCTTTTGAAATTCTAAACAATACTAACACATCTGTGAGTATAGCAAAATCCCGAATATTTTCATCAAGGCACTTCTTCGTCACTGTCATCTCCAAAGCCAAAGCTAAACCCACCAGCATCATCTCCTCCAGCATTACCCACGGCAGCATCCCATTTGCGTTTCTTGCCTTCTGCCTTCTTATCCAACTCAGCAAGGGCTTGCTCGAGAAGGTCAGGGTGCTCATTCTGCATACGCTCGACGAATGTTCCGTATGGATCAGCAACATCTTTCTTGAAGCCCGAGACTTGGTCCGCTTTGTATTTCAAAAAGCATAGAACTCCTACTAGGTGACTTCTAGGGACGAAGTTCTGGGTGATGGCAATTGAAGCATTAAGGTTTACAACCAAATGCCACCACCCACTTGGGACATGGAGGACCTCTCCTTCTCCACAAACGCCTTCCACACAGCCTGGGGTCTTTCGAGCTTCTGCGTGAAATCCAAGTAGCCATTCTGCGATGCTGAGAGGGCTTGTGACTTCGCTTTGATCTTCCGAGACGAAGACTCCTGGGGGTGGGGGGCTTGATGCGGAGGAAGGAAACATGATCCAGTATTTCGATCCTCGGAGGACTGCATTCCAAGCGCTTGTTGCATTTGGATCTTTGTGATATGTTGAACCACTCCTCGCCGGCCCAACGATCAACCACTTATCGTCCGGCCTGTCTTCTCCCAAAACTGCAAACAAGTCTTCTCCAAAGCATTCCGGGATCCAGTAAGAAGGGAATGGTTGGTGCTTGCCTACACTCAGTTGCATCTTATCCACGAATCCTCTGTCAAATAGGTAGAGCGGACTCTCGTCGCTGCTGTTATTCATATAATCGACGTACATGTTCAATGACCAATCGACGGCCTCAGCTCGAAATTTGATATTGCCATATTGTTGCAGTAAAGCTTCTGTGTCCCAAGACTTGTAGACAGGCCATTCTCGTACAGGTTTTGTGAGAATGAAAGGCCTGTCACTCCATTTCTCTGAGAATTCTTGTAGCGAGAGATCCTCAAATCTCGGGATAGAATTTGCGCGAGGAATGTTCGTCGTATAAGGCGTCAAGGATGTGTGAGTGCAAAGAAATGGCCGATAGAGTACATCCGAGAACACATTATCGCAGGTGATTCGAGAAACCTGATCTTTGCTCAAGCCAAGACACGTGGATCTCCATGTGCCGCACCATAGAAACGAGCCTGATTTTGACTCAGAGGATCTATTGCAAGTTAGTCATGACTTAAAGTTTGTTTGTGGATTAGGAGACATGGACCAAAAAAAAAACCTTGAACACTTTCTGTGGGGTAGGTGGAATTCCTTGAGGCACAACTAGTCAAACATAGAGAAGCAAGGCCTTATGAAGAAAGAACATAACTCACTCAATGAAAAGCGACTTCCAAAGGTCGTCAGACCTGCAAAACGCATACATGAATTTGCAAGTGGAGCCTAGCAGCCGCAAGGAGCAAGAGTCAAGATATTCTAGAACTACAGCTAGTATCTCGTCCGGAAATAGCTGAAAGGAACCAATTGAACTTTTGGAATTGTATCTTGCCGTGTATTGGTTCCCAGAGGGCTTGATGCCCAAAGGATGATGTGGAATTGAATATGGTGACTCTGTTGACCCCTCATCAGGTTCCAGTGACTCAAGAACCCCGCCACTGGGCTGAATATCCACAGGGTCTGAACACCCAGGGCCTGCTGTGATGACAAAAGATTTCATTGCGTCCAATGTAGAGCAGACAACAGAAATCAGGCAGTCGTCAAAGGGGCGTCAGGCTGGGGTTGAGAAAAAGGTTTGTTGCCCCTTGGCCCCTCGAAGCCTCACTAACGTCTCGCCACCTTTTCGGAATAGGGCCGGATATTCTACTGTAGGAGAATATGTGAGGCTACTTCTCTAGGATGTGCTAGATGCTTCGACTCTGAGTCCCTCCAATGACTGTGCTCAGTTTCCAGACCATTGGCTCTACTTGAAGGTGACCAGAAATTTTGATGTGGCCATGGGTGAATGTTTGGCACGCCCGGTCTCGCTAGACAACCTAAGATTTAGCGTGAATCAGCCGAATCTCAAGTTTTCTTATTATCTGTAGTGCCTCCACGAACCCTTCTCCACCATCGAACAAATCAAACTACACCAAACAAGAACAGTACCACTCTACTAGATCCAACATAACTCTCGAAATCGGGAGTTTGGTATCTAGTCTTTCAATAACCAACAGCTACACGTCGCAGTCTCTCTTGGAGATCTCTGCGCACTTTTCAACACCCCACCTTCTTACCATCAAATCTTGCGATTTCTAGATCACAGGCACGGCTTGCGATCTAGATATTCATACCAACCGAAACCGCAATCATGGCTTCCGCTGATAAGGGTCTCGAAGAGATCCCAGAAGGTGCGTACTTCAGCAAAAACCTAGAGAAGCACACCGCCACTGGCTGTGCGACAAAGCTGAAAGAGTAGAGGCTGATAAAAATTTGTTTGACAGGTCAAATCGAGTCCAACTATGACGAGACCGTCGATTCTTTCGATACAATGAACCTGAAGCCCGAGCTTCTGCGAGGTACCATCCAATCTGCATATTGTGGGGAGAACTAGGATTAACAGCATGCAGGCGTCTATGCCTATGGTTTCGAACGTCCCTCTGCCATCCAGCAGCGTGCTATTATGCCAGTCATCAAAGGTGAGTTCTGATAATTTCAAGCTCCTTTCCCCCACCAGATCTAATGCATACAAAGGCCACGATGTCATTGCGCAAGCTCAATCAGGTACTGGAAAGACCGCCACCTTTTCCATCTCAGTCTTGCAAAAGCTTGACCCCAACATCAAGCAATGTCAGGCTTTGATTCTTGCTCCTACCCGCGAACTGGCCCAGCAGATCCAGAAGGTTGTGGTTGCTATCGGCGACTTTATGAACGTTGAGTGCCATGCATGCATTGGTGGTACCAGCGTTCGTGATGACATGAAGGCTCTTCAAGAAGGTCCCCAAATCGTTGTCGGCACCCCTGGTCGTGTTCAGGACATGATCCAGCGTCGATTCTTGAAGACAGACTCTATGAAGATGTTCGTCCTTGATGAGGCCGATGAGATGCTTTCTGTAGGTTTTCAAAGTGTCGATTTTCTTGCCTGGGTGATCTAATATTTTATAGCGTGGTTTCACCGAGCAAATTTACGATATCTTCCAACTCCTTCCTCAATCCACCCAGGTTGTCCTTCTCTCTGCCACAATGCCCCAGGACGTCCTCGAAGTCACCACCAAATTCATGCGTGATCCTGTTCGTATTTTGGTCAAGAAGGCCGAACTTACCCTCGAAGGTATCAAACAATTCTACATCGCTGTTGAGAAGGAGGATTGGAAATTGGACACCCTCTCCGATCTCTATGAGACAGTCACCATTACACAAGCAGTCATCTTCTGCAACACTCGAAGAAAGGTCGACTGGCTTACCGACAAGCTTACTGCTCGCGACTTCACTGTGTCCGCTATGCACGGTGATATGGACCAGGGTCAACGTGACCTGATTATGAAGGAATTCCGATCTGGTTCATCCCGTGTCCTGATCGCCACCGATCTGCTAGCTCGTGGTATTGATGTCCAACAAGTCTCGTTGGTTATCAACTATGATCTCCCTGCAAACCGGGAAAACTACATTCACAGAATCGGTCGTGGAGGTCGTTTTGGACGAAAGGGTGTCGCGATCAACTTCGTTACTGCTGAGGATGTGCGCATGATGAGAGAAATCGAACAGTTTTACAGCACTCAAATTGAGGAGATGCCAATGAACGTCGCCGATCTCATCTAAGCGTTTCATTTCAAGAAAAAATTTGGTAAATCACCGTTTCGACAAATTCGTGTTATAAAAGACAGGAGTCGGAACCCCTTTTAGGGTAGTGATAGTGAGCGTGGCTGGTTCGCCCGGCGCGTGAGGAAAGGGATACTTGGTGGCATAAAAGTCGCTGCATCAGAGCGTGCAGTTTATTTGATTTTCCTGCGTAACGGACGGCTTGCCAACATTAGAGGGTTGGGCGATGCTTCTTGCTTTTCCATCAACGTCACTGTATTTAGGGATCTGCTTATTGGTCATAAAGCCAGTTTTCTGTCATCCAGAACTATTTGTGCTGAGTCTCATGGCATTTCTTGCTGTGACTCTGAACATAGGCTGGTGTGACGGGAGCGGTTGTGTTTTTCATGATCAAAGGCAAACTTCAAAAATCAACGAGCGGTCTCATTTTCATTGTGCACGTGACTTAAAACTCAACCGAGCCCCCTTCTCGTAGTTCTTTCCAAAACAGCTTCACCAGTCAATTGCAGCCCATCAAAGTCGTGATCTGATTCTGCAAACTTTCTTCCTGCTTTCTAACTCCTTCGCAGTCCCATTCCGACTTGAATTTTGAATTCAATAGTCATACAGCCGTGCGGCAACTTTGGAAGTCATCTTGGTTCTAGTATCAGTTTCCATCGTTCAATCCCAACATGGACCGACTGCAATCGGGTCTGAATCCAAATCTCGCTGCCACTGTGGCCGACAAGCTTTGGCAGTTCCAACTCCGGAAGGAAAACAAAGCCATCCTGGATCAGCTTCAAGAGAACGAGAGACGACGCCAAGCTGATGCAGCCGAGGCCGAGAGGAAGCTCAAGGAAAGTGCGGACAGGATCAAAGCCCTCGAGTCCAGACTTTCCGAGGTCGAGCGTGAGAAAATCAAGGAAGATCAAGCTAGGAAGGAGTTTATGAAGGTCGATGCCGCTTTCAAGGCAAACTTCAAGACCTTTCTTGAAGGCCGACTTTACGAAGGTTGGTGGAGAATGCATGTTCTCGTAAGACAGGAGGCTGACAATTCACAGACGGTCTTTGGGACATCATGAGACGACCATCTACCAATGCTTCTACTCCTGCCCCATCCTCGAGCGATGCTGGTCCATACGGCAAAGTGCCTTCCTCGGAACCTGTTGCGTCGCACCGTTCTAAGCCTATACCTACCACCGTATTACCAAGCTTAGCAGGTCACGAAACATGCGATGCTAACAACAAGCAAAACGACCAATCCGAGAAGACATCCCGGCCTCGTTTGAAGCCCACCATAGCACGACGTCCCATCACCCGCAGCCGAAACAGGGCCGCAGAAACACCTACCGAAACTCCAGTCGAGCCTCCACTCGCAAGACCTGCAGCGCCAAAGCTTCCAAGACTGTCCCAAGGAACGGGCCATATCAAGACCTACTACAACAACGCCAACGACGTCTTTAAGACTCTCAACATGAGTGACCCACAGACGGAGATCGATTTCATCTCAGCTTTCATCAAAGGCATTGCGGACTCCAAGATTGGCAACAAATTACTCACCGAACTTCAGCAGCGTCATCCATCTCGCAGCAGGAAGGATGGAAGAATCGAGGTTCTTTGTGATTGGGATGACGTACCAGAAGGGCTGAGAAAAGCTGGATTATTGAGCCCAAGTAAGGAGCCATCTCGCCGAAATCATAGAGTCCTGGGTGACTTGAGTGACCTTGGCTTCTGACTGGAGAAGGAGTAAAAGGATTGACAGAGTGAAAAATGTTTGCTAGAAGTTTTAGCTACAGTGTTTGTGGTCTCAGATGTGACAATTTTGGAAGGTATACCATAGCTTTGCAAGGTTGCGTTGGTCTCCTTGCGTACTTGCAAGTACACGAATATGGATTAGCATAGCCAACAAGCTTCAGAGGATACAATACGCATTATAGCTCTTAACATGATGCTCTTACAAAATCTCAACCGGAAACCGTCCAAGAGAATGACGCCTCTGAGAGTGAAACGTAAGGAGATTTCAAATCAGCGGGAGCAAGAAACAATTTCTCTACCTAGCCTTTTTGAAGTTGAACATTTTGTTGATGCATAACTTCATGGCCATCCCGTCATATCCTAACTTCCGAAACACCCTTATTCAACTCCGCTTCTTCCTTCTCGATACCGCTGTACTTGTTGATCCATCCAAGTACCTCTCTATGCCAGACCAGGGAATTCTCGGGTTTTAATACCCACTGTCATCTCATCAGCACATCCTAAAGGGAAAACTAAACAGATTATACTTGCATGATTCTCATCTGGAAAAGTCAAGAACTTTGAGTCAACTCCCTTCGTCTGCAACACATTAAATGCTGCTAATCCCTCTGCAATTGGCAACCTATAGTCCAACTCGTTGTGGATGATTAGATGCGGTGTAGCCCACTCCTTCAGATGGCTGGCAGGGTCCCACCTCTCATAATTCTCTCTATTATCCCACAGCGTTCCATCGAAATCGTGATGCGGGAAGAACAATTCCTCGGAAGAATATTGATTAAGGGTTGAGAAAACTCCATCATGGGTAACCAGAGCTTTGAATTTGCGCCCTAGTGGATGACCTTGGATCCAGTTAACCATATAACCGCCGTAGGAGGCTCCAAGAGCCACGGCTCGGCTTGTGTCGACGTAGGGAAAATTAGATTCAATGTATTCGAAGCCTTTCACAAGGTCAATATAGGGCCTACCGCCCCATTGATTCTTAATTCCATTCTGGAACGCCATGCCGTAACCCGTACTTCCCGTCGGATTGGGAGTCACCACCACATAGCCGGCTTCAGCAAGAATTGCTGGGTTCCAGCGCGTTGACCACCCTTCGTTCCACGCTCCTTGCGGCTATTCAAGAATCAGTCCTAGACTACAATCAGAATCTGCTTATTCTGCAGATACTTACACCTCCATGAATGAGATACGCAAGAGGATATTTCTTGGATTTATCGAAATTGGAAGGTTTGAGAATCCAAGCATGGACATTGTAACCCTCAGCTCCGGCATACCAAAATTCATCTACCATATCCTGAGAAAGTCCGAATGCCTTTCCCATTTTTGAGTTTGAAGAAATGACCGAGTTGACATCCACATTTGGATCAAGCACAGAGAACGTGCTATTATCTATCAGGGAATTACTGCTGACTAACAGGCGATTGTTTGGAAGTATCTTGACGTCGGTAACGGTGCCATCGTTGATGATGGCCTGTGGTAGATCCTTGGCTTTCTTTGGAGATGAAGGCAGCTTGAAAAGTTTTCCCCGTCCATTTTCCTGCCCAGCAAATTAGCACTGTAATTTCCAGGAACACGTGGAGAAGCTGAGAGCTCCGGAGCTATCTAAGACACAAAGAGGAAGGAATGATGATTGCCCCTGAGACAGCTCCCAGACTCGGAACTCTCATGACAAAACCCAGCAAATTAGTATGAGAATAACAAGACTTACCTCAGCTGTAACGTACAACTCCTCGCCATCCTCGCTCCAGGTAATGCCTTCTGGTCTCAAATCCCACCCGCCTTCCCCATCTGATGTTTCATAAAACTCTTGGACATTCGATGTGTCTGTTATGGAAGCACGAAGAAGTCGAGGTTTGTCAGATTCATATTGAATGTCCTTCATTCGCGTAAAGGCCACTGATTCCCCATCTGGAGAGAATACGGGTCCGTTGCTGTAACCCTTAAGATTCCCGGTGTGTATAATCTGTGGGGATGGTGCTTGAGACTCCGTGAAAGCCTTGAGTGGGATGTAATAGAGGTCGGTTTTTGTGAAGTTTGCGGTGGAAATCGTCGGATCTTTCGCGACGAATACAATGCCATTTTGGCTAATATCATAATCTCCTGCCCCTCCAAATGGTGGTACTGGGCACTCCAGAGAGAAAGAGTGGCCCGCTAGAGCATTTCGCAAAGGGCCTATGTTGTATGTCCCCTTTGACTTCTTCAACGTCGAATACCAGATAGTACTTTTGTTTTCTGTCACATAGCTATCCCATTGTCTTACAAAAAGTTTCGAATAGACTCTGCCCGTAGACTTAGGCTTTTCGGCAGTTTCTGGATTATACAGGCTTCCAGAAGGTGTGCTTAGGCCGGTGACTACCAAAGCAGTTGTATTGGAATCGATCTCGGTAACTTTAAGATTAGCAACGGAGCCATTGAATGAGGCTATTTTCTCGGACCTTCTTCAATTAGTTGATGTTCAAATGGGTATGGGTGAACTCACTTGATCTCAGAATTCTCAGCATCTGCGAGTACAAGGCTTGTCGTTCCTTTCTCTTCTCCCTTCAGCCACAAGACCAAGTTCTTCTCTCCAAGCCACGTTGGTTCACTCGCATTGACGTCGGCGCTGAGGAGTTTCGTCTGGCCAGTCTTGATATCCAATATTCGAATTTCCGAAGATTTGGAATGGGTATGGAAACTGTAGGTGGAAGTCGTAAACAATGCCAGTGTCCCGTCTGCGTTTGGAATGGCAGAGGAACGTCGAGGTGCAGACAAAAGCACTTCTGGAGTAAACTTCTTCGCCCGAATCGTCATTTTTGATGTAATTGAGAATTGAGAAGCTGTAGAATCAAGACAAGTGTTCGCAGATTTCGTCAGCCAGGTGATCGATGGCGAGATGACGAATTCACAGGAGCTCAACCTACTCGAGCTCCCGCTTAAATGCGCGCGCCGCGCCACCCCGCTTAACGTGCGCCCCGCTTAAATACGTTTTTCCCTCCCACCCCACCACGGTGACAGTGGTAAGTACCTACAGTCAGTACCTATAGCTTCTACTAGCTACGTGATTAGTGCGGCCGCTACGAGCGAGGGCATTGCCTCGCCTATGGCAGCTTTAGGTACTCATAAGGCAAGGAAGCACGTGCCATGTCACGTGCACCATGCTATATTTATAGCTACCTAGGTACCTACCTTCTAGGTAGCTTCCCTCCTTTCTCCCTCTTCTTTATTTAGCTTTAGATCCTCGAATATTAAGGTACATTCCTACAAGATCAAGTGTAAATCGCTCCCCTGGTGAAGTGTATCTTGACCCTACTTATATAGGCTTATCACAGCCACTCACCTTCTTTAAATACCCACAAAATAACCCACGAAGACCGTATGAAGAAGGCGCTGGCCGAATTGGAGAGCTCTTCAATGTTGAAATGCAAGCTACATCTCCCGGCTCACGTGCTCTGGCACGCGAGCCCAGCCTCCAATTTATGCACTCCGTGCATATGGCAAGTTCTTGTTTTTGATTCCAAACTAGGTAGATCTAGTCTAATAAGGCTAAAGTGAGGAGAGTTGCACGCACCTCAGGCTGCAATATATATAAGAGCAGGCCTACCACATAGTGCTTCGTAGGTAGGATTGACCAAAAAGGTTTTGCATGAAATGCTGTGGGTTGTATATAATAAAGATATCGAAGGAAGAGGGGGCGGAAGCCCGGCTATATAGAGGTAGGGGGGTAGCGCTGGTAAAAGTCACCACAACGGGCCGCATTTTGTAAAAACTCCAATAACTTTTGAGAAAGGCAAATTAAAAAAATTGTATTCATATATATTAACTATTGATCTATCCATAATTCTAACGGCTAATTATTATCTTTTGTGGTTATTTAATTATTAATATTCAAAGTGGGTAGGTGATTTGGTGGGGAAGCGCATATTTAAGCAGAGCGCGCATTCTAGCGGGAGGTCGAGTACCCCTAGCAGATGAGGCTAATCTGTGTGAGATATTATAGTACAAATAACGCGATTGAAGTACGAGTACTCAATGGATTATAATTGCTCAATTGGGTCTAGCATGAATACATTTCATCAACAATATCAAGTATATGGTATTCAATCTTCTCCACAAAAGATTGCTGTTGTTGCTTTTCACTCATCATCCACATTTGGACAGGGGTCGAGGTGGTGCGGATCAGCCACATCTGGTGAGACGTGTGTACCTAAATATAATCCCGAGCCAAGGAGCAAGTCTACAAACCCAAGAGCGCGGAAATCAACGTCTTGCTAAGAATTTTATCGCCACGTTACTTGTCAAGCTTTCCTCGATGATCTGATTCTCGGTGGCCGTCAAACTTTACTCCGACTACTCGTCAAGAGCATTTGGAGCTGGAGCTTCCGCCCTGAGAACGACACATTGCCCAAGAGCTGTCGCAATGGCACAATACTTCCTCGACTTCGTATACACCCTGACGAATTGCATGAGCTGTTTCCCCGGAAGTCCCCAATTGAAGATCAACAATAGGAGTTTCAAGATCTTGCGATTACTGGGCGAGGTGAACATTGGCGCAAAAAACAAGATTCTCGCACGTTGCTAACGGCGTATTACAGGGAGGTTTCTCATATGTTTATTTGGTACAAGACCAGAGCAATGAAGCTCTCTACGCTCTTAAGAAGATCCGCTGTCCGTTTGGTCAGGAGTCGGTTTCCCAGGCCATGAAGGAAGTGGAGGCCTACGCTCTCTTCTCACCTCACCCCAACATTATACACAGCATCGATCACTGTATTACGACCGACAAATCCGACCCTGGAGCAAAAACTGTGTACATTCTGCTTCCATACTATCGACGTGGCAATCTTCAAGATATAATCAACGCGAATTTGGTTAATGGGACCAAATTTCCAGAGAGGAGGCTCATGGTTTTATTTCTGGGTGTCCTTAAAGCATTACAAGCAATGCATTACTACAAGGTTCAGGGAAGCCCTGGAGGGCTCAATAGCCGGAAGAAGGCGAAAGGCATAAGAAGAGAGGCGGCTGAAGCGGACGAAGAAGTTGAAGTCGAGCAGCGGAGAGGAAGGCAGAAAGGGAGAGAATTGGACCCAGACAGTGAACAACAAGAGCCATTGATGGATGGGGAGGTCGCCATGAGCCAAGAAGGTGTTGCGCCTGGCGAGATCAGAGCATATGCCCACAGAGACATCAAGCCAGGCAAGCAGCTCAAGGCCAGCTTAGACTTCAGCGGATGTGGATGCTAATCATTCTCTAGGGAACATCATGATTGACGATGATGGCGAACAACCTATTCTCATGGATCTTGGATCCTTAGCACCTTCTCCCACTCCGATCACCTCGAGATCACTTGCACTGGCTGTACAGGACCAAGCGGCCGAGCATTCGACGATGCCATACCGTGCTCCAGAACTATTTGACGTCAAGACGGGAAGCACAATCGATACCAAGGTCGATATATGGTCACTGGGTTGCACATTATACGCTTGCCTAGTTGGCAAATCGCCATTTGAAATGCGAAGTGATGAGACTGGAGGTAGCTTGAGTCTCTGTGTCCTCGGTGGTGATTGGAGATTTCCAGATGAGGGTGCGGGAGGAAAGAAAAAGGCAACGAATCAACAAGGTCAAAGCGAGGACAGTGAGATCAGCGAAAGCATCAGAAATGTGGTCAGGAAATGTTTGAGAGTTGAGCCAGCGGAGAGACCAGACGTGAATGAGTTGATTGAATTAGTCAATGGGGTTATTGATGAGTTGCCAGAAGATGGAGCCTCATAGCTTGAGATAATTCTCAGCCATGTATAATTGTCCAATAATAGGTGTTGGGGTCTTGGCAAGGCAGAGCCTTGTGATTCATAGTCTTTCAGAGATCAAATTTGTAACGGGAAAGCTTTTAGATCCAGGCTCATTGCAAATATTTGGGGTGGCTAGCCCCGCTGCTACCAACTTTCAACGATTCGACAACGGTACCATCTCACCAATCGTACTTCGATAGGATAACAACCCCATCAAGGCGAAGCAAAAAACATTTCCCTTCTGCATATTGCACTTGCTCAGAGGTGATGCTTTTCAAATATGACTAGCATGGAGCAACTTGTCAGCCAAGACTCGATTCTCAGGGAGATGGTTTCTAAACACTTCATGTCATTGGCTGGTTCGTAAGAGAGATGATGGGGACAAGTGTCTAAGTATGCCTAATCTAGCTGTAGCCTTGCAGCGAATTGATCAAATGGTATTCCAGTTGG
>Ga0302325_10015795_pt1 | contig 16034 bp, 12 predicted proteins | sample Palsa_T0_2_FD_201948 | JGI IMG/M metagenome (GOLD analysis project Ga0302325, IMG submission 201948) | Peat permafrost microbial communities from Stordalen Mire near Abisko, Sweden - Palsa_T0_2 | ecosystem: Environmental > Terrestrial > Soil > Palsa > Peat permafrost | place: Sweden: Abisko... | reverse complement strand
CTTCCTGGTCGGCTCCTGGGAGGAGCACGAACGACAGCACGCACGCCTCGAACGCGACGACCGCGCCGTGCTCGACGAAATTGACGCGCTGCTCCGGCCGGGACGACCGCGCACCGCCCACCACGCTCTCGGCGTACGCCCGCCCCGCCACCGCCAGCACGCACATCACCAGCCGTGAGGACGCCAGCTACCCCCCATCAGTCCAGAAACGACCGGCTCGCGAAAGCTTTGCCCCGCCCCGGCCGTTAGTACATGGGTAGGGGCTAATCAGGCTCGCGGGGTGCGTATTGACGAGGCCAACGGCTCAAGGTGCGCACCCCTGCGAGGCCCGATCCACCCCGGGGGGTGACGGTCGCTGAGCAGGGAGATGGTGGAACGCAGCGGGCAGCGGTCACGATCCCGAGCTCAACAGAGCGCCTGCCAGCTCGGCCGTGAGGCGATCGACCACGAGCTCGGCCAGGCCGCTGTCCTCGTCGTACGCCCGGCCGCGGATCGCCACGCAGCGCATCCCGGCGGCGCGCGCCGCCCGGATGCCATCGGTCGCGTCCTCGACCACCACGGTGTGCGCCGGCGCGATCGCCTCGGCGCGCCCCCGGTTGATCAGGGCCAGCGCCGTGGTAAAGCTCTCGGGGTCCGGCTTGCCCGCCCGGACCTCGTCAATCGAGACGATGACGGAAACGAACTCGGCCAGACCCGCGTGCTCCAGGACGGGTTCGATCTCGTCTCGGAAGGCGCCCGACGCGATCGCCACAGGAACCTGGGCCGCGACAGCGCGAACGAACGCGACCGTGTCCGCGGAGACCGGATGGCCATCGCCGACCGCCGATCTGTAGCGTTCGACCCGGTCGCGCAGGAGGCGGTCCGAAGTGGCGGCCGCCAGCGTCCGCCCCTGGGTCTCGAACAGGCGACCGAACATCACTCGGTCCGGCAGGCCGGCGTGGCGGGAATACTCCTCCGCGTCGAAGGCTAGGCCATGTTCGCGCAGCAGGTCCTCGTAGATGCCGCTGAGGATCGCCTCGTCCTCGGCCACTGTGCCATTGAAGTCAAGGATGACGGCCCGGGCGGCGCGCATCAGGAAGCCGGCAGATCCACCGCGTGATCCTACCCCGGGCGGCACCCCTCGCCTCGGTAGAGTCCGGCCCCGTGACGCTCGTCCTGCTCACCGGCGCCACTCGCGGTATCGGCCAGGCGGCTGCGGTCGAGCTTGCCCGACAAGGCGCCGAGGTCGCGATCGTGGGTCGAGACGCCCAGCGCGTCAAAGCCGTCGCCGCTGCCGCCGCGGCCGCGGGAGCAGGCGCCGCGGTTCATGAGCACATCGCCGACTTGACCCTGATGTCTGAGGTCCGGGCGCTGGCTGAGGAGGCCCGCGGGCGCTACGAGCACATTGACGTCCTGGCCAACAATGCCGGGGCACTGTTCGCCTCGCGCAAGGTCACCTCCGAGGGATTCGAGCAGACCTTCGCGCTGAACCATCTCGCGGCGTTCCTGCTCACCAATCTGCTCCGTGATCGCCTGGCCGGCGGTCGCGTGCTCACCACCGCCTCGGACGCGCACAAGGGCGGTCTCCTGGATCTCGGTGACCTCCAGTCCGAGACGTCGTACTCCGCGATGGGCGTGTACGGCACCTCGAAGCTGTGCAACATCCTGTTCACCCGCGAGCTGGCGAGGCGAGCGCCGGAACTGCACGCCAACTGCTTTCACCCCGGCGTCGTGCGCACCGGCTTTGGCAAGAACGACAACGGCATCTGGAAAGTCCTCACGACGATCGGCGCTCCCTTCTTCCGCTCGCCCCAGCGCGGGGCCCGCTCACTGGTCTGGCTGGCCCTGTCTGAGGAGGCAGAGGGACTGACGGGAGAGTACGTGCAGGACGAGAAGGTGATCGCGCCCAGCGCCCAAGCCCAAGACGACACACTCGCTGCGTCACTGTGGGAGCGCAGCGCAGAGCTCGTGGGCTTGCCCGCCGACGCGGCGAGGTGACGATTTCTCGAGCCCCTGAGCTGGGCGCTGGCGTCTGCGCCGGATGATCCAGATTAAAGACCGCGCCGCTTCGGAAGTGGATTCTGCCTCGGCCTACCTCAGGCCGCATCCGTACACGACCACATCCGCGCAATGCAAACCACGCATCCGCGATGGGGTGTTCGTGTCGCGACGCCTTCGCGAGCGGCTAGTCGGCGCGCCCGGCGCGCCCGATCTGCTCGAGGTACGGGCCAAGGTACTTGGCGGCGATTTTGGTCGGTAGCGACCAGGTGGGCTGGTCTGTGAACTGGGAGGTGTACCCCTGCCCGCCCGTGATCCTCGCGCTGAGGTAGCGCGGGGCGGCGCCGGTCAGGAGCATCCCTTGTATCACGGGATCAAATGGCGACGGCTGCACCGGCGCGCCGGCGAGCGCGGCGATCGCCAGCGCCGCGGTGTCGGCTTGCTGAGCGGCGATGCCGCCGTGCTTGATCGCGAAGTCGGTCGCGTCACCAGCGGCGTACACCCGCGGGACGCCGCGCACCTGGCAGTGGTGGTCAACGGGAATGAAACCGTTGCGCGCGACGGGAAGCCCGCGCGCGTGGGGGCCGTAGAGCTCTGGCAAGGAGACGATGCGATCGACCGAGAGCGCCCGCTCGCCGGGCCTGATCACGATCCGGCCCGACTGCGGAACCTCGCAGTGGGCCGAGCAGATCACTTCGATGCCGCGTTCGGCGAGCAGTTCCGACACGCCCCGACTCGCACCGTCGCCGAAGATCTGCAACGGGGCCTTCTCGGCGGTCAGGATCGTGATTGCGAGGTCTATGCTCATATCGGTGGCGCGCGCCGCGCTCATGAGCGCCAGCTCGTAGAGCGGCAGCGGCCACGCCATCCGCGCCGGAGCCAGGAACGCCAGACGACTGACGTACCCGCCCTCGATGTCCTGTATCAGCCCATGCAGTCGCTCGTCGAGGTAACGGTCATCGATCGTGATCGTATGCTCGTACCGCGCTCTCGCGCCAGTACCGAGGCACAGCATCAGCGCGTCATAGCCAAGCTGCCGGCCCGACTCGGTGTGCACGACCCTCACGGTCTTGTCAAGCCAGGTGAAGCTATCCTCGATCAACTTGATAGTGAGGGACCTTGCGATGTGCGCCAACGGATAGCGCTCGGCCACCGAATACCCGAACGGCTCGCGCACGGTCATTGGCCGGTAGACGAACTCGGGGTTGGGAGCCAGCAGCGTGAGACATGCTCGCTCGCCCGCGAGGTTTCGCAATGCGAGCGCGCCTTCGAGCGCCGCGACGCCTCCACCCACGATCAGGACCCCGAACCGTTCGGGAGAATGCGTGCTCGGGCTCACTGACGTCGCTCCCGTCTCATGGGGTGGCCCGCCGTCGTTGACCTTGCCTCGGGACTCGGCGCTGCGCACGGCGTCTGACGGCAGCGTCGCACCTCGTCGGCTCCCCACACGATCACCGGGTAGACGAGCAGGAGCACCGAGCCCAAGCTAGCTCGCCACAGCCTTCGCGGCATCCGCGCCCCGCCGCAACCGCGGTCGCGGCGTCCTACTGAGCGGCGATCAGCGGATCCTCGGTGTGCGCGCGGTCGTCCAGACGCCAGCCGGCCTGCAACTGGCCGCGCAAGCTCATCTGTCACTCCGGACCGACCGCGCCGTCGACGCGATCATCACCGACGTGATCGCCCTGCTCGACGAGCGGCTGTGACGAGCAGCGAGCGAGCCCACACCGTCGAGCGGGATGCGCGTGATCGTGTTCCGCGCCGCCCGACGTCGCCGTGCTGAAACCTTGCCCACTGTGGCGGGTGTTTCAGCACGCCCCTCGGGAGGCGTAATACGCGCGGGCCTTTGCTTCGCTCTCCTGCGCCTCGAAGTCGGCCAGCTGCTGCTCGATGTCGGCCTCCACTTCCAGCGCGACGCCATGCTCCCCATGAAGCTCGATGAAACGCTTGATCCCCTCGAGGGTGTCTCGGGAGGGCGCCATCGCCGGATGCTGGCCCGGTGGGTAGAAACGCGGACTCCCGAACGGATCTCTGAGGTCGTAGATGGTGCGCATGACGCCAATCGTCGCAGGAGGCGGCGCTCGGCACACCGCGCGAGAGGGCTGCCGCCGACTCCAACCGCCAGTGGGAGCTTTAAGCAAGAAACCACCGGGTAAGCAAACTTTGGCTACCCGAGGGCACCCGCCGGCAGCTCAACCCGTCGTCATGGACTGCCAAAACCCGCGCATGAAGGCGACGCTCTGATCCGGCGTCACACCATTCTCGGCGAGAACGGCGCGCATCTTCTCCGGCGGCAGTCCGGCACATCCGCCGGTGCCCATGCCGCGCCGCCGCCGGTCCTCGGCCAATGCCCGACCCGCCTTGCGTCCCGCGTCCAAAGGATGCTCTTGCATTCTCACACAGGTTCTACACCCGAGCGCGGACATAAGTAACACCCTCGTCTTGCGGCGTCCGCACGCCGCCTGCCCGCAGGCGGCCAGCGCGCCCACCGCGGGCGCGGGCGTCAATAGGCCCGCCTGTTCGCTCCGGCGCTTCAATTTCTGCGCGCAGTGGTTCGGGTGATCGGCCGGCGCTTGAAGCGGCGCCGGCGCTCGTCGCTCGAGCGAGTGACGACGGCATGGACGGCGGTCGGAGCAGCCCGCAGAGGCGGAGGACTGTGGCCTGACACCCCCCGGCGCTCTTGCTCGGCGATCCGCTCGACGATCTCGACGAACGCAGCAGCGGCTCCGAGCAGCCCAGAGGCCACCATCATCGGTACCCATGTGCGCTTGCGCTCGAACATACCTGCGGACCGTCACTTTCGGGGGGTGCCCGGACAGTCTCCCACCTCCGAACGTGAGCGGCGAATGCCGACCCTGCATCCAGCCACGCCTACGCCGGCCGGTGTGGCCCATCTACTGAAGTCCGCCCTTGGGCGCGGTGGGGCGTGATCCGGCCTCGTCGAGCTTCTCCAAGTAGGGTGCGAGGTAGCGGCCGAGGAGCTTGCTCGACTCCGGCCAGAGCGGGTTGACGGAGGCACGAGACGTTTCCTGCAGCCTGTCACCGAGCTCCGCGTACAGGTAGCGCCGCTCGCGCCCGCCGAAGAGGACCGCACGCAGCACCGGCCGATTGACACTCACCTGAATCGGAGCTCCGTATTCGGCTGCCAGCAGCTCAGCGATCGCGTCCGATTGCTGTGTTGCCAGACCCCCCTGCTTGATCGACGCCGATGTCGCGTCGCCGGCCGCAAATACATGCTGAACGCCTGGCACTCGGCCGAACTCATCGACCGGAATGTAGCCATCCGCGTCGTGGGGCAGACCGGAGATGTGGGGGCCGTCCAGCCTTGGCAGCGCGATCGCCAGGTCGGCATCGAGCTCGCGCCCGGCGGCGAGCTGCAGGCGGCCGGAATCCAGGCGAAATGCGTGCCCGCTGACGAATCCGACCCGATGGGAGGCGAGCAGCCCCGCGACTTCTGCGCTCACGGCGGTGCCGAACAGGCCGAGCGGTTCGCGCTCCGGGCTGACGATGGTCAGCGGCATGCCGGTCACCCTGCGATCCGCGAGCCACGTCGACATGTGCAACGCCAGCTCGTAGAGCGGCAGCGGCCACGTGTGACCACTCGGAACCACGAACGCGACGCTCGGGTGACGCCCCGCCTGTGAGCTCATCAGCAACTCTTTCAATCGGCTCGTGTCCTTGAACCCACGGAACGGGATCGCACCGGGCAGCGTGCCCATAGGCCGACCGCCGACGGCCACGATCAGCGCGTCGTAACGTCGCGAAGCGCCCGCGCGCAGAGCCAATGTCTGCGCGCTTGGGTCGACACCCGCGAGAGCATCGCGAACGAGCTCAATGTCAAACTCGGCGGCGAGCCGTGCCAGCGAGTAGCGGCGCTCGTAACGCTCGTGAAACGGCGCCAGCACCTCGTAGGCCCGAACCACAAGGTCAGGGTCAGGGGCCACCAGCGTCAGCCGCACGCGAAACCCGGCCAAGTCGTGCAGCGCGAGCGACGCCTCCACGGCGGCTGGGCCCCCGCCCGCGATAATCACGCTCGCAGCCGACTCCGACATGTCACTCACGTTAATGACGGCGACCAGCAAGGTCATCGGTACCTCCTACGGACGGGCCGGCGGCGTATTCGCGCACCGCCGCGATGGCTGGTCCGATGCCCACCACGCCACGATCAGCGGGGCACCATTCAACGTGCGCGTCCGGCAGCGCTCAGCGGTGGTATGTGAAGCGATCGCCCGGCGGTGGTGGCGAGCTCAGCCCGTCGACCGTGACGGTCACGCGGACGCTCCCCTTGCGGTGTGCGGGCGCAAATGCGCTGCATACCTTGTGCGAGCGGCAGTGGACCCGGGGCGCCGAGTACCGGCCGAAATCGATCATAGTCGAGCTCGAGCCGGTGGCGAATCCGGTGCCGGTGATCGTCACCTTGGTGCCGCCGGCGGTGCGCCCGCGTGCGGGTGTGATCGCCGTCAGCGTCGGTGCGCGCATGACCGTCAGGGTGAGCTTTTGCTTCTGACTGCGGACCTTCTTCGAGGAGCCGCTCACCTGGACGGTGAAGGTGGCGCGGCCGAGACGGGCCGGCACGCCCGAGATGCGGCCGGAGCTCGCGAGCCGCAGGCCGGCCGGGAGGCGACCGTGGACGATCCGCCAGTGCAGCGGCGGCGCGCCGAGCAAGGCGAACAGACCGGCGGAGTAGCGTCGCCCCAGGGCCGCGGCTGGCAGGGAGCGAGTGGCGATCGTCATCGGCGGCGCGACCGCGAGCGCATGCGGATGCTCGAGGCCCGTGTTCGATCCGCTGATCACCGCGCCGGGAATGGTGGCGCCGGGCGCGTAGACGTTGACTCCGCCGAGTTCGTTGGCCACGTACACGTCATTCTTGCCGTCCACGTCGAGGCTCTCGGGAAAGTCCAGTTGTGAGGCGCCGCCGGAAATCGTCAACTTCGAGAATGCGTTTCCGTACGGCGGGGCGTTGGCGTACTCGGCCACTGATTCGCCGTACACGTTTGCGACCAGCAGGTTGCCGTTGGTGTCCTGGGTCAGCCCGTCCGGATAATCCAGACCCGTCGACGGGCCGCTGATCGTTGCTAGTGGCGCGACGTTGCCGTTCGCGTTGGCCGCGAACTCACTCAGGCTGCTGTTGGCGTAGTCGGCGACCCAGATGTGTCCCGCCGCGTCGACGGCCACCGCCAGTGGCTCGCGCAGCCCGGTGTTTGAGCCGCCGATCGTCTGCACCGGCGCCTGGTCCCCATTCGCGCCGGCGGGGTAGACGGTCACGGTGCCCGCGGGCCCGTTCGCCACATACAGGCGGCCCGACGGGTCGAGGGTGATGCCCGCGGGATCGACCAGACCCGTGGCGGCCCCTTCGATCGTGCGCACCGGCGCAGCGTTGCCGCTGGCGCCGGAGGCGTAGACGGTCACCGATGGCGTGTCACTGTTGGAGGCGTACAGCTCGCCGGTGGTGTCCAGTACGAGGCCGCCGACGCCGTCGAGCTGTGTCAAGGACCCTCCGAGGGTCACGGTCGGAGTGGCGTTGCCACTCGCATTCAGGGCAAATGCGTTGATCAGGCTGTTGGAGCCGTTTGAGACCCATACGGCAGCCGCCGGCGTGGGATTGACCGTCAACGTGAACGACCGCGTCGCGGTGTTGCCCGCCGAATCCTCGACTGAGAGGGTGAACGTCGATCTGCCCGTCGTCTGCGCGCTGCCGCTGATCACACCCGAGGGGGACAGGCTGAGCCCCAACGGCAGCGAGCCCGAGCTGACCGACCACGTGTACGGGGGCGTCCCGGCGATCGCCTGGACCGCCGTCGAATAGCGCAGGCCGACCGCGGCGGGCGGCAGCGTCTGGGTGCCGACGGCGAGCGGCGTCCACAGCCAGGTGTCATTCAAGAAGCTGGCCACGCCGGCGTTACCGCCGAAGAGCAGCAACTGCGCGGTGGAGGTGTCGTAGCCTGCCACAGGCGAGGAGCGAGCCGGCGTGAGCGCCGTGGACGGCGTCTGCTCGATCCAGTTCGATCCAGACCAGTCCCAGACGTTGCTCTGCGCTGTGCCGCTCGAGCTGCCCGCGATGAGCAACATCTGCCCGGTGCTGCTGTCGTAGACGAGCGGGGCGTAGGAAAGGGGCCCCGGGCTCGTCGCCGGAGTCTGCTGCTTCCAGTTGTTCGATGTGCCGTTCCAGATCCACGTATCGCTGAGGTCCGCGGCGGCCTCCCCGCCGTACATGATCAGCTGACTGGTCGCTGTGTCCCAGCCGATCGCGGCTTCGCGGCGGGCCGAGGGAACGGTGCTCGGCTTCAGCTGCTGCCAGTTGGATCCGCTCCACGCCCACGTGCTGTTGGTCACAGCGAAACCGGTGCTGGGAGTGCCGCCAAGGCCACCGAACATCAGGATCTGCCCCGTCGACGCGTCATACGCCATCGCCTGCTCGGCGAGCGGCGGCGGGCTCGTGGCCGGATGCAACTGAACCCAGACTGAGCCCGTCCACTCCCAGGTCTCGTTCGAGAGAAGGCTGGTGTCATTCTCGAAGAGTTGGCCGCCGAACAGGATCAACTGCTTGGTTGCCGCGTCATAGGCCATCCGCCCGCCGAAGGACGGGGGAGGCGACGTCGCAGGGAAGACCTGAGACCAAACCGAGCCGTTCCAGACCCAGGTGTCGTTCGCGAGCGCCTGGCCGGGGATTTCCCCTCCGAAGAGCACGAAATGGCCGGTGGCGGCGTCATAGGCGGCCGCCGCGTCGAACTCCGCCGGCGGGCTGGCCGGGGGACTCAGCTGAACCCATGTGGGCGGGGAGCCAGCGCCGTAAGCCCGGCCGGCAAGGCCCAGGAGGACAACCGCCACACCGAGCAGAACCGCGACGACGATCCGATAGCGGCAAGACCAAGCCTCGCTCATCGGCGCAACCTAACCCGTCGGCTGGCCGCAGACAACCGCGGCGCCCGAAGGTCCATGGCTCGCTCGGGGCTGAGGCACGCCATGCGGCTCTGCGAAACATGGTCGTTTGCAGCTACTTCTGAGCGCGCCCGGCAGGATTTGAACCTGCGACCTTTCGCTCCGGAGGCGAACGCTCTATCCCCTGAGCTACGGGCGCTCTGAGGGAACGACCTGGACGAGCTTACAGTGGAGATCGCAAACGCTTCGGACACGCACATGCCGCGCCGGGCCGGAGGCTGCCCGAGGCGTGCGTCGTGCTCCTGCGCCGGGCCGATCTGATCGTGCCTGCCGGTGATCTGATGACGCTTTCGGTGCTGCGCGAACTCGAGGCCCTGGGCGAGTTGGTCGCGCTCGACTGACACACTGACGCGCCGATGGACTTGTCAATTTTTTTCGCCGGTACCGGGGGCTCGATCCCGACTGCGCGACGGGGCCTGCCCGCGTTGCTCGTTCGCCGTGGCGCTGATCGGATCCTGTTCGACTGCGGCGAGGGGACGCAGCGCCAACTCGTCAGCTCGGTCGGGCTGACCGAGCTGACCGAGGTGTTCCTGACCCATTTCCATGCCGACCACTGGCTTGGCCTGCCCGGCATGCTCAAGACGTTCGACCTGCGCGGGAGAGAGCGACCGCTCACAATCTACGGGCCGCCCCGCCTGGGTACCCTGCTACCGCTGGCGCTCCGTGCGGCGGGTCGCGTCCGGTTCGAACTCAATCTGGTCGAGCTGGCCGCCGGCGATGTGCTCGAGCGCGACGGGTACCGGATCGCTCCGGTGGATGTCGCTCATCGTGTTCCGGCGCTCGGGTACGTGCTGTTCGAGGACGAACGTCCGGGGGAGTTCGATCCAGCCGCGGCCGTGCGGCTGGGACTCAAGCCTGGGCCCGAGTTCGGCCGGGTGCAGCGCGGCGAGACGATCCGGGGGGTGGGGCCCGATCACGTACTCGGTCCGTCCCGACGCGGGCGAAAGCTGGTGATCTCAGGTGACACGATGCCGTGCGAGGCGCTGCGGATCGCCGCGCACGAGGCCGATGTCCTCGTTCATGAGGCGACGTTCGCTGAGCAGGAGCGTGAGCGGGCGGCGCAGACGGGTCACTCGACCGCCGCCCAGGCCGCGACCGTGGCGCGCAACGCCAAGGTCCTCATGCTCGCACTGACCCACGTGTCGACACGGCACCCGATTGGCCTGCTGCGCGAAGAGGCGCGGGCGATCTTCGCGCAGGCCGTGCTGCCGCGTGACTTCGACACGATTGAGATCCCATTCCCCGAGCGAGGCGACCCCTCGCTGGTGCGCTGGGACGGTCGCGTAGCGGAGGAGCAGGCGGCGCCCGAGCTCACGAACGACCCCGTCGCGTAAGCCGCGCCGCAGCGGACATAGTCGACACGGCGCGATCGCACAAATCCTCAGCGGGCGCCTCAATTTGGAATCTCATACAGGCGCCCAGGGTCGGTACTCCCGCCGGGCGCGTTGCTACGCTGGTTCAGTCGGCCCCTTTAACCCGGTCCCGAGAGGCCAGGAAGGAGCACGTGTGAAAGCCGCTACGGTCGTTCTTGACCGCGATGATATGCGCCGTACGCTTGTGCGGATCGCCCACGAGGTCGTTGAGAAGAACCCGTCCGGGACGATCGCGATCGTCGGTATCCACCGCCGCGGAGCGGTGCTGGCTACGCGGTTGCACGCAATCACGAGTGAACTCCAGGAGCCTGCGGTCCCGCTGGGTTACGTCGACATCTCGTTCTATCGCGATGATCTGGCCATCCGTCCGAGCGCGCCGATCGTGCACTCGACCCAACTTGACTTCCCCGTCGACGGACGCACGATCGTGATCGTTGACGACGTGCTGTACACCGGCCGGACCGTCCGCGCCGCGATCGACGAGATCTTCGACTACGGCCGGCCCGCTCGGGTCCAGCTTGCGGTGCTGGTCGATCGCGGCCATCGCGAGCTCCCGATCCGGCCCGACTACGTCGGGAAGAACCTGCCGACCTCCCAGGACCAGCACGTCAATGTGTGTGTGGAGGAGATCGACAGCCAGGACGAGGTGACGATCAGCCCGGACAGCGAGCTGGGCAACCGGGCGAGCGGGCGGGCAGCAGCATGAGCCGGCACATGCCACGGCACCTGATCTCCATTGATGACCTCGACCGCGAGGGGATCGAGCGGATCCTGGATCGCGCTGAATCGTTCGCCGAGGTGTCGGGCCGGGAGATCAAGAAGGTGCCGGCGCTGCGCGGGCGCACGATCGTGAACCTTTTCTACGAGGCGAGCACGCGGACCAGCTCCTCCTTCGACCTCGCCGCCAAGCGCCTCTCGGCCGACGTCGTGTCGATCCGCTCGGTGGGCTCAAGCGTGGACAAGGGCGAGTCGCTCAAGGACACCATCCATACGCTGTCGGCCTACGACCCTGCGGCGATCGTGATCCGCTCGCCGCACGTCGGCGCAGCACAGCTCGTCGCCGGCTGGACGAGCGCCGCGGTGATCAACGCCGGCGACGGCAAGCATGAGCACCCGACCCAGGCGCTGCTCGACGTGTTCACCCTCCGGCGCAGGCTCGGGCGGCTCGACGGCACGAAGATCTGGATCGTCGGCGATGTCCTGCACTCGCGGGTCGCGCGATCGAACATCCTGGCGTTCACCCGAATGGGGGCCCACGTCACGGTCTGCGGTCCGCCGACCCTGATTCCGCGGGGGATCGAGGCCCTCGGCTGCGAAGCCACGCCCACGATCGAGCGCCTGCACGAAGCCGACGTCGTGTACGTGCTCCGGATGCAACACGAGCGGATGCACGAGTCGTTCGTACCCTCGCTGAGGGAATACGCAGCCCGATACCAAGTCGGCACCGGACGGCTCAGTCCGGGTCAGCTCCTGATGCACCCGGGCCCCGTCAACCGCGGGGTCGAGCTCTCGGCCGATGCGATCGATTCCCCGCAAGCGCTGATCGGCGAGCAGGTCAAGGCCGGGGTCGCGGTGCGGATGGCCGTCCTCTACGAGCTGCTGGTCGGCTCGCCGATGCTGGCGGCGGTGGCGGTCGGATGACTCACGCGACACAACGCCTGTTCCAGCGCCAGCGTCCTGACGCGGAGCTGCTGATCCGATCCGCGCACGTCCTCGATCCCCGCGCGGACCTCGACGAGCCACACGACATCCTGATCCGCGCCGGGCGGATCGCTGAACTCGGCGCGCCGGACTCGCTGCCCGCTCCCCAGGACGGGGAGGCGCTCGACGCCAGCGGCAAGCACGCCTTTCCCGCGTTCGTGGACCCTCACGTCCACCTGCGCACACCCGGGCAGGAGTACAAGGAGGACCTCGATACCGGCACGGCGGCCGCCGCCGCCGGTGGATTCTGCGCCGTGATCGCGATGCCCAACACCTCACCGGTGGTCGACGAGGCGGCCATCTTTGGCTCACTGGTCGATCGTGCACGACGCGAGGCGAGGGTGCCGGTCGGGTTCCTGGCCTCCATCACCCGCAACCTGGCCGGCGACGAACTGACCGAGATGGCCGATCTGGCCGACGCCGGCGCGCTGGGGTTCACCGACGACGGCAAGGCGGTGGTGTCGGCCGGGATGCTGCGCAAGGCGCTGCAGTACCAGCGGCTGTGCGGTGGGGTGGTGGCGCTGCACGAGGAGGACCCAGCGCTGTCCGGCGAGGGCGTGATGCATGAGGGCGCCGTGTCGGCCCGGCTTGGCCTGGCCGGAATCCCCTCCGTGTCGGAGTCGACGATGGTGGCGCGGGATGCGGCGCTGGCCGGCTACGAGGACGCCCGCGTGCACTTCCAGCACCTCTCATGCGTGGAGTCGGTGGAGGCGCTCGCGGCTGCGAAGGCGGTCGGCGTACGCGTGAGCGGCGAGGCCTCTCCGCATCACTTGACGCTCACCGACGACGTCGTCAGAACGCTCGACAGCCGCTTCAAGATGAATCCACCGCTGCGCACAGAAATCGACCGGCGCGCGCTCGTGGAGGGACTGCGGAGCGGCGTGATCGACTGCATCGCAACCGACCACGCACCCCACGCGCGCCACGAGAAGGAGGTTCCGTTCGAGCAGGCGGCGATGGGGACCACGGGACTTGAGACGGCGTTTGCCGCGCTGTTCACCGAGCTCGTGATGTCCGGCGAGCTCGGGCTGGCGACGGTCGTGCAACGCATGAGCGCGGGCGCGGCCCTGTATGGGCTGCCGACGCCGCGGATCGCGGTCGGGGAGATGGCCAATCTGTGCCTGGTCGATCTCGACGCCCGCTTCGAGGTGGGCGAGGACGGCTACGCGAGCCGCTCGACAAACTGCTGCTTCCATGGGCGGGCGCTGCATGGCCGGGTACTGCTCACGCTCGCCGGGGGCGCCGTCGTGTTCCGGCGACCGATGCTCGTCGATCAGCCCACCACACGCTCCTCGGGCGCCGCCGCCCTTCACAGCACCGCCAGCGGGCGCGGCCCGGGCCCCCAGGCGTGACCCAGCCCACCGCCTACGTCTTGCTCGAGGACGGCACGCGTTTTGATGGACTGGCTTGCGCGGCCGACGACCACGCGGTCGGCGAGATCGTGTTCACGACCTCGATGTCGGGCTATCAGGAGGCCATGACCGACCCCAGCTACGCCGGCCAGCTGATCACCTTCACCTATCCCCAAGTCGGCAACTACGGCGTCTCGGTTGGAGCGATGGAGTCAGATCGGGTCCACGCCCGCGCCGCGATCATGCGCGCCGGCATCGACCGTGACGACGCTCGCGGCGCCGAGGGCGGGTGGCTCAGCTGGCTGACCGAGCGCGGGATTCCTGCGGTGACCGACCTCGACACCCGCGCCCTGGTCCGCCACATCCGCGACCAGGGTGCGATGCGCGGCGGCGTGTTTCCGGCTCGGATCGCCCCATCCGCCGCGGGCGAGCTGATCGCCGCCGAGCCGGTGATGGCCGGTCGAGATCTGACCCGTGAGGTCACGCCGACGGAGCCGATCGTGCTCCCCGGCCGGGGCGGCGACGGGCCGCGGATCGCGATGATCGACACTGGAGTCAAGCGCTCGATCGTGCGCAACCTGCGCGAGCGCGGGGCCACGGTCGAGCTCCATCCGTGCACGGCGAGTGCCTCCGCGCTGGTCGCGAACGACCCCGACGCGGTCTTCCTGGCCAACGGTCCTGGTGACCCGGCCGCGCTGCACGACATCGTCGGCACGGTTCGCCAACTCGTCGGCACGCTCCCCGTCTACGGCATCTGTCTCGGCCATCAACTGCTCTGCCGCGCGGTCGGGCTGGAGACCTACAAGCTCCCGTTTGGCCATCACGGCGCCAATCACCCGGTCAAGGATCTGACCACCGGCCGGACCGAGATCACGAGCCAGAACCATGGCTTCGCGGTCGTCGGCCCCAGCGGCGAGAGGACGATCGACCGCGACGAGCCAGTCCGCTGGGAGACCGCTTTCGGCACCGCCGAGCTGACGCACATCAACCTCTATGACCGCACCGTGGAGGGACTGGCGCTCCGAGACGTCCCCGGCGCGACGGTCCAGTATCACCCCGAGGCAGGGCCGGGACCGCACGACTCGCTGTACCTGTTTGACCGGTTCGTCGATGAGATTCGGCACAGCCGAGCCGATCGGGCCGAGGGCAAATCGCTGCGGGATTCCCCGGCGGCATCACGCGGCCATGCCGGGGCCGCCTGATGCCCCGGCGCGACGACCTGCGCAAGATCCTGCTGCTCGGCTCGGGGCCAATCGTGATCGGTCAGGCGGCCGAGTTCGATTACTCCGGGACGCAGGCCTGCCGGGTGCTGAAGGAGGAGGGGTACGAGGTCGTGCTCGTCAACTCCAACCCCGCCACGATCATGACCGATCCCGAGGTGGCCACGCGCACCTACATCGAGCCGCTGCTCCCCGGGCCGGTCGCGCAGGTCATCGAGCGCGAGCGGCCGGACGCGCTGCTTCCGACGCTCGGAGGGCAGACCGCGCTGAACCTGGCCAAGGCGCTGCACGAGGACGGAACCCTGGAGCGCCACGGCGTCGAGCTGATCGGCGCCGATTATGAGGCGATTGACCGCGCAGAGGACCGCGAGCGATTCCGCGAAACGATGACCGAGGCGGGGCTGCGCGTGCCCGAAAGCGCGATCGCCCACAGCGTGCCGGACGCTCGCGCCGCACTGTCGGCGATCGGGCTGCCGTTCATCGTCCGTCCTGCGTTCACGCTCGGCGGCAGCGGCGGGGGGGTGGTACGCAACGAGGCCGAACTCGAGCGGGTGGTACAGCGAGGTCTGGCCGCTTCGCCAATCGGGCAGGTGCTGCTCGAGGAATCCGTCCTCGGGTGGGGCGAGTTTGAGCTCGAGGTGATGCGCGACCGCTCAGACAATGTCGTGATCGTGTGCTCGATCGAGAACCTCGACCCGATGGGTGTGCACACGGGCGACAGCGTCTGCGTCGCGCCCCAGCAGACCCTCAGCGACAAGCAGTTTCAGGCTCTGCGTGACCAGGCGATCGCGGTGATCCGCGCCGTCGGCGTGGAGACCGGCGGCTCCAACGTCCAGTTCGCGGTCAACCCGGCCAGCGATGAGATCGTCGTGATCGAGATGAACCCGCGCGTGTCGCGCTCGAGCGCGCTGGCCAGCAAGGCGACCGGCTTCCCGATCGCGAAGATCGCCGCTCGGCTGGCGGTCGGCTACACGCTGCAGGAGATCCCGAACGACATCACCCGCGCGACGCCGGCCAGCTTCGAGCCCGCGATCGACTACTGCGTGGTCAAGTGGCCGCGGTTCGCGTTCGAGAAGTTCCCGGGCGCGGAGGCCGGTCTCACCACCCACATGAAGTCGGTGGGGGAAGCGATGGCGATCGGGCGGACGTTCAAGCAGGCGTTCGCCAAGGCCCTGCGATCACGCGAGCTCGATATGCGGCCGATCTTCCCGGCCGACGACCAGGAGCTGCTCGAGTTGCTGGACGTCGCGGGAGCCGAGCGCTTTGACCACCTGCTCGAGGCGCTGCGGCGCGGCGCCTCGATCGAGGAGGTCCATCGCCGGACCAGCATCGATCCGTGGTTCCTCAACGAGCTGGCCGAGCTGGCGGCCGACCCGGGAGCACCGTTCGCGGGCCGGCGGACGTACAAGGCGGTCGACACGTGCGCGGCGGAGTTTGCCGCGCAGACGCCTTACTACTACTCAGCGTGGGAGCGG
>Ga0302325_10015794_pt1 | contig 16035 bp, 16 predicted proteins | sample Palsa_T0_2_FD_201948 | JGI IMG/M metagenome (GOLD analysis project Ga0302325, IMG submission 201948) | Peat permafrost microbial communities from Stordalen Mire near Abisko, Sweden - Palsa_T0_2 | ecosystem: Environmental > Terrestrial > Soil > Palsa > Peat permafrost | place: Sweden: Abisko... | reverse complement strand
CGACGAAGGCGTCTTCGGCGTGCAGATCACCATACCCATCCTCGACAAATCCCGCGCGGCCAAAGCGCGTGAGTCGCAGGCCGAAGCTGCCCGCGCCCTCCACGACGCCCAGAGTGCGCAGATCGACGCCCTCGACGGCCAGTCGCGCCTGCGCCGCACCCTCACTGAGCTTCAGGCCCAGGCCGATGTCGCCGACCTTCAGCAACAATACGCGCAGCAGCAGCTCGACATCCTGCATCTGCAGATGCAGGCCGGCAACGGCAACCCCGACGCCCAACAGATGACTCCCAAGGACGAGCAAAAGGCCCGCATCGCCGAGCGCGATAAATACCTCGGCGTCATCGACTCCACCTTCCAACTCCGCCAGGCCGAGATCCAACTTCTCCGCCAGACCGGCCAGCTCGAAGCCTGGCTCAAGTCCGCCATGCAGTCCAAGACCCCCGCCGCACCCACGCCTCAACCCTGACCCACCCTACTTCGACAGCAGAAATACTCCCGCGCATACGAACACAGCCGCCAGCCAGCGCCGCCGGTCCACATTCTCTTTCAAGAACAGCTTCGCCGCGAACGCATTCCCCAGGAACGTCAGCGACGCGCTCGCCGGCGCGGCCAGCGAGACCTCTACATTCGAAAGCGTAAACAGCAGCGCAAAGAAACTCAGCGCCATCGATAGCACGCCCATCAAGAACATCGGACTCGACGTCACCGCGCGGATCGCCCCAGCCATGCCCGATTTTGCCCGGATAAGATCGAGGTCGCCGATCCTGCGCATCGCGCCCGCCGTCAGCACATCGCCCGCAACCGCAGTCACCGCGACCGTAACGATCGTGACCCACGTCTCAAGTACGCCAGTCTCAAGAACACTCGTCTCAGCTCCCGCGACCATCATCGCGCCTCGCCCGCCGCAGCAGGCTCTTCCGCCGGATGTTTCGACTCATGCAGCGTCAGCGACGGCCCGTTCGCAACAAACCCCACGCCGCACACAATCAGCACAATCCCCGCCCACCGATACGGACTCACCGTCTCATGCAGCCAGAACTTCGACAGCAGCGCCACCACCACATATCCAAACGCCGTCGACGGCAGCACAAACGTCAGGTCGGCCCAGCTCAGCGCCGTCAGGTAGCTCGCAAAAAATCCCAGCAAACACAAAATACCCGAGACCACCCAGAGATTCCGCATCGCCGACAGCAACATTCCAAGATGCGTCACCGACACCGGCCCAACCTGCTTCATGCCATGCGACAGCAGCGTGTCGCCCACCGAAGCCGTCAACATCACGGCCAGCAAAACCATGTACTGCTGCAAAGAAAGTGTGTGCTTCATCTACCTCCAGTTTAGAGGAGATGCGCCTCACCATGCTCCCGCCACGGCCTAAAACGACACATCCGCCGGCTGCGTCACCTTCATCACTGACTGGTCTCCCGTCCGCTGCTTCCACGCCACCCGGACCGCCTCGATCTTCGCCGCATTCGCCGCCGTCGCCGGGTAGTCGATGATCAGCAACTTCGACCGAATCCGCTCCGGCGCCTTCTCATTCTTGCCCTGCCACTGCCCATAAACATCCATCACACTCAGCCCCGCTGGGAACCGCGGCGTCACCTCCTTGTCCAGAAAATCCCGCCACGCCGCCTCGCTCAAACCCTTCGCCGGAGCATCCGCCGGCCCCAGCCCAAAGTAGAGCCGCGTGTCCACCCAATGCACCGCATGAGCCGGATGCGCCGCATCGCCCTTCAGCGTCGCGCTTGCCGTCTGTGCAGAAGCAATAGTTGTCGAGGAAAATCCGAGCGCAAAGATCAAGAACGTCGCCGAGAGAAGTCTCTTGAGTGTCGCCATACCGCAATGGTATGAGAAAACAAAGAAAAGCGGCCAGCCGAAGCTGACCGCTCCCTCAAACCAATTCGTTCCGCCCTATGCGTTCATGCTGACCGATTCCTGCGCCTTGACCGCGTTGGCCTCACGAGCCGCGCGGCTGGCTTTATTCCTCTGGCTCCGCAGCTTCATAAACGACCGTGCCTCCGTATACAGCCGCGGCACATCGCGATGCACGATGGCCTGCCAGACCACGCGCCATGCCTGCTTCGGCCGGAAGAAGTATTCGTCGTAAAACTTGTGCACCATCTCCATCACATACTCCACCGGCAGGCCGGGGTACTCGATGTGCGCCATCTGGTGGCCGCCCTCGTCCGACATCGCCTCATTCGTGATGAAACCGTTGTCCTTTGCATAGTCGAAGAACTCCGTCCCCGGGAACGCGTGGGCGATCGACACCTGGATCGTCTCGCAATCGAGCTGCTTGGCAAACTCGATCGTGTTGCGAATCGACTCCCGCGTCTCGCCCGGCAGCCCCAGAATAAAGTCGCCATGCACCACCAGCCCCAGCTTGTGGCAGTCGCGCTGGAAGTCGAGCGCCCGCTGCACCGTCGCGCCCTTCTTGATGTTCTTCAATATCTGCGGATCGCCCGACTCATAGCCCACAATCAGCAGACGGCATCCAGCCTCTTTCATCGCCTTCAGCGTGTCGTAGTCCGTCGTCACCCGCGAGGTGCACGACCATGTCAGCCCCAGCGGCTTCAACTTCTCGCACAACTCGATCGTCCGCGCCTTCTGGATATTGAACGTGTCGTCGTCGAAGAAGAACTCCTTCACATGCGGGAACAGCTTCTTCGCGTTCGCCATCTCCGCCGCAACATCGTCGGTCGAACGCTTCCGCCACGCATGTCCGCTCAGCGTCTGCGGCCACAGGCAGAACGTACACTGCGCCGGGCACCCGCGCGTCGAATACAGCGACACAAAAGGATGCAGCAGGAACGGCACGTTGTACTTGGTCACATCGAGGTCCCGCGCGTAAATCTCCGTCGCCCACGGCATCTCGTCCAACTGCTCCGGAGTCACCTGCGCCCGGTCGGGGTTGTGCTGAATCACCCCATTCGCGTCCTTGTAGCTCACCCCGAGAATCTCATTCAGCGGCGTGCCATTGGCAAACTCCACCACCGAGAAATCGAACTCCCGCCGGCAGATGAAGTCGATCGCCGCGCACTCATTCAAAGCCTTGTCCGGTGAAGTCGTCACCGGAGGTCCCACAAACGCTATCTTGATCTTCGGATACGTCTGCTTGATGACCTCGGCCATCTTCTGGTCGCCGTCCCAGCCCATGGTGCTGGTAAACAGCACCAGGAACTCGTAATCCTTCAGAATCGTCACCACTTCCGCCCATTTGATGTGGTGCGGAGGCGCGTCCAGCAGGCGCGATCCCTCCAGCATCCCGGCCGGATACGTCAACCACACCGGATACCAATAGGACTCGATCTCGCGGGTTGCGGGCCAGCGGCTGCTGGCGCCACCATCGAACTTCTCAAAGGAGGGCGGGTTCAGAAATAGGGTCTTGAGCGGAGTCGTCATTAGCTCCTATTTTAGCATTTGCGGCCGCTGATCGGCCCACAATTCCGCCGGAATTCGACAAGGCGCCAACAGCCGCAAATATGCCGCTTCGTGAATCTTCGCGCACACGCTCAGTTAGCGCCAGCCGGTACAACTGGAGCCGATTGGCCCGCAGCCGGACTCGCCGGAGGCGTTGCATCCGGGACCGCCCCTGGGACCTTCTTATTCCTGTGCAACAGCCGGGCTATGTCCGGCCCAAACTCAAGGATTTGGCCCCCAAGCGCGCCAAACAGCGTCACCGATGTTCCGTTCTCCAGCGTCAGCCCCAGCCCCCGGTCATCCGAGGGATAGTACAAGTTCGAAATCCCCCCCGAAATGTAATTGCCCAGCACATTCGAAACATTGGCCTGCCGCTTGCCATTATCCCCATGACAAATGACGGTCGACTCAGCGGCATACAGAAACCGCTTGAAGATCGGCCCCGTCCCCTTGCGGAAATATCGCGGGTCCTGGTGCAGCAACTGCGGCAGCAGCGCATTCCCGATCAGCGCGCCATTCACGTTATCCGCGTAGTTCGCGCCCACCCTTTTGAAATACCCGTACTCTCCCCAGCCGTAGCCGCTGTTACTATCGACCAGCTCCCCATAGCCGCCGCCAATCACGAACGCCCACCCAATGTAAAACGGATCGACAGCGCTGTGCAGCGCAAGCCGCCACTTTTGCCCGCCAGTCAGGGGCACCACTGTCCCACCCATCACCACCTGGAACTGCGGCATCACCCCCAGCAGCCGCTGCTTCTCCTGCACCTTCAACTCCCGTTCGCCCTCTGCGCGTTGCTGCTGCTTGGTATCGGCAGGGCTCGGGGGGTCAGCAGGCGGAGTCGCGCCTCCAGCGGCACGCGGAGTCGTACCGCCCGCAGCAGAAGCCGCAGGCGTCGTCTCTTGCGCGGAAGAAGAAGAAGTGGAAGAAGAAGCAGAAGACCCCGGCTGCGCGGACGGCGCCGAGCCAGCCGCAGGTGCGGTCTGCCCCCCGGTCTGCGGCATGGGGGCGTCGGGAAGATCAAGAACCGCTGCTTCCACCGTCGGCGGAGTCGGCCGCGATAGCTGCGTCTGTGCAAAAAGCGCCGACGCAAACGACGCGAACAAGAGAGCGGCCATGGCTCCAAAGAGCCTGGCGGTGGGGAGTGGCTTCACTCATCAAGTCTACCCTACCCGCACAGGCCAAATGCGCGCAGAGTCGATATCTTGTAAGACTTTTGGGCCATTGCCGAAGTCTTCCGGTAGGCTTGGTCTTGCCCCCGTCCCCAAGGAGACGCCAATGAAGTTCGACATGGAGAAGACGCCGCATCGTCAGGTCTACAACCTGCTCATCGGCCTCGTGGCCCCGCGCCCCATCGCCTGGGTCACCAGCATGGACAAGGACGGCAACCTTAACGCCGCCCCCTTCAGCGCATACAACTACCTCTGCACCGATCCCCCCATCGTCGCCATCGGCGTCACCAACCGCCCCGGCGTCGAATCCGTCCCCAAGGACACCGCCCGCAACATCCGCCGCACCGGCGAGTTCGTCGTCAACGTCGTCACCGAGGACCTGATCGAGCAGATGAACATCTGCGCCACCGACTTCCCCAACGGCGTCAACGAACTCGAAATGGCCGGCCTCACCACCGCGCCATCCTCCATCGTCAAAGTCCCGCGCATCGCCGAGGCCCACGCCGCCCTCGAATGCCGGGAGTTCACCACCATGGAGATCGGCCGCTCCCGAATCATCCTCGGCCGGGTCGTCGCCATGTACGTCGAAGACCGCTTCATCGAGCCTGAGCACAACGGCGCCGGCCCCTACATCCGCGCCGAAGAACTCCACGCCGTCGGCCGCATGAACGGCCTCGGCTCCTACGTCCGCACCCGCGACGCCTTCCTCACCGTCCCCCGCATCTCCTACGAAGAGTGGCAAAAAGGCAAGTGAGTCCCGTTTAGGGACAGTCGCGGACAAGTTCGCTACGATAACCGCCGCCATCGCAGCGCTGCCGACATACACTTCAGCCCTAATGTCTCCCCGACCTTGAATGGGGAGCCGGAGGGCTTCAATACAATGTTTGGATCGGTGGGACTTCCGCATGGCTTCTGCTTTCTCTGGAATCCGGGACTGTTATGGCTCAATGTCATCTCGGACTCGCTGATCGCCCTGACGTACTTCCTCATTCCGATCGCGCTGATAAGGATCTTGCGCAAGCGCGACGCGTTTCGGTTCAACGCGGTGGTGGCTTGCTTTGCCGGGTTCATCATCCTCTGCGGGGTGACCCATGTAATGGAGGTGGTGACCCTATGGCATCCGGTCTACTGGGTCAGCGGCTCACTGAAAGCATGCACCGCGGCGATCTCAATCCTTACCCTGGTCTTGCTGATACGAGTCACCTCTGACCTGCTCGCGGTCCCGACCGAACTGGCCGACCGCAGATTTCGCGAGTTGATTGACTACGCCCCCGACGCCATCCTGCAGGCCGATCCGCAAGGCGTTATCGTCATCGCCAACCGCACCGCCGAGACCATGTTTGGCTATACCCGAGAGCAGCTGATCGGCTCCAAAGTGGACCTTCTGCTGCCCGAAGCCAACCGTGGCGCACACCGAGGCCATCGCGAGCATTTCCAGCGGTCCGGCGCCAGCCGCCCCATGGGAAAAGGCATGGGCGTGCTTCATGCGCGCCGCAAAGACGGAAGCTTGTTTCCGGTCGAGGTGGGTCTCAGCCCAGTGAACATCGAAGGCCGTGTCCACGTCACGGCCATGATCCGCGACGTCACGGACAGAAAAGCCGCCGAACAATTGCTGCGTCGCAACGAAGACACCATGAGGCTGCTGGTCGACGGCGTCAAGGATTATGCGATCCTGATGCTCGATCCGGCCGGCCACATCACTACCTGGAACGCGGGCGCCGAGCGCATCAAGGGATATACCGCCGAGGAGATTATCGGCAAGCACTTCTCCCTGTTTTATCCGCCGGAAGACGTGGCCGCGGGCAGGCCGATTCGCGAGTTGGAGATAGCAACGAGAGAAGGCCGCTTCGAGGAGGAAGGCTGGCGCGTGCGCAAGGACGGCACCCGATTCCTTGCCAACGCCGTCGTTACCGCTCTGCTCGACGATGCCGGCCGCCTGCTGGGCTTCGGCAAGGTGATGCGCGACGTCACCGAGAAGAGGGCCGCGGAGGAACATCTTTTGCAGATGGCCATCGAGCTGGAACGGTCCAATGCCCTCGATCAGTTTCGTCAGAAAGAGATGGTCATCAAAGAGAACTTCCTCTCTCACGTGTCCCATGAGCTGCGCTCGCCCCTGACATCGATCTATTCTTTCAGCACCCTGATCCTGGACGGTCTGGCGGGAGAGGTCACTCCGCAGCAGCAGGAATACCTGCAAATCATCATGAGGAATGTGGACCAGTTGCTCTCCATGATCGAGGACCTGCTGGAGGACACGCTGGTGCGCGAGGCCAGGCTCAAAGTCCACCCGCAGTCTGCCTCGGTCGCCGAAGCGATCGAATATGCCGTCGATACCTTGCGCGGGACCAGCGAGCACAAGGGGGTCGCCCTCTCTTTCAGTTCCTCCCCGGACCTCCCTCCGGCATATGCCGATCCCATGCGCTTGCGCCAGATTCTGACAATCCTGTTGGACAATGCAACCAAATTCACGCCTCAAGGCGGTGCTGTAGCCGCCCGCGCCAGCGTTTCAGAGGTCTTTCCGGGCTTCCTGCTGGTCGAGGTATCGGATACCGGCCGCGGAATCGACCCGGAAGCAACCGAGCTTATCTTCGAGCGGCTCTACCAGGCGACCGATCCCGGAGAAGCCGGACGCCGCGGCCTCGGTCTTGGCCTGCACATCGCCAGGGGGCTGGTCCTCAGGCAGAGAGGGACCATCTGGGTCTCCAGCGAACTCGGAAATGGCAGCCGCTTCTCATTTACCCTGCCCATCTTTTCCGGTCAAACCGAGCTGCCCTCCCCCGACGCTCCGGCAGACCCCATGGACAGCGTTTGCGCTGTTGGCAATGAAGACGCACGAACAGACGATCGACTGGCCTCCGCCGGGAGACGATGAATGCACACAATCTATAAACGCGTGGCCATCGTCAGCGGCTTCGGACTATTGCTGCTGCTCCTGGCGACCAACGCCTGGATCATCAGGCTCCAACTCGGCGTCCTGATCGACAATCAGACCGGGGTCGCGCACACCCAGGAAAGCCTGTCCGAACTGGCCCAGACAGAAGCGCTCCTCAGCGACGCCGAAACCAGCCAGCGCGGCTTTCTCTATACCGGCGACCCAAAGTACCTGGAGCCCTTCACTCGCGCTGCCCCCCTGGTCGGCGCTCACATAGACATCCTGGCGCGCTTGACGGAAAACAGCCCGCATCAGCAGGCGTGCGTCTCGGAGCTGCGCGGGCTCGCGGCTGCAAAGCTTCACGAACTCGCCCGAACAATTGCACTCTACCAATCAGGCAGGCCGGATGAGGCGAAGGCACTGGTGATGACGGACCACGGTCTGTTCCTGATGATGGATATGCAGAAGATCATCGGCCAGATGGAAGCGGAAGAGACCGCTATGGAAGCCGTCCGGTCGACCGCCTACCGGAGGACCGTTCGAGTGACGGTGGCTTGCATCTACCTCGCATCTTTTGCGGGAGCCTTCGGCGCGGTTCTCCTCGCGTATTTCACATTGCGGGAGATGAGCGCACGACAGGCGTTGCAGCACTCCGAAGAGCGCCTTGTGCTGCGGCGCTCCGAAGACAAGGACAGGGAGCAGCAGCTTCAGATTCAGATCAAGGAGCAGTTCCTGTCGCATGTGTCGCACGAACTGCGTTCGCCGCTGACCTCGATCTATTCCTTCAGCACCCTGATCGTGGATGGTCTGGCGGGCGAGGTCAGTCCGCAGCAGCAGGAATACCTGCAAATCATCATGAGGAATGTGGACCAGTTGCTCTCCATGATCGAGGACTTGCTGGAGGACACCCAGGTGCGCGAGGCCAAGCTCAAGGTGCAGCTGCAGGCTGCCTCGGTTCCCGAAGCGATCGAATATGCGGTCGATACCTTGCGCGGGGCCAGCGAGGGCAAGGGGGTAGTCCTGTCATCCCATTTCTCCCCGGATCTCCCGTCGGCGTATGCCGATCCCATGCGATTGCGCCAGATCCTGACCGTTCTCCTGGATAATGCAGTCAAATTCACGCCTCCGGGAGGTGCTGTAGCCGCTCGCGGAAGCCTTTCACAGGCCTTTCCGGGTTTTCTGCTGATGGAGGTATCGGATACAGGCCGCGGAATCGACCCGGAAAAAACCGAGCGCATCTTCGAGCGGCTCTACCAGGCGACCGATCCCGGAGAAGCCGGACGCCGGGGCCTCGGCCTCGGTCTGCACATCGCCAGAGGGCTGGTCATCAGACAGGGAGGGACCATCTGGGTCTCCAGCGAACTCGGAAAGGGTAGCCGTTTCTCCTTTACCCTTCCCATTCTTTCCTTGTCCAGCTTGATTCGCCCAATCCTGATGCATGAGGAAAAGCCCGGGGAAGCGATCGCATTGCTCGCGGTGGAACTGCGTCCCCGCGAGGGCTCGGCGGACGCGCCCGAGGATATTCAGGATGCAGCGCGCGTGCTGATCACGCAATGCCTCCGTCCGGACACCGACGTGCTGCTGCCGCACTTGAGCCCGTCAGGCGGCCAGGCACCTCTTTTTGCCGTGGCGTACACCCAGCGCGAAGGAGCCGAGGTCATCGGGACACGCGTTCAATCCTATCTTCAGGGCAACGAACAGATTCAGTCAGCCGAACTTACTGTTGCCGTCTCCTACAGTTTTCTCGCTCCGCTGCCGAAAGAGGTAGATGAGTCGTTAGATAGTTTTGTGGACCGGATAGCAGCCGGAGTGCAGGACCGCATCGACATCATATGCCGCACAGGAGCACCTCAATATGTCGCAAAGGAAAATTCTGGTTGTAGATGACGATCCAGACATTCGGTTGAGCCTCCACGTGCGCCTCAAAGCGAACAACTACGACGTATGCTTTGCGTCCGACGGAGTCACTGGCATCTCTGAAGCGCAGAAGCACAAGCCGGACCTCATCATCCTGGATCTCGGGCTGCCGGCAGGGGACGGTTTCAGCGTTCTCGACCGGCTGCGGGCCAGCGACAACCTGGCTTTGATTCCGGTGATTGTCCTCACCGGACGCGACCGCACCGCCAGCAAGGGGCTTTCTCTTAAGGCAGGGGCAAAGGCCTTTCTGCAAAAGCCCGTTGCCAACGCCCAACTCCTGTCCGTCATTCGCCAGGTCCTCGATGGCAAAGGCTACGCCCCCGGCATCGTGTACGATCTGGGCGGCGCCGTCCACTAACCGCCCCCCCGCCTTCACCCTATGGATTCTATCAGCCTTTGGCTACCATCGGCCCGCGCCGCGTTCCTACGACGACAGCCAGAATAAGACCACTGACAAGCCCCGCAAACAGTCCACCCACACCGAACAGGCTTCGCTTCGGAAAGACGGGCCTTTGCGGAAGATCGGCCGCATGATCGACTCGAAACGTCACCCGAGGGCGTGCGGGGTCCGACGAATTGGCAATTGCAGTACCAAGGTTCAACGCCATCAACTGGGAAACCAGTTCCTTATCCACTCGCTGTGCAACGCGGGGATCGGGGTACACGAATTCAACGACGAAGCCCGAAGGCTGCTTACCATTCACCGCGCGAATCAAGATGTTCTTCCTCATCAGGTCGACCGCGTCGCTCAGAGGCATCCGGGCGCGCTCGCTCGGATAGAGGTTCTCCCGCTCAATGATCGAAGTCACAAACTCAGGCGATAACCCGTCCTTTACAAGCCCGGCAAGGTATTTGTCGATCGCTTGACGATCGGGCGTTTCCACCGAGATCAACGTCTGCGACAAGTACTTTTTCGGCGCCACAAAAGAAATCGCCACCGCCACAGCCACTCCCGCCAACGCGCACCCGAGCACGATCCTCGCCGACCCCCATGCCGTCATCTGCATCTTCATCGCCCCCCACGCCACATCCACGACATCCCGCACCCGCGGCTCGCGCTCCTCCAGCAGCGCCTCATACTCCGCGCCATATCGCGCCCGCCACGCCGCCGGGTAAAGCTGCGCCAGCCACTTCAAGATGCGTCTCATCGGTCCTCCAACCTGCGCAGTCCCGCGCGCACAATCCGGCCCAGGCTCCCAAGCTGCTCCCGTAGATGCTCCCGGCCCGCCCCGGTTATGGTGTAAGGCTGCCGCCGGTCCTCCGCCTTCACCGGCGCAATCCACCCAAGCTCTTCCAGCCGGGTGATCGCGCCATAGAGCGTCCCCGGCCCCATCCGCACGCCCGCGAACCGCTCAATGTCATCCATCATGGCGTAGCCGTGTTTATCGCCTCCGGCAAGGCTGGACAGCACGAGAATCGAGGGATCGGACATGTCTATTACGTCTCACGTAATAGACCGTACGACGTAATAATCGCGCCGTCAAGCAAAATCTGCTGCCCCCGGCAGGCAGAACAGCGCGTTCGACACCCCAAACATTTCGCCCCGCGTGCTGATGTAGTCGTTATACGCCGCCACAAACCGGTACCCGAACGGCCTCATCAGCTCCTCAAATGGCAGCAAGGCCCCGCCAAAGACGCCCTCCTTTGGAAGCAGGTCGTTGAACTCCACCATCACGAAGCGCACCGCCCGCCTCTCCAGCATCCCGGCGAAACCACGCAGCACCACCAGGTCGAACCCTTCCGTATCGATCTTCAAAAGATCGATGCGATCGATACCGCGCTCCTCGCAAAATATCTCACCCACAGAAACCCTCACGCGAATACTCCGCCCCTCGGTCCCGAACCGTTTCGCGTACTGCGCATCAGGCGTAAAACTGTTCGTCTTCGACTCGTCGTACTCAATCATCTCGACATCGCCAACCTCGGTACCCATGCCAAGATTGAATCCTTCGAAGTGTGGCCTGTTCCCCAGGCGCGCAATCAATCGGGCATAGGTCGAAGGGTGAGGCTCAAAGCTCAACACCCGCGCCTTCGGAAACGCGTCCAGCAAGGCTATCGCGGTGTCGCCATCGTTCGCCCCCACATCGAAGATCGTCTCAATGGGATACTTCCAAACTGCCGCCAGCCGTATGACATCGGCAATGGGATCGAGGCCAAACCGCAAAGACGAATGCAAAACGCGCTCGCGGCTTGCCAGTGCCCGCTTCACGAACTTGGACGCTCGTGACCTCAGAAAATCCATCAATCCTCCATTCGACTCTCTGCCCTTTGACTCCCCGACCTTGGACTCTCCCACCTTCGACTCTCCGGCCAATACGGCAGTCCCGTGAGCCTTATCGCAAAAGGCGCGATGAGCGAGCCTTCCTGCTGTCACGCCAGATAATCCTTGATCCACGGGTCCTTCGAGTGCACCAGCTCCTCCGTCGATCCGTGAAACACAACGCTGCCCTCGTTCATCATCAGGAACTTTGTCCCCGGATCGATCCCATGCTCAGGGCCGTCCTTGGGAATCGGCGTCATGCCCTTCTCCGCGTCGTAGCGGTGCGTCGCCAGCACGAACGCGTCCTGCAGCCGGTGCGTCACCAGCAGCGAAGTCGTGTGCGACACGTCCCGCTGCTTCATCACCAGTTCGATGATTGTGGTCGAAGTGATCGGGTCCAACCCGCCGGTCGGAGAGTCGTAAAGAATCAAATCCGGCCCCGAGATAATCGCGCGCGCAATCGAGACCCGCCGCCGCATCCCGCCCGAAAGCTCCGACGGATACTTCTGAATCGCCTGCGACAGCTCCACGAACTTCAGCGCCTCCACCACCCGCGCATGCGACTCCTCGTTCGGCACACCCTCTTCATGCAGCCGGTACGCCACGTTGTCCTCCACGTTCAGCGAGTCGAACAGCGCCGACTCCTGGAAGACCATCCCGATATGCGCCCGCAGCTTGTACAGGTCGCTCTCGCGCATCTTCGTAATGTCCTTCCCGAAGATGCGAATGGAACCTGAATCCGGGCCCAGCAGACCGTTCGCCAGCTTCAGCAGCACCGACTTCCCGCAGCCCGCCGGCCCCAGGATCATCAACGTCTGCCCACGGTCGACGCAGAACGAAATATCCTTCAGCACCGGCTTCACGTCGAACGTGATCGACACATCCTGGAACTCGACCACCGGGGTCTTGTCGTCGGCCGGATCGACCGTTGCGGCGCCGGGGTTGGAGATGGCTTCGGGCATAGTTGGCCTCAGCTGCCGAAGATCCCGATCATCGCCCGCGTCACCAGCAGGTCGACGATGATAATGGCCACCGACGATATGACCACAGCCTGGGTTGTCGCGCGGCCCACGCCCTGCGTTCCCCCGGTCGTCTTCATGCCGCAGAAGCAGCCCACCGTGGCAATGATGAAGCCGGAGAACAGCGGCTTGGTCAACCCCTGGATAATATCCCCGTGCACCAGTCCGCGGTAGGAGTCGTGCAAATACGTGCTCGCGTTCAAACCCAGAATCGTCACCGACATCAGCGCTCCGCCCGCAATCCCGAAGGCGTCCGCGATAATCGTCAGAAAAAACAGCATGAACACCGTCGCAATCAGCCTCGGCGTCACCAGCTTGCGCATCGGATCGGTGCCCAGCGCCCGCATCGCGTCCAGTTGCTCGGTCACCTTCATCGACCCGATCTCAGACGCCATCCCTGCCGCGTTGCGCCCCGAGACCATCAGCCCGGTCAGCACCGGTCCCAGTTCCTTCACCATCGAAAGCGCCACCAGCGACCCCGTCATCGAAACTGCCCCAAACGACGTCAGCGCCGTCGCCGACTGCAGCGCCAGCACGCACCCCGTAAAGAAACCCGTCAGCACAATAATGGGCATCGAGCCCACTCCGATCGAGTCCATCTGGGTGAACACGTCCGCCCAGTAGTGCGGCCCCGAAAACATATTGGCGATCGCAGTGCCGCACAGGATCGCGTAATCCTGCACCGCCGCAACCCACCGCTTGAGGAACGCGTCTGGAAAGACTAAGGCCATAAGTTCTTGAGGCTCAGGTTATCAGATGCACGCATCAACCCCACGTATGCAGCTTCCTGGCCCGCCCAAACATCCAACAATCCGCGCCGGTCATCGCCACCCCCTCCGTCATTCATAGCTGGCGCAACGCGAAAGTGAGAAGATAGACAGATGATTGCGGAAGCTCCCGCCGAAACGATGTTGGCGGCCGTGTTGCACGGCAAGGAAGACCTGCGCATGGAGCGCGTTCCCCTCCCCCACGCCGGCCCCGGAGAACTCCTCGTCCGTGTAGGCGCCGCCCTCACCTGCGGCACCGACCTCAAAGTCTATCGCCGCGGCTACCACGCGCTCATGCTCAATCCGCCCGTCGTCTTCGGCCACGAACTCGCCGGCACGGTCGCCGAGATCGGCCCGGGCGTCGCGAAGTTCGCCCTCGGCGACCGCGTCCTGCCCATGAACTCCGCCCCCTGCGACGCCTGCTACTTCTGCCTTCGCGGCCAGCAGAACCTCTGCGACGACCTCCTCTTCAACAACGGCGCCTACGCCGAATACATGCGCATCCCCGCCCGCATCGTCGAGAAAAACACCCTTCTGGTCCCCGCCGGCGTCCCCCTCGAGTACGCCGCCCTCACCGAGCCCCTCGCCTGCGTCGTCCACGGCTTCAACCAGACCGATCCCCACCCCGGCGACACCCTGGTGGTCATCGGAGCCGGCCCCATCGGCCTCATGTTCATCCACGTCGCCCAGCTCCGCGGTCTCCGCGTCATCGCCGTCGTCAAGCGCGACGACCAGGTCGCGGCCGCGCACCTCTTCGGCGCATCCGAGATCGTCCAGATCGCCTCAGACGCCGACACCGTCGCCGCCGTCCGCGCCCTCACCCCCAACTCCCGAGGCGCCGACATCGTCATCGAAGCCGTCGCCACCCCCGCAACCTGGGAATCCGCCGTCGCCATGGTCCGCAACGGCGGCACTGTCAACTTCTTTGGCGGCCCGCCCAAGGGGACCGTCGTCGGCCTCGACACCAACCGCCTCCACTACGGCGACATCACTCTCAAGGCCAGCTTCCACCACACTCCCGCTGCCTGCGCCGCCGCATTAGCGCTCATCTGCGGAGGAAAATTCAAGGCCGCCGAATTCATCACCCGCACCGCCGGCCTCGCCGAAATCCCATCCGTCTTCGCCCGTATGATGACCCGCAGCGCGGACAACATCGCCGACATCAAAACCGCCGTCTTCCCCAACGGCCATCGTCCCAGCGGCAGCTCACACCATCGGAGTCAATCATGACCGGCCAGGCGGACCTCGCCTCACCTGAAATCAAAGTCCCCGGCCCACTCACCGGCGCGCCGCCCGAGTACCTCACGCCGGATGCAGACGCCCGCCCCACCCTCGACGAAGCCCGCGCCTGGTGCCACCAGCTCGCCACTTCCCACTACGAAAACTTCCACGTCGCTACCTTCTTCCTGCCAAAACGCGTCCGCCCTCACTTCGAGAGCGTCTACGCCTTCTGCCGTGTCTCCGACGACCTCGGCGATGAGGTCGCCGACACCACCACCGCCCTCCGCCTCCTGCAAACCTGGGGAGACATGCTCAACGAGTGCTACGACGCACCCCAGCGCTCCCTCCATCCCGTCTTCATCGCCCTGCGCGAAACCATCGTCGACTGCGACCTCCCGCGCAATCTCTTCCACGACCTCCTCCGCGCCTTCGAGCAGGACCAGGTCAAGACCCACTACTACTCCTGGGACGAAGCCGTCGACTACTCCCGCTACTCCGCCAATCCCGTCGGCCGTCTCGTCCTCATGATCTGCGGCTACCGCGACCAGCGGCGCGCCCTCCTCTCCGACAAAATCTGCTCCGCCCTCCAACTCGCCAACTTCTGGCAGGATTGCGTCCGCGACTCAGAAATCCCACGCCGCTACATCCCCGCCGAATACATGGAGCGCTTCGGGGTCGCCGAAGGCCAGATCGAAGGCCGCGTCTTCACTCCCGAGTTCGCCGCCATGATGCAGTCGCTCGTCGACCGCACCCGCGACATGCTCCGCCAGGGCGCACCCCTCAGCTCCATGGTCGACGACGAGCTGCGTGTCACCCTCGACCTCTTCAGCAAGGGCGGCGAAGCCATCCTCGACGGCATCGCCGCACAGAAATACGACGTCCTCCGCGGCCGTCCCATCGTCACCCGCCGCAAAAAACTCATGCTCCTCCTCGGCGCGCTCATCGGCAAAATCCGCACCCGCCCAACCGCAAAGGCCCCACTCGTGTGAGCGACGCAAACACTGTGAGCGATGCCAGCAACCGGACCGAAGCCGGCAATCCCGACCTCCAGACCGCAGCCGCCTACCGCTTCTGCCGCGACGTCGCCCGCCACGAAGCGCAGAACTTCTACTGGGCCTTCCGGGTTCTCCCCCGCCGCAAGAGCGACGCAATGTGCGCCGTCTACGCCTTCATGCGCCGCGCCGACGACATCTCCGACGACGAATCCAAACCCATCGAAGCCCGTCGCGCCGAGATGACCGCATGGCTCGAATCCTGGCGCGCCTCCCGTGCATCCACCACCTCCCCCAGCCTCAATCCAGACCCCGTATTCCTCGCCCTCGCCGACACCCAGCGCCGCTTCAACATCCCCCACAACCTCCTCGAAGAACTCGTCGCCGGCACCGCC
>Ga0302325_10015792_pt1 | contig 16037 bp, 12 predicted proteins | sample Palsa_T0_2_FD_201948 | JGI IMG/M metagenome (GOLD analysis project Ga0302325, IMG submission 201948) | Peat permafrost microbial communities from Stordalen Mire near Abisko, Sweden - Palsa_T0_2 | ecosystem: Environmental > Terrestrial > Soil > Palsa > Peat permafrost | place: Sweden: Abisko... | reverse complement strand
ATGGGGATCTCGACAAGAACTCCGCCGAAATCAAGAAGCTTATGAATAACCCCAATCTCCACAAGGTCTTTCCGGGTATCGACTACACGCCGATGTACACGCAGTACCCGGCTTGCTTGACATACCCGGCTTCTCAAAACAACGTCACCCGAGATCTTGCAGTTCTTTCGCAATTGACAAACACAATTCGATTATACGGTACCGACTGCAATCAAACCGAACTACTCCTTACCTCGATAGATAGATTGGGATTGAATGGTACCATTAAGGTCTGGATGGGAGTCTGGCAAGACAACAATGCAACGACCAACGCAAGACAACTCGCCCAGATGTACGACATCTTCCAAAAATACGGCGCAGCTTCTTTTACCGGCATTATTGTTGGAAACGAAGTCCTCTTCCGTCAAGACATGACAGCAACCCAGCTTGGAAGTATCATTACCGGGGTCAGGACAAATTTGACGAACATGGGCATCAACCTTCCCGTAGCCAGCTCGGATCTTGGAGATAACTGGACGGCAGAATTAGCAAGCCAAGTCGACTACCTGATGGCCAACATCCATCCTTTCTTCGCTGGAGTCACTGCAGAAGTAGCTGCATCATGGACGTACGATTTTTGGACCGGCCACGACACGATCTTGAAAACTGACATCTCCAAGAACATCATCTCTGAAACTGGCTGGCCATCGACAGGTGGAACAGATTGTGGTGCTGCAACAACATGTACCTCTGGTTCTGTAGCTGGTATATCAGAGATGAATACGTTTATGGGAGATTGGGTGTGTCAAGCGCTGACGAATGGCACGAATTACTTCTGGTTCGAGGCCTTCGACGAGCCGTGGAAAATCGTATACGATACGCCTGGTGAGGGATGGGAGGACCATTGGGGTTTGATGGATGTGAATCGGAATTTGAAGGCGGGGGTTACGATTCCTAGTTGCGGGGGGAAGACGGTTTCATGATCGAGGCAGGGCTTGAGAGATAGAAAAAGGCATAATTGGGGATTCATCAAAATCCATGGACAGTGGTTCGTAATCACATTTTTGGGAGTTTTGGGGGGTGTTTCAATTGGGCATTACGTAACTGTATACTATGGTGGTCAAATCACATTTGGCGGTGGCTTTTTATGATGGATCGTGGGCATGTAGATATCAATCCAGAGAGATTTGATCACAACAGACGTAGATGAACGTGAAATGAACTTAGCGGCTCTGAACTTCTCTGCTGGAAATTTAAGAGTTGATACTATCTGATGCCGTATCTCAAATGTGCCACAACTCGCACAGGTATCCAATGAGGAACCAAAAATAAAAGAAGTAGACACACTTCCCCATATCAAGCAAGCCGCAATTGCCACAGATCCGGAGACAGCTCGCCAGCTATAGAGATCTTTTCCCGACATCACAAAAGACTTTTAAGTTCAACTACCATAAGTACCACTACATTTAAAAAGGCCCTGCAGAAGCCACACAGACATCAAAAATCCAAGATCCACGGCACATCATCCCGCTCCCTCCTCGAGATCAGATCAACACTCCAGATCAACACTCACGATCCTAGGATGGAGAATCAATGACGTCGAAGACCCTCTCGAACCAAATGATGATGTGCATAAAAAATCACTAGGAAATTGGCCGGGAATAATATACAGACTTGGCGGGGATGAACGCTAAGGTGTAAGGCGTCTCTGGTGTAGGTGTAAAATTGGGAATGGCGGAGGAGGAGAGGGAGGAGGGATGACGTGCAGGGTGCTAATCACTTAATCCTCTACTTTCAGGCTTCGATATCTTCATCGAAACAACACTTCTTGACGAAGAGCACTTAGTTCCCGGTCGGTCGTGAAGTGCCTCTTGACGTAAACCATCAGAGGTTGAAACGTGCGTCAAGATAAGCAACCTTACAAAGTTACTCCACTATCCGGATTCAGAGAATTCTTCTGTTCAATTACATAACCTTAATCTTCTCAAGAAATCCTCACGAAAAGGGGGTGTCCGCCCGCTTCTCCCTCCGGTCAGCACCGCTCCATTCCTTTGCATCAGCGCAACTCGCAAAAGTAGCCAAAACGTCAACATACTCTCTAAGAATCGAAGTAGCACTTAAGGTGCGGCTCCCGGAGCTTACGCGGCGCTGAGCCTATTTATAAGAATAGTTTGAATTTTGATGTAAAATAGGAAATGGTGGCTGGAAGGCGGATGAGGTACTCGTTTATTCGTTCTCTTAGCTTCCTGCCTCATGCTTTCAATCAGCCTGCGAAGTTCGGAGGTGGCTAGAATCTGGACGTGGATCTTGCAGCCACCGGGGATTTCTCCGAAAGGTTTTGAAGTTTTGGACGCTAGCCTGGATCGAAGATGGGTGAATGTTTCATGTTTCATGCTGAAGAAAAAGGCGTCCTGGTGCAAGCTGGGAAGACAAGGAAAGGGGGGGGGCGGGGGGTATGCACGTAATATGGAGCTGAAAGGCTGCTTGTAAGCGACGTTTCGTGTTTCGACTTTGTTGAGCTGTGCAGAAAAGGGGGAAACATGTGAAAGGGGAACTTTGGAAAAATTCTTATCTCGTTCCGCGGTGTCCAAACTTTGGTTCGCGAATCGGAGGAGGGTGGGATAGGGAAGTGGGTCGCGAGGAGTTTTTTGCACGTGACTTCGAACCACGGGATTGACCTTCGATCCAGCGCATTTTCGGGAACGAACATGGAGTAGAGTTCGGAGTGGGTGGTTAAAATGGAGTGCTCATTTCCACAATCGAGTGAGACATGGCGATTGGGATGGGAATCGTGAATTGGTGATAACCTTAACACAACGTTTAACAGTTTGATGGGAAGAAACTTAAGACTGAACTAAATTGAGGTTGAAAATATTTTTCAATTGATATGATCAAAAATGTAGATCATGAGACCATATATCGGCGTTATTGGCGTGTTCAATCATGTTCGTTATTTTCATGTAATTCCTTCAGTTCCTTCCAAGTCCTATTAATCCTCCGCCGATTGCCGTTGCCATACCATGATGATGCGATCCCATACAATTGCTCCTCCCATGCCATGAAAGGAATTTGCCATTACCTGCTACTTACTTCCGAATCGTAGCTCCAACTTTCCAACCCCCCCTGACTCCTCAATTTCACAAGAGGAGAACGGCAGCGGCTCCAATGACGAGAGCAGCGAATGATGAGGCGACACTGAGGCCATTTCCGACGCCAGTGAAGGAAGTGGGGGTCTTGGTTGCGTTGGCGGCACCGCTGGCTTGGATCTGCCCGTCGGATATCTGGGTCACAACTGCGACTGGGGTTGTGGTGGTGGGCTGTGGTGCGGCAGTAGTGGCTTGGACTTGGCCGTCTGAGATTTGAGAGACGGGTACACCGGTGGCAGTTGGGGCCTGGACTTGTCCGTCTGAGATTTGAGTCACTGGATTGCCAGTAGAAGTTGGTGCTTGCACTTGTCCGTCAGAGATCTGGGTGACGGGTTTGCCGGTCGGGGCTTGCACTTGTCCGTCAGAGATCTGAGTGGCGGGTAAGACGGTAATGACTTGTGGTTGACCGTCATGGAACTCAGATACTGGGACAGCGGATTGAGCTTGAGGTTGACCGTCGCTGATTTGGGTAACAGCTGGCAAGACAGTGGTTCCAGCTGGTTGTCCATCAGATGCTTGGGTAGCGCCGCCGGTTGAGCCGCAGGGGAGGACGTCGATCAAGACGGGCTCGCACTGCGCTGCCCAGGAACGATCATACAAGTTGTAGAAACTTCCACTCAAGCATTCATAGAAGATATTTGATCCACCGAGAGCCAATGACCCATTTGCGCAGACGGAGAAACCGCCAGTGTAGATGGCACCAGTTTGAGGAGGAGCATCGAATTGAAATTGATAGTTGGATGCGATGTATCCCGTTCGACCTTCAGCATCGGTGAGTTGACCGCCAGCGAGCTTAATGGTGAGGTAGCCAGGTGTTCCGCAGGTGGATTGACGCTGATGCAAGTCAGTGTGAATTGTGATGCGGATCAATGACAACATACCTTGCTTAAGTCACGCTTAGCAGTGGTGCCGTTGATGATGGTGATCTCGAATTGGCCGCTGTAAGCTGGAGAGCATCCAGCGGGGGCAGATGACGTTGGAGTGATATCTCCAGTGACACCTTGGGGAGCGGCGTAGGCAACTGCGGCGAGGGCAGCGAGAGCGAATGTAGCCTGCATGTTTGATAGCGAGTGAACAGTGCAGTCGATTGGACAAGATGCAGAAAGCGAATGACAATTGACTTGAGGGCGGAACACGATTTATATTTTCGAAGCCAGACTAGAGCAGAAGCTTCGGGAAACGAGGAGGCAGGCAAGTTCCTTATGTAGTGTGGGTAGATCGGACTACCTCAGACACTATGGACGGCACTACCAGCGAGGTAGAATGTGCGTTGGTTCTTTTGGAAGCATGTGTGTGGGAGAGTTCTACTCCTACATGATGACGGCGTTGTGGATTTCCAGATGGGGCAGCACTTGCACCATCTGATGCCGGGCGAAGAATATTCCCAGGAATCGCAACGCGCGAGGTAGGATTTACTCTAGAAGATGACGGATGGGCGATTTTAGTCACCTATCAGGGTTCCGGGTCAATTGGATCTTTCGCCATTTGGAAACAAACCGGTGGGAGGCCTAGAAGATTTTTGTCTTTTGAGTGTTGTTGAGGAAGGGGAAGGTGGTGATGTTCGCACGGGGTGACGGGGGGTTGGTTTTGCCAGCTAATCAGAGGTTGGGCAGGCAGCGCCATCTACACGCAAGTAACCAGGTATGGGTCATGGGTGTTGCGCCAGTGCTGCACCAGTTCTGCACAGCGAGAGGGCTAGCTGAATTGAGAGGAAGGGAGACCAGTCAGCGTGCGGTGAGCCAGCAGCTTTTTGCAGGTGAAAAAACAGGGGGGAGCTGAGAAGCTAGAATACGAATGAGAAGCGTGGGTTAGAGACTGGAAACTGGGTTGGAGACTCGGTTGAAGCAGTCAGACATGGTAACATCCATGCAGTCGATTGAAAATGGAGGGGCCCCTTTGTCATAATCGGGAATAGGCCGTGGCTGTGGGCGGATGAAGGTTGCTGATGCCGTGATGTGATGTCTGATGCGGGGGCTGGGCGTCAAGCCGCCTTGAGCGGGGTAGTTTCTCTGTGTACGAGTAACACCATCAACAAAGTTCTACAGTACAGTACAGTATTGAGACAATATACGAGGGCGAGGCACCGAGGGTGGGATGGAGATGTGGTTGGTGAAATGTGCGTGGTAGTGAAGAATAAAACTAATACCGTACTTAAGATAAGAGAACTGACTGGTGACGAGCTGAGATCTAACTCCCTCTCCCTCTCGGCTGTTCTCTCGCTGCCTCGCTGCTTCTAGGCTCATCCACTGTCGGCCCGGACAGAGTTCCCTCAAGCTTCACGCCTGTCCTCAGACACTTTATCCAGCGGCGCCAGCGCCCCACACAGCCCGCCCGAACCACAACACCCAACCTCTGGCTGGTTACTTAACACCATCTCTACTGTACTGTACTGTACGAGTACAGTACAGTATGACCAACAATGGGTCCAGAGTTCGGTCCCGTGCTTTGCGAACACGAATCGCTATTCTTCCATTCTCCCTCCACTTGAAAAAAAAAAGGCCTAAATGGGATGCGTAAATCGATATTCGCATATGGCACTTGTGGAGCGAACCACTCATGGCCTGACCTTGGCTGTCCCGTGGTGGGGTGCTTCAGTGCATGCATGCGCTAAGATAGGCGCTGTCAAGGGTGCACAAAGATCAGCCCAGGGATGATGATGCTCTACTGTACCGTACTCTACAGTATCCTGCACGCAGTGACATTTCTTCGACAGAGCTCTGTTCCCTTCTCTGGCATCGCATGACAGTCACCCAATCAACTGGCCACCTACTTCTCGGGACGGAAGCAGGGCCTCTCCCCACCACTACAGCAGATCGTACTTGCGTACGGAGTATGCTTCTTCCTCTCCGGATTGTCCCAAATGGCGGGGTCTCAGTAGCCATCCTTTACGTACTGTACTGTACTCAGCACCCGGAACAAAGCTTCCATTTTTTTTTCAGCTTTGGCTGCGTACTTTTGATGTCGAGTGGCGTGCAATTGAGACATGCAGCCTCGTATGGGTCAACGCTCCCACAGTCTTCCTCCAGATCTCCTGTCAGACTGCGACCGAGACTTCGGATCTTTGGTAAAGTAAAGCACTATCCCCCCTGGGTTCACTTCAAAGGCGGAGACTTGGGTAACTACACCCTCAAACATCGTCAAAATCCCCGAAATAAGAAATATTAGATGCTTCTGAGAGTCTTTATTGGCCAGACCCACTTGATAGGGCTCGTGCAGGCGTGGTGTTATAAATATCCTGACCTTAAAAGTAAACCGAGTTAGTGGGATAGTACAGTATTGTGCTACACTCAGTGGTGTGATAAATCTTTAAGCCTTATGGCGAATGTTAAAATGGACGACTTATATCAAAGATCCTTTGCTCTCCCAATTAACATCAGGCAAATACAGTACTAATCACGTCGTTTACCAATCACAGTTATTCTTCAATTGTCTGTGAAGAAACATCAACTGGAGTTGAAACTTATTCAGGAATACAACGAGATGCCTCTTCCGTCCGTCTCGACTCCCTTCGACTATCTGGTCAACCAAATCAAGAACGACCTCGACCATGCGGTTGATCTCTGCAGAGAGATCAGGCGAAGCCGGCACGTGGGCAAAGAACACAAATATACCCAGCTTGATTTGCTCCAGGAATCACTCGAAAAGGGTCCCAGCTTCATTGACGGCGTAAAGAGAAATTATACGTCCATTCCTGGGGCCGATGGAGATGGTGCTGACGGTTCGCCCCCTTGTCTGATATTGAGCGAATGCTGATCGAGAACAGATATTGCACGAACAGACTTCACAGGCTACGTCCGCCAGGTGGAAGAAATCAACGCGCACTTAGAAGCCGTAGCTTACCCACCAACACATCATCACGGCTACCATCATCACCACCACCTCCTCTACTTTCCAGTGTGGGACCCAGCGTACCACAAAGAAAAGGAAGACCCGCATTTCCATGGCCTCCGTCTGAAATGGGAGAACATCCGCGACGGGATTCCTCAAACATTCGCCGAGATGCGTGTCCGTCTCGAGAAGAAAGAAAAGGACACGATCAAAAAGAAGGAAGACGAGAAGAAAGCCAAAGATGAGAAAGCCGAGCTTCAGAAGAAACTCGATAAGATCGAGAAAGAGAATATGGATAAATTGAAAAGGGAGGAGAAGCACAATGATCTGCAGCGCGAAAAGCACGAGGGATTGGAAGAGAAGCGCGATGTGGCGGTCGAAAAGCTCGTCAAGACGACGCTGGAAGCTGACCCGATTGAGAACATGGATAAGCTGGCGAGTGTCATAGGCCATATCCAGCGCGTTATCACGCCAAGAACAAGCCATGAGGCTATTCATCTGAACGTCAATTCCAGCGCGCTGGGCTCGGGAGTAGGTTCGGGGACAGGGGGTGGAGGTGGAGGTGGCGGAGGGTCAAGGAATCCGCCAGTTATTTTGTTCGATCATCGCCATGAGTACGTTTCATCCATCTCCTCTCTCCCCTGATTTTCCCTTCCAATAAGACTCAAGAGAGAAGAAGAGTTCAGTTTGAGCATGCTCGACAACAGACTCAGGCAGGATCAACCCCATTCTTCTCCTCTCTCCCAAACTAAACCTCAACCCCTATCCCCAGTACTAAACATCCCAACTAAGAATTACAGGCACCCCCACCACCACATCCACCACCCACCCCGCTCCATCTCCCCGTGCTACAGCACCGCCTCCTCCTCACCCCGCTCCTCAGCCCACGGCCTCCCGCTCCGCATAATAAACAACAACATCATCCAGGGCGCCGAATCCGACATCGAAGAAATCATCTCCGATGAAGAAGGACGCACGATAATTGCCAACGAGCATGGTCCACGTGTGGTGAAGTATATAAACCATCACCAGCCCAGGAATGGACAGCGGAGTAGGAGCGGGAATCGGTTGTTAGAGCCCGAGACGAGACATGGGGAGCGGGGGTATTTTGTTCCGCAAAGTGTGTTGGCTGATTTGGTGAGGAAATAGGGATGGAGTGTTCATGAAGTCCCTTTGATTTCGTTGTTGAAGTCGTGGCTTGTTTGAACATTCTCATTTGCTTACATTGCTTTGGTGTTTGGGAAGAAAGGTTTGAAGTTGGAGGGCGTTTCCATATCGCTAGTTTTGCAGCGTGCATTCATACATTGGAATACCCTGGGAATTTCAGAGGTTGAACACCACAGGAGATCATTGAAGTGATGGAGCGAAAGCTCGTGGATTCTTTAATGCATATATTCTAATGCACGAACTTCTCTAACAATTCGTTACTCTAGAAGCCCGAAGACACTCCGGCGATGAAAACTCGTGCGTTTGTACGCTATGATGCGCAACTCCTAATGTATCAATACTCCACCCATCTCCCAACACCGATACAAGTGTAATGATGAACCTTCGATGACCTGTAACCTCAGTGATGCTTTGTAACCTAATGTGTGTACCAATGCTCCATCCATGCGATCTACTACCGCCCCAATCAGTGAATCGCAACGCCGGTTCCACTCCCAATAATCAATACTGGCTCCTCATAACCACTACGACTTGGCATTACAAGCAAAGCCCACAAAAGCGCCTCTATGTACAAGCCCGCAACAAGCGATACGTACTGCTGGGCTACACTCAGGAACGGAAGCGGCGCCGCGCTCGCAGCTATTACAGCGACATAAAGCGCAGCGAATTTGAGGAGATTTATCTGCGGAAGGCTGTAACTGAGCTAAGCGTTACTGAGAGCGCCAATCGAGAGAAGAATGATGACGCCTCTGCAAGCGTAAAGGAACTTTTGATTAGCCTGGGCTGGGCTGAGCGGCTGTCCGTTTCGTGCTGCTTAGCATAGATCGCTGAAGTAGGAGTAGACTGAGGACGTAGAGATCTAGGGAGTGTTAGTTAGGATTGCGAGAGGGATGGGATAAAACGAACTACGATAGCAAGGGGTCCGTAGAGTACCCCGAATTTGTACAGGGGGCTCGTGCTGTTGAAAGCGTCGGCGACTGTTGATAGTGCGGATGCCCCAGATTTGTACAAGAGGGCCACGCTGTTGAAAGCTTCGGTGGCTATTGATGGTGCAGATGATGCGATGTATGCCATTGTGTGCTGCGCGGAGCCTTTCGTGCTTCGGTAATGTTGATGCGACGTCTCGAAAGAATTGTTGTGATGCTCGCAGCGTTGATATCGATGGAGTTGATGTTGCGTTGGAGAAGGTGCGAACTGCACGGGATCAGCTCGCGCAAGCCCACATCGATCGGAATTGGCGCAGTGTGAAGTCTTTCGTGTTTCAGTAATGCTGATGTGATTTTTTGAAAGAATTAATGTATTGATGTGATTTTTTTCGAAAGAATCCTTGTGATGTTGGCGATGTGAATCTCGATGAAGTTGATGATATTGTGTCGAAGAAGGCGGTGCGGAGTAGACAGAAGTACGGAGTAGCTCCCGCAAGCCCACGCGGGTCGCAATTGACCCACATGTTTCGTTGAATGGACGGGAATTAATCGGAAGGAAGGGAAGAGTATTTCTTAAGTGAGACGTGAGACGTGAGAAGTGAGAAGTGAGAAGTTTGTTCAACTGAGAAGGTACTCTTGCTGAATTATGAGCATCTTTGGTGGCAATGGAAAGGAGCGAAATGGGAAGTCTCACGTACTTTTCACGCCGAAATGAGAATGAGAATGAGAATGAGATGGAGAAACAAAGACGAACACGAAACTTCAAAAACCAAGGTGCCTTGTGGACTTCTTGAAATTCGCAGCTATCTCATCGTGTATGGCGGATGTGCTGAGATCTTAAAACAGAACCTTTCTACCTCTCAATCCCGCAGAACACCAGCCTCCGGGTTCCTTGTCGCAACATCACATTCAACAAATCCAACAAGTTATCGAAGAACTGCTCTCGACAGATAAAGTCTCGAGAAATGTAATGACTTTGTGAACGCCTTTGTTTCTTGCTTCCTAGCTTTTCCTTGCTTTCAATTCACCTTCCTTGTCCACACCATGACGTCTATACGAACAACATCGACACTCGGAGATACGGAATTGAGACATTCGAGAGAATGACACATTAAGTTCCATGATCATGATAGAAGATTGATAGTAGAGAAGTTCTCATCGGATTGGATTCCTCGTCCTCGTTGGCGAATTTCGCTGAGCAGATTCGTCCGAAGTACCCCCAGAACAACCTCTTGCTCGACAAAATTGGCCAGTGTCTCCCTTCCATGGCAGAAACGAGGCAACCGCGAGAAAAGGCTTTATTGAGATTAGGATTCGAAAACAAAAACATGATTTTCGTATGAGAATCCTCTGACCCTGCTCCTTGGCGGGTCTTTCCGCTTGGAAAGATTTCCAGCATCGGGAATCCCTAAACAAATACAAACGAATGGCACTTGTATGCACATAGCGCACTCTGAGCTTCTGGCAAGGAGCATTGTCGAGGACTTTGACAATGTCGTCTTCGGGGATTTTTATGCTGGCTGGGCAAATCTGCATAAATTATGCGCATTTTGCGCATCGAGTCTACCTAAACTTCAAGGTCACATGACCAACTCTAAAATGTTGACACGTCTTTTTTCTCGACTCTTTCTCCAGTCAATCAAGGCCAATATCGTCTTAACATTGTTTCAACATCGTGCCTTGACGTGAACAACATATATCTTGATGATGCTAGCATAGCAGATTGCCTTGTTGACCAAAATTCGACATGGCTGGGAAAGCTCTCAGCCACTCACGTGGGGACATGGTATCGAATCCTTCGTTTGCTGACGGGCGCCACTCGCGACTCACAAGTCACCACTCACCTCTGCCTCTTCTCCGATGTCGCATTTTCAGACCGCAATCTGTTCGAGGAATCTTTGTACGTCCGTACGAAGTACATACCTCGTGATAAGACTTTTAACCTTAACTTTTGTCAATATTGCAGGGGATGCTGCAGGTAGTCGGGCATGGAGGAATCTCTGACTGGTCCTGTTATCACTTGTAGCACACTCTCGGCGCTCACAGCTTCCCCTCCTCTGGGCGAGCACCCAGAAGCCAATTCATTTTCCACACATCTCGGTTGCTCATCAAATCGGTGAAGGCCCTTCTCTGCCCCTAGTCAAGCTTAAATTTCATTCGACGCCATGATAGGAACCAAGGTTCCTCAGCCACAAGAACAACAAATCATCAACATGGACGAAATTGAAGCTCTGCAGCCCTGCAAAGAGAACGCTTTTTGCGGATCCACAACCGGGCCAAAGAGGAAGGAGATAACATCTCGAGCTAAGAAATGAGCGACGCTCTGCAAGGTTGTTTGCTGTTGAAGAAAGCCACAAAATCCCAAATCAATCAAATCATGTGAACGAGGCTGAAGGCTACAGCAGGTAAATACGCAATGACTCCCGGTCGCAGAAATTCCTCACACAGCGTCTGTTGTTTGTTGCATCTTGCAAGTTCATTATGCTGTTCGCTGTTGTCCTCCTCCTGCTCGGAGTGAGTTCTGCTCAACGGCCAAGTAACGCGACAATATGTGATTATTATGCTATCGCGAACTTTGGCGCGAACACGACAGACACACAGTACCGGCTTCTGCAATCGATTTTGGCGCTCGCGTTCGCTGGAGCCGGGTCGCTACCCAATGTTTCGCCGGCGATTACAGGAATCTTCAACAATGGATCCTTTGATGGAACCGTCGTTGATCTCCAACCTTGGTTCAATGGATCAAAGGATTCTACGAATCTCAACAATCAGGCTGTGGGGATCAATTGGCTTGATGGAGGAGGAACGGCTCCGCTCGACGCATTCCTGAAGGGCCAGACACAGAACATCTCATTTCCAACTGGGTCGAATGAATAGTATGCATTTCGTTACGGACTCGCGATCATTGCTGACCATTTTGACCAGCCGTTTGTTTTCTCACTGGCTTCAAGCCTTCCAACACATCTACGGCTGCACACTCCCCACAGCGCAGCCGGCCTCACCTGGAGGCCCTCTCAATCTCGCATATGTGCACAAATTCATGGACCTCAACCACACTGATATTGGGCATTTCATTGACCAACTCACCTTATCCAGTCAACATTTTAATTTTTCCGACAATGATGCTCAGTCTCTCAGCACGCAGATGAACGCCCAATTCAACGTCCGCTGCGCACCTCCAGTCGGCACACAGCTTTACTCCCTTTGCCAAGACGACAGCTGTCCCCTCGCATTCCCAAGTCCTGACTGCGCTGCATATTCAAATCTCGGCCCCAGCGGTATTCCTGTGACCAGCTCAGGAAGCACAGGATCAGCAACGACCCCAACACCTACAAGCTCGTCATCTTCGCCAGCAACGACAACCGCCGCTCCACAGTCCTCTTCCGCCGTACCCGCCACCAAATCCGCTGGCCTCAGTCCGGGCGGAATAGCAGGGGCTGCAATTGGTGGAGCAGCTCTCCTCTTCCTCTTCATCGCAGGTATGCTCTACATTTTCCGGCGGCGAAAGAATAACGACCCTTACGTCCCGAATCCGTCTAATCCTTCATATACTGCGCCGAGTTATACGGATCCGCATACAAGTTATATGTCGAATCAGCCGGAGCATTACCTTGGGCCGCCGATTGCAGAGATGGAGAGTCCGAGGTTTGGGGGAAGTCCTGAGATGGGGCAGTTGACGCCGCAGCATTTGTCTACAGGTCAGGTTTCATCAGGGGGTGTGAGAAGCCCTTGATGTGGTGGGTAGGAGGGTGAAGGATTGTAGTGAAGAAAAGTGTACATATGGGGCATTTTCTTCTGGAAACATCAATGGCATTTAGTAATCTTGCCTTGTTCTTTCTTCATCATTCAGTATTGGGTACAGGTGGTTAGCATCGAATGGTTTGATCAACCAGGTGATCGAGGGCAAGTGCATTATCAAAATTAGGCCTATTGTATCCTACTTCAGCATCCCAAAGTTTTTGAATTTGTCTTCTTGGATTCGGCTTCCATCTCCTGCGGCTAAACCCCTTCCTCACGTGATGCCTCTATTTAGCCGGCACAGCAACAGCTGACCACAAGTACTACTGTTTACTTGAAAGTCACATCATTCTCAGTTTACCACGCCACTTGAAGGCTTCTTGATTCTCCACTCAAAAAGGAAAATATTATAAATTACCGGCTGGACTCTCATGTCTCCAAAATCCTCACTTATAATTTTGCCCAACCCAAAATCAATCATGCCGAACTATATTCTCACATTAAACAATGGTAAGAAAATGCCCCTTGTAGGGCACGGTCTCTGGAAAATACCAAATGAGAAGACTGCAGACCACGTTTACACTGCAATCAAAGCTGGCTATCGTCTTTTTGATGGAGCTTGTGGTAAGTCAGATCCCCATTATTCAAACAGGTCACGCTGACTTGATTTAGATTACCGAAACGAAGTAGAGGCAGGTCAGGGCGTTGCAAGAGCCATCAAGGATGGTCTGGTGAAGCGTGAAGAACTCTTTATTGTCTCGAAGTTATGGAATACTTTCCATGAAAAAGAGCATGTGGAACCCGCATGCCGGAAATCGTTGAAGGACTGGGGTCTTGAGTATTTTGACTTATACATCATGCATTTTCGTAAGTTCTGGTTAGCAATACGAATGTTCTCGGCTAAACTTTGCAGCAATCGGCCTCATGTACGTCGACCCGGCCGTCCGCTATCCGCCTGCATGGTACTATGACGGTGTAACCCCAACAGATATTCAAACATCAGACGCCACCATTCGCGAGACCTGGGAAGCTATGGAGCATCTCGTCGATACCGGTCTTGTCCGCTCATTGGGTATTAGCAACTTCAACGTCTGCGTGATCCTAGATCTTCTCCGATACGCCAGCATTCGTCCTGCAACACTCCAAATTGAACATCACCCGTATCTGGTACAGAAGCCTCTAATCGATTTCGTTAAGAAAGAGGGTATCACTATCACGGCATATAGCAGCTTTGGTCCGACCGGCTACGTGGAAATGGACCTCGAGCATGCCGTTCAAGCACCTCGTCTCTTCCAGAATTCAGTCATCAAGGAGATCGCTAAAGCGCATGGAAAGTCTGCTCCCCAGGGTTTGTTGAGATGGTCAACTCAGCAAGGAATTGCGGTTATTCCTAAGAGTGATACTGTTCCGATGTTGTTGGAGAATTTAGACGCAAAGGGATTTTATCTGAGTGAGGAGGAGATTAAGAAGATTAATGGGCTGAATATGAATATGAGGTTCAATGATCCGCTTGTGGTAAGTGTCCGAATGCTTGAAGGTGGACGGAACTGACTTTTTTCTAGTACTTTGGCTGTCTCCCAATCTTCAACTAATCGTCACATGTTTGAAGCATGGGAATAGGTAGAAAATGCTGAAGTTTTGCAGAATTTAATCAACATGATAGATGATTTTCTCCTTTGACTGACTGCTCTCAATCAACGCATGTGCTTCTTGGATATTTTCCCACGAAAACTCCCTCTCAATCGGCACTTTGAATGTGCCATCCACAAACTTCGGCAGCGCGAATTCAACCAGTAAGTCTCTCAACTTCTTCTGATAATCTAACGCACGGCTCCTCAATCTGCTTCCTTCCTAACGTATTCTTTTATTCTCAAGCAGACCGATATCCAATCCTGCAGCAAGTTTCGAACCACGGAGACTAGCGAGCTACACGATTCGCGCATCAATAGCTGCTGCTTCAAAGTTTCCTTGTGAGTAGTCTTTCCTAATGAAATCAACAATCACATTGACACCGTGTCCATTCGCTGCATCGTGAATGCCTTCACCCAGTCATCTTCGTGGTAGTTGAATCCAGGCATCGCTCCTAACTCTTTGCAAAATTCGACCTTGGAGTCTGATCCTGCAATTACGGAGATCTTTCTTGCTCCTGCTGCTTTGGCGGTTGAATGCCGGCGTTCCAAGGGACGTTGTCGCCGGGTTTGAAGCAGCCAACGAGATGTAGTTCTTGAGTTGCTGTGATCCAGGTCTATATACTGCCAGTGGAAGTCCGCTGCAAAATAGATTTAATTGCTTCTGAAATTCCTGCAGCCACTGTCCATGATATTTCCTTCGGTTTGTGAATCAGCATCTTCGTTGAAGATGTTAGGTATTCAGCATATGCTCCTGTATCTCATCAGCCAATTTCAACACAACTTCAATGAGAAGTGGCACCTTCATGCGTCAAGCTAAAAGCCTCATTCGCTGCGTTATTTCTAATTAATACGCCGGCCAGCGTTAAGTCCCTGATCGGATATTGTTGAGCGGAATTTAAGTATATTGTGCAAGGAGCTACCAGGAAAGCCAGACTCTAATTTCATCCGCGCTGGTTCTGTGTTAGTCTCCGGGCGTGAGCAGCTGCCGATTTTACCTGAGCAGAGCCTGAGCAGAGCCTGAGCACGGCTTGAGCAACCTGAGCATATGGCAGAGCCAGCCTGGGTATGGATTAAGAGGCCTATTTTGGTATCTAAGGGGCTGGTTTTAGCGCTCTTGAAGCATGGTTACACTTTCTTTGTCTTGTCTCTAAGAATGGATCCTAGTTGGGCTTTGATAAAGATTCCTCCGGAATCATTTTTGGATCCACATTTGCTTATATACAGATAATAAGGTTCAGCCTCATCATTAAATAATGCCTCTTTAACCTCTACAGGGCAGGCTCGGCGATGATACTTGAGGTATCGATCCTAGACCGATCCTTAGCGAATAATAAAATAACCCCGCTATCCCTCCTTAACTAGCAAAAAATTTATTTACTATCGCATTTTCCTGCTTTAACTAATCTCTTAAGCTCTAATTGCTATGCCTTAAAGCGTAAATCAAACTCTTCTTTATCCTTTGCTTGAACTTCTTCTTCTCTTGCCTTAATTGCATCACCTTACTTCGCATAATTCTCAAAGACCTATACTGCATATCTAGTTTTTGCTATAATTTGTATTAGTATTATTTTATTATTTTAAGAGGAATATTTATAATAATATTCTTTTTTATCTTAAAACTT
>Ga0302325_10015789_pt1 | contig 16039 bp, 13 predicted proteins | sample Palsa_T0_2_FD_201948 | JGI IMG/M metagenome (GOLD analysis project Ga0302325, IMG submission 201948) | Peat permafrost microbial communities from Stordalen Mire near Abisko, Sweden - Palsa_T0_2 | ecosystem: Environmental > Terrestrial > Soil > Palsa > Peat permafrost | place: Sweden: Abisko... | reverse complement strand
CACAACGTTTCTGAATACATTAAGCTGCAAGTCGAACAGGCGGCCAACCGTGGCGTCTACAATCAGATCTACGCCGGATCGAAGAACGCGCTCCGCGGCGATCCCAACAAAGGCAACGAGTTTTTTCAAGCCTACTGCAGCAGCTGTCATTCCGCCTCGGGAGATCTGGCGAAGATCGCCGCAAAGTTTCCAGAAGCGTCCTTGATGCAGAGCCGCTTCCTTTGGCCCGCCTCCAGAGAACCCGCGCGTGCTACCGTCTCAACGCCGTCGGGTGAGACCGTGACCGGCGTGATCGTCAAACTCGACGACTTCGACGTCACTCTGCGCGATTCCAATGGAGACTTGCATTACTGGCCGAGATCGCAGGTAAAGGTTAACGTGGTGGACAACTTACAAGGGCATCGTGCGCTGTTGCCGCTCTACAGCGACGCCGATATACATAACGTAACCGCCTATTTGGAGACTCTGAAATGACCCGGTTTTTGAGGGCTCTTATGCTGGCCACATCACTGGGCGCCAGTTTATTCGCGCAACTTCTCGACCCCGCCGCGTTGACTTTATTCAATCAACCCGCCGGTATTTGGCCTACCTATAACGGAGATTATTCTGGAAGGCGCTTTAGTAACCTCACCGAGATCAATCAATCGAACGTAAGCCTGCTGAAGATTGAGTGGGCCTATCGCATATCCGGTATTGGGCCGCAGCGGGGCGTGGGTGTGCCGACTATTAAATCGACGCCCTTGATGGTGAATGGCATTCTCTACTTCACCATTCCCGACCATGTGTTCGCGGTAAATGCTTTGACGGGCGCATTGCTCTGGCAGTTTGACTTTGAAGACCACGGCGGACACTTGATCGGTCAGCGGGGCGTGGGCATGTACGGCAACTGGCTCTATTTCTTGACGCCCGACGGCTGGTTTATTTCGCTCAATGCCAAAGATGGCAAGGAGCGCTGGCGGCATAAAGTTGCCGATGAGAAGCTGCAATACTTCACAACCATGTCAACCATGATCGTCAAGAACCATGTGCTGGTAGGAGTGGGCGGCGACGCCATGGATGTGCGCGGCTATCTGGAAGCGCATGATCCGGAAACCGGCGCGCTGCAATGGCGCTGGTGGAGCGAACCGCAAAAGAAGGGAGATCCTGGGTCGGAGACTTGGCCGAACCAGGCAGCCATGGACCACGGCGGCGGTATGACTTGGCTTCCCGGCACTTATGATCCCGATTTGAACTTGTTGTATTGGGGAACCGGGAACGCGAATCCGGTATTCGCAGGCCAAGGCCGGCAAGGCGCAAACCTGTACACCGCGTCCATCGTCGCCCTCAATGCCGATACCGGCAAACTCGTCTGGTGGTTTCAGGCGTCGCCGCACGACACGCATGATTGGGATAACGTCGAGACTCCCGTTCTGTTCGATGCCATTATCGACGGAAAGCCGCGCAAACTTCTCGCACAAGGCGCGCGCTGCGGCTGGTTCTTTGTGCTTGATCGCACCAATGGCCATAATCTTGTTTCCCGCCCTTTTACCGGAACTGGCAACTGGGCAAAAGGAGTGGATAGCAAAGGCCAACCGATTCCCGATCCATCGAAGGAGCCGCAAATAGACGGCTCCATGATCGATATGCCCGCCATGGGCGCTACCAATTGGCCGCCCCCAAGCTACGATCCGCAGACAGAGCTCTTCTATTTGAATGGAATAGAGGGATACGGCGTCGCTTATCTTTATGACACATCTCCTGATCCCGCAGGTTACGGCGGCGGTGGAGGTGGCAACTTTGATACGCGATCAAGCTTATTCGCCATCGACATTCGCGACGGCAAAATCAAGTGGAAGCATTCCCACGAAAGCGGTACTGCAAGAAACGATGCAGGCATGAGCGGGGGAATCTTAACCACGGCGGGCCATCTTTTGTTTACCGGCGATTCCGGGCAGTTGGTTGCGTTCGATCCCGCCAACGGCAACATCCTTTGGCACCAGAGGCTTACGGCGGCCGTAAGCAATGGCCCTTCAACCTATATGTTGGGGGGCAAACAATACATCATCGCTGGCGCAGGCGATACGCTGTATGCATTGACGCTGGCGGGGAAGTAAAGGTCCGACGGTCGATGCTGATAACGTAAGGATATTCAAAATGACATTCACAAGTACCAGCGTTCTGCTGCTTGCCGGCTTCCTACCTTGTTGCGCTTTCGGACAACTGCCTGACGGGCCGAATCGAGAAACTGTTCAACGGATATGCTCGGCGTGTCATCCGGCGCAGATTGTGCTGGGGCGGGGAATGACGCGCGAACAGTGGGGCGCTATCGTCTCGAACATGATCAGCCGAGGTGCTAAAGGCTCGGATGAGGAGTTTGCAGAAGTTGTAGACTATCTCACCAAGAATTTGCCCCCCGCGAAGAAGGACGCGGGCACCCCAACGGCACAGACCAAAGCGATCCGCCCTCGAAACCTGATTGACCAGGCTGGTGCGGACGACAAGCAGGTTGTGGACGAAGATGCGGCAGCGCGCGGGAAGACTGTTTATATTGCTCAGTGCATCACCTGTCATGGGACGAAAGCGCGCGGCGGCGAGCGTGGAGCGGACTTAGTGCGGTCGTTAGTGGTTCTTCATGATCGCTATGGCAGCACCATTGGACCTTATCTTGCCAAAGGGCATCCTGAAGGAAAATCGCTCGCACTCACGCAGGACCAGATTGTTGACCTCTCTCACTTCCTGCACCAGCAAGTGGGCGATACGTTGCGAACCGGCCCCTTCAATAGCGTGCTCAACGTTCTCGTGGGAGATCCTAAAGAAGGAAAAGCCTTCTTCAACGGACCTGGAAAATGCAGTCAATGTCACTCTACAACCGGTGATTTAGCACACATTGCAAGCAAGTATGATCCGCCGGTTTTGCAATTGAAAGTAGTCTTTCCGCAGACAGCCGCATTCGGCCGGCGGGCTGCCACCAACTCGCGTAAACCCGTCACTGTTACGGTTACCAGCCCCTCCGGCGAAAGCGTAACCGGCGTGCTGGACGAGATAGACGATTTTAGCGTGTCATTGCACGACGACGCGGGCCACTACCGCAGTTTTCAACGTGGACCTGGCGTCAAGGTCGAGAAACACGACCCCTACGCCGGTCATGTTGCGCTACTCGATGAATACACCGACAAAGATATTCACGACGTCGTGGCTTATCTGGAGACCTTTAAATGAAGTTCCTTTCGACAATATTATTAGCTCTGCTTCCACTGGTGCCTACACCCGACGCTACTCCCGGCCCTGGCTTGAATCCTTCCGTTTTGTTGCATCCGCCAATCGATTCCTGGCCAACATATAACGGCGATTACTCGGGCCGGCGCTTCAGCAGCCTGACTAAAATCAACGATCGGAATGTCAAATCGCTGAGCTTAGCCTGGATGTACCAGTTGCCAGGCGGTGGCGATTCTTCCGGCGGGCGCATTTCGGCCACCCCGCTGGTAGTGAACGGAATCATGTATTTCACCGTGCCCGATAAAGTCTGGGCCATTGACGCACTCACCGGGCGCGAGCTTTGGACTTACACCTGGACCTCCAAAGGAGGCATTCACCTGGGCAATCGGGGTGTCGGCATTTCCGGCAATTCGCTTTATTTCGAAACGCCGGATTGCAATCTTGTATCGCTGAATTTGAATGATGGCAAGAAGCGCTGGAATCAGGCCATCTGCGATCTCGATCAGATGTATTATGCTTCCGTCGCGCCTGTGGTGATCAAGAATCACATCATTACCGGCGTGAGCGGTGACGATCTCGACCGCCCGGGTTATCTGGAAGCACGAGATCCGGATACAGGCGAACTGCAGTGGCACTGGTCAGTTGTGCCGAAGCCTGGTGAACCGGGCTCGGAAACATGGCCGAACGCGGACGCCATGGAACATGGCGGCGGTATGACTTGGCTCTCTTCCACTTATGACCCGGAGCTGAACATGCTTTTCGTCGGCACCGGTAATCCCCAGCCGGTAGTCGCGGCCAAAGGACGAGCGGGCGCTAATCTTTTCACCGAATCGATTGTGGCTCTCAACGCGGATACCGGCAAACTTGTTTGGTATTTTCAGCCTTCCCCGCATGACACGCATGACTGGGACGCCATTCAAACGCCCGTTCTGTTTGAAGGTGAGATTGATGGCAAGATGCGTAAGTTAGTGGCGCAGGCCAGCCGCAACGGATGGTTTTTTGTGCTCGACCGCGAAACCGGGAAGAATTATGTCTCCTCCCAGTTTGTAAAAACGAATTGGGCGAAAGGCGTGGATGCGAAAGGTCAGCCCATACCAAATCCTGCAAAAGAGCCGCAAATTGCCGGTGCGCTGGTCTCACCGAACCAGGGAGGCGCAGCCAATTGGATGCCGCCCACGTTCAGTCCGGCTACCGGATTGTTCTACATTAACGCCACTCGCGCCTTCAGTATCTACTACATCTTTGACACTGACGACAAGCCCGAAGGATGGGGCGGCAACGACCAGGGCGGCTGGGCAGAATCGATGCTTCAGGCGCTCGACTATCGCACGGGCAAGGTCAAATGGAGTCACAAATGGGAGACGCCCGGCATTCGCGGCGGCCTGCTGAGCACTGCCGGTAATCTGGTGTTTGCCGGTGATCCGAGCAACAACTTTATTGCGCTGAATGCCACCACCGGCGAGCCGCTGTGGCATGCCAACCTGGGCAAAGCCGTATCGAATGGCGCGATCACTTACGAACTGGATGGCCGCCAATATGTGGTTGTAGGCGCGGGCGACAAGATTTTTGCATTTGTCATGAATCAATAGCCTCATCTTTTGTTGCTATGCTCAGATCGAGGCGGCCATGAAATCCGGCAAGACACTCGCCCTATCTGTCTGCGCAGTTCTTTTTGTCGGCGCGGCATTCGCCTTGGATCGCACGCTGCCGCGCGCCTTTCGCGAATATCCCGGCATCGAGTACCGCCAGGGAAGCATCCCCCTCCCGCCCGATTACGAGGAAAAAACAGAATGGGCTTTTGCGCGCCTGATGTACCCGGGCGGTTGGCTCGATGGCTATAAAAACCGTGAGCTCGACTGGCATACCGGAGTGGCTCTGTGGTCGCAAGACTTTCCCCGCGCCGACAGGCATTTCTCCATGGCGGTGCGCCGGCTGACGCGCATCCACGTCCGTAGCGTGGAACAAGCCGTCAATCTCGACGACGGCGACGATATTTACAATTGGCCCTGGCTTTATGCGGTGCAGGTAGGCGAATGGGGCATCACCGATGACCAGGCGAAAAAGCTGCGCGACTATCTGCTGCGCGGCGGCTTCTTTATGGCCGACGATTTTCACGGCACCGAGGAGTGGGGGGTGTTTCAAGAGAGCATGCAAAGAGTGTTCCCGGACAGAGCCATTGTTGACATCCCGGACGATGATGCCGTGTTTCATACGGTCTACGATTTGGACGACCGTTATCAAATTGTCGGCTACGAGCACCTTGACACTGGTCACAAGAAAGACGGCTATGTCGCGCGCTGGCGCGGAATCTACGACGACAAGCACCGCCTGCTGGTGGCCATCTCATTCAATTCCGACATAGGCGATTCGTGGGAGTGGATGGATTCACCAGACTATCCGGAGAAATATTCGGCGCTTGGCATCCGTATTGGCGTCAACAATATTGTCTACGCGATGACCCACTGAGGTTTTGGCGCACGCCTCGCGCTATTCTCCTGTATGAGCAAGTGATTCTTATTATCCTTGCCGCATTCTTCGCCCAAGCGATGGGCGGAGGTTCGGCTTCTCCCGATATCGTTTTACAAAGCGGCGGTCATGGCGCGAACATTAGTGCGCTCGCGTTCAGCCCCGACGGCAAGTATCTTGTGACGGCCAGTGAAGACTCCACTCTTAAAATCTGGAACCCGGAGACGGGTGGAGAGATCCGCACGCTGCGCGGGCACACCAACATTGTTACGTCGCTGGCCTTGAGTGCCGATGGTACGCAAATCGCTTCCGCCTCGTTGGACCGCACGCTGCGCGTTTGGAATGCGGCGACGGGTGAAAGCGTAGCGGTAATTCGTGGTCCGCAGCCGGCGGTTTATCTTCTGAAGATCACGCCCGACGCTAATTCGCTGGTTACGGCGGAAACGGTGGCGGCGGGGACGATTCTGCGGATCTGGGATATCAAAACGGGCAAGCAGATAAGGCTGATCAAGCGGGAAGATGCGGCGGTTTCGAGTATCTTTTTTAGTGGCCGCACTATGTTAGTGGCGGACGAATCAGGTGAAGACGATGCTACCGGGGCGCTTACCACGTACGACTTGGTGACAGGGCGGCTGCTGCAAACGCGGCAGGAGATGTTGTGCGGTGTTTCCGATAACGCGAAGTGGATTGCGATTGATAGCAGTAACCGGAAGGCGCGGCGGGCAACGATTGTGGACTTGGTGAAGGACAGGCCGTTCGCGACGCTTTCCGGGCAGGTGAGCCGGGTGATGTTTTCCACTACGGGAGAATGGCTGGCTTACGAATCGTCTTCGGGCGATACGGCGGTAGTGCGGCGCACAGCCGGCGGCCCGGCGTATACCATCCATGGGCGGAGCGCGGAATTCAGCATGGTGGCGCTTAGTCCGGACGGCCGCTGGCTGGCAACGGCGGGCGCCGATTTCAGCCTGCATATCTGGGATGTCGAGACGGGCAAGCTGGCGCACGGCATTTCGGGGGAATACACGCCGAGCGCGATTGCGTTCAGCCCGGATGGCAGGCGCGTCGCCGTGAATGGAGGCGGAACGGATCTGGGGAGTGCGGTGCAGGTTTGGGATATTGAGCGTAGAGCACAAGTGGCGGCGCCGAAAGTGAAGCGGGCCGTCAGTGGGCTGGCCTTCAGTAAGGATGGCGAGTTCCTGGCGGTTGGTGGATCGACTCTCGAAGTCTTCGACGCGCGTTCGAATGAGTCCGTAGCGAAATTAGATTGTGGATCGGCGGGTGCCGTGTCGCCGGCATTTAGTCCAGACGGTAAATGGATCGCAGCGAATTGCAGCGGAGTGGTTACTGTCTGGTCAATAGCCAAGGCCGCGGAATTATTCCACTTTGGGGAGGTTGCGGACGCGGGGCCTGTTGTCTTTAGCGCGGATGGACGGTATCTGGCTGCAGCTTGCGCAACCGGCTTGACGCTGTATGATGTTGCGGCGCGCAAGATTGCGCAGAGTGTGACGACTTCCGATCCAGTGACCGCGCTCGCGTTCAGCCCAGGCGGAGATATGCTCGCGTTTGGCCTGAGGCTTCGCGCGCCGAAGGCCGATGCAATGGCGCCAACGGTCTTTTTGTTCGACATGCGCACGCATCGTAAGGCGCAGAGCCTGGTCGCCGGTCAATGGGTTTCGGCATTGAGGTTCGAGCGCGAAGGGCGTGCGCTGTTGGTGGCGGCAGGGGATGATCCGCACAAAGCCGGGTCACTCACACTTTTTGAGACGGTGAGTGGGAGGCCCATTCGGAAGCTCGCCGTGAAGGTGCCAAGCGGCTCAACGCCCGTCGTCTCTCCCAATGGAGAGTGGGTCGGCGTGGGATGGAATTCCGGAACGAGCCTGTGGCGCTTGGCCGCGCGGTGATTTGGCAATAGCGAGCGGATATTGCCAGTAGATGGCGCGATGATGAGATCAGTGTCTCGGCGAATCCTGGTTTTTACTGTCCCCAGCGGCCAAGCCGACTTCGTTTGCGATTTCGGAGTGGCAGTGACCATCAAAGTAAGCGAGAAGAATGAGTTTGCGGTGCGCCAAGGCCCAAGCGCTACCGCCATCATTCCTGAAAGCGCAAAGGGCGCGGCTGCGCGCCGCCAGGGAAGAAAGGAACACGCTCGCTCTTTCGGCGGCGCGCTTGATACCGCGACCGTCTTGCGCGCGTTCCTTGAAAGCAAATTGCCCGCCTGCGCGGGGCCCCCTCGTCCGCGGCCGACCCCCTGGTCGGCCTCCATTTGCCGGACCCGGGCTAAGGCAAAATCGAAGAAAACCAGCCGCGTAACCCGTTCATTCCAAAGCATCGCGGTACAAGTTCCTTAAAAGCTTGAGAAGGTTTATTCATGAGCCGTCGCCGACCCTCCCCTTTCCTTTTCGGCGGCGATGGTGAAGCAGAAAGCGGACCCTGCTCCCAGCTTGGATTCGACCCAGATCGTGCCTCCCAGGCCTTCGACGATTTTTTTGCAGACCGCTAAACCGAGGCCAGTGCCGGCAACATCTTTAGGCGCCACGCGTATGAAAGGCGCGAATATCCGCCTTTGGTTTTCGGTAGCGACGCCTACCCCGTTATCCTCGATTCGGATGACCCAGGAAGGTCCACGCCTCTCGCTAGTCACAAAAATTTCAAGCGGCCGCTCGCCCCGATATTTCAACGCATTGCCAATCAGATTCTGGAAAATCCTCACTAAGTGAACTTCGTTCCCTCGGACGATGGGTAGCGGGCCAATGGTCACAGTTGCGCCAACCTCCTCTATACTGACCGCCAAATTCTGCCTGGCCTCAGCCACAGCCGCTTGCAAGTCAACCCATTGAACAGCCTCGGGCAGACCGGTGTCGGCAAACGAAAGCAGACTTTCCACCAAAGCGCTCATACCTGTGACGCCGGCGACAATGGCTTCCGCCATCTGCTGGGCATTCGGTTCCAGTTCGGTTTTCCGCAGAAGGAGTTGCGCGTACAAGGAAACAGTAAGCAAGGGGTCTCTCAGATCGTGCGCCACGTGATGCGCGAACTCTTCTAGCCGTAGATTCGAGCTGGCGAGCTCTTCGGCGCGCTGCTGCTTCTCCACTTCGGCAGCCTTGCGCGCTTGAATATCACGCTGGTGCAGGACAATCGCCTGGACTTCTAATTCGAGAAGAAGGTTGGTGACAGTGCTCTCAACCCAACAGTAGTTGCCATCTTTGTGGCGCACCCGCAGATTCCATTGGCATGGGCCTTCGGGCTCGGCAAGCACTGTTTTCAGCGCCCGGGTTGAATGTTCGCGATCTTCCGGGTGCATCAGATCCAAACAGTTCCTCCCTACAATCTCTTCCGGCCGGTAGCCGAAGATTTTGGCCGTTGACGCGCTCCCGTACAGTATCCGGCCTTCAGAAGTGATCAAAGAAATCGCATCGGGGCTATTTTCGACCAACGATCGAAAGCCTTGGAACGACGCCGCCATAACCAGTCCTCCAGTATATTTACCGTTTGGACTTCGCAATCCACAGGCCAAATTGGGCTCGTCGATGTGGCGTCTGTCTTTTCAGTCTTGTTTCACTTTTCGGCAGTATCTTCACTGGAACTGCATGCAGCCGAAATTTTCAGGGATGCACGAAATTCTCAGAGACCTACTGTGGTCATGTGACCAAATCTGGTCGGAGATGAGTGGCTGGTCTTCCAGGCGAAGAGGTGCTCAGTTGAAAATATGTTTTGTGGAGGACCGCTCCCCAGGTGGCTGGAAAGCCGCCTAGCTGGCAAGAATTCCCGCCTACAAACCGCTGAAGCCGGCCCCACCCTCAATTCTTGAACGGCGTTCCCAGGTTGGCGAGGCGTTTCTGAGCTTCGCGGTTACCAAGTGCGGCGGCGCGCCGGTAGAGTTCCTTCGCCTTGTCGAGACTCTTAGGAACACCGCGGCCGCTTTCGTACAAAGTGCCGAGATCGAAAAGAGCGGCGGGGCTGTCATGATCGGCCGCTTTCTGAAACCAGCGGGCGGCCTCTTCTTCGTTTGGATCGGCTCCATTCACGCCCAGTGAGTACATTCCGCCCAGCGCTACCATACCCGCGACGTTACCCGCGTCGGCCGCGCGGCGATACAAGTCGAAAGCTTTCGTTTCGTCTTCGGTAACGCCTTCGCCTGAGCTATACATGTCGCCTAGCTCTTTCATTGCGCCGCTATCGCCAAGTTCGGCCGCGCGGTTAAACAGAGCGGCCGCGTCTTCGGTCTGACCATCTTGCCGCTTCTTGACGGCATCTGTAAAGAACTGCCGGGCGCGCACGGAACGCGGGACGGAATCAGGGTCGGGTTGAACGTCTACGGAAGCAGTACGATGGGCAGTGCCAGCCGAGTCAAAGGCGGTCAGGGTATAGGTGGTGGAAACTAACGGCACCACAGGGAACATACCTTTCGTAATCGGCACTCTGCCGATGCCATGATCTATCGTGACTTTGTCCGCACCGCTCACTTCCCAAACCAGCATCGCCGGAACTCCCGTTTTAACGGAATCTGGATCGGCCATGAATTGCTTAATCACAGGTGGGGTAGAGACAGGTGGCGTAGTGCTGGGTGCTGGCGAGCTTGGTGGCTGCGCTGTGTCCGACTGCTTCGCGGGACTGAGGAGGGTTGGCGAATCGGCAGGCGGCGCTTGCGTTGACGTCTTCGCCGCGGCCAGTGAAGCTGATGGGGTCGATGGGGTTTCGACAGACGAATGCGAATAGCTACGTATGTAGAAGAAAATGGCAATCGCAGCGGCGAAGAACAAGAACGCGGCCAGGGCGAAGGGGTTCAGATGCGGCGCAGGTTGGTTGGCGGGCTGGTCAGCAACGGGCGGCGGCGTGCTGACATCGGTGACTGCGGCCTGCGTTCTGTCCAAAACCGTTTGCAGCGCGGTGATGAACTCTGAACAATTTGCGAAGCGTTCCTCGGGGATCCGCGAAAAAGCGCGTTGAAAGACCGAATCGAGGGCGGGAGGAAGCGCCGGATTGATCGAGTGCGGCGACGGCCGGACGCCCCAAACGATCACGTGCGCAATGGCGGGGAGCGAATCAGCCCGAAAAGGCTTCTCGCCGGTAAGTAATTCGTAAGCAACAACCGCCAGCGAGAACTGATCTGAGCAGCCATCCACCTGGCGTGCCTCAATCTGCTCGGGAGACATATAACTGGGCGTTCCCATGACCATACTGGTGACCGTGGTGCGCTGGCCGGAGATAATCTTGGCGATGCCGAAATCGGTCACTTTGACCGTTCCATCGTTACGAAGCATGATATTGGCGGGCTTAATATCGCGATGAACAATGCCGTTACGGTGCGCATAATCAAGCGCGGCGGCCGTCTGCTGCAAGACGCGGAGTATTTCTTTGGTAGGCAGGCGATGTCCGGAAGCCAGCACCTGGTGAAGGGATGACCCGTCTACTCGCTCCATGGCGATAAAGGCGGATTCCTGTTCCTGGCCAACGTCAAAAATGATGACGATGCCAGGGTGAAGGAGCTGACCGCAGGAACGCGCCTCGCGAAACAGACGCTCCCGCAGAAACTCAGCGTGTTCCGCGTCGGTGATCGCTTTGAGGTTAATTACTTTGACGGCAACGTTGCGGCCGATGACGGGGTCAATTGCATCATAGACAATTCCCATGCCCCCGCGGCCCAGTTCCCCTTGCACAAGAAAACGCCCGATGCGCCGGGCGGGCTGGACGGCGGAATTCATGAATGAATCGGCTGCGCTCCTGGCGGCCAGCAAACGTTCCACCGCTTGCAAAAGCGTTTCGTCGCCACCGCAGACGTTGCTGAGAAACGGCAGCCTCTCGCTGTCGGGACGGTCCAACGCCTGGTCAAAGAGTTCGCGTACGCGCTGATCGAATTCCGCTGGCATTCGAGAGCTATAGCTCCAAGTCACGTTTCAAGAGAGCCCCGCCGCCGCTTTCCGACCCGTACCCTTCATTCGATCGAAGAGCCAGGCACGGGCAAATTCCCAATCGCGCCGCACCGTGGCGAGCGAAACCCCTAGTGCTTCTACTACTTCTTTGTCGCTGTAGCCCCCGAAAAAGCGCATCTCCACTACCTGGGCGGCGCGAGAATCAACGAGTTGCAGCTCATGCAGAGATTCGTCGAGCAGTAATACGTCTATCCCGCGAGGCGTCGAGCCAATCTCCAAACCATGCAACTCGACATTCACTTTTCCCGATCCACGCCGTTGGGCATCGCGTGCGCGGGCATAATCGATGAGAATACGGCGCATCTGCTGACTCGCAATGGCAAAAAAGTGGCCGCGACTCTGAATTTCTAGCGGTTGCGAACCGACAAGATGAGCATAGGCTTCGTGAATCAGGGCGGTGGTCTGCAAGAGGTGATCGGGGCGCTCGCGCTTGAGAGCGTTGGCGGCAATACGATGCAGTTCGTTGTATACCAATCCGACGGCCTTTTCGCTGGCGCTCTGGTCGCCCGCCTGCATGCGCTGCAGCAACCCCGTAAGATTGACAGTCGTCGCGGTTTGATCCGAGTTTGGCGCGGTTCTCGCCATTTTCGATTAGTTTAGCGCAAGACAGAGAGCGGAGTTCGGCGGTTTTCTATTATTTTTTCGGAAAGGATGAGTAATTTGGGGGGCCGTCTACGCATTGGTAGATAGGAAGGTGGGAGAAGAGAGATCGGGTTCGATCAAAACCAAAGTACCTGAAACGGCAAGGCTATTGAATTGAACTAGAACGAATTTATGATGTATATTGATACGATCTCGGTTCTGGCTCTAAATCTCAGGTCTAACGATAAATGCTAGTAAGATTCTCTAGGAGGGATGCTTCCATGCGAAAGACAAAAAAAACCGCGGCGATTATTGTGCTGGCGATGACAATGGCTCTGCCCGCTCTAGCCGACGATCTGGCCGCGATTCAAAAGGCTTTGACTCAAAAGTACGCGCTGACAACCACCACCGCCGACAAAACGGACATTGTGACGGCAGGCTGCGTACTGGTACTCAAAAAGAGCAATTTGCTGACCACCGATGCGTCTAAGACCATCTCCTTTCCCAATACTTACAAGAACGGAAGGATCACCTCCAAGGGTGGGCTTTTAGCAAAGATGGGGAAGATAGACGGCACTCGGACCTTTGTATCCGGCGAGAAAGTTTGGTTGACGGGGATCGAAGTCAAAGAGAAGGAAATTTCCTTTGACATCTATACCGATGCCATTTCCGATGTCCGCTATCGGACCAAGCTGAACTTTCCGTTTGAAAAGGATGCGCCACCCACGGTGGATGGAGCCATGGCGGTAGTTGCGGAGGTGTTTGACATTCAGCAGTCGGATAACGCTTCTGGTGGTGGCCAGTCGGCTCCGGCGAACCCGCCGACGCCAGGTCCCTCCCGCCCCGCTGCTCCCGCTCCCGCCCCCAGCGCGGAGGCGCCTCCGCCACCCATCGCACCGCCACCCCCGCCGCCCGCCGATCCGAAAGAGATCAAATTGGGCCAGACGCCGGATCAAGTGACGGCGAATTTCGGCCAGCCCGATAAGATCATCAAGCTGGCCACGAAACAGATTTATGTTTACAAGGATATGAAGGTGACATTTGTCGCTGGCAAGGTCAGCGATGTTCAGTAGCGGTGCATTGAGCACCTTTGTTCGGAAGACTGCGTTCTCAGGAGGATTTATGTTTTCATGGAAAATTAGTAAAGGATTTACTCCCGTTGTTGCATTGGCATTGGGAGCACTATTTCTGGGTGGGCCGACGGTGGCCTCGGCGCAAAAGAAGTCGGCTCCGGCAGCTCCCGCCAAAGCGCCGGCCCCGGCGGCACACGCTGCGACCGGAGGGGCCGCCAAGGCCGGAACAACAACAACGGCGCACGGTCCAACCACGGCTGGTGCGGCACATGGCCCGACGACGAGTTCGCCGCACGGCGTGACTACCAGTTCCCCTCACGGTGCCACCACCGCTGAGCATGGCAGCGCAATGGGTGGGGGCGCTCGCGCCGGGGGAGATAGAGCTGTGGGTCGCCCGGGTGGCGAGAGAGCCGCGGAACGGGGCGGCAGACCAGGTGAGCCGCGCGGTGTCAGCCACGAAACTGGCCGGCACGGAGAAGAAATTACCAGAAGACCCGGTGGCGCGCCCAGAGATGTTCATTTAGCCGGTGGTATCAACGCCCACCACAACTTGAACGGCTCACGACGGTTTGAAACCGAAAGGGCAGATCATTCGCGGATTGTGGCCGAACACGGAGGTCGTGGCTACGTGCAACATCCGTATATGTATCACGGCCGCGAATTCGGGCGGCGCACCTACTATCATGACGGCCACGCTTATTATCACGATTACGGCCGATATTACTATCACGGTGTTTATGTTAATTACTACGCGCCCGCATTTTATTACAGGCCGGCATTTTACGGTTGGGCGTACAATCCTTGGGTTGCACCGGTGCCCTATGCGTGGGGCTGGGGTGGCAATCCTTGGTACGGATACTATGGTTACTATTTCACGCCTTATCCTGTGTATGCGAGCGCTTCCCTGTGGTTGACGGACTATATGATTTCGACCAGTCTGGCCGCCGCTTATCAGAACGCCGCCGAAGCACAAGCGCAGGCGCTGGCTGCTGGTACACCGCCTCCCAACGCTGCGCCTTTGACGCCGGAAGTGAAAGACATGATCTCGCAGGAAGTACAGCGCCAAATCGCACTGGCCAACGCGGAAGCGCAGACTGCGCAAGCGGGCCCGCCCGATCCGGCATCGAGCAGTATTCAGCGGATGCTCAGCGACAATGTGCGCCACGTATTCCTGGTCGGGCATTCGCTTGACGTTACGAATTCGGCCGGAGGGGAATGCGCCGTCAGCCAAGGCGATGCCTTGCAACTGGTTGGACCGCCGCCGCCCGATTCGCAGACCGCTAACTTGCTTGTCCTTTCAAGCAAAGGCGGGATCGAATGCGTCAAGAACGACACGGTTACGGTGCAGATCACCGATTTGCAGGAGATGCAGAACCATATGCGCGAGACCATCGACGCGGGTATGGGAGAAATGCAGAAGGCCAAGGGTCTGCCGGCCATACCGGCAGCGGCCCAAGGCGAACCAGTGAAGGCTAGCTTCGCGAGCGACGCTCCGCCGCCTGATCCTAACGTGAAGACGGAACTGTCACAGACATATAACGACGGCGCGAAGGCGGAAGACGCGGCTTTGGCTGGAGGGTCTTCGCAGGCGGCGGGCGGACCTTCGGCGGAGTCGGCGATAGCCCCCCTCGCTGCGCCCGCAGCCCCGCCAACGCAAATCGAGTTGGGCCAGACTGTAGAGCAGGTGACGGCTTCGCTTGGACAGCCTTTGAAAATCGTTGACCTCAATACCAAGCTCATCTACATCTACAAGGACATGAAGATCACCTTTAAGTCCGGCAAAGTAGCAGACGTGCAGTAGATGCGGTAGCAACTGGCAAGCAGCACCCAAAGGCGGGACCGCGAATTCAGTTTCGCGGTCCCCCTTTTTTCGTGCGCTATTTTTTCTGCAACCCGCTTTTCGATCCAGCATCTTTCTGGGGCGCCCACGAGGCGCCCTCTGCGCGTTCCGCCGCGGAGTTTGCCGGCGCTGATTGGCGAACTAGCGTATCGGTGGCCGCGCAAGACCCGCTTGTTCGGCTACGAACGCCGCGCGCTTGAGGTAAATCAGATGCGTGAAGTTCTCGGTGGGTGTGGTTGCTACACTCACGAGTTCCCAGCCATCTTTTCCCGTCTCGTTGAGAAACTCCTCCAACAGCAGGATTTTACCGCTATCCTGTACGTTGAACTCTCTCACCAGGTATTCCCAGGTCATCTTTTACCTATTGCAGATTCTACTTGATGCCGTTCACGCCTTAGCCGGGTGGGCCAATATCTTCGCCTTCGTAAAGCTTTTTGAGGTCTGCGGCAGAGGGCGTGTTCCGAACCATTTCGTCGGCTTCGTGCGCGAATCTTCGCATGATCTCGAGCAGTTCCCATTCGCGGCCGATAACGGTATACATTTCCAAGCCCGCCAGCAGGATCGCCAAACATTCGTCGCCGCGCTCGCTCACCTGTTCGCGCAGACGGCGTAACTCCCGAAGTGACTCAGGGTGCGGTGGCTGGCAGACCATAAGCGTTTGAAGACCCTACTGTTTCTAAGGGTACCCAATGTCTGAGCGTAATTCAATCAGATTTTATTATAAGAACGTATTGACAAAATCCCAGGCTTTTGGCAACATGGAAATCGGAAAATTTCTCTGAGAGGGTCGGAAGCGACGCTCCCGGCGCAGGCTGTAAGCAGCCCACGCTCTGGAAGCTCTTGAGAACGCTTCCTATCTCGCGCCGTTTCAACGCCGCCACGGCCCTCTCGAAACATTTCCACCGAAAGAATTTCAGAATTGAGGATTCTATGTTGAGCACATTAGTTACGAG
>Ga0302325_10015788_pt1 | contig 16039 bp, 15 predicted proteins | sample Palsa_T0_2_FD_201948 | JGI IMG/M metagenome (GOLD analysis project Ga0302325, IMG submission 201948) | Peat permafrost microbial communities from Stordalen Mire near Abisko, Sweden - Palsa_T0_2 | ecosystem: Environmental > Terrestrial > Soil > Palsa > Peat permafrost | place: Sweden: Abisko... | reverse complement strand
ATCGCCAACCTCATCGTGGCGCAGCTGCTGCACCTGGAGTCCGAGGATCCCGACAAGGACGTCTCGATCTACATCAACTCGCCCGGCGGCTCGGTGTACGCCGGCCTGGCCATCTACGACACGATGCAGTTCATCAAGCCCGACGTGCAGACGATCTGCGTCGGCATCGCCATGTCGATGGGCGCGCTACTGCTCGCCGGCGGCGCCCACGGCAAGCGCATGGCGCTTCCGAACGCCAAGATCCTCATCCATCAGGTCAGCTCAAGCTTCCAGGGTCAGGCGACCGATATCGAGATACATGCCCGCGAGATCATCGACGTGCGCACGCGTCTGGATGAGATCATCGCCAAGCACACGGGCAAGGACGTCGAGCTGGTCAAGCAGGACACCGAGCGCGACTACTTCATGAGCTCCGAAGAGGCAAAGGAGTACGGCATCATTGACCGCGTGATCTCGGAGCATTAGCTTCCGAGGTGCACGGCTGGCAAAGCTGCTGTAGGAGAGACATTGGCCCGGCCCACTGATTCCAACGAGCAGCTCCTTTGCAGCTTCTGCGGCAAGTCGCAGCGGCAGGTGAAGAAGCTGATCGCCGGCCCGGGCGTCTACATCTGCGACGAGTGCATCGATCTCTGCAACGAGATCATCGACGAGGAGCTCACCGCTCCGCCGGCCTTCGACATCGAGAACCTCCCCAAGCCGCGGGAGATCTACGAGGTGCTCGACGAGTACGTGGTCGGGCAGGAGCCGTCCAAGCGCACCCTCTCGGTAGCGGTCTACAACCACTACAAGCGCGTGCAGATGATCCAGACCGGCGATCAGGACATCGAGCTGCAGAAGTCCAACATCCTGCTCCTGGGCCCGACCGGCTGCGGCAAGACGCTGCTGGCCCAGACGCTCGCCCGGATCCTCAACGTCCCGTTCGCCATCGCCGACGCCACGGCCCTCACCGAGGCCGGCTATGTCGGCGAGGACGTGGAGAACATCCTGCTCAAGCTCATCCAGGCCGCTGACTACGACGTCAAGAAGGCCGAGACCGGGATCATCTACATCGATGAGGTCGACAAGATCGCCCGCAAGGCCGACAACCCGTCGATCACCCGCGATGTGTCCGGCGAGGGCGTGCAGCAGGCGCTGCTGAAGATTCTCGAGGGCACGCAGGCCTCGGTCCCCCCGCAGGGTGGGCGCAAGCATCCCCATCAGGAGTTCCTCACCATCGACACGACGAATGTGCTGTTCATCTGCGGGGGCGCGTTTGCGAATCTGGACAAGATCATCGAACGGCGAATCGGCCACAAGGGCGTCGGTTTCGGCGCGGCGATCGAGTCCAAGGAGCACCGGGACACCGGCGAGCAGTTCGAGCACTGCCTGCCCGAGGATCTCATCCAGTACGGCCTCATCCCCGAGTTCATCGGGCGGCTACCGGTGGTCTCGGCTGTGCACCAGCTCACGCAGAGCGACCTGGTGTCGATCCTGACCGAGCCCCGCAACGCCCTTGTCAAGCAGTTCCAGCGCTTCTTCTCCTTCGACGGCATCGAGCTCGTGTTCTCCGACGACTCCCTTACGGCGATCGCCGAGAAGGGCTTGGAGCGCGAGACCGGCGCCCGCGGGCTGCGCTCGATCATCGAGGAGATCCTGCTCGACGTTCAATTCGAGCTGCCGTCCCGCCGCGACGTCAAGAAGTGCGTGGTCACGCGCGATACCGTCGAGAAGGGGCTGACGCCGACGCTGGTCACCGAGGCCGCGCGCGACGAGGAAGACGAATTGCGCGAGGAGTCCGCCTAGCCGCAGGTCGGATGGCGCTCGAGACGGTCCGAGCGCCCGCAGGACAAGGCTCCGCCGCCCGCGCGGATAGGCTCGCCGACCGGCATTCGCCTGGCTGCCGATGTGTCCAATCCTGCGCAAACTTGTCACGGAGTGGACCCCAAGCGGCGATGAGTCTCGATTGCTGCCGCCACGTCCCCTGTGACGGCGGCTCACTCAAGTATCCGAAAGGAACGCGTACCCACATGACCAGGACCCTTCCACTGGCTGCCGTCGGCGCGGCGCTTTTGCTCGCTGGCTGCGGCGGGAGTTCCGGTAGCTCGTCGTCTTCGTCGTCGAGTTTCGTCGCGTCGGCCAACAAGATCTGCGCCGCCACCGGCGCCCAGATCGAGGCGCTGCCCGCCGCCGGCAACACCACCACCTCGATCGCCATCGCCCTGGGGGGTGAGATCCCGCTGATCACCTCGGAGCTCAGCCAGCTGAAGGCGCTCAAGCCGCCGTCATCCGACGCGTCCGATTGGTCGTCGACGCTGAGCGACCTGGCCCAGGGATCGGCGCTGCTGCCTCAGATCGAGGCGGCCGCCAAGGCCAACAACGCCTCGCAGGTGCAGTCGCTGGGGGCGCAGATCAAGCCGTCGTCGGACAAGGCCACGGCACTGGCCACCAAGCTCGGTCTGACCCAATGCGCGGCCGACTATGAGCCCGGCAGTTCTTCGAGCTCCAGCTCGACCTCCTAGCCGCAGGCGGTTCAAGACGCGCGCGGCTAAAGGTCCGCGCGCGTCACTGCCGATGCGTCCTTGCTTCGCCGCCGCACCACTCCCCACGGCGGATCACCACGTTCTCGAAAGGAACACGTACACATGACCAGGATCCTTCCTCTCGCCGCCGTGAGCGCAGCGCTGCTGCTCGCTGGGTGCGGTGGCAGCTCGAGCAGCAGCAGCAGTTCGTCGGCGAGTTTCACCAGCCAGGCGAACGCGATCTGCGCCAGCTTCGGCGCCCAGATCGTCGCGCTGCCCACGCCGGGGAACACCAACACCGCGCAGGCGGCCTCGCTGCAGGCGCAGCTGCCGATCGAACAGGCCGAACTGGCCAAGCTGAAGACGCTGACGGCCCCGTCGTCCCAGGCGGCCGACTGGAAGACGGCGCTCAGCGACGAGGAGCAGGTGGTGGCACTGACGCCGCAGATCATCACGGCCGCCAACGCCAACGACCTGGCGACGATCAACTCGGTCACGGCCAAGGCCAAGCCCCTGACCACGCAGGCGACGGCGACGGCCAAGACGCTCGGTCTGACCCAGTGCGCGGCAGACTACGAGCCGGGCAGCTCGTCGAGCGGCACCTCGACGAGCGGGTCGAGCTCCTAGACGATCCCGGGCTGGCTCGCGTGCAAGACGAGTTCCGAGTCCGCGCGCATCTTGCCGGCGAAAAAGTCGAGGCCGTCGTGGCGGCGCTGCAGAAGCAGGAGGAGCAGCTCAGCCAGGCGGCCAGCCGTACCCTGGGGCGACCGGCGATCTCGCATGATGAGGACGACGTCTTCCTCTACACGGACTCGGCCGAGTCGGCCGAGCAGGCCCGGGCGGAGCTGGCACAGGCCCTCAGCGGCTCCGGCGCTCCCGCCGAGATCACCGTGACTCGCTGGCACCCGACGGAGGAGCGCTGGGAGGACATCTCGGCGCCGCTGCCGCGGACCGCGGCCGAGCAGGAGGCCGAGCACGAACGGCTGATCGAGGAGGAGGATCGCGAGTCCGAACAGGACGGTGCGCCCGATTGGGAGGTGCGCATCACGCTGCCCTCCCACCACGCCGCCAACGAGTTCGCGCAGCGCCTGGAGAGCGAGGGCGTTCCCGTCGTGCGCCGCTGGCGCCACGTGGTGGTCGGGGCCGAGGACGAGGATCAGGCCAACGCGCTGGTGGAGCGATTGCGCGCCGAGGCGCCGCAGGGCAGCGAGCTGGTCGCGGAGGGCAGCGGGGTCGACCCGTTGAAGACGTACACCCGGTCCCGCTACGCCTGGTTCGGCGGCCTCGGCATGTAGCCCGGGGCCCTGGCCCCCGCGGCCCGAGCCCGACCCGACCGCCCGCCGTCCGCCGCTCTCCTAGACTGGCCTCGCCATGTCCGAGCCAGCCGCCGAGGAGCCGCAGTCTCCCACCCGCTTCGATCCCGCCGAGGTCGAGCCGCGGATCGTGCAGCGCTGGCTGGCCAGCGGACTGTTCCATCCCGAGCCCGAGGGGTCGCCGCGGGAGAACTACTCGATCGCCATCCCGCCGCCGAACGTGACCGGCAACCTGCACATGGGTCACGCGCTGAACGGCTCGGTCCAGGACGCGCTGGTGCGCTACCGGCGCATGCAGGGCCGCCGCACCAAGTGGATCCTCGGCACCGACCACGCCGGCATCGCCACCCAGACCCAGGTCGAGCGGGCGCTCGCCGCCGAGGGCCTGACCAAGGAGCAGCTCGGGCGCGAGGCGTTCATCCAGCGGGTGTGGGAATGGCGCGCGCACTACGGCGGCACGATCATCGAGCAGCTCAAGCGCCTCGGCGCGTCCTGCGACTACGACTCCGAGCGCTTCACGCTGGACGAGGGCTACGTGCAGGCGGTGCTGCGCGTGTTCGTCGCGCTGTTTCAGAAGGGGTACATCTACCGCGACCGCTATCTGGTCAACTGGGATCCGGGCAGCCGCTCGGCCATCTCTGACCTCGAGGTGGAGGAGCGCGAGGAGGTCGACACCCTGTACTCGATCGTCTACGACGTCCAGGGCGGCGGCGCGGTGACCATCGCCACCGTGCGCCCCGAGACGATGCTCGGCGACACCGCCGTCGCGGTCAACCCGAACGACGAGCGCTACACCGATCTGGTCGGCCGCACGGCGATCCTGCCGCTGGTCGGGCGCGAGCTGCCGATCATCGCCGACGACTACGTCAAGATCGACTTCGGCACCGGGCAGCTGAAGATCACCCCGGCGCACGATCCCAACGACTTCGAGATCGGGCGTCGCCACGGCCTGCCGCAGGTCTCGGTCATCGGCGAGGACGGTCGCATGACCGCCGAGGCGGGCGACGACTACGTGGGGCTGACGGTGCTCCAGGCCCGTCAGGCCGTGGTCGACGCGCTCGACGTGCAGGGCCGGATCACCGCCCGCGAGCCCTACACGCACGAGGTGCCCTACTCACACCGCTCGGGCGAGCGCATCGAGCCGCTCGTCTCGCTGCAGTGGTTCATGGGCATGGAAGAGCTTGCCGCGCCGGCGATCGACGCCGTGCTCGACAGCCGTGTGCGCATCACGCCCGACAGCCAACGCAAGCGCTACCTGGACTGGATGGAGCAGATCCGCCCCTGGTGCATCTCGCGCCAGCTGTGGTGGGGCCACCGGCTGCCCGTGTACTACTGCGACGCCTGCGAGGAGACCATCGTGGCAATCGAGCCGCCCGAGCGCTGCGGCGCCTGCGGCGGGCCGGTGCGCCAGGACGAGGACGTGCTGGACACGTGGTTCTCCTCGGCGCTGTGGCCCTTCGCCACCCTCGGCTGGCCCGAGCGGACCCCCGAGTTGGCCGCCTTCTACCCCACCGACGTGCTTTCCACCGCGCGCGACATCATCTTCCTGTGGGTGGCTCGCATGATCATGATGGGGCTCGAGTTCACCGGCGACGTCCCGTTCTCCGACGTCTACGTGCACTCGGTGATCCAGGCGCCCGACGGGCGGCGGATGTCCAAGTCCCTCGGAACGGGCATCGACCCGATCGACGAGATCGACCGTCACGGCGCCGACGCGGTGCGGTTCGGGCTGCTGGCCATGTCCTCCTCGCAGGACGTGCGCTACTCGCCGGAAAAGGTCAAACAGGGGCAAGCCCTGGCCAACAAGCTGTTCAACGCCGCCCGGTTCGTGCTCACGCGTTCGGCGGCCGGGGCGGCCCCGCCGAACGGCGGCCCCGAGCCGGCGACGCTTGAGGACCGCTGGATCCTCTCGCGCCTGGCCCGGATCCAGGCCGACACCGCGGCCCGGCTGGAGCGCTTTGACTTCTCCCACGCCGCGCTCGGGCTGTATGACTTCGTCTACGGCGAGCTGTGCGACTGGTATCTGGAGCTGATCAAGCACCGCCTGCGCGACGACGCGCCGGCCGCCGACCGCGCGGCGCTGGCGGTCACGCTTGGCCACGTGCTGCGCGCGACGGTGGCGCTGGCCCACCCGGTGATCCCCTTCGTCACCGAGGAGCTGTGGCCACAGTTGGGGGGCGACGGTCTGCTCGCCGGTGCCCGCGTTCCGGTCTCCGACCCGGCGCGGATCGACCCGGAGGCCGAGGCGGCGATCGGACGGGCGATCGAGGCGATCACGGCGCTGCGCGGCTGGAAGGACAGCGCCGAGCTGCCGGCGGGCACGGTCGTGCCGGTGCGCCTGCGGGCCGCCGAGTACGCCCCGGTGGCCGAGCTCATCGGTCGCCTGGCCCGCGTACAGATCGACAACGCGTCCGAGGCCGAGCCGATCGCCGCCGTCCCGATTCCGGGCGCCGCGGTGGACATCCTGCCGGTGGTGGGCGTGGACCTGCAAGCGGCCGAGCGCAAGATGGTCAAGCGCCGCGCCGAGTTGGAGGCCGAGATCCGGCGCGCCGAGGGCAAGCTGGCCAACGAGAACTTCGTGGCCAAGGCCAAGCCCGACGTCGTCGAGGCCGAACGCGAGAAACTCGGCCGGCTGCAGACGGAGCTGGAGGGGCTATGAGCCCGGCCCAGCCTGCCCCGCCGTGGTCGGTCGCCCAGGCCGAGGCCTACCTGCGCTCGATGGACCTGTTCGGGATGCGCTTCGGTCTGGATCGCATGCGGCGCCTCATGACGGTGCTCGACCTGCCCCACGAGCGGTTTGACGCGGTGCATGTGGTGGGCACGAACGGCAAGTCCTCGACCACGCGCTTCATCGCGGCCATCCTGCAGCGTCACGGGCTGCACACCGGGGCCTACCTGTCCCCGCACCTCATCTCCTACACCGAACGGGTGCAGGTCAACGAGCGCGACGTCAGTCCCGAGGCGTTCGCCGAGGCGGTCGGTCGGGCGGCCTGGGCGGCTCAACGGGTCAATCGCACGCTGGGCGAAGGTGACGTGGTCACCCAGTTCGAGCTGCTGACCGCCGCCGCCTACCGGCTGCTCGCCGACAGCGGGGTGCAGGTGGGAGTCATCGAGGCCGGTCTGGGGGGCCGGTATGACGCCACGAGCGTCATCGACGCCGCGGTGACCGTGCTGACCAACGTCGGCCTCGAGCACACGCGCTGGCTCGGTCCGACGCTGGCGGACATCGCCCGCGAGAAGCTCGCCGTGGTCCATCGCGGCACCGCGCTGGTGCTCGGCTCGCAGCTGGATCCAACCATCGAGGCCTACGCCCGGCAGGTGGCCGCCGAGGTCGGTGCGCCCGTGCTGGTGGCTCCGGCGCCGGCCGGGGCCGGCGTCCCGGTGCTGCACGCCGGCGGGCGCTTCCAGCGGGCGAACTTTGGTCTCGCGGTGGCGGCCGCCCGCGCTTACCTGGACCGGATCGATCGCCAGCTCGACCCGGAGGCGGTGCTCGACGCCGCCGCGGTCACCCTCGTTCCCGGTCGCTTCCAGCTCGTCGCGGAGGCGCCCCCGACCGTGCTCGACGGCGCGCACAACCCCGCCAGCTTCGCCGCCCTGACCGAGTCGATCCCCGACCTCAGTGCCGGGCGTCCGCTGGCCGCCGTGGTGGGCATCCTCGACGACAAGGACGCCGCGGCGATGCTCGGTGCGCTGCGACCCCACACCGACCGCCTGTGGGTGACCGCGCCGCACAGTCCCCGCGCGTTGCCGCCGCCCACGCTGCAATCGCTCGCGCGCCAGGTCGGCTTCGAGGAGCCCGAGTGCGAGCTCGACCCGGGCCGGGCGCTGCGCGCCGCCCGAGCCTGGGCGGCCGCCCAGCCGGGTGGCGGAGTGGTGCTGGCGACCGGCTCGATCTACCTTGTGGGGGAGCTGCTGGACATCCTGCGTGTCACGAAGGCGGAAGCCCGATGAACGAAGACGGTCCCTCGGTCCTGGCTATGATCGGCGCGGTCGCGCTGATCGTGGCCCTTGTCATCCTCCTATTCTTCGCAGCTGGTTATGGGTTCGGCCGCCTGTTTCTCTAAACTCGCCGGGCTAATGCGAGCACACCCGGCGCGATGACGCCCATCCCCGCCTACTTCGGGATCAACAACAGCGGCGTCAACCTGGCGATCAAGCTCGTTGTCCTGTTTCTCATCCTCGTCTATGTCGCGCTCGTCTACTGGACGTTCGCCGACGCGCGGCGGCGGATCGCCGATCCCGTGCTCGTCGCCTGCTCGGTCCTGGCGTCCTTGTTTCCCTATGTCGGGACGATCATCTACATGATCCTGCGTCCGCCCGAGTACCTGGAGGACGTGCGGGAGCGCGAGCTGGAGATCCAGGCGGCCGAGGCGCAGATGTACGCGCTCAACTACCAGCTGTGCCCGCATTGCGACTACCCGACCGAGCGGGACTTCCTGCGCTGTCCATCGTGCCTGCGCAAACTCAAGGACCGCTGCGTGTCGTGCAGCCGACCGCTCGACCCGGCCTGGACGATCTGCCCGTATTGCGAGACCGAGGTGGCAGCTACCGCGCCGCGCCGGCGCCGCCGGCGGCCCGAGTCCGCCGAGGAGCACGATCACGGCGACGATACCGCCGCCGCTGGACCGCGGGCGCGGCCAGCGCCCCGCGGCAGCGCCCCCTGAGCACCGGGTTGGCCGCGCCCCGTTTCGCCAGTCACTAGGCTGCGGCCGCTGTCACTCCCCGCTGACCAAAGGACACCATGGACCGCACGCTCATCCTCGTAAAGCCCGACGCCTTCGCCCGCTCGCTGACCGGCGAGATCATCGCTCGCTTTGAACGTAAGGGCCTGCGCATCGTCGCCCTGTCGCACCGGACCGTCTCCACCGCGCTGGCCGAGCAGCACTACGCCGAGCACGCCGAGCGGCCGTTCTTCGGCGAGCTGGTGGATTTCATCACCTCGGCCCCCCTGGTCGCCATGGTGCTCGAGGGCGACGACGCGATCCGCGCCGCCCGCCAGGTGATCGGCGCCACCGATCCGCTCGAGGCCGCCACCGGCTCGATTCGGGGGGACTTCGCGATCTTCGTCGGCCAGAACCTGGTCCACGGCTCCGACAGCCCCGAGTCGGCGGCGCGGGAGATCGGGTTGTTCTTCCCCGAGCTGTCCTAGGCGGACCTGCTGTCTGAGCGTCCGCGGCTCGTCCTCGCCTCCCGCTCGCCCCAGCGGCGGGCGATCCTCACTCGCCTCGGCGTCGACTTCACCGTCCGCCCGACCGGCGTGCCCGAGCGGGCGAGCGGAGAGGCGCGCGAGGTGGCCGCGGAGAACGCGCTGCGCAAGGCGACCGCCGGGCGTCGGCCCGGCGACGACGAGCTTGTGCTCGGCGTCGACACCGTGGTGGCGCTCGACGGCGAGCTCTACGGCAAGCCCGCCGACGTCGCGGCGGCCGAGCGGATGCTACGAGTGCTCGGCGGGCGCACCCACGCGGTGGTCAGCGGCCTCGCCCTGCTGGGGCCGGGTCGCCGAGAGGTCGCCACGGCGATGACCGAGGTGACGTTCCGGCCCCTGGGCGAGGCGCTGCTGCGGTGGTATCTCGCCACCGGGGAGTGGCATGAGCGCGCCGGCGCCTACGCGATCCAAGGTGCCGGCGCGGCGCTGGTGAGCCGCGTGGTGGGCGACTACGAGAACGTCGTCGGGTTGCCGGTGGCCACGCTCATCGACCTCTACCCCGGACTCCTGAGCGGAGGCTGAGGCCAGGGATCGGTCGCCGAAATGCGCTCGTTTTTGCAGGCGTTTTCCCACGCCGAAACGGGCCTTGCGGCGGCGGCCGGTTTCGCCGCGTCCGCTACACTGCGCCCCGGGTACGCGCTTGGCGGCGGATGCGTCGCCGTATTGGCGCCAGGCCAAGCGCCCTCGCCCCGAATTACCCCTCACCTATGGGCCTCTTCAGTTACCTCACCGGGTTCGGCGGCCGCGACATGGCGGTTGATCTCGGGACCGCGAACACCCTCGTGTACGTGCGTGGGCGCGGGATTGTCTTGTCCGAGCCCAGCGTGGTGGCGATCGACTCCCGCAGCGGAGAGGTGCACGCGGTCGGCATCGAGGCCAAGCGGATGCTCGGTCGCACCCCGGGCACGATCCAGGCGATCCGGCCGCTGAAGGACGGGGTGATCGCTGACTTCGACGTCACCGAGGAGATGCTGCGCCACTTCATCCAGAAGGTGCACCAGAACCGCTGGGCACATCCCCGCGTCGTGGTCTGCGTTCCCTCCGGCGTGACCGGCGTGGAGAAGCGGGCGGTCGAGGAGGCCTGCCTGTCGGCCGGTGCGCGGACCGCCTACCTGATCGAGGAGCCGATGGCGGCGGCGATCGGGGCGGGTCTGCCGGTCGGCGAGCCGACCGGTTCGATGGTCGTCGACATCGGGGGTGGCACCTCGGAGGTGGCGGTGATCTCGCTCGGCGGGATCGTCGTGTCGCAGTCGATTCGCGTCGGCGGCGACGAGCTCGACGAGGCGATCATCAACTACGCCAAGCGCGAGTACAAGCTGCTCATCGGGCAGCAGACCGCCGAGGAGCTCAAGCTGGAGATCGGCTCGGCGTGTGCCATGGCCGAAGAGCTCCAGGCCGAGATCCGGGGCCGCGACATGGTCTCGGGCCTGCCCAAGACGGTCGTGCTCACCAGCGAGGAGATCCGGGCGGCCCTGGAGGAGCCGCTGGTACAGATCATCGATGCGGTCAAGGAGACCCTCGATCGCACGCCGCCGGAACTGGCCTCCGACATCATGGATCGTGGAATCATGTTGGCCGGCGGAGGCTCCCTGCTGCAGGGTCTGGACGAACGCCTACGCGAGGAGACCCAGATGCCCGCACACCTGGCCGAGTCGCCGTTGACGTGTGTCGCGGTGGGGTCAGGTCGTTCGCTTGAGGAGTTTGAGGCGATCCACCGCTCCAACCGCAACAGCCGCAGCCGCCGTCGTCGCTGACTGATCGCCGCCGTGCGCGGCGGTCGGGTACGGGCCTCGGCAGCGCCGACCAACGGCCTCGGGGCGTACCCTTTCCCGGGAGAACTTCGGAAGGCAATTTGTGTACGAGAAGACGGTCAGACGACGCCGAGCGGTGCTCGGGGTACTTGTCGCCCTCTCCCTGATCCTCCTCACGGTGTATTTCGGCGAGGCGCCGGGTGGGCGCCTGCATTCCGTTCAGCGCGGGTTCCTGACCGCGCTGTCGCCGATCCAGGACGGCGCCAGCGCCGCGCTGAAGCCGGTGCGCGACCTGTTCAGCGGCATCGGTCAGACGCTGCACGCTCGGGGTGAGCTGGCCGGGTTGCGCAAGCAGAACGAGATTCTGCGCCTGGCCGTCACCAACGACCAGGTCGTCGCGCGTCGCGGGGCCGAGGCGTTGCGCCTGCTGCACCTGGATGCCACCTACCAGCTCGATCGCTACTCGCCGGTGAGCGCCGATGTGGTCGGCCAGTCGCCCAACCTGTTCTACTCCACGGTGCTCATCGACAAGGGGTCGGATTCGGGGCTGGGCCTGGATGACCCCGTCGTGGACGCCGATGGCCTGATCGGCAAGGTGACCCAGCTGACCCCGGTGGTCTCGCAGGTCACGCTCATCACCGATCAGTCCAGCGCGGTGGCCGCCTACGATCCGCAGGCGGGCGTCTACGGCATCATTCAGGCCAAGGTCGGCGATCCCCAGAGCCTGGTCATGCAGGACCTCGCCGCGAACGCGAACGTCGGACAGGGCGACTACGTCGTCACCGCCGGCACCGTGTCCGCCGCCGATCCGTCGCTGTTCCCTCCCGGGATCCCGATTGGTCAGGTCACGTCGATGCCCAACGGAACGCTCACCACCTCGGTCGACGTGCGGCCGCTGGCCAACCTGCGCGAGCTCGACACCGTCCAGGTGCTCACGCAGCACACTACCGGCGTACCGTCCAGCCAGGCGATCGACGCGCTGCCGCCGGCCGGCAGCGAGCCGAGCGCGGCGGTCCAGGCCGGCGCCGGGCAGACCGCGTCCACCCAGGCGGGCGGCTAGACGGCATGGCCAGTAACGCCTCGGTCCCCTCGCCGGCGTTGGTGGCGCGCATCCTCGTGCTGATCATCGTCTCGGTGATCGTGCAGAGCGCCGCCGTGTCGCAGTTCCCCATCTTCGGGACGCCGGCCGACCTGTCACCGCTCGTCGTGGCCTCGGTCGGGCTGCTGACCGGCTCGGTCGAGGGCGCGATCACCGGCTTCGCGGTTGGCCTGTTCGTCGACCTGACGCTCGTGCAGACGCTCGGGCTGTCCTCGCTCGTCCTCACGGTGGTCGGCTACGGCGCCGGACGTCTGCGCGAGTTGCGCGACCCGCAGGGCACCGCGGTGGCCCTGCTGGCCGGCGCGGCGGCGACCGCCTTCGCCTCGATCGGCTATGCGGTGATGGAGTTCATGCTCGGCGTCGACGCGCCGGTGAGCTTTCTGCTGCTGCGTCAGATCATCGTGGTGATCCTGGTGAACTCGATCATCGCGCTTCCCGTGTTCGCGATCGTCCGGCGGTGGCTGCAGCCGAGCCTGCCCGACGATCCGCGGCGGCGTCGTCGCCGGGCCTACACGACCGGCGGTCTCACTCCGCTCTCGCGCGCATGATCGATCCGGCCGCGCCGCCAGAGCGCAATCTTCCGGTGTCGCCGCAGCTCGCGCTGCGGGTCGCGGTGGTCGGTGGCGTCGCGCTGGCGCTGTTCGCGATCGTCTTCTTCCGCCTCTGGTACCTGCAGGTGCTGTCGGGCAGCCAGTACCGCCAGGAGGCCAACGTCAACAAGGTGCGCAGCCTGCCGATCGCCGCCCCGCGCGGGGAGATCCTCGATCGCGACGGACAGGTGCTCGCCAGCGACCGGCCGTCCTACGTCGTGCAGATCGTGCCCGACCAGCTCCCGCCACCGGGCGCTCCCCGCATAGCGCTGTACCGCCGGCTCGGCAAGGTCCTCGACCTGCCGTGGCGAGACATCGAGTCGACGGTGGTGACCAAGCGGGTGGTGCAACCCAAGTACGCCGACATCACCATCAAGGTCGACGCCAGCTACGCCGCGCTGACCGTGCTGCAGGAGCACCAACTCGACTTTCCCGGGGTCAACGAGTCCCAGGTGCAGCTGCGCGACTACCCCGACGGCGACCTGGCCGCGCAGGTCCTCGGCTACGTCGATCAGATCAACTCCGCCGAGCTCGGCACTCCGGCCTATCGAGGCATCCCCCAGGGCACGGTGATCGGACAGGACGGCATCGAGGCCGAATACGACAGCTACCTGCGAGGTCGCGCGGGCGAGCAGCGCCTGGAGGTCGACGCCGCCGGGCAGTACGTCGGGTCGCTGAGCTCGGTCGCGCCGGTGGCCGGGCACAGCGTCAAGCTGACCCTGGACAAGGGTCTGCAGGAGGCCGGTGACAACGCCATGAGCGAGGTCATGGCCGGCCTGCCCGGGGTCAACGCCGGCGCCTTCGTCGCGATGGACCCGCGCACCGGCGCGGTGCTGGCGATGGGCTCGTTCCCCACCTATGACCCCAACCAGCTCGTGCGCCCGATCACGCAGTCGCAGTACAACGCCATCTTCGGTACCGGCACCAGCGACGGGCCCGCGTTCAACCGGGCGATCGATGGCCTGTATCCGACCGGCTCGACGTTCAAGCCGATCACCGCGCTGGCCGGCCTGAAGGCCGGGCTGATCACGCCGAGCACGCTGATGGGCGGCGGGCAGTGCGTGGCCGTCGGTCTCGACCACCAGCAGTTCTGCAACTCCGGGAAGGCCGACTACGGGGACCTCGATCTGGAGAACGCCATCAAGGTCTCCGAGGACACGTACTTCTACGAGCTCGGGGCCGAGGCCAACAGCGGCACCTCGATCCAGCAGATGGCCCGGATGCTCGGGCTCGGCACGGTTCCCCAGATCGACCTGCCGATCGGAGCCAGCGCGGCCGGCATCGTCCCGGACGCCGCCTGGGTTCGTCAGCTGAATGCCCAGGAGTCCGCCTGCGAGCGCCAGCACCACGTGGCGAGCTGCGGCATCAGCGCCGGCGAGCCGTGGACCATCGGCGACAACGTGAACCTCGCCGTGGGGCAGGGCGACCTGCTGGCGTCGCCCTTGCAGATGGCCGTGGTGTACTCGACGCTGGCCAACACCTACATGAACGGCAATGGCCACGGGATCGTGCCGGTGCCCCACCTGGTGCAGGAGATCGACGACACCAACGGCCGGCTCGTCCAGCAGATCTCGCCGCCCGCCCCGCGCCACGTGTACATCAACCCCAGCGACCTGGACGTGGTCATGGCGGGACTCCACGCCGCCACCAGCCAGCCCGGTGGTACCTCGGCCGACGTCTGGGCCGGCTTTCCCTACCCCGTATATGGAAAGACCGGCACCGCCCAACATGGCACGTCGGGCGACTACACCGCCGATCAGGCGTGGTATGACTGCTACATCCCGGGACCCAACGGCACCCATCCGATCGAGATCACCGTGACGATCGAGAAGGGCGGCTTCGGTGACGCCGCGGCGGCGCCGGTGGCGCGGCTGATCGCCTCCCAATGGTTCGGGGTTACGGCCAAGCTCGTCCGCGGCACCAACTCGACCCTGTGACCCCCGCGACCACTCTGCAGGTCCCCGACGAATACGTCGCCCCGCCGCCGCGGGTGCGGCTGCCCCTCGACGTGCTGGCCACGCTGGCGGTGGTCGGCCTGGGCATCTGCTCGCTGGTCACGCTGCGCTCGGCCACCGCCACCGACGTCGCCGGCCAGCCCAACTACTACGTCGAGCGCCAGGGGATCTACCTCGCCATCGGCCTGGCGCTGATGCTCGGGCTGTCCCGGATCGACTACTCGCGGCTGCGCGAGTTCAAGTACGGCCTCTACGCCGCGCTCATCCTCGGCATCCTGGCCGTGCTCGGCGCCGGACACGCCGCCCTGGGGGCCCAGCGGGCGATCAACCTGCCGTTCTTCAGCTTTCAGGCCTCCGAGCTGGGCAAGGTGCTGCTGATTCTCTCGCTGTCGGCCTACGTGGTGGACCGCTCGCGCCGCCTCGGCGAGCGCGACACCACCGCGCGCGTGATGCTGCTGGCTCTGTTTCCGGCCATGCTGGTCATCGCCCAGCCCGATCTGGGGTCCGGGATGGTCTACGTCGCCATCGCGCTGATGACCCTGTTCGTGGCCGGCACGTCCTGGAAGCAGATCACCGGGTTGATCGTGCTGGGCGTGGTGGCGATCACGCTCGTGCTCGTCGCCGCCCCGGCCGCGGGCGTACATGTGTTACACCCGTACCAGGTGCAACGACTAACGGCCTTCCTCCATCCGTCCGATAACCCGAGCAGCAAGGGTTATCAGCAGAACGAGTCGAAGATCGCTATCGGGTCCGGCGAAGTGTCCGGACGAGGCGCCCTCAACTCATCCCAGCAACAACTTGGCTATCTGCCCGAATCGAACACCGACTTTGTATTCGCCGCCCTGGGCGAGCGATACGGGTTCCTCGGCGCCGCACTCGTGCTGGCCCTCTACGCGCTGTTGATATGGCGCGCGCTTCGCATCCTGGTGATGTCCAAGAACCTCTTCGGCACCCTGGTGGCAGGCGGGATACTCGCCATGTTGATGTTCCAGGTGTTCGTCAACGTCGGTATGACGGTCGGCATCATGCCGATCACCGGCGTGCCGCTGCCGCTCATGAGCTACGGCGGCTCCTCGGTCATCGCCACCTTCCTCGCTGTTGGTCTGCTGCAGTCCATCTACGTGCAGGCCCGAGCTGCGGCTGCCTACAAGGGCCGCGTTCTCCGTTTCTGACCATGCTCGTCCTCTCCCGCTCCATTCCAGCCGATGCCCGCCAGGGCACGTCTGATGCCGGCGCGACCGCTTCGGTTCTCGCGGCCTGCGCGGGGGAGGCGACCGTTATCGAAAGATTGAAGTCAATTGAAAAAGCAAGTGCTTGTCAGCGTCGACCGCGCCGAGACGCGGGTCGCGCTTCTCGAGGCCACCGGAACCCCCGGCGCCTCCCGCCCTGCCACGTCGCGTCGGCGCTCGTCCTCGAGCGCGCGGCCGGGGGCCGGTTACCGGATCGCTGAGCTGTACATCGAGCGGCGCGGCGCGCGCTCGATCGTCGGGAACATCTACACGGGCAAGGTCGACAACGTCCTGCCCGGCTTGGAAGCCGCGTTCGTCGACATCGGCCTGGAGAAGAACGGCTTCCTGCACGTCGACGAGATCGTCCTGCCGGGCGTGGAGACGGTCAAGCGCGGCCG
>Ga0302325_10015787_pt1 | contig 16040 bp, 5 predicted proteins | sample Palsa_T0_2_FD_201948 | JGI IMG/M metagenome (GOLD analysis project Ga0302325, IMG submission 201948) | Peat permafrost microbial communities from Stordalen Mire near Abisko, Sweden - Palsa_T0_2 | ecosystem: Environmental > Terrestrial > Soil > Palsa > Peat permafrost | place: Sweden: Abisko... | reverse complement strand
TCGTTTAAGGGGCTAATATTATAATAAAATATAAAGAAGGTATCGGAATTTAAGAGGAGGATTAAGGATAAAGTAGAAATAGTTAAGAAAGCAAGCTATATAAGCTTATTACGCTTACTTGCTCTTTTACTTACTTTACGCTAATAATTGCATTAAGATTATATCGTGCTATATATATATTATTAAGGCTAAAAGAGTAAGCGACCGATTAAAATCTTTATACTAGTTTATAAAGGGAACCTTTAAATATTGCCAAAGCAAGTTAAACTTTAAAGGGAAGAGGCAATGCGGGCTATAACTAATAAGATGTTTTACTAGATGTTGCTTGTACTAGACTACATCCGCGCATATAAGATTATTTATTAGGATATTAAGCCTAAGAATATCCTTTTCTTAGACGACGACTTTTTTTTAATAAACTTTAATATTATAAAGCTTATTAATACGGCTAAGACTATAACTAAAACGCTATAATATATAGCACTTAAGCTTTAGCTAAATAGTAGCTAAACTGCAAAAGTCGATATATACGCGCTCGGTATAACTTATATTAAGTGTTTATATAAATTTCTAGCTAAAGAAGTAAGACGGGCTAAATATCCCTAGTAGCGCTAGTAGCACAACTTTCTCTAAACACTTGCAAATTAGCATAAACCTCGCGTAGCACTAATGCTTGCTAATGTCGCTAATTAGCGTCTAATAGCTTGCGACCTCCTTAACGACTTCTTTCTTTAGCCGGCTTATGCATTATAAGGCCCTTAAAATAGTATAATACCGTCGAGCTTTAAAGTATTATTACCCCTTATAAACTAAGTAAACGGAACGATAACGATTTACTTTATAATAGCTATTGCTATAAATTAGACACAAATAAGAGCTATAGCATTTTTCCGAGGAACTCCTCGGCTTATGCAACAAGATAAGAATATGCAGCTATTGCAGCTAAACCTAGTAGCAATTCGATTATTAAAGGTGCCTCTTAATCGATAGCCAAGAATTAAGCGCAAAGGGTCTATCAAGTTTGCAAAGTCTATAAACGAAAGGCAAAAGAAAAGTTATAAGCGCAATAGCTTATAAAATATATTATCTTAATTTGCAAGGGTATTAAAGCAAATATTAAGCCGATAGTAGCGCTTAAGATTAAAAAGTATATATAAGGTATAAGAGATACGGGTATTAAAAATAGCTTAATAGTTAAAGTTAGCATTCTTGCAAATGCGGCTCCGGCTACAAGGAAGGGCTACATTTCTCGTAATAGCATAAGACTATATGCGTTAGTTTAAGTCGCTTTAATTGCTAACTACATCTAAGTCGAATAAAGCTTGCTCTTTTATTACCTCCGATCTCGAGGCATATCGAAGCAACAATTGCCCTTGACAATTCGACGCTCCGGCATCTTAATTACGCGATTTTATTAAGAAAACTTATAAGCTTAACACTAAACGCCTTATTGCGCTATAGTTTAATACTAGTGCATATTATAAGGCAAATAAGACATTCTTCTTGTAATAGAGTTGTCATTTCTTATAAAGATAAAGAATACCTTCTATTTGCTATTTCTATTAAGGACTATCTAGTTTCACAACTTACAAGAAAAGTTAAAGAGCGCAAATCATTTCAATTTAAGATACTAGAATATTTAGTTTTATTATTACATTTTTACTTTAGTAGGGGGAGTTTATAAGAGTTCCTTTGTCGGTTCTTGTCTGTAATAATGCTAAAATCTAAACCTAGATATCGTGAGGAGGTTCCTAAGGAGCTTTAAATATAAAATTGTTGCGCAACCCTTGTCCGCGCAGCGCATGCCTTGGCGTCCTAGGAAGGGGCTGTGATGTCCTATTCTCATTTAGAAATCGTTATTAACTCGGGCAAGGAATTCGAAACTGACGCACAAGGAGGCTCTTCTAAAAATATGCGATCTTATTTGTAGTTATCTGGTGTTTGGGCTATGTATTGACGCTCTTTATTGCCTTTGCTCTCGTTTTTGGTGGGTTTGTGAGGTGATAGTGGGAAAGGGATCGTCGCGCCTTGTTCTATAAGGTCGTATTAATGTTTATATATTTATGCGCTCCCTGTTATATAATAGATCTAAAATATAGTTAAAGCGCAGGATTCGCTGCTTTGGTGATTGAAATTGTTCCTTAAGTTGCAATATCTTGGCTTTTAGAACGTTCTAGGGCGCGCCAAAGACTATACTTTCGTAATCTGCCAAGCACGCGTCATAGAGCGCCATTGGTTTAAAGATAGGAGGCCGCTTTGCAATTGTTGGATCTATGCGATATACAACAAAACTATAGTCTTGTTCTTAAAAGCTAGGATTTTTGGCCTCCGTACCGGGATTCTTTGTCGGCTCCTATCTAGCCTATTAGAAGCCGGCTTGGGTTAGGTTTGGGTGTGGTTAAAAATAGCCGCTGACCACTACTCTAGGGGCTCGAAATGGGCTCTGTCGTTACCAAGGCCCTCACTAATATCGCAAATCTGACTTTGATTTTGGATTTGGCTCCAATTCTAATACCCTAGTTTAAGCTTTCTTATTTCATTTTTGGCCTCTCACTTGATCAAGGACTCGTTAGAACTGTCGTTATTTGAAGGATGTCAAACATCTCGGTCACATGGATCGCATAGTACCCGTGGGGGTTGACTATGCGCGCAACAGCTGAAGGTTAGAGCTGCGATACTTTTCGGATATGTAATTTTCTGAAGCTCTACTGCTTTAAGGGCTTGGTTATATACTGCATATACGTTATACTGGATTTTTTAAAGACGACTTCTCACGGGGCCCGGTGTATTTCGGGTGCAAACGGTTACTGTGGCATGCGCGATCACGTGCGTCGTCACGCTTAAACCCGGCCGAACTACTCACGTGACATTCTTGACCTTAGTCGCCTATTTTCTGTGGGCGTGACATTTTTTTCACAACTAGATAGATAAAATACGTCACTCGCGCTTGTTTTTGAATTCATTGGGGATAAATTCATATTAGGGGTTTAAAACGACTCGTATTATCATCTATATCCAATTTAACCTATTTTCCTTTATTCGTATCCTATCCGGAATGGTGTTTAAGAGGTTTCTTACGCTTTGCTTTTATATTGTGTGGGAGCAAGTTCACTAGTGTCGGGTACAATAGTTGCTACTTGTCTATTAGTAACGCCCTTTTTAAATCTCGAAAACAAGGGTAGTGACATACGATTTGCTCTTTAAATGGTGGCTAAGACTCGAGATCGATAGAATTGTAAGTAAAGTAACGACCGGTCTTACGGTTACGGATAATAAGTGCTACGTCTACTTCGCAAAACTCTGCAAGCTTATTAGCCTTGTTAATTAAGGTGAACTTCCTTCTATTCAACCTTTCGCTTCTTCTTTTAAGAGGGATGACAGCTATGATTAGTTGACTGGATTATGTTCGAGGATTGGAAGTAAGGCTAATAAAGATTGTTTAATCTATTGAAACCTTTTATTCTTGTGGTTTCTCTCTAGAAATATTTTACTTCCAATATCTCATTCTCAAATCCAGGATCCTTTTTGGGCCTCCGTGCCGGATTCGTCGTTAACTCTCATCCGGCCTATTGGATGCGGCTTTGGCTGTATTGTCTTTCATAATGTACAGTTCCTTTCGAAATGGGCTTCAGTTCCAGAACACTCAATGATTTTATTTTTGACCCATATTTTTTGCGGCACTAACCTTCTATAGCTAGCCTAATTCTAAACCCCTGCTCTCGCTCAATTCCCTGTCTCAACAACCCATCAAGTTGAGTCGTAAAATAGGAGCTGGAATAGCGGGGTAACACGGGGCTGAAACACCAAACAAAGCAGGCAACCACCAAAAGCCTCAAATACGGCACACAATCACCAAATGTCTGAGAACACGGCAGGCAATCATCAAAGCCCTCAATTCTAGTATACAAATGGAGCAGATGGTCAAAAGTATCAATCTACTGCATTATTGCGTCTTACCAGTGCCTATAGGTTCATCGGTCATCAAAAGCCTCAAATTTTTGGGCCTCGTCGTAGGTTAATCGGATCTAGTGGCTCTCGATAATTACAACAACGCTTTTCCTGATACGATTTCAGCATTGTGTGATACATATCTGCTGATATCACAAGGTGTGCCCTCGTAGCCAATAATCTACTAAGAGGCTTTTGATATTCTATCGCGTTCTCATGCATTGGAGAATCAAAAGATTTCATTCGGTCGCGGAGATGCTAGATTTCAGCTGCTGAAGCCACCTCACGCCAAGTAATGAGACATCTTCCCAGAGCAAACCAACCGGAGGTTCTACTCCGGATCCTCGGGAAATTCCGTGGCTACGCAAAAGGAACGAGCCTCAAAGGCTATATGCAGTAGGTACCCCATTCTCATCTCGTAGTGGAAGACTCTTCCATCACACCCATCAAAACCGCGTCCAGAAACAATATACGATTGGTAGGCCGCGTTTCGAATCTTTTTCGAGAAACACATTACGACTACTTCATCACGTGCCTAAACCTCAAGGTGTCACGAGACACGATTGGCCTTATCGGGAGCTACGGTAGCCTTGCACATCAAAGCCCACTTGTCCTCCTCTCAACCCACCTTTTTTTCAAGAGATCCTTTCATCATCAAACATGGCAGGCTTGACAGTCTTGTACCCCGCGGTTGAAAGCAGAGAGACGGAGGCGCTAAGAGTTGAGTAAGTTACAAGGTTATCTAGAATAACTGTCATACCTAGTATCTAGACCCTTTATCGAAGGGACTGATATAGTATTGGCTTTATTAGATAGATCGATTCTGCTATCGATTTTGTTGAAGCGACTAACATAAGCCCCTAGTATCGTCGCCGTCCATGGACTCGACGGGGATTCAACGGCCACTTGGACGTATCCAGAAACGAACGCATTTTGGCTCAAAGACTTTCTTCCGCTGGATGTTACTGGGTCTCGGGTAATGAGCTTTGGATATAACGCGAAAGCTGCGTTCGGCAATTCGACGGCGAATATAATGGATCACGCGAAAGACCTGCTTAGCAGTTTGATTGATGAGCGGGAAGAGGGTAATGTTAGTCATCCGCGTTCAGGCTCCTTACTTAAGGCCAAAATGTCCTCACATTGAGAGAATAGGAATTATGCAGGCCCCTTATATTCATTGCACATTCCCTTGGTGGTATTGTTGTGAAACAGGTGAGTAGCTATAGTCAGTGGAACATAAGATGGCTCGAGTCTGACAATCTTCGTTTTAGGCACTTACGTTGGCACGTATTGAACCTCAGTATAAGAAGATCAATGAACACACCATTGGCATTGTCTTTTTCGGAACTCCACATCGAGGCAGCACGACAGCTAGTTACGGGACTGTCCTCACAAATGTTGTATCAACCCTCCTGAACAAACCCAGCTCTCGCCTCATTGCTGCTTTGCAAACTAATAGCGAGACGTTGCTGCGACTCACGTCGGATTTCAGATTTCAATTGCCTAGGTATAAGATAGCTACCTTCTATGAACAGAGAACAATGAATATGATGTCTACCTTGGTACGTATCGCCGCTAAGAGGCACCATTTAGTTTGATATTTGATAAGGCTTATATTTACGATTTAGATCGTCGAGAAACATTCCGCACTATTAGAAGTTGATGGAGAGGATCAAATACCCGTGGATGCGGATCATAGGAACATCTGCAAGTTTGCGGCACGCGATAACAAGACATATATAATGCTCTTCAAAAGGTTATGCAGGATGTTGAAAGATCAAGGGGTAAGCAGTAGCGATCATGAATCGAATGTGCTACAAAAAGCAGCTCAAGAGGGAGATGCAGTCAAGCTGCGAAAGCTTCTCAACGAGCATGGAGTTAACGCCAACAAGGAGAACGATGATGGAATGACACCTCTCCACTACGCTGCTACGGCAGGACACGAGGCAAATGTGCGGGTGCTGCTAGCAAAAGAAGCTAACATCGAATCAGAAGATGATAGAGGACGGACAGCGCTTCACTGTGCAGCGGAAAACGGACAAGTAGCAGTAGTCAAGCTTTTGCTAGAGAAGAGCGCAAACATCAAAGCAAAGGATGTATCAGGAAAGATTGCTTTAGACTATGCGCTTGAGAAAAAGCATGAGGCTGTAGTTTGGCTGCTTAAATACGGACCTGAGATGGAGTCTAGAGATGGCAAGGGATTTACGATGCTCCACTGGGCAGCCGAGAACGGGCACGTGGCGGTGGTGCGGCTACTGCTCGAGAAGGGTGCTAACGTCGCGGTAGAGACTGCTAGGAAATCGAAGGCGGTACAACTGGCGGCCAAGAACGGGCATGAGGCGGTAGTACGGCTGCTGCTCGAGAAGGGGGCCGACATCGGGGAAGTGAATATAAACGGAGGGACGGCTCTGCACTTGGCAGCCGAGGAGGGGCACGAGGTGGTGGTTCGGCTGTTACTTGAGAAGGGGGCCGACATCAAGGCAAAGGGGGGTAACGGGGAGGCGACGTCTTTGCACTCAGCGGCCATGAAGGGGTACGAGGCAGTAGTACGGCTACTGCTCGAGAAGGGGGCTGATATTGAGGAGAGGATGACTAACGGAGCGACGGCTATGTACTTGGCGGCCCAGAACGGACACGAGCCGGTGGTTCGGTTGCTTTTTGAGAAGGGGGCAGACATTGAGGCAAGGATACCTAGTGGGACGACGGCGCTGCGAGTAGCGGCCCAGAACGGGCACAGGGCAGTGGTGCAGCTGCTGCTTGAGAAGGGGGCCTACATTGAGGCGAGGGTGACTGATGGAGGGACGGCGCTGCAAATAGCAGCTCAAAACGGGCACAGGGCAGTGGTGCAGCTGCTGCTTGAGAAGGGGGCCGACATTGAGGCGAGGATGACTAATGGAGGGACGGCTATGCACCTGGCGGCCCAGAACGGACACGAGCCGGTGGTTCGGTTGCTTTTTGAGACGGGGGCAGACATTAAGACGGCGCTGCAAATAGCAGCTCAAAAGGGGCACAGGGCAGTGGTGCAGCTGCTGCTTGAGAAGGGGGCCGACATTGAGGCAAAGAATTCTAGTAGTGCGACGCCTCTGCAACTGGCGGCCGAGGGCGGGCACGAGGCGGTGGTACGGCTGTTACTTGAGAGGGGGGCCGACATTGAGGCGAAGTTGACCAACAGACAGACGCCTCTACTCTCAGCGGCTATGAACGGGCACGAGGTGGTGGTGCAGCTGCTGCTTGAGAAGGGAGCTGACGTCAAGGCGAAGTTGACTGCTAAGTCGACTGCTCTGCACCTAGCGGCTGGGAACGGGCACGAGGCGGTGGTGCGGCTGCTCCTCAGGAAGTGGCCCAACAGCGTCAAAGCAAAGGATAAATTTGGACGGACGGCGCTATATAGGGCGACCGAGAACAGGCACGAGGCAGTATTGCGGCTACTGACTCCGCTTACTCCACGCTCTTAGCCAACTGTTGAATATCGCCTCATTTATAACGTCCATCCCTACGTAACGGAAAACCCTACGTGCCGGAACGACTTCATGGGTTATGGGTCTCAAATCTCTACCACATAAATATATAAAGTTATAATTAGTTTACTATTATTCTTTAGCTATTTCTCTATAAGGGTTTAGTGTATAGTAAGAAAATACTATAGTTGTGGTTATGTTTTCAATTGTCCCGTCGATGGCGTTGAAAGCCCTTTCAGCTGTTCCCCCCTGCTCTATTATGACTATTAGCCTGTCTCCAGATTTCGGAACCGTAGCACGAAGCTCCTATCAAGAAAGAATACGGCTCCGAAGTTTAAAGATACAGAGCGTAAGGCAACCTTCATGCCGGATTTATCCGGACAACGTGGGAGGAGGTACGAAAGCAGTTTCCAAAAATGATGAATAAGCATAAACTACCCTAGCTACCCCACCATACCCGACCACCCTCTAAAAAATATGAATTACTAGCGTGTTGGACCTCCTTTTCGTGCAATAACCTCTTTTATTCGGTCTAGCAATATATCAATCCACTTATTCAAGTAATCGACCGTTAATTCGTTGTCCCAAATATCGTGAATCGCCTTAATCATTTGTGGGAGGGTCCACCCGCTATATGGCTTCTTATTCCTTAATCTTTGCTTGATAAACCGCTAGTAGTGTTCAATTGGGTTAAGATCTGGACTTTTAGCTGGCTAATCGATAAAATATATCCCGCATTCAAGTCGTGCCGCATTGCAAAGGCCTTTGTTCCCCCGGGTGGTCTTTTTGCCATGCACCTTGCTATTATCCTTAACACAAAAGAATTCTAAGTGTCCTTTGCCCATTTTCTTCGCCCTAGCAATATTTGCAAGCTCTCCTCGCAAGATCTAACGTTCGTATGCCTTTTGATTAAATCCCTTTTAGTCTAGCTGCTTGGTAATAATAACCAATTTGGACTTGAAATTGTATCTAATTGCAGCCTATGCTAAGACTGATTAGCGGCCCGAGTAGAACTTAAATTAAATACAATTAAGCCTTTGGCGTTCTCCTCTTTTCCTCCAAATCTTAAGTCGACGTAAAATCCGTGTATTAAACGTTGACTCGTTAGTATAAATTCCCCTCCTCTAAAACCTCTTTGTCTTTGTCTTGTGTTTTTTAGCAAATCTGAAACGCTCTTCCTTTGTCTTTGGGGGAATCTACTCCTTTATTTCGGGTGTATGCTTGTGGAAACCTCGTCGATCGAGTGCACGAAAGAGGGTTGTTGTAGAACATTCGAGTTTAAAGTGTTTAATGATGTCGTCGAGGGTTTAAACGCGGTGATTATAATAGCTATCGAACCACTTCTCAATCTTATCTAACATTTTCTCATCGATTAAACGAGGTCTCCCTTCTCTATGCTTGCTAGTCCGTCTCTCGTCGACTTGTTTGAGCCATTTAGTGGCTGTGGATTGAGGGATTTGGAGCTTGCGAGCGGCCCTCTCTTGTCCCCACCCTGCATCCTTAACTAAAGCACGAAATCGAGCCTTTTTAGGGGTTTGGTGTTCAATTCGACTGGTTTTAGGAACGCGCGCCATGTGTAGAGTGGATTTATATAGCTGGTTTTAAGATAAAGAGCAAAAAGAGTGTGTGTGTGCTAGATAAAGTGGGGTGGTGGGGTAAAACCCCGTGCTTATTTATCATTTTTGCTAACTGCTTTCGTACATAATACGCCAAGCATCTTAATAAGCGAAGGAGGTGCTGAAATACTATAATATTTACAGTTACGGTAAACCAATCGTATTATTGCATATTATACGGAACTCACGTGAACTGTGCCGTTAAAACTCATGTGAATTCTTGGGAGCTTACGTGTTACGAGCGCATGCCTTGTCCTTCGACTCTGATGACTATGATCGAACTTCCGATAACAAAGAGGCTTGAATGGCTCGGATAGCCTGCCATTACCTTCTCCAGTGGCTGGCCACAATTCGCTAGACTGGCGCTCGTAGCGATGATGCGCAACCACGCCATGCCGCGAGGCTGTCGTCCAGCTGAGCCGTACGAGCCCAATCTCGACCCACCCTGTACTCACACGCAAATGCATGCATATCGATTGCGAGAACTATCCACCGACATTCTTTCGTTGAGTCATTCTCTCGGATCCTGTCTAAGTAATGCGCCTACTAAAGTGCAACAACGATGGCGAGTTCAGCCTGACTAAGGACTTCGTTAGCGGCAAGATTCCCGAATATGCTATCCTTTCGCACACATGGGGGGCGGATACGGAAGAAGTCACATATAGAGACTTGATAGATGGTACCGGGAAGAACAAGGTTGGATACGAGAAGATTCGGTTCTGCGGAGAACAAGCCAGACGCGATGGTTTCTAGTACTCCTGGGTTGATACGTGTTATATCGACAAATCAAACAATAATGAGCTCGCAGAAGCTATCAATTCTATGTTTCGATGGTACCGTGATGTGGCGAAATGTTACGTCTATCTGCTAGATATTTCGTCGCCTGCTATCGATATCGGCGACAAGTCTGATTAGCTACCATGGGAAATGGCATTCCGAATAAGCAGATGGTTTACGCGGGGCTGGACCCTTCAAGAGCTTATTGCTCCGACATCAGTTGAGTTCTTCTCTAAGAACCGGGAGCTTCTAGGAGACAAGAAATCGCTAGAGCGACATATCTGCGAGATAACAAGAATTCCTAGTAAAGCTCTTCGAGGAGGCCTTTTGGCTGAGTTCAGCGCAACCGAACGAATGTCATAGGCAAACACTCGTCAGACGACTCGCGACGAAGACATGGCATACTCGTTGCTTGGCATCTTTGACGTTTATATGCCGCTTATCTATAGTGAAGGGAGAGCGAATGCAGTAGGACGGCTCCGAGAGGCGATTGACAGGAAGGAAAAGGGTATGCTATTCTTATTGTTAAGATTGAGATTACACTATATAGAGGTCATTAACTTGGATAGGGATCAAATACGAGGACTTTTCGATCCCGTTCAGTCTCCCTATGGTCTCTGACATCGAACATTTCGTGGCAAGACGGAATGAGCTCAGAGAGATACACAAGGCACTGAGCGGCGACGGCTCCCGGCATACCGTTGTTCGAGTCGTCCAGAATCTCGGCCTGCTCTATTATAGCTGCGGCAAACTTGACGAAGCAGAGACAATGTTGAAGCGAACACTAGCAGGATACGAGAAGGCATTGGAGCCAGAGCATTTAGACACGCTTAGAGTCGTCCAGAATCTCGGCCTGCTTTATCATAGCCGTGGCAAGCTCGACGAAGCAGAGACGATGTGGAAACGGGCACTAGCAGGATTCGAGAAGGCATTAGGGCCAGAGCATCAAAACACACTTAATCTCCTCCAGAGTCTCGGCGTGCTCTATCATGGCCGTGGCAAATTTAGCGAAGCAGAGGCGATGTGGAAACGAGCACTAGCAGGATGCGAGAAGGCATTAGGGCTAGAGCATCAAAAGACACTCGAAGTTGTCCAGAATCTTGGCATGCTCTATCATGGCCGTGGCAAACTTAGCGAAGCAGAGCAAGCAGGATACGAGAAGGCATTGGGGCTAGCCCCAGGAATAATGATTGGAAATGTAGTAGGATGTATCATCGGGATTTCACTGCTGCTGTGGGGGTTGTTTTATGTGAGATAAGGAGAGAGAGGTGAGAGAGCGGTCTTGGAGGCAGGGTTGTGGAGTCTCAAAGCTGGATGATTGTCCAGTCCTTGTAACAGCATAGCGCAGAAGTCGGATGTTGGGGAGATGGGAGACAGATCGCGTATACCATCGACGAACAGCATTTCGGAGTTGGAACCAAGATTTAGGATTGCTCATCAACCAGGCGACGGCACGTTGTTAGTCAGAGGGCTTGGTTGGTTGTTTGGTGACCGATGCAGAAACGCTGGTTGTGTGTGTAACAAGAGCAAAGTATAGGTGATTTTACGATACGCAAAAAAAATGAAGTCGTAATCTCAGCCTTACATCGAAGCCACGTCCCAAGCCACACACGTTACGTGCCAGATTACATTTTTTACGTGATTATGTATTGAGTAACGGTTTAGATTTATTACTGACGTGTCGAGCCTATGACACGGCGGTGTACGGGGAGCGCTAGTCGTCCACACATTTCGTCAAGCCACTCGTCGTCTAGCCGCAAATTTCGTCCAGCCACATCTATCGTCCAGCCACACTCGTTGTCTAGCCGTAAATTTCGTCCAGCCACACATTTCGTCTAGCCACACTCGTTATGTGCCAGCAACCCGGGATGCGACCTCTTTATGACGTGCAACAAATTGCACTAAGTAATCTTAATGCTTCGAATTTATTACCAACGGGCCCAATAAAGGCCTCGTACGCTTTGCCGGGATCAATCTCGACCTGGCAGGTAGGAGGTTCGAAGGAGGAATAATGCCAGACACAGGGCTTAGGAAACTAGAGGCTGCGGTGGGCAAGCTCATGGAACAGAACTGAATTGCCTACGGCCGCAGCAATTGACTTTTAGATGCATTTTCTCGGCAACTCGGCTCCCATTGCCTCTTTTCCCTTCCCAATCCCCCATTAAGCACCACCATATTTGATGCTAGACTAGTTGGAGCCTTTTGTGGAGTTCGCTTTCTTCCTACCCTTGTTCTTCTTGCGCTTGGGTTTATAAGAGCGGTCCCGCCGTTTGTTTGGGTCACGGTAGACATTATTGCCAGATCTGAACATGGCGTCATCAGTAATGTGGACTGCTCCTAGATGCGCAGACTTGCCTGTTGTGATAGAGTCGCCAATAATCGATATTTGGAGTAAAGTACCCCATGGGCTAATGTAAATGTCATTATTCTGCAGATTTTCAAGGAACGGGTGCAGCGAGGCCAAAGACCGTAAAAGGTCGAAATTTACCTTCTTGTGGATCAAGTTGATTTGTCGACAAGGTAGCCACTGTTGAATGGCAACCAGCCAAAACCTCCGCAAGATAGATTTGATCATGATTTGGAGGATAATGTATTGAATAGTGAAAAATCAGGGATGGATTAATCTTGTCTGCGAACTGACTTGAGGGCCAAGAAACTCATGCTCATGTTATGTTGCTTATATTCCACTACCCGAGACTCGGTGGTTGGGCCAATCACCAGTAGCAGTCTCGGTTGTCCAACAAAGAACCAAGAAGGTTGCAAAGCTGCAACAAAACATCTGCACGCAACGCGCTTCTGCATGGATTAAACAAGCCACTGTAGGAAGCTGCGAACCAACAACACAATAACTGGCAAACTTTCGTCTTAGTATTAGAGGTAGCCTGAAATCGGGCGAGCCATTTTTGAAGAAATTGATCGGCATCGCGGTCTGTGGACGGTTACCAGAAATTGTCCTGCGGTGTGTATCCGAATGCAGAAATGGAACAGAACCGAGACACGTGGGAGACTCTGTCTCGCTTGGGTCAAGAACACCCAAAATAGAAAAGTCAACTCCATTGCCATTCAATTGGCTGACCTCGAGAACCTTCCAGAGTCGCAAAGTCTCGGCATTCAAATGCCAGACCTTCTATGTCTGGATGACTAAGCTGAACCTCGTCATTTCCAGACTCTCAAGCCCAGCGTCTCTTCTGCTGAATCTTAAAGAATCGCCAAGACAATTAGAGTCGGGAATAGGCATTTGATACAAAAGCTTGCAATACATCTATCAAGTAACATCGCAGCCTCTTCCGAGCCTTAATATCATCTTTGATATAGTTTGCTAAGATTCGAGCAGCACTTAGCACGCCTTTGCTATAAATCACCCGCCTATAGCTCTATCCTCCTCTCCCCAACAACGCTTTGCGACTACCTCGATCCTCCTCGCACCTCTCTCTAACTGCTTTACCTTTTCGCAACCGCCCGCATTATACCTATTATAACTTGACCATGTCTTAGCAAGGCCAACGGGCAAGGTCACTAAGAAGAGAGGATCATAGAGGCAATAATGTAGGGAGGTGCGATTACCCGCTTGCAATTACAATAAACAATTAGCCGTCTCCGAAAGCTAGATAAGCTCCTTGAGGTGCTAAGCGAGAACCTTGCCGTCCTTAAAGTAAACTAAACGCGCTATTTAAGCATCTCGCGAGAGAAGGAGATTGCAAGCAACTTAGCATTTCTTTTAGCCACTTCGGATAAAAGCTTAAAAGTTATAGCTATCTGTGTTAAAGAATATTACAACAGAGAAGGAATCACGATTCGGATAGCATCAAATACTAGGGATCTCTTAGTAGTTATATAAGAGTTTATAATGCTTGCAAAAATCTTAGAGCAAGCTGCGTAGCAAGGTCGATATCCCGACCAAGTTCCGAAATGTAACTAATTTACCTCTTAAAGAATTCGAAAGCCGAGGACACCGAAGCTCTCTTTCGACAAGTCGTTGTCTTAAACTTGTATCGGATCTTGTCACAACTACAATCACGGCATAAAAAGACCTAGAAAACTGCTAGAAGACTAGCCCTTATTACTCAATTACACGCGGCAATTAACGATAAGTCCCTTAAAGCTAAATTAAGGTTGACAAAGAGCAATTTAAAGGTTAATATAAATAAAGCACAAGCTTTGCACGTCTTATTTACTAAGTTAAAAGGCATATCGGACCTTTACGCGGAGATAGGCGAAGCACACGAGGTAGTTGGAGAGATCGTTAAGCAAGCCTACAAATTCCCCTTAGCTACTCTTAGCGTAGCTCTTTAGAGCTTAATGCTAAAACTATCCTTAAAGTAGTACTTGCTAAAAGCTATTAGCAAGCTAGGCGGCTATTACTTTGCTATGTTCGAGCTTATTTGTGCTACAAGGGATAAGACGTGCCGCGTGTTTTAAAATGTTTAAGTAAAGCCCTTTTAAATTTAAATGCTTGCCTCTCTTTAAGAATTACCTTAAAAGGTTTACGCTAAGATATAGCTCCTCTTCTTTTATAAGCTTCATTTACGCTATTAGCGACCGAGATTCATTTGCTTTAGTAAGAGTGCTTGTTACTTGTGCAACCTCTTCTTCTTCCTTTATAGCAGCTTTTATATGCCTTAAACACACAGCAAGCTTTATAACAAATAGACCTTACTAGAACTAGTTAGACGTTTTAGTAGAGCGTCACGGGGAGCTTAGTCGCATTTTAACTTGGTTAAAAGCAACTTTAGACAATAAGGTCTAAAGGGCTTCGAAATCAAAGAAGAAGCAATATCACTTTCTAAATAAGAGTATCGTGTTACTACTTGCGCACTAGTCTTTATCGTCTCTTTTTAGGAATTTGTTAACCTAAGCTTCGACGTCTATAGTTTAGCCACGACCCCCTCTTATTTAAGAGGGAGATCCGAGTGCTTTACTATATACTAAGATGCCTTTAACTTTGCCGAGAACGCCCCCGAAAACGCCTCACGCTAGCAATAGCGATATAGAGACGAGGGTATCTTTAAGCAAGGCTGCGCTTGCTAAAAATACCACAAGTTATATATCGACTTTAAACGACATATCTTTGATTACAATTAGATATAAGGAGCTTCCTTATAGCTAATTAATTACACTAACAACGCTATTACTGCATTTATAGCTTAATAAGCTGTCTTTAACTTTAGATTTTCTCCGGGTGTCTTCGGGTTATTTATTAATCGCTTAAGTAAAGGACGCGATTATATCGTGTAAAGGGTATCGTGCTATTAATATTAAAGATATTCCCACGATTATTAAACTCCGATTAAGTTACTTGCAAAACTCAAGTAAGCTTACATTTTAGTTGCAAATTGCTTAAAAGGGAATCGTTTGCATCTTATTTGTGTAAAACGGAGTTTGACTAGCAAAGGATTTAAGAGACCCCTTGCGACTAAAGGAATTTGCATTAGGGCTTAATGATAAAATTGTGATTCTTAGCCTTGCTTTTGATAAGTGCTACTATCTCCAAGTCGACGCCGCTTTATCCCTATTACGGTTGGCGACACTTTTCGAAGATATGGAGAAATGATAGCGTAATGTGGATAACGTAGTTATAACTTCACATTCTAGTATAAGGATACCGGTTAGCGCGAGGTTATAATTTGGCACGAATTCATATTCTGTTACAAGCAAGAAAACAGCAGACATCTAACTGCACTATTCTCATCTGCTTTGTGTTCCTCCGCAAATGTTTAGGGCAGTGACGAGGAATGAGATAATGAGGCTCGTCATTGACTAATGGGAGCAGATATCTAGCTAACGGGCCTGCCATCGAAGGTGCGATTGACTTGCCTGCCCGACCTCGCCCCCGCTAGTGCCCCGCCCAGGTCGTTTAATCTAAGCGCCCACCTTCTAACGCTTAACGGGCGGAAATACGACGTCGACAACTGCAATCACTTAAAGACCACAAATAACATCGAAGGCCGGAGCAGTTAACACCAAAATCGGGAACATAATCGAAGACAGCAGTTATTATAAGCTCGAGCATTCTGCTGATTAGCTCCACAGTCGAAAGTCCTCACATATGACCTCACAATAGCGCGAGACATTCCCGAAGGACTCGATTCAAGTTCTAGAATAGCATTCGATAAGTGAGATATAACGACCTTAGGGTTTGCATAGTAATGCTAACCGCATTTTAGCTTATTTAACAATAGCAAATACTCCGATATGACTATATATCTCGGAGAGTCGAAGATCACCTTTTCAGCATACCGCG
>Ga0302325_10015785_pt1 | contig 16040 bp, 9 predicted proteins | sample Palsa_T0_2_FD_201948 | JGI IMG/M metagenome (GOLD analysis project Ga0302325, IMG submission 201948) | Peat permafrost microbial communities from Stordalen Mire near Abisko, Sweden - Palsa_T0_2 | ecosystem: Environmental > Terrestrial > Soil > Palsa > Peat permafrost | place: Sweden: Abisko... | reverse complement strand
CGTCTTGAGCCGCCTGCAGGTCTCCCTCCCGCCTCTGAATCTCGCCGAGCATTGCGTTGAATCCGTCGATCAGCCGGCCCAGTTCGTCGTCTCCGCGCTTGATCGCTCGAATGGAATAGTCCTTTTCAGCCGTCACGCGGCTCGCGATGGCCGCCAGCTGCCTCACGGGCTCTGAGATCACCCGCTGCAATTTGGTGGCGACCAGCCACGCCACTAGGATCGCCACCAGGAGAACCACCGCTGCGATAGCGGCGTACCGCCGCCACAGGGCATGAATCTCCTCCAGATTGGACCGCACATAGATGGTACCGATCTTTTCACCGCCGCTTTCGATCTTTTGGAATATCTCCAGCGAGTCGGGCCCAAATTCCTCGCCGCTGCCTCGCGGAACCGGCCAGCGATAGTTGACGCCGGCGGCCGAGTTGTAGGTGGCAAACGTGTGATTCGCCATGTCATAAACACAGGCGGCCACAATGTGGGGTTCCACATTCAGGCCCTTGAGTGTCTGCTCCGCCGAAGCCGCGTCGTTGAAGGAGAGCGCGGCGGCGCAGTTGAAGCCGATCATCCGGGCTGTGATCGATAGATCCCGGGCCATCTCATGACGGTAGGTGATTTGCTCGTAGCTCATGAACGAGCCGCATGCCAGCAATAGAGCCGCCCCGCTGGTCACCATGCTGATGAGCGTCAGCTTGTGCTTGATGGGAAGATCGCGAAGTGACCGCATAGGCTACGCTCCAGGCCTAGGATTTTCGGCGAACCGTGGTCGCCAGGTTGAGCAATTGGGCGCTGATCTTCAGTCCCGCGTCCTCACCCGCCTCGAGGTTGATCTCAAAGCGCACCTTGTCTCCATCGAGGACGAAGTCGATGATGCCGCCCAGTTCGGCGAACCGGCGTGACTCGCCGACCGTCAGGACACAGGCGGCGCGGAGCGCCTCCCGCATTTCTTCCATCCGGCCCTCGTGGCCGGCGCCCACGTATAGAATATGCACAAATCCAGCCTCGGCGGCCGTCGCCACCATGCGGACCTCAACGGCCCTGGCGCCGACTTTTCGGTTTTTGACGATGGCCGCGAGCTCGTCGCCGAACGGATTGTCGTCGAGAACTCCAATGATGATCGGGCTATCCGCGCCTGCAAATCGATGCGAGGGCCACGTAACGAATCTAGTGAAATTGAACACGAAGGCCGCCTGGATCTGAAATTTTCTTGAAATCACTGCGCCGCTGGACGGCGTCCCGGCCCCGAGGGGCCACAGCAACAGCAGGAGTCCGAGCACCACGGCATAGAGTGAGCGCCGCCGGGCCAGAGAGTGATGGGGACGCTCGTCCGGCATTTGCGGAAGCAGGCGGTGTTGCTCGAGCATGACGTTGGGTGCCAGCGGGAGGCGTCACCTCTTCCAGGTGATCCGGACGGCGATTTCCTCGGGCACCTCGACGAGAATCGGCGTAAGCTGGCTCGCGAACTCAAGATGCCGCCGATCGCCAAGATTTTGCCCCCACACTCCGACTTCCACCACGGGAGACGGGCGCCAGACCAACCCCAGATCCATTCGGACATAGGATGGAACGGGCTGGGGTGCGCTCGACTCTGTGTCCACGATGTGGCCCACGTAGGCGAGAGCACCGTTCAGTTCGAAGCCATGCGGCAGATCGAGATAGGAGCGAAGATGGACTTGGTGTTGCGGGCTGTCCTCCGACTCTGAATCGTCCGGATAGAATCGGGAGCGAAGCAGACTGTAGTCGGCGATCAGTCTCCAGCGCTCCGTCACCCTCCATTGAACCGAGACCTCCCCGCCATAGCTGTGGCCCGTTCCACCCGGTTCAGCCGTGGAGAGCAGCAATTCGTGCGGCGGAGTTGGGTTGAAGACGAACTGGGCAACGGCGGGGGCGTAACCTATCAGGTCGTGGTAGACATTATAAAAGGCTGCCACATCCACGGACACTTGGCTCGTCGGCCGAATGCGGTATCCCGCCTCGTAGGCGTCGAGCTTTTCCGACCGGACGATGGCGGGATTTCCCGCCAGCTCCACCTCACCCGGCGGGCCACCTGGAGAGGTGGGGAACTCCGCAACGGCGAACCGGGCCGCCGTCTCGGTCAGCGCAGGCGTGCGCACGGCGCGTGTCGCCCCCAGCCATAGGGTCTGCGCGGAATCCGGCGTCCAAAGAAGCCGAACCCCTGGTTCAAATTCGAACCCGGTCACGTCATTATGCTCGAATTTCGCCCCCGGAATCAGACTGAGGCGATCTGGAAGCAAGGCCACTTGGTCCTGCACAAAAGCGCTGTAGAGGTGAACAAGATCGAGCTCCGGAGTCCACGTGGCCACCGAACTAGGAGGAAGAACGCCGCGGACAAAACGATATCCCATGCCTGAGACGATGTCCTGGCGGGCACCGATCGGGAAGCGGTCCTGAAATTCAACGTCGAATGTGTCGTTGATCTCCTGGGTGCCCCCGACGGCATTGTGGTAATGGTCATAAAAAGTCTGAACGGACCATTGGCTCGCGTCAGAAGTGCGCCGCACCCACTTGCCGAGAATATCCTCTCCGTGGTCTCCGCTCAGGATGTTCAGGACCTGATTTTCGCCGAGGTCGATTCTGGGCACAGTCTCCGATTCTCCGGTCGTGAGGTCGTAACCATCTCCCTCAAGCGTGAAGGTGTCGCTCGGGGACGGCTTGGCGTCGAGGCGGAAGCCCGTGCGCCAGCCATGCGAGAAATCCCCGGCATCCGCGCCGTCCGGCAGGACCTGCTCGTTCCGATTGAAATAATTCACGTAGGCTCGGTAAAAAACAGCGCCGCCCGCGCTGCCTCCGTAGCGCACCGTCACCGACGGATCGTCCTCCGTGCCCTCGCTCACCGTCGTCAAGAGACCTTGCGTCTCCTGGGCGCTCTTGGAGATCACGTTGATCACGCCATTCAGCGCGTTCGCGCCCCAGAGCGTCGAGCCCGGGCCCCGGATCACCTCAATCCGATCAATATCCTGCATCGGGACGCCCTGCGTTTTCCAAAAGACACCCCCGAATGACGTCGAATAGACGGACCTCCCGTCGATCAGAACAAGCGTATCGTTGGCAAATTCGGAATTCGAACCCCGGACCGAGACCGCCCAGGTGCTCCCGTCGATGCGGGCCACATCGACGCCGGGGACGAACCGAAGCGCCTCGGGAATGCTCGTGAAATCCATGCGGCTGATGTCGTCATCGGTCACGACCGCGACGGCGGCAGGCGACTGAAACAGGTTCGTTTCCTTTTTCGAGACCGAGGTCACCGGCTCGTTCATCAGCTGCTCGATGCTCAGATCGCCGAGACTAGCCGCGGGATTGGCCGATGGGGTGTCGCTGGCCGAGGCATACGCTCCCAACGCGGCGCAAAGCAACATGCTGGCGGCCTTCCGCGAGGTCTCCGTTCGTAATTGCCGAGCCAGTTTACTGGATTCGATGCTCTCCGACGTACCTCCATGCGGGGATATGAAGCGGCCCTTCGTAGCGATGCGCGCGCAGACGAGATGCATGGGATGCGAGCGTATCATGCGCGCATCCGCCCCCCTTCGATATGGGGCCTTTCAGGTATACTCGGAATACCCCATGGCGATCAGTGGGGCTGTCCAGTATTCTCACCCAATGGGAGGCATTCAGACCGATCCAGAGCGATGAACCGAGCCAGTCCAACGATGCGGAATCTCGCAGAGCGTCTAATTGCTTACGAGAGAACCCAAAACAAGATTACAAAAACAAAAACGCCGCCGGAGATCAGTGTTTTCGATAGGCTGCGCCCCCAGCTGGCCACCCTCATGGGCAATGCCGGCTTTCGCGCGATCCTTACCCGCGCCCTAGTGCTCTCCCATGAGGAGGTTCCGTGGTTGCGCGCGATGCACGTCATAGCCGATGGCACTTTGGTGCATGTGGACGAGCGCCAAGCGCACGGCAATCGCAGAAAGATTGCCGCGGGAAACGTTGTTCTGCTCGCCCAATTGCTCGGATTGCTCGCTGTTTTCATCGGCGACGACCTCACCTTGCATTTGGTGCGTGAAACGTGGCCCAAGCTCCCCCTCAACACCCTGTATCACGGTAAGGGATATTGATATGAAAAAGCCAACTGATGCGGCGAAACCCAAGCTGGCAAGGCCACTCACGGGCAAACCGGCCAAAGTCACGATCCGAAAGATGCCGACCGGCGTGCGCGGTCTCGACGAAATCCTTGGAGGCGGGATCCCGGAATTCTCCTTCAACGTTATCGCGGGCATGCCCGGCTGTGGGAAAACCACCCTGGCGCATCAAATCATCTTTGCCAATGCGACCGCGAAGAAGCCCGCTCTCTATTTCACAGCTGTCGGCGAACCCGCCGTGAAGATGCTGCGCTATCAGCAGCAGTATTCCTTCTTCGACGAGTCCAAGCTGGGGAACGCAGTTCGTTTCATCGACCTCGCAGAATTGGCGCTGGAAAAAGATTTGAGCCATGTCTTGGACGCAATCGGAAAATATGTCGCCGAGAGCAATCCCAGCGTTGTGGTGGTGGATTCCTTTCACACGATCGTGCGCAATCCGACGACCCAAGTGGGTGAATTGGATGTGCCAGCCTTCATCCTGCGCCTAGCGCAGCTTCTCACTAGCTGGGAAGCCACGACATTTCTGATCGGCTCATATCTCGACGATGAGATTGGCGACAATTCGCTGTTCACCCTCGCCGACGGCCTCATCTGGCTCTGGCAAAAGACGGAGAGAAATTCCGTGGTGAGAAAAATGCAAATCATGAAGCTGCGCGGCCAGGAGTCTGTGCCCGGACTGCATACGATCCGCATCAGCAACCAAGGGGTGCAGACCTTCTCGCGCACCCTGGGACTCATCGGCAACAAAACGAAGCCCAAGCTGGGCCGGCGCCTTTCCACCGGAATCCCCGAGTTGGATGCGATGCTGGGCGGCGGCATCCCCGAAGGCGACAGCCTGCTCGTGGCGGGGCCCTCGGGGACCGGCAAGTCGGCTCTAGCGACGCAGTTTATCGCCGAGGGACTGCGCAACGGAGAACCGGGAATTATGGCGATCTTCGAAGAGCGCCCGCAAGCATACACCCACCGCGCCGGCACGTTCGGACTGAATTTGGAAGCCCCGCAAAAGAAAGGGCAGCTCGAGACCCTTTATCTCCGTCCGCTCGACCTCTCGGTGGACGAAACGATGCAGGAGATTCTCGACGCCATCCAAAGAGTCGGCGCCAAACGGCTGGTGATCGATTCACTGGTCGGTTTTGAGATGGCGCTGGCGCCCGGCTTCCGCGCCGACTTTCGTGAATCACTCTATCGAATGATCGGGGCGCTCACCGGAGCCGGGATCACGATTCTAAGTACGGTCGAGGTGGAGGACACATTTACCGCGCTGCCCTTCAGCCACTACGCGATCTCGTTTCTTACCGATGACATCCTCCGCATGCGTTATGTGGAGATCGACGGCCAGATCCGCAAGGTCATGGTCGTTATTAAGATGCGTGGTGGCAACCACAGCAAAGACATCCGTGAATACGTCATTACGGACAAGGGAGTGACGATCATTCATCCGCGGCAGACCGACTATGCCCTGCTCTCCACCGGACTGCCGGAACCGATCGGCCAACCGACGGAGGCCGCGCCGGAAGCTAAGGCCGCGAAGTAGAGAAATTTCCCAGACCGAATGACCTCGGAGACCATGAATGCGGAGCCGATATTGGCCTCCGCTCGTCAGTCGGCCGACCTGTCGAGCCTCTGGTTGGCGATAGCCGAGAAAGCGCCTCTGCCGATGGCGACAACGGAGGGGGCGGGCCATATCCTGCGCCATGTCAATGCGGCCTTTTGCCGCCTGATTCGCAGGCCCAGGGATGAGCTCCTCGGACAGCCTTTCGCCGAGACCATGCCGGAAAGGAACGAATGCCTGACCAGGCTGGACCGCGTGTACCGAACGGGTCACTACGAAAGCTACACTGAGAAGGAACAGGCTGAACCCCGTCCCGTCTATTGGTCGTATACGATGTGGCCCCTGATTCAGCATGAATCCCCCGTCGGGGTCGTGCTCCAGGTGACCGAAACCGGAAAGCTCCACGAGGATATGCTGGTGATGAACGAGGCCTTGATCCTCGGATCGGTCCAGCAGCATGAACTTGCTGAGGCCGCCAACGCGTCGAATGCCCGGTTGGAAAGCGAAATTGGTCAGCGCAAAAAAGCGGAGGAGGCCTTGCAGCGGGCGCAAGCCCTGTTGAGAAGCCATGCCGGCCAGTTGGAGGGGCTGGTTGCGGAGAGGACGACGGAATTGACGGCGACGAATAAGCAATTGGAGGCCTTCATCTATACCATTGCGCACGACCTGCGGGCGCCGTTGCGCTCGATGCAGGGCTATTCGACGCTGCTGATCGCGGGTGCGGGCTCGCAGCTGGATGAGCCACGCCGAGATTTTGCCAAACGCATCGACGAATCGGCGCAGTTCATGGACGCCTTGTTGATCGACCTGCTCGAATTTAGCAGGATCAGCCAAGAACAGGTCGAATTGGTTCCCGTGAAACTGCAAGTGGTCGTTGAGGCGGTACGGGCCAGCCTGAGCGATGAGATCCGGGATAAGAGCGCGCAGCTGGACAGCTCCGGGCCGTGGCCCGTGGTCCTCGCACAGAAGTCCATTCTAAACCGGGTGTTGTTCAATTTGGTCAGCAACGGCCTGAAGTTCATCGCACCGAATACGGCGCCGCGGATGCGCCTGTGGACAGAGGAACGGGGCGCATTCGTGCGCGTGTGGCTCGAAGACAACGGCATTGGCGTTGCCTCCGACCATCAAGACCAGATATTCCGGCTATTCACGCGCCTCAATGGCGAGAAATACCCAGGCACCGGAGCCGGCCTGGCGATCGTCAAAAAAGGCGTCGAACGGATGGGCGGACGGGTGGGTGTGGAATCCAGTCCCGGCCAAGGCAGCCGGTTCTGGATCGAGTTGCCGAAGATCGCGAAGCCCTCCGCCCTCCTGGCCCGATGAAGGAACCGCCAATCATTCTCTTGGCGGACGACAGCACAAACGACCTTTTTTTCATGCGCATCGCCTTTGGCAAGGCGGGCTCTCCCAATTCGCTTCACGAAGTCCGCGATGGAGAAGAGGCCATCGCGTACCTGAGCGGCAACCCGCCCTACAGTGACCGCCACAAATATCCGCTGCCGACCGTCTTGCTGCTGGATTTGAACATGCCGAAAAAGAACGGATTTGAGGTGCTGATTTGGGCACGCGCCCAGCCCGGACTCAGGCGTCTTTCAATCTTTGTCATCTCGGCCTCCCGGCGCGCGGAAGATATCGAGCGGGCCTTTGACCTCGGAGCCAACTCGTTTCTCGTCAAACCGACGACGATGGAGGAATTGACGTCCATGATTCGGAGTCTGCTCGACTGGCTCCGCTACAACCAGTTTCCGTCGCTCGCAAAGCCGTAAGAAGGGATCGTTGCGGCCGGCCTCTAAGCACTCGCCGCGATCGCGTCCCGAAGCTTTTTGACCATCTCCGGAACCGCAACATAGGGATCCGATGCAAGCGTTTCGATCGGCAAGTATCCGCGGTAACCCGAAGAGCGGACGATCTTGAGCAGACGCGCCAGATCCAGCGGAACGTCGCTGTCCTCGCCCAAAGCGCTCTGCTTCACCTGCCAATTCACCGCATAGGGCGCGACCTTGGCCATCTCGGCATAGGGATCGGGCGCATTGTTGAAATAGCCGGTATCGACGATCGCTCCGCACCAATCGGAATCGACCCCTTGCACCAGTTCGAGCACCTGGTCACCGGTCTGGAGGAAGTCGCCGTGGTTTTGGACGCCGATGATGACGCCGAACCGTTCCCCGTGCTTCGTGCACTCTTTGAGATCGGCGATAATCCAATCACGCACCTCTTCGCGCGTGGCGCCCGGCGCCACATCGTGCCAAGTCATTCCCCTTAGCTGGGTATCGCAAAATACGCGCAGGACCGGCGCTCCCAAACGCGCGGCCACCTCGACCCAGTTCTTGATCTTCTGGACGCTGGTGTCCCGCAGAGGCTTGTCCGAGGTGGTGAAATTATTTCGCACGCCCGTCCCGCTGATGCCCACTCCTTGTTCGAAGGCGTGGCGCTTGAGATCATTCAGGTAGGCATCCGGCGGCGGTGTCGGATAGGTGGGAAAGAAGTAGCCGGTCGGATCGCAGCCATCGATATTGTTCTTGGCGCAGAAGTCGATGAGGTCGAACAGGGTCATCTTGGAGCCGCTGCCACGAGGCGATTTCTTGGTCCTGGGCCGGCCGCTCTTGGAGGGCGCCGCCACCGGTTGGGACGCGCCCACAGTCTGGTCTTCGTGGGTCTGCGGAAGCGGCCCGGTGAATGAATAGGCGTTGAGCGAGATCTTGAGGGTGGACCCGCCCACGCGTTTGATCGGCGATAACGGCCCTTCGGCCAGGGCCTTGAGCGAAGCGCCGGCCGCAGCCAGGAGCGGCAGGAGGGCCATGCCTTTTAGGAAACCGCGTCGATCGGATGGGGAACTCATGGATTATGGGCGTCTGTCCGGTAATAGCGGATGACACCCTGTTTCGGACATCGGGCCTCCGCGAGGCAAACAAAAGAGTATACAAGCTTCGGCTCTGCCTTTACCGCTGGACCGACCATGGCAGAGACTCGCCGATCACCGGGCCCGCGCAATTCCGCCTGGTCTGGCGGATGGCGCGCGCTTCACGCGCTTGTCGCCGCGGCGATCGTTGCCTTCTATGCCTGGACCGCCTGGACCGATAGCAGGCCGTGGCATTGGACAGGCCCGCGAACGGACTATTCCAACCAGCTCCTGCATGGGTTTCTCTCCGGGCGGCTGTCGATGGTGGTTCCCTCTGACCCAGCGACCTTTGACTACAACGCCCGGTATGCGATGTGGCGGCCGCCGGTCATGCTCGATGTCAGCCGCTACCATGGCAGCGACTATCTGTATTTTGGCGTGGCTCCGATTGTGACCCTTTTTCTGCCATGGCGGCTGCTCACGGGGCAAGACTTGCCTGAGCCCGCCGCCGTGGTCTTTCTATTTTCGGCTGGCTTCTGGCTGCAGCTCGCCTGGCTGGCGCGGATCCGGCGCGCATTCGCTCCAAGCACGGGACCCGCCGCTTGGCTGGGTCTCCTCCTTGCGGTAGGCCTGGGCAATGTCGCCGCGGCGACCCTCGTGCGCCCGCTCGTTTACGAATGTGCGATGGGGAGCGCCTACCTTTGGAGCATGGCCTCGCTCCTCGCACTCACGGGGGCTGTGCTGACGCCGGAGAAAGCGGTCCGCTCCCTTGCGCTTGCCAGCGCCGCCTTCGGCCTCGCGGTCGCCTCGCGGCCCAATCTTCTCCCGGCCGGGATCGCGATCGCCGTGGCGGCGATCGCGCTGGCGCGGGCCTCCGTCTCGGCGCAGCGCTGGCAAATCCTCGCCGCAGCGCTCGCCCCGGCCGCCCTCATCGGAGCGGGCTTGGCCGCGTACAATTTCGCGCGCTTCGGCGGCCCTCTCGATTTTGGCTTTGGCTATCAGCAGAATAACTCGAATCCGGCGTCCGTCTTCGCTCCGCAATGGCTGGGGTTCAAGCTCCGCGCTTATTTCGCTGCGTGGCCGGCCTTCAATGGCTGGTTTCCGTATCTCGAACTGCCGTCGCAGGCCAATGGGCCAGCGGGGTATTGGGGCACGGAAACGGTTCTCGGGCAGCCCCAACTTTGGCCGTGGCTGGTTGCGCTCGGTGCATCGACCGCCCTCGCGCTGAGGCGGCCGAACGGGTCCGCTTGTGTTCTGAGCGTCGCCTTCGCGGCGTGGTTTGTCGGGGCGTTCCTACCCACCGCGCTCTTCGGGGGTTGGACCGTGCGTTACTGTGTCGACTTCGTTCCGGTCCTCATCACCGGCGCCGGTTGGCTCGTCATGAGCGGCCTGGCCAATCCTTCGGTTGCCAAGCGGGCGCTGGCCCGCGCGGGACTGGGCTGGCTCCTCGTGGGAGCGGCCTACAATTTCTTGCTCAGCTTTCAAAGCGAGGTCGGCAGCCCGGGTCGTGATGCTGCGGCGGTGGCACCGGTGGGCGCCTTTTTCGATGCGGCGTCCTGGCCGTTGAGCCGTCTATTCGGCGGCATTCCCGGACCGAGACGCTTCGAAGTGCGATTCCCCGACAAACCGGCGGCAGCGATCGAGCCCTTGATGGTCGCCGGCGGGCCTACAGACACCGATGCCCTCCTGGTCCAATACCTCGCTTCCGGCCAGGCGAGGCTGCTCTTTGATTCCTCGGGCGAGGGGCGGACAGCCGGCAAACCCTTTGCGACACGGCCCGGAACCGTCCGGCACCTGGACCTTCAGCTGGGAACCTTGATTCCGCCGCACCCACATCCCTGGTTCGGCGGACTTTCGGTGGCAGCCCAGGAACGGTTGCGCTGGCAAAGCCATGCGGAGATGGACGGCGAGGAAGTACTGGACCGGGTGATGCCGACCCATCCTACGGCCCCCGGTTTCGTCCATTGGGGTCTGGCGCCTCGCCCGGCGTGGTATGCGTCCCGATTCTCCGGAAAACTCCGCGACCTCGGTCCAACCGCCGTGGACGCATCCCGGCTGGGGAACCAAGCCCAGCCCGGAGCTTCCCTCTCGATAGCCGTGCGCCTGCCGCAGGATCGCACCGGATTTAGCGAGCCACTTTTGGCGACCGGCCGCAATCGCGCGGGTGACCTGCTGATGCTTCGTTATGTCGATGGCTCGACCATTCAGGTGGGGCACACCCATGCCGGGGGTGACACCTTCTGGTCGCCGCGACTGCGGGTCGACTACCTCCTGCTCCAACACTTCGGCCTAAGTGTCAGCTCGGTTCGCGACTCGGACGGCCGATCCAGCGTGCACGTCACCCTTGAGGGAAAACCCGTTCTCGACCTCCGGCCTGTTCTCTATCCGACGGGGGATTATGAAGTGTTCCCGCTCGGCAATCCATGGATGCGGAACTTGGCTCGCTCCTTTTTTGCCGGCGAGGTGGAATCCATCGCATGGACAGAACTTCGGCCGTCCACCTCCCTTCCCCTGCCCCTCACCGCAGTGGAGCCACCCCCTCTCGAATCGGGCTCCGGATTTCCGTTGATGACGTGGAGAGATACGCAGGGCCGCACCACCCTGCTCGCTCTCTTGTCCGCCGGTCCAAACCAATGGCGCGTGCGATGGAGCGACGAGGCGGGCAGTGAGGAGGGAACACCCTTCGCTGCGCCCAAAACCAAAGCTTGGCCCGTGACGATTCGGGCCGAAAAAGGCCAACTGCTTGTGGACTGTGGCGAGACAACTGTGTGGCGCCGGCATGAGCCCTGGCCGGTGGGAGGCGCCGAAGCGTACCCATGGCGCGACTTGCGCCAAAGAAGCGCGCGCTCCCAGACCGACTGGGGCGGTGCCCTTTGGATCGGTGTGCCGCTTGACGAATTGCCGGGAGCCGGGCCCATTCTGCTGCAGGTGCGCTGGCCGTCACCGCTGCCAATCGGACACTATGAGCCGCTTCTCACAAGCGGCATCACCGGTGCGGGGGACGCGGTCTATGTTCATTATCTGGACTCGGGGCACCTGGCATTCGGATTCGATCACTGGGGAACCGGCGGCCCGGAGAGCGCGCCCATTGCGTTCGATGCCTCAAGGGAATCGAAGATCCGCATCGTGCTCGCCTCACAAATGCCGCTGCCCCCGACCGATCCCCGTGTGCGCGTCGAACTCGATGGCCGCCTGGCCTTTGACGCTCCTGGCCTATGTCACCCCCGGGTGCCATGGAAGTTGGTCATCGGGGCCAACCCTATAGGTCTGCACACCTGCGAACCTGTTTTTACCGGCAAGGTTGTCAGCGCGGAACGGGACGAGCACGAATAGGTCCCTGATCCTATGAATCGCCGATATTCATCACTTGTTCTCGTTTTCATCGGGCTGTTGGCGGGTTTGGCCCGCGGAGGCCGGCTCGCCGCGCAAGGCGCGCCATTCGCCAACCCGGCAATTGAAGCCCGCGTAGACGCACTGCTGGGAAAGATGACGACGGCTGAGAAGATCGGCCAATTGAATCAGCTTTCCATCGGAAATTCGACGGGACCCAACGCGCAAATCGAAGCTCAGACCGAGAACGAACTGATCAAAAACGGCGAGGCAGGCGCCCTGTTCAATGTGATCCGGGCGCCCGCGATCAATGCCTTCCAGAAGGAAGCGATGGAGGGGTCGCGCCTGCACATCCCGCTTCTCTTCGGGCAGGATGTGATCCACGGCTTTCACACCCTCTTCCCCATTCCCCTCGGGCTTTCCGCTAGCTGGGACCCCGGACTGGTCGAACTCACCGCCCGTTTCGCCGCCCGCGAATCGGCCCAACAGGGAATACGCTGGACGTTCTCTCCCATGGTGGACATCGCGCGGGATCCCCGTTGGGGACGAATCGCCGAAGGCGCGGGCGAGGATCCGTACCTGGGCTCCGCATTCGCCAAAGCCTATGTGCGCGGCTACCAGGGCACCCGTCTCGATGATCCGTCTTCGATCATCGCGTGTGCCAAGCACTACGTCGGCTATGGGGCCGCCGAGGGAGGCCGGGATTACAACACCACCGAGATTTCAGAACGCACGCTCCGGGATGTGTACCTGCCGCCGTTTCACGCAGCCGTCGACGCAGGCGTTGGAAGCCTCATGTCGGCCTTCAATTCGCTGAATGGCGTGCCGGCGAGCGCAAATTCGTTTACGCTGACAACCATCCTGCGCAAGGAGTGGAACTTCCAAGGCCTCGTGGACAGCGATTGGACCGCTGTTCACGAAATCATGCTGCACGGGATCGCCGACGACGACCGTACGGCCGCGCGCAAGAGTTTCCTCGCTGGCGTCGATATGGATATGGAGAGCGGACTGTTTCTCTCCCAGTTGGCGGAGCTCATACGGTCAGGCGTCGTCCCCATGGACCGCCTGAACGACGCCGTTCGGCGGGTGCTCCGGCTCAAATTCGCGCTCGGGCTTTTCGAGCATCCCTACGCCGATGAATCGGTGGCAGCCGCCCCCTCGGTTACGGCCGATGGCCGCGCGCTCGCGCGCCAAGCGGCTGAGGAATCGTTCGTCCTGTTGGAAAACCGCTCGTGGAAGGGCGCCCCGCTCCTGCCCCTCGCGGCCGCTCCAGGCCGCAAGATCGCCCTGATCGGCCCTCTGGCGGATAGCTCGGAGGACATGCTCGGTTCTTGGCCCGGAGCAGCTGATTCCCGAAATGTCGTGACCTTGCGCAGCGCCCTGGCGGAGCGCGCGGCGCGAATGAAGATGCCTCTGACTTTTGCTCGCGGCGCCGACGTGACCGGCGTGGGGACTTCAGGCTTCACCGAAGCGACCGCCGCCGCGCGGCAGGCCGACGTCGTCCTCCTGGCGCTGGGAGAACGCGGCCGCAGCTCCGGCGAGGCGTCATCTCGCGCCCACCTGGATCTGCCCGGAAGTCAGGAACAGTTGCTCGAGGCGGTCGTGGGCACGGGAAAGCCGGTGATTCTAATCGTCTTTAGCGGGCGCCCCCTCGCGCTGACATGGGCATCCGAACATGTGCCCGCCATGATGCTGGGCTGGTTTCCGGGCCTCGAGGCGGGACCCGCGCTTGTCCGGACTCTGTTTGGCGAATCAGACCCGGCGGGAAGACTGACCGTTTCCATTCCCCGTTCAGTGGGACAAGTGCCCATCTACTACAACGCGATGAATACCGGCCGGCCACGGAGTGATCCCATCGGTCTCGGGACCCAAGCGCCGGACGCCTACTACGTCACCGGCTATCTCGATGAGAAGAATGTCGCCCTGTATCCATTCGGGGCCGGCCTCACGTACACATCGTTCGGTTACTCCCCGGTCCTGGTTGAACCCGCAACCCTCAACGCCGAAGCCGTCAACCACGGAACCGTCCACTTCACCGTTGGAGCCGAAATTCAAAACACCGGCTTGCGCGCGGGAACGGAGACGGTGCAACTCTATATACGGTTGAGGGGAACCAGCGTCGCGCGGCCGGTGAGAGAATTAAAGGGATTTCAGCGGCTGACGCTGGCCCCTGGAGAGCGCCGGCATGTGGCCTTTTCGCTGGGCCGGGAAGAACTGGCTTTCTGGAATATTGACATGAAGGACCTCGTCGAGCCGTCCTCGCTGTATGTTTGGGTCGCGCCCGACTCGGCCCATGGGACGCCGGCCCGGGTGGAGCTAACGCCCTAGGGCAAACTTGCCCAACCTAGGGCATCAACTGGACAGTTCCCAGTCCCATGCGATCGTCCGGCTGGCGGTAGTACCGCCAGCTCAGTTCAAGCGCGGGATCCGACTCGTTGAGGCCGGCAGCCGTCACGCTCGCCGTCAGGGCAAATTGAAGGCCTGGCCGCGGCGCCAGTCCCAATTCCCGCCATGGAATATCGGCGTCGACCGCATAACCGCCCGGAGTGGCGTGAACCTTGGCGGTGACGGGTCGGTTATGAAACCATTCCATCGCCGAGCCATCCGGTTGGTAGGCAAATTGGAAATCATCATGGTCAAGCCAGGCCAGTCCGCCGCCTTTCGGATTGATGAAGAGTTCGACGGACCGGCGGCCGGTTGGAGGGGCGAAGCCCGGTGGGGAGTCCGTCACTTCGGCGTGGAAATGCAGCGCCGTCGGGTCCCAGGTGAGGGCGAAGCGAAGGTCCAAATCCGGATCGCCCGGCCGCACATCGGCACTGGAGCATTTGTATTGAAGACCCTTCACCTCGGTCCACGGCCAGCGCTCACGAGGAACCTTGGCAGACACCACCTGCGCGTGGCGTTCCGGCACCGAAGGCATAGGTGTCGCTAGCTCATTGCGGGCATACACCGAGTCATTCGCCCCAAATGCGGCCACTCGGAACTCGGGGAGAGCCGCTCGCCCTGCCTGCACAAGCGGATCCCTCTGAAACCAATTTCGCAGGCAGTCGGAAGCAAGCAGGTTGGATAAACTGAGGAACAGAAGGTAGCGGTTGGCCGGGATAGAACGCTGCAGCCAGTCGCTCGGCAGCGGCGCCACTTTAAGGCTTGCGCTGACCTCTGCTGGGAAATGCTCGAGCAGCAGGGCCGTGTTGACCACATCGTAGGGGAATGTCGCCGTGGCGGTCTGTCGTTGAGCGATGGCGATCGCGTAGGCCAATTGCGCGGCCGACGCCCCCGTGACAATCGATTGCTCGTCCAGCCAGAGTCCCGGCACCAATTGCCCGTAAACTTGGGCAGGTTCCAGCACCTGCACTTGCCCCTGGCCGTCGGCCTTGCGGGTGAGCTTGATCCACGCCGCGGCCGGCCGGGCACCGGTCGCGATTTGAAAAAAGACGGTCATCCGGCTCGTCGAACCGAGAGCATTGGATCCGATGCTGACGTTCTTCCAGTCGATGGCGTCCAGCCTCCGGCTTGCTTCCCCTGCCACCGCAGGAAAGGCCTGGCGCACCGCCGCCAGAGAGGCCGCGTAGGTGTCCAAAGCGTGCTCAGTCGCCGGCACCGGGGTGACGCGCAGGAGGGCGCCCAAGCGGTTCACTGCCTCGGCTTCATCGATCAGGCCCAGCGACTCAGCACCCAGGATCGCCGAAAGCGCGAGTCCCGACAAATCGGCGTCCACCGGGGCACCCTCGATCGATTGCCACGTCCGGGCCGCTACCTCACGCCACGCCTTCTGCTCGTCCCTGGTAAGATCCCGCTTTTGCGACAGAAAGCCTGCTCGATCCAATGCATTCTGGACCTCGGGTGCCCGCATGAAGAATCTCCAGACCAGACCCGATCGCTCGTTCTCGGCCTGGAGCATGGCGATACCCAGATCGATTCCGATCACGTCCGTATCCACCCATCCCGTTACCGGATTGAACGCGTCCGCGAAGCCGTATCGCCGCCAGATGCGATCCCCGTACTCAGTGCGCATCGTCCGGAGTGTCGCCATCGCCTCGCGCGGGACAAAGGGCAGAGAGCCCGCGGCCGCATAGGGCGCAATCGTGCCGTCAAGTGCATTCGATCCCATGGTTCGCGGAGGGCCTCCCCACGATCTATAGCCGGTGTCGGAATCGGACGAAGTCAAACCCCACAGCCGGTGATCCCACTGAGGAAACTCCTTGCGCAAATCGAGGCA
>Ga0302325_10015784_pt1 | contig 16040 bp, 24 predicted proteins | sample Palsa_T0_2_FD_201948 | JGI IMG/M metagenome (GOLD analysis project Ga0302325, IMG submission 201948) | Peat permafrost microbial communities from Stordalen Mire near Abisko, Sweden - Palsa_T0_2 | ecosystem: Environmental > Terrestrial > Soil > Palsa > Peat permafrost | place: Sweden: Abisko... | reverse complement strand
GGGGCGGGGCGATCGACGTATGTACGTGACGCCGTTCGTCCGCAACCTCGATGTGGATGTGACGGGGAATAAGTCACCTTCCGTGAGTGAAAATGTGATTTTTAGTAGCAATGGAGGACCGGCCGAATTTCTCGGCCCCTCCTAAGTGGATGCCCTGGGTCGTCACACCACCGACCCTGAGGGTTCCTAAGGGATAACCGGGAGACGCATCAGACGGCTGGTATCCCGCACCGGGGCCGGCGTCACGGACGTCGCCGGCGCGACGCGAAAATGACGCGCCTTGACGCGGCGATGAGGCGATGAGGCAAAGCCCAGGAAATCCGCGTCACCGGCTCTAAAGCACGGTCAAGTCAGAAAAGAAGGCCTGAACAGGAACCCTGGAGGCGGCGCCCGGATTCGAACCGGGGTACGGGGCTTTGCAGGCTGAAAAACGGCGTTCGTGGTGGTTCGCCGGAGTCCAGAAAGCCCAGGTCAGAATACATATTTGTCCGTGACCGTTCAGCCCGATCCAGGGGGTGCCACGGTATAATGACGGTATAAAATGTGGCAGAGCGGTGGTGTTGCCGATCGCCTACGTGACACTTCGCCTAGAGGGCCTAAGGGCACAGTTGTTCATGGCAAGTTCTGTGACCGATCGTCAAAGTTGCAGGATTCTGCGTTCGGGTTTGGCGCGCTGAAGAACGAGACAAAGTGGTCAAGGGAATCTGCTGGAGCCGCTGGACATGGCCGACGCAAAGGTCCCGGCTAGCCATCTCCATCGCGGTCCGTTCTTTCTCGTCGCCGAGCGGGAAATGGCGTTCAGTGCTGCCGGCCGATCGACGTGGTCCTTCGACATAGTTCCAGAAACGAAGGGGCGACGGGTATCCTCGGACTCGTGGGAGAGATCGTTGGCGCCGACGAAGTAGCTACCTGGGCCGTGTGGGTGTCTCCTGTCTTTGGCGACATCGTGGAGAAGATGACCGCAGCCGTAAACTTGGAGGTCGAACGCCGCCTACGGTTGGGCCTGCCCGTCGTCGTGGATCGGGGCAACGGGATCGAAGAGTTCGCCGCCTGACCAGGTCGCGGAGTCTTCGGCCAGGACCGCCAGAGTCAGAATTCGCGCCCAGCGCTCTTCGTCAATTGACGCGCCGTGCCCGACCTTCATCGCCTCCAACTCGGTCTTATGACGGGGTCCTAGGCCCCGTACTCCTTGCACTGCCGAACGACAAATGGTTCGGATCCGGTATTGCATAACTATCTAGAAGTGTGTAGTATTGCACGCATGACCGCACTTCGTATGCCCGTCGCCACCGCCTCGAGAAAAGGGGTCTCGAAGCTTGCTGCCGAGGCCGAAGATCATCGAGTGGTCCTTACGAGCCACGGTCGCCCGGTCGCGATCGTCGATTCGGCCGAGCGTCTCGACGAGGACCTGCGTCGGGTCCGCGAGGCCACTCGTTCGGTCGTGGAAGCTGCCGCGGACATGGCTCTCGATCGAACTAGCCAGTTCTCACTTGAAGAAGTGTGCGCCAAGCTGAATATTGATCCGGCAAAGGTTCGTGAACGTGCCGCAATCAAGCGGGTGTGAGGCGGGGCAGCCGTTTTCCGAACGATCAGGCCGAGGTTGTCTTCGCTGACATCATCGTCGAGCAGTTAGAGCGCTTCAGCGAAGATGAGCGGATCGAAGTTCTGGTTGAGGTAGTTCACCTCTGTGGCGACCCTGCTGGGAAGCACCCCCTCCACGCGCCTCTCGCAGGCTGGAACACACTTGACGTCTTGGACGGCCATTATCGGGTGGTCTACAAAGCCACGATCTCCGAGGACGTCGGCCTCCTCGAGGTCCTGTGCATTGGTCCGCGATCGGACTCAGAGGTCTACGACATGGCGGTCGCCGCGGTAAAGACGGGCTGCCTGTCCGAGGACGAGGTCACCCAGCTGTGGGAGGCCCTCAGCCTCCTTGACGTCGTCACCGAGGAGATCGGGCTCGAAGGCTGGGACTACCGACCCACTCCCGCTCCAGAGGGAATGCGACGGGCGGCTGTCGCCGCCGGGTTGATCGACCGGGACACGGCGGATCTGCTATCCAAAGACGAGCTGGAGGCGGCCATGGCTTCTGGGTGGGGACCCGACGGTCCCGATCCCGAGAGAGCCCTCGTCTCCGCCCTCGAGCGTGTTCGTGGCAGTGCGGACTTCTCGGCGCGCAAGATCATCGAGGTCCGCCGCGACGCTCGCTGTGGGGTCTTGATGATCCGAGCGAAGTCGAACTGCGTGCGCCGGACGGGTCACCCCGGCCCGCATCGGTCGGCCTAGGTAGGGCAGCGCACGAGTTCCCTACTCCCCACGTCGGGGCAAGGTGAGCTCACGCATGAAGCGCAAATACGCCTACCGACAGAAGTAGGGTTCCTTTGGTGGGCAAGACTCCACCGGAGTCACTGCCCCAGCGGCCCGGTCCAAGCGGACACTCGGCCTGGCGAGCACGGTAGCGATCGGGATCGGGGGAATGGTCGGTGGCGGGATCTTTGCCGTTCTCGGGTTGGCCATCGAGCTGGCCCGAGGTGCGGCCCCAATAGCGTTTCTCATCGCCGGAGGCGTGGCCCTCCTGACCGCTACTTCTTATGCTCGGCTTTCAGTTGCCTATCCCAGTCGCGGCGGGACGGTCGCCTTTCTCAACGAGACCTTCGGCTCTGGCGTCTTCGTCGGAGGGCTCAACGTCTTGTTGTTCTTCAGCTATGTCGTCATGATCTCGCTGTACGCCGCGGCCTTTGCCGGCTACGCGGACAGTCTCCTCCCGGGCCACCCTTCGTCCTTGGTCGACCATCTTTTGCTGAGTGGGATCATCATCTTGATCGCCATTCTCAACGTCGCCAAGGCCTCCATCGTGGGTGGCGCGGAAGAGTGGATCGTAGTGGCCAAGGTGGTCATCCTCGTCCTGGTCATCGCCGCGGCCTTCCATGGTGTGCACTGGTCGCGTGTCTCGACTGGTGCCTGGCCGGATCCTCTGGCCGTCATCGGTGGCGGCATGGTGATCTTCGTCGCCTACGAGGGGTTCGAACTCATCTCCAACGCTGCCGAGGACGTGCGCAATCCCGGTCGGACGCTCCCGCGGGCGCTTTATCTCTCTGTGGGGATCGTGATCGCCTTGTATGTGCTGGTGGCCATCGTGACCGTTGGAACGCTCACCATCGGTCAGGTTCGCGGGGCCAGCTCCTACGTCCTGGCTGAGGCCGCACGTCCGAGCCTTGGCCAGGCGGGATTCGTGCTTGTAGGCGTCGCCGCACTTCTCTCGACCACGTCCGCCATCAACGCCACCCTCTATGGAACCGCTCGGCTGTCGTGGACAATCGCACGCTCAGGTGAGCTTCCAGAAGCGTTCGACAAGAAGGTCTGGGACCGCCCCATCGAAGGCCTTTTGGTTACCACGGGACTCACCCTCGTTGTCGCCAATGCCTTCAACCTCGGCAGCATAGCCCTCACCGGAAGCGCCGCGTTCCTGATCATTTTCGCCGCTGTGAACGTCGCCGCTGCCCGCCTGGCCAAACGCAGGGCGCCGCGCCTGCTGGCCTGGGCCGCAACGGCAGCATGCCTGGTCTCGCTGTTCGCCTTGATCCTGGAGGAACGGAAGCACAATCGCGGTGGATTGGTCATCGTCGGTGGACTGGTTGCCGGGTCGTTTGCACTAGAAGCTCTCTATCGGAAGATCACCCGACGAGTCATCCCTCGCCACCTGGCGTCGCGGTCGAGTGCGGCCCATGGCATATCGACAGGCACTTAGGCACGCGGCCCGCCTGCCCATATGCTTACCAACTTCGACGTTCCGGATGCGCCAGCGACGGTCTCGAAGGTCCTGTTCATGTCTGTTTAGCTGGTTCGACGTGTTCAGCCAGTCCGGTTTCTACCGTTCCGTCCGCTCAGTTGGGTAGAAAAATAGGGTAGACACCGTTGGTAGAACCGGTCCCCTAGCCTCTCGGGGGTCACCAGGTCACCAGGAGGTCGCCGTGTCAGGTCAACCCATCAGGAGCAGTATTCGAACGTTTGTCCTTCGGGACGGCGGTCTTCCGCTTGAAGAACGCACAGTCGAACTCGGTCTGGAGCCGATCGTCATTGACGACACGCCAGACCGACAGGCATTGTTCTTCACCTTCGATGGTCCCGGCGTTCTCGGGCTTCGTGCCGATGCGACAGGGAAACAGGACCGCCACGTTGCCGCTGCCGCTGATGCAATCACCGATAAAGGCCCGATCTCTGCATGGGTTGAGAGCGTAGGTCTCTAAACCAGGTCCCAATGGGTCCGGTGCCCCAGCCAGTCGACCACTACGCCCACGTAGTGGTGACCATCGAGGGCAGATGCTCAGCTAGCCCCCCGCCCCCGCATATCTCGCTAAAGGAGGAGGTATCCCATGGTTACGGCTTTGATCCACCAGGTGAAGATGGAGTCATCGTTCGACATTGGCAGTCACGCACGGTGACCCCGGTTTCCGGTCCACGCTGATGCGCCTGCTCTGCGTCTCGGACGTCCACTATCACCGATGGAGTGGATTCTCAACCGATCCACTGACTTTGATGCAGTAGTACTCCCCGGGGATCTTCTCGATAGCGTAAGCCCCACTCCGCTCCTCACCCAAATCTTCGACGTCTCGGCCTATCTGTCCGACCTGTCTCAGTTGACAATCGTGATGGCGGCATCAGGGAACCACGATCTTGATGGCCCAGGCCCCGACGGTGAACAGCGGGCCAGCTGGCTGAGTGCTTTGCGTGGCCCTGCGCTCTACGGAGATGGGCAGAGCATGGATGTCGATGGAGTGCGCTTCACGGTGTGCCCCTGGTGGGACGGGCCACGGACGAAGGAGATCGTGGCACGTCAGCTCGGGACTGCCGCCGTCAACCGTCCCGCCAGCTGGATCTGGGTCTATCACGCACCTCCTGCCGGCACCCGCATCTGCAAGACAACCAGGAGTGACTACGGCGATAGCAACCTGACGCAGTGGATTGATCGTTGGCAGCCCGAGATGGTCATCTGTGGCCACATCCACCAGGCGCCATGGGTCGAGGGTGGCGGTTGGTTTGATCGGCGCGGACAGACTTGGGTTTTCAATGCCGGGCACGAGATTGGTCACGAACCTGCCCACATCGTGATCGACCTGGCGAGCCGAGAGGCCACATGGGTCGCTGTTCCCGATGAAGAGAAGATCGACTTGTAGGTCAGGGCTCCTGGTTCTTGTCGAGTACCGCTGCGTACGACCCGCTGCCCAACAGCGCAGCGGCGGGGACACTTCGCTCGCCGATCACCAGATCCTCCAACGCACCGCTCTGGGCGTCGAAAGTGACGTCGTCGATGTTTCCCAGCTCGTTGCCTCGTTCGCTGAGGGCCTTCTTGCCGACGAGCTCGAGTTTCCCGTCGGCGCCGTCGCGTTCCCGACCATCGACGGGAGGTCGCAAGGCACCTTCATCAACGACCATAACTGCGTCCGGGCCGAAGCCGCTGAGCTGCGCCCACTCGACGAGCCGGGCCTTCTTGCCTCGACCGATGACGATCGCAGCGACCTCACGTTGCTGGGCATCGATCAGTAGATGGTTGACGGCCCCCAATTCCTTGGCGCTTGCTCTGCTCACCACCTTGCGGCCGACGGATTGGCGGAACGACTCGCTCATACCATCCCCAATCGGTCCCTAAACACGTCGACCGTCGCGCCCAGTCCGACTAGATCGTCCTGCACGAACTCCTCGGTGAGGTTGGGAACCACGAGGGCGACGCCTGACACCGAGAGTTGCGCTGGTAGCGGAATGTAACCTTGGCCACCGGTGGCCTTCTCAATCTGGTAGCCAACTACCTCACCGCTACTTCCCACCAATAGGACCAGGTCCGTCACGGTACCGAGACTGGTTCCTCCCTCGGTCAGTACGTCATCACCCAGCACGTTACGCTCGGTGGCCGGGTGGGCAACATCTTCGGGTGCGTCCCCGGGCGCTACCAAGCTGGACTCGTCGAGCACCATCACCGCGTGTTGGCCGATCGCATGGATAGTCTCGGCCGGCAGGACTTCGCGGCGGCGACCAGCGAGGAACCCCCTCTGGTTGAGGGTCACACCGACCAGGCGACCAGCTTCGGGGTTATAGATGACATCGCGCACTTCGGCCACGTCTTCGCCGCCCCGTACCGTCACGACAGGAAGTCCACGGATCTGCGAGGCGGTCATGAGCAACGTCATCGTCGACCTCGCGTGGCGATCACTCCCCCACCTCTCCGACGCCGGCGCGTGATTACGAACAGCACAACCGCAATCAATAGGATAACTATCACCAGGATCAACCAACCGACGATGTCCATTGTGCCGATCTTAAACCCCGGCACCTGCATTGCCATCGTGGCCCTGACATGCATGAACGCGGGATTCCCAAAGCTTCCCTCTCACTCGGAATCGTTCGAGCTGGGCCACGACGACCGGGACGTTGGTCAGCTCGACCTCTCGTTGAGCCTGAGCAGACTGGCCCGCCATGAGCTGGCGGATGCGCTCGAGTACGGATTCCTCCATGGTCAGGATCTCGCTGTAGATGTTTCTCCAGTACAGCGCCTGTTCAAGGGTAGCGGCGGCGGGGTCGCCCTCTCGGTCCATGCCCAGTGAGTTGTCCCCGCCCCTGGTCGCCGCCACAATGTCCGGCCTGTCTGGATGTGGGTCAGCGGAGTTCATGGGACCAGTACTACCCGGTCCAGCGTAAAAAGTTCAGCAACAACCTCCGTATAGTTGACGGCGATGGAGGCGCAACCGGCAAGAGAACCAGTTCGTGGCCCTCTCGACGGAGAAAACATCGACACTGAGCACTGGGAAGATGCCCGCCATTGGATGAGCATCTACGACGACCTGATCCGGTTCAAACTGGGTCTCCTGGAGCGGGTGAAGCGAGAGCTGCCCAAACTCCATCCCGTCGCCCAGGAGGCCGCCCGTGTGGACGTCACCTACATCGAGCAACAAATGGACGGATACTACGACCGACTTGATCTCTGGTATCAGCGGGTCTGGGCACTCCAGGGTCTGTGGCTCGATCCAGCAGGTCGGATACTCAGGCACAAGGGGAAAGAGGCCGTGCTCACCCAGCGGGAGTTCGAGCTTCTGCAGTTCCTCCTCGACCACCCTCACCGCTACTACACGTCGTCACAGATCATGGGCTACGCCTGGTCGGATTCCGGCCTATTCCCTGAAGAAGTCCGCAACTACGTCTCGCGGGTGAGGAAGATCCTGGCTCGGTTGAAAATCCCCTGTGACCTGGTCAATCGGCCAGGCCGGGGCTACTCCCTCACCTTTCGAAACGAAGACTAGCGATCGTCGCTGTCCCTAGTGCCGACCGTCGCCCTCGCTTGATCCCGATCGGAGCCTAGAGGACTCTGCACAGGAACCATCGCCACGGCCAGGGGGGCCCAGATCTGCTCTTGGTCCGCGTGATGCTCGGCGATACCGAGGAGGGCCGCCAGCTCCGCACCATCGATCGTCTCGCGCTCGAGCAGCAGTTCGATGACCTGGTCAAGCATGGCGCGGTGCTCAGACAGCAGTGCCGTTGCTCGGGTCTCGGCCTCTCGAAGGAGTCGGGCGACCTCTTGGTCGATGGCCCGCTGGGTCTCTTCGGCGTAGGGACGTCCGGCAAAGGGGTTGTCCCGACTCGGACCTTCGGGACCGTAACCAATGGGGCCGACTTCGGGCGAGAAACCCCATTCACGTACCATGCGCGTGGCAATGCTGGTCGCATCGGCAAGGTCGTTGGAGGCACCTGTCGAGGCCTCGCCGCGAATCAAGATCTCAGAAGCACGACCACCGAGCCGGACCGCCAAGGCATCGGTGAGGTAGCTCTCGGGATAGAGGTGACGCTCGAATTCGGGAAGCTGCTCGGTCACCCCGAGTGCGGCCCCACGGGGCAGGATCGTCACCTTGGCCACCGGATCAGCGTGCTCAGAAAGGACGGCGACCAGGGCATGGCCCGCTTCGTGGACGGCGACGGAGTGTTTCTCCTCAGGCAGCAACGCGTTCGAGGCATCACGGGAGCCGATGAGGAGACGGTCCCGGGCCGCACTGAAGTCGGCGGCCGAGAGCACCTCACGATGGTCTCGCACGGCGTTGATGGCCGCTTCGTTCACCAGGTTCGCGAGGTCGGCGCCGGAGAATCCCGGGGTTCCCCGAGAGACGGCGCCGAGGTCGACGTCGGGACCGAGTTGCTTCTTCTGGCCGTGAATGGCGAGGATTGCCGTGCGCTCTCGCTGGTTGGGTAGAGGGATCTCCACCGTGCGGTCGAAACGCCCGGGCCGCAGGAGCGCCGCGTCGAGGATCTCCGCTCGGTTGGTGGCGGCCATCACGACCACGCTGGTGGATGGATCGAAGCCGTCCATGTCAGACAACAGCTGGTTGAGCGTCTGTTCTCTCTCGTCGTTCGAGCCGAAACCACCCGGGCCGCGCCGGCCGCCGATGGCATCGATCTCGTCGATGAAGATGATGGAGGGGGCACGCTTGCGGGCCTCGGTGAACAGGTCACGCACCCGTGAGGCGCCGACGCCGACGAACATCTCGACGAAGCTCGAGCCGCTGAGGGCGAAGAACGGCACCCCGGCCTCGCCGGCCACCGCCCTGGCCAAAAGCGTCTTGCCCGTACCAGGTGGTCCGACCATAAGCACGCCTTTGGGTCCGACCGCCCCCGCCTTGGCATAACGCGCCGGATGCTTCAAGAAGTCCACCACCTCCATCACCTCGGCTTTGGAGCCCTCATAACCGGCGATGTCGGCGAAGCGGGTTGTGGGACGCTCTTCGTCGTAGAGCTTGGCCTTTGACCGCCCGATGCCCATGATGCCGCCCAACTGCTTCTTGGAACGCCGGCCGATCCAGATGAAGACGGCGATGATGCCCAAGAACGGCAACAGATCGAGCAACACCGTCCCGAGCGATAGCGAGCTCGGGTTGGTGCCGGTCACCTGCACCTTGTGTGACAGGAGGAGCGGCGACAGCGCGTTGTTGTCCAAGGCGGTGGGAATCTGCGAGGCGTAGGTACCACCGCCATGGAGAGTGCCGGTGACCGCACCAGTCGAGGTTATTGACGCGGTGGAGACCTTGTTGTTCGTCACCTCCTTGACGAAGCTCGTATAGGTGAAGGAGCGTGGCGTCGTCCCCTTGTGGTCGAGGTTGAACAGCAGAAGGACGGAAATGGCCAAGCCAATGGGCAGCAGCCACATCCGCCAGAAAGGAGGTGGAGGCGTAGGGGGTGACGCCTTCGAGGGCAAGAGACCCTTCATCTGATCGTTCTGTGGCGAGAACGGACGATGCCATGTGCTCATTGCGGCGTAACCTCCGCCAGCGATCCAACGCAGTTGACGTGGTACCGAGAATTCACACGGGGGGATAACTGCTGGCCGTCCATTGGCATTCGGATAATCCATTTCATTTCAAAGAGGGGGTATTCAACCGCGACAATCGGGCACTCGGTTGCGCCGTACGTCCCTGGCCTACACCGTCAAATAAGGGACGGGGTGATCCCCGCCGAGCTCAGCGAAGCGTTCGTTCAGGGCCTGGGCGATGACGTCATGGTCATGGCCACTAGGTGCAAGCACTCCGTAGAGGAAGGCCTCTACGTTGAATCCGGTGCTCATGCCCCCCAGTTCGAAGTAACGCAGCCACAGCTCACCGTGAGAGAGGCCAGCTTCTTGGCGGTAGGCGTCAAGGGCGTCCATCGCAACATATCCATCCTCAGCCATCGATCCCCCATTCGGGTCCGAGCTCTGGCGCTTTGGCCGAGAGCACCATCGCCTCGGCCCGTTCGCGCAGTGGCACTCCTTGATAGAGCGCCAGGCGCAGCAAGGCGCTGAAGGCACCCTCTTCATCGATGCCCTCGCGTTCCATGATGATCCCTTCGGCCAAGGTGATCGCTTTTCGGCTCCGTAGTGCCTCTTCGAAGCGGATCGCCATCTTCGTATCGCTCACATCGGCCCGGGCGTCACTCAGGATCACCGAGGCCTGTTGGGCAAAGACAGCAGCCGCCTCTTGATCTTTGACCTCGAAGCTTTCCGCCGTCCGCGAGTAGATGTTGAGGGCACCGACCGGTTTCTCGAATGTCCGCAAAGGTGAAGACAAGATCGCCTTGATGCCGAGACTTCGGGCCTGAGGTGTAAAGGCAGGCCACCGGGTCTCGGCGGCGAGTGATTCGGCATGGAACCAATGCCCTTTGACCGAGGCATCCACACAGGGCCCCTGCCCCGTCGAATATTGATCGGCATCCATGGCCAGGATGGTCTGGTCGCTGGCCGCCACCGTAGACAGCACTCCGTGGCGCTTTAGGGAGACGCTGACCCCGTCGGCTGCCCGAATGCTGATGCGGGCCAGCTCAACGATCAGGCGAAGGGCGCCGTCGACCACGTCGGGGTCGGCCGGCAGGGCCGTCACCCGGCGCAGGTCCTCACCTGAGAGATTTGAGGCGAATCGCGGCGACAGAACGCCTCTCTCCCCCACCTGCTCCGGCCCGAGATGGCCGCCTCTCGGCAGGGAGCGTTCGCGCCGCAACGTCTCAGCCGACTCCATGATCCCGAGGAGCCGGTTTACCAAGACCGAGGGTGATCGAACCGTGAGCGTGACACCCGACGCGGCGAGACGCTTCTCGGCATCGAACACTGCGAGCAATCCGGTTGCCCCCAAGGACTCGAGCTCCGCCACGTCGAGGACCATCGATGCCGGGCGACGATCGATGGCTGCATCGAGAATCGCCCCGAGCGCAAAAGCCGAGCCGTGCTCGGCTGTCCCCCGGAGGGCGATCGTGACCTCACCGTCGTCGAAGCTGGTGACGGCCCCGAAGTCAGGGGTTTCCTTTGTCATAGACATAGCGCAAACACGTTGTGGCACCTCAAGGTCCAAGGCCAGCCTGCGCCACCCACTACCGCCATCGGTCGATCCTGAGAAGGGATAGCCGACGACAAAGGGCGGGGGGATGCCCATGAGCGCAACAGCAAACCTTCGAAGAAACAAGAGCGAGGCGCGAGGCGCCTCTTTTGGATGCAATGGGCGGCGTAGGCCGTCCTTTTGGAACCCTCGCTGCAGAAGGTAAGCAGTCTCAGGCTACTCCCATTTGGACGGAACCAAGCGATCGCTCCTGGAGATCCCTTGCTCGCTGAGCTGCGCCGTCGACGAACCAGTTCCATTGAACCATCGGTGTTGCTGCAATTGTTACAGCTCTACGAGCACAGTGTTGATTAGCCCACTTTGGGCAAAAGCCCTTCCGCTCTCGGGGGGAGATCGGCCGCTCCCCCATGGGATCCCCCACTGACGTGCAAGATGCTCCCTCTGCCTCGACGTCCGATACAGGACGCCACCAAAAGACACTTGGGAACTCACAAGACAACGGGATGCTCGACGCACCCGGGCACAACCTTCGTTTTGCCGACTGGTTGTTCCGGTCCTCCGCCGCCAGCCTCATCTGGCTCGTGGTGCGGGTGGTGCTCGGCTATTGGTGGCTGAATGCCGGCTACCAAAAGATCTGGGGAAGCGAGCGCTCGGCCTTTTGGTTCGGAGGCGGAGCCGGGGTGAAGGGTTTCGCCACGGCCGGCATTGTTGGATCGTCCACCGGTAAGGGTGGGGCCAGCTACGGCTGGTGGGCCGGGTTCCTCCACAACTTCGTCATACCGAACGCCTCGTGGATCGCCAAATTCATTGCGCTGGGCGAGCTGGCCATCGGCATTGCACTCATCCTCGGACTTCTCACAGGGCTCGCTGCTTTGGCCGGACTGCTGCTCAATCTCATCTACATGTTCACGGGATCAGCCGGGGTCAATCCGGCGTACGCCACCCTGTCGGTACTTTTGGTACTGGCCTGGCGCAACGCCGGGCTGCTTGGTCTCGACCGGTTTGCCCTCAGCGGCGTGTGGAGGCGCAACCAACTCAACCGAGTGGGCCCCCGCACGGCGCAGCGTCGAGCCTCGACTCCCACGCCCGTCCTCACTCACTGAGAAGGAGCCATATGAAGGCAGCTGTAGTCCATGATTTCACGAAGCCGTTGCGTATCGAGGAGATCGCGACGCCCGAACCGGGTCCCGGCGAGGTCGTCGTCAAGGTCGAAACTTGCGGGGTCTGCCATACCGACATCCACGCCGCACACGGCGACTGGCCGGTTAAGCCCACTCCCCCCTTCGTCCCCGGCCACGAGGCCGTGGGGATCGTCGAGCGGGTCGGGCCCCAAGTACGAACCGTTCGCGAAGGCGACCGGGTGGCCGTCCCGTGGCTGGGCTGGGCGTGCGGCGCGTGCGAGTACTGCGCCTCGGGGCGAGAGACTCTGTGCCCAAACCAGCAGATGACCGGGTACACCGTCGACGGTGGGTACGCCGAGTACGTCTTGGCCAATGCCTCCTTCGTCGGCCAGGTGCCGAGCGGGGTCGACCCGCTCGACGCTGCGCCTCTTACGTGCGCCGGAGTAACGACCTACAAGGCGGTCAAGGTGTCCGGTGCCCGATCGTCGGACCTGGTTGCGATCTACGGCATCGGCGGGTTGGGTCATATGGCGCTCCAGTACGCACGGATCGCCGGCGCGTCGGTCGCTGCTGTCGACGTGATCGACAGCAAGATCGCCTTGGCACACGAGCTCGGTGCGGAGCACGTGATCAACTCCGCGGTTGACGACCCGGTCGGGGCCATCCAGGCCCTGGGTGGTGCAGACGTGGCGATCGCCGTAGCCGTATCGCCCGCAGCGTTCGAGCAGGCCTACAAGAGCTTGAAACCGGGGGGCACGCTCATCTTCGTGGCCATGCCTGCCGACAACTTCATGCAGCTGCCCATCTTCGAGACGGTGCTCCACGGGATCACCGTTGTCGGATCGATCGTCGGGACCAGAGTCGACCTGGCCGAGACGTTGCAGCTCCACGCCGAAGGCCGCACGCGTGTGGTGCGCGAGAGTCGCCAGCTGGAACAGGTAAACGACGCCTTCGAGCAGATCGAGAAGGGCGAGGTCGATGCTCGCCTCGTGTTCGACTTCCGCGAAGGGTCCTCCTAGCCCAGCGAAATGACACATTCCTGGGCTCGTCAAGCCATTTGGCCTCATCGAACAAAGTGTCGACGGCGGGTCGACTGTATTGCGGTAAGAGAAGCGGAAAGCCAAACGAAAAAAAATGATGGAGACAGAGCAGTTTACGATCGGGACAGAAGCCCATTGCAGCGATGGGCCTTGTGGCCAGGTTCTCTGCGTGGTCGTTGATCCCGTCCATCGGGTCACTCACCTTGTAGTCGAGCCGAAGCATCAGCAAGGACGCGGCCGGCTTGTTCCCTTGGACCTCGTCGACGCCACGCCGGACGCAATTCGGCTCCACTGCACAAAGGATGAGTTCGAAAAACTCAATCCGGCCGAAGCGACTGACTATTCACCAGGGCCGGGCGGTTACGGCGTCCCTCAGGCCCTCGTTCACGACGCAGTGCCAGCGGGCGATGTGGCCGTGCATGGAGGTCACCACGTTCATGCCACTGATGGTGAAATCGGCAAGGTGCAAGGATTGGTCGTCGACCGCGCATCACATCAAGTAAGCAACTTTCTCCTCCAAGAGGGCCATCTCTGGGGCCGCAAGCAGGTCGCCATTCCCATCAGTGCCGTCGCCAGCTTCGCTACGGGTATCCGACTTACGCTCAGCAAACAACAGGTCCAAGATCTACCCTCGGCCGAGATTGAAGAGTTGAGTCCGGTAAAGAAAGGTTAAGAAGGTCACGGAACTGATCGCCGAGGAGGCACACATGACGAACATCAACGGGAAATCGCAACACCGGATAGTGGTGGGCATCGACGGCTCAGAGTGCTCAGTCGCGGCGCTGCAATGGGCCGCGCAACAGGCACACCTGACAGGATCGACTCTCGTGGTGGTGATGTCGTGGGATTGGCCAAATTCTTACGGTTACGGCTACATCCTTCCTGACAACTACAACCCGGAATCCGACGCCCACAAGATGCTTGACGACGCGATTCAAAAGGTACGGGGTGCCTTAGACGGGGTCCAATTTGAACCCGTGGTCGTCGAGGGCCATCCCGCTCCAGCGTTGGTCGAGGCGGCTCTTGGAGCGGATCTACTCGTTGTCGGCAGTCGTGGCCATGGCGAGTTCTCCGGCATGTTGCTCGGCTCGGTGAGCGAGTACTGCACCCACCACGTGTCGTGTCCCATCACTGTCGTTCGCTGATCGCCGGGATGATGTGGATCTGCGCAATGTCTAGGATCCTTATGTGCGTTAGGGCGGTCATTGTCGCCGGTCGGTCTGTTTTAGGGTGCTCGCCGCCGCAGCGGTTCTCAGCCCAGGGGGGCGAGGTCGGCAGTGTAGAGGGATCCACCTTTTGGTTCGGCCGCGGTGCCGGACTGCCCTCAGAGGGGCCGACTATCTGCCGGTCATGAAGGATTTGCAGTTGCAGGCGCCGGTCTTGTCGATCGGTCAGCCGCTGAAGCAGACGCTTGCGCTTAGCCGGTTGCAAAGTCGAGACGCCGTCCGAGGAGCAACAGCCAGCGCATCAACCGGGATGGCGGCTTGCGGGCCGAGAGAAAGCCAGAACCACCAGCGAGCGGTACCGCGTGAGCGTCAGCTCCTTGCCACCAAGGACTCGTCGACATCGAACAGCACGACCACCGGCTTGGTTGTCTCCGGTTTGGTCGTCTAGCTCACCTCAGGCCTTCTTCTCGTCGTGGCCGCCGAAGCCCTTGCGCATGGCCGACAGCACTTTGTCGGCAAAGTCGTCGAGACCACGGGAGGCGAAGCGGGAGTACAGAGCGGCAGTGAGCACCGGGGCGGGGACCCCTTCGTCGATCGCCGCGATCGAAGTCCACCGGCCCTCACCCGAGTCCGACACTCGTCCGGCGTACTCCGCCAGATCAGGCGAGTCGTAGAGGGCGGCAGCGGTTAGGTCCAACAGCCACGATTCGATGACGCTGCCGCGGCGCCATACCTCAGCCACCGCGGTGGTGTCGATTTCGAACTGGTAGAACTCGGGGTCTTCCATCGGAGCCGTCTCGGCGTCGGAACCGGCGCTCTTCTTGCCGGCGTCAGCGTTGCGCAAGACGTTAAGGCCCTCGGCGAAGGCCGCCATCATCCCGTATTCGATGCCGTTGTGGACCATTTTCACAAAGTGTCCGGCCCCGCTTGGTCCGCAGTGCAAGAAGCCGTGCTCGGCCGAGTCAGGCTCCCCGGTGCGGCCCCGGGTCCGGGGTGCGGAGTCGATGCCCGGAGCGATGGTAGAAAAGATTGGTTCGAGGTGATCGACGACGTTTTTCTCGCCGCCGATCATGAGGCTGTAGCCCCGGTCGATTCCCCACACGCCTCCGCTCGTCCCGCAGTCGACCAGGTGGATGCCCTCTCGAGACAGCGTTGCGGCGCGGACGATGTCGTCTCGGTAGTAGGAATTGCCCCCGTCGATGATCATGTCTCCGTGCTCCATATGGGAGGCCACGTCTGCGATGGTCTTGCCGGTGATGTCACCCGAAGGAACCATTACCCAGGCCGCCCGGGGTGCAGAAAGCTTCTGGACGAAGTCGGCCACCGAGCTCGCCCCAGTCGCCCCCTCCTTCTCGAGATCTTTGATGGCGTCGGCATTCACGTCGAAGACGACGCAGGTGTGGCCGTCTCGCATCAGGCGGCGAACGATGTTGGCCCCCATCCGCCCGAGGCCAACCACGCCGAGCTGCATAGCGTTTTCCGTTGGCATAGCTGTTCTCCTTAACGTGTCGTTCGGTCGGTCTGTCGCCCGGCGTGTCGCGCACGTCGGTCGTTTGAGCTGTTGGTCGCCACCGAGTCTGTGATGCCCGCCCGTACTGGCGTCAGTCCTCGCAGGGTTTCGGCATGGGTGGCCGTGGGAGCTGCGGCGGGTGGCTTCTCAAAGCCCCGTCGGCCTGGGCCTTGGCGACGCCCCCAATTCGACAGCCCAGCCCGTCCGCCACTTCCAAGCGGCACAGCGCGCGGAACGTCGCGTTTGCGACCCACGTCCCGGCGATCACGAAGGGCACCAAGCCGTCCACCGCCCGCGTCGTGGGCGCGCCCATGTATGGCGTGTCCCGACACCGTGCGCCTCGTGGCCCCGGCTGGTCGACAGGAGAG
>Ga0302325_10015782_pt1 | contig 16041 bp, 17 predicted proteins | sample Palsa_T0_2_FD_201948 | JGI IMG/M metagenome (GOLD analysis project Ga0302325, IMG submission 201948) | Peat permafrost microbial communities from Stordalen Mire near Abisko, Sweden - Palsa_T0_2 | ecosystem: Environmental > Terrestrial > Soil > Palsa > Peat permafrost | place: Sweden: Abisko... | reverse complement strand
GGAGACGTTTAGGTAAGGAGATGAGTTGATTTGTCGTCGCCACAAGTAAGTCTCTGCTAGTGATACCGTGTCTTGTCGTCGTGCTTGTCAGATCCTTGATTGCATAATCGAATAAGTATGTCTGAGCAATAACTCGCGGGAAGTGCTCATTAAACGAACTCCACTCGGATCTACGACACATTAATACACTCGTAACAACGGCTTGGGAGGAAGGAAGCATACTCATTAAATCTCTGGTTCCTTTCTCGCGATTCATATAACTCAGCAACAGTAATCCTCCCACCACGAGACTGAGACGGCGCCTCGCCCGTTGAATAATAAGACCAATACACCACGTTCTCGACCACATGCGTATGAATACCCTTCGACACATCCACTGAGCGATGTTTGAGTTCATGCAGAATCTGTCCAGAAACATTATCGACGAGATAGAGCGTGAATTGGGAGTGCGAGGGGTCGGCGACGGCAAGGACAATGAGATGTGGGTTGAGGTATTTGTAGAAGACGGAACGATCGCCTAGGACGCGGCCTATGGATGCGACTTTTTCTTCGGGTGGGCGGGACGAGAGGGAGACTAGTTGTGTCCCCGGAGGGGTTTGGAAACGCCATGTTGGGATACCTGAGAGAGACTGGATGTAAGCTTCGTAAGAATAGGGATAGAACGTCAATATCGAAGAAGTATCCCTGGACCGCATTCTCCTCCCGTAAAGAGTAGTATAACTTATCGCCCAATTGCGCAAGAAGGGTTCTTGCATCCGCACTGGCAGGCAAGATCTTCGCAATTCCTTTCTTTGGAATAACAACCACAGGTCGCCGTCCTAGTCCATCCACCAGCCCCGACGGAAGCTGGAATGCCTTCCCAATATTCGAAACCTCTAAATTCACTGGTTCCCTCTCATACTCAACCCCATCCAATCCATTAACCAACACAAACTCCGCTCCAGATCCGCTCGACACCAATATCCCCACAACAGGAGGCTGTCCTCTGACAGCACTACTCTCCCTCAAAATCCACGTCCCCAGTATATCCCCGCCAAGCTTCAACCGCCATACAATATTCCCCTTGTTCGCACTATCTAACGCGAACAAACTCCCCTGCTCAGTGCCCACGAGAATAAATTTACGAAGCCCAAAGGCATCGCGGTTGGTACTCCCCAGTTCAATTTCCTCGTATTTCCCGGTAGCGAAATGGCGTGCAAAGGTCTTCAATCCCGAAGGAAGATCTTTCAACTGTTTCAAGTGTGTTTTGACGCGCGTCACGTACGCGGAGAGTAAATTCCCTGTGGAGACGTCGAGTTGGACTTTCGGTTCCGGAACAGGGAGGTCAAGGAATAAAGTGTGTTCGGGGATGATGTGGGCGAGGGACTCTTCTCTGGTCCAGGTATGTTCGTTGTTTCGAAGGAGGTGGATAGAGCCATCTTGAGTGGTTATTACTGCTCTCGCCGCAATGGACTCGCCCTTTGCGACGACGTCTAATACACCCTAATGTTAAAGATGGACAGCAGGGGAGTGTACGAATTCCGGGAGGCCATATTGTGATGGAAAGGGAATCGACCAACGCCCTAGACGGGCGTGTGAGGTGCTTCCCCAGACTTCAAAATCTGCCTCCTCTCTGGCTGGTTCGATCGTCACTTTTCCGAAGTAGATGTTTGCGTCGACTTGTGCTAGGGAGTATATTCCTCTGGGACTTTTGGGAAGAGAATATGCGGCTGTTATGGTTCCTTTTTCGAGATTGACATGGTAGACTTGTCCCCACGAAGAAGTCGAGCCGGTGAATGAGATCAAAAAATGAGGCAGGGAGGTGCTCGAATGGGGTGCAAAGGCGGTGAACGAGTTAAATTGGTGCTAATGTCAGTCAAAGGAATTCAGCGGAAGAGTACTTCAGTGGATAGCGAGATGATAGATTTCGAGCCCAAGAGGTTGGCTTTGATATTATTCTTCTCGCTCCAGATCGCGAGGGGAGTAGAGGAATGACTTCCTACGACTTGGAGATCTGTGTCTGATGCCAGAGAGGCGTCAAGAGCATGTGTGTCGATTATATTCCCAGTAACTGCATCGAGAGTGGCGACGGTGATACTAAGAGATTTCGCACGAGGCACAGTGAAGACAACGAAGACTTTGGATAGCGATGTAGCAATGTAACGGGCTGTTCCTTTAATACTACCCCTTAGCGAGAAAGTCATGGGAAAGGTACTCTGAAGAGGAAGTCTCCCAAGCAAGCTTCTGATGGTGGAACCTTCGAATAATCCCTCCAGAGCTCAATGTGACAATGTCCCTCGTATCGTCCTCCGGCCAGTCTGGGGAAAGAATTTCCATGTCGAGGGGAGAACCAGGGAGCTGCGGTGTCTGATCTGATTGATGGCCGGTCTGGGCATCATATGTCGTGACAATCGTCGTATCCTTACCCGAAAGGACAGCAATTTCTAAGATGTAAGCTCCATCAATAGTCATAGATATACGCCCATCCACTGGCCTCGTCAACTTTGGATCGTCCAGAAGTTGTCGCCAAACTACAATAAATAACGCCCATTCTTGAAGGTACCAATCCCGCCGTCTCGTGGATTCAGCGCAGCAATTATGTTCTTGTCCGTAAGAGTATATGCCAATGCCCCTGATGCTGCGACTGGTTTATGCAGGAACATGGACCCTTCCAATGGTGTTCCAATGAGTTTATGATGCCAATCAATGACTCCAGCCTCATCAGCATGTAGCGCGCCGACCACGGCGACGAATATCCATGTCACCAGTGCAAACAGCATATTGCACCGATTGAGGCGCCGAATCATGCTGTTACGTCAATTCCTCTCCTCGGTGCGATCCTGTTGTCTGACTGGAATACAGAACGTTCTTGAGTAGCGGCACGCTGATCGCCAATTGCTAGCACACGCAATACTACAACGTGTGAGATCCACCCTAAACCCCTACAAAGGCATTCGGACAGAAAGGGGTCCGAGCGCTGCCGTGTGGGAACTGAGCCGGCGCGCGCGGTGGTGCCTAATTTCGTACGAACACATTCGGCTTCAAAGGAGACTTAGACTGTGCACGAATCTGCATACGACAACAGCACGAGACAGTCAATGATCCATGTTATCGACAGATGATGTGGGGCAGGCCGATTTACTCAATAGTATTGTCACGATCACTGACTTGCTTTCGCATGGCGATCCCGGTTCCGCGGATGAGGACACCTTGAATCGGCTGATTGATGCGGTTGCACGGCTGAAGGGAGTGTTGGTCGCGAATGAAGATGCGGTGGAGTTGTTTGGAGAGAGCGGAGGCTTTGAGAGTCTTATCAAGGCTGTGGAAACGTCGACCGTGTCTAATGTCATCGATACGAATCGAGGGAGTGGATCCGAGGATGTCGAACTTGCTGAAACGACATCGGTAGATACTTCAATGCACGATGAACAGTCACAATTACGGAAGGAATTGTTGCAACTCACGTTCGCGGCGTTAGGCCAAGTTTTGGCATCAAGTTCAGTTGCCAAGGAATCGTTCCTCCGAATTAATGGCTATACACAAATCGAGAGCATTCTTCGCGAATCCAATGCCTTATCGCAGCTGTCTCAACGCGATTATATCTTTGGCAATCTATTTGCGGCAGTCATCAATGATTTCACTCATTGCCATATCTTCTCGTCCATGCGATGGCATCTGAATTCAGATGATTTGACGGTCAAGGAGAAAGCCGATCGGATTGCATTCAAGATACAAGCCGCATTTGAGTCTACTGACAAACTTCCGAACCCAGAACTCATTCCTATCATCGTAAATTTGTTGCCAGAAATTCGGGAGGACGAGGATCTCGGTTTGGCGGTTTGCGATACCCTGCAAGTTATCGTCGATGCGAGAAGATCAAATCAACTAGCATTCTACTCGTCACCTGCGCTCTCACAGATAATCGAAAAAGTTGTCTTGCTCTCGTCGACATGGGCCGCAGAGAACTTGACCTCCGAGCAGACCGATATTCTTGAGGACTTGATTTTCTCCCTTTCACCACTCGGCCTCCCTCTTCCTCTCGCCACATCAACAGTCTCGAAAGCAGTCCAGCGCACAGGAAGCACCACCGAAGCCTCCCTCATCCCCTTTCTACAGCAATTCGCTACGCAATCCCGACTTCCACCTCACTTCCATTTCGATATGGATCCTCATGGCCACTCCGCTTTGACATTCTCCTCCCTAACGACACCATTCCCACCGCTCGCATCGGCGGGTTACAGCATTTCAATGTGGCTTCGAATAGAGCGATACGATCCTGAAATGCATTTGACCCTATTCGGCGCATTCGATATTTCTCAGAGGTGCTTTTGCATGGCATATATCGAGCAAGATACCCATAAAATCGTTCTACAAACATCATTGCGATCCTCTGTGCGGTTTAAAATGTTCGAATTTACACAGGGAAGATGGTATCATCTCGTCATTGCGCATAAACGACCTCGAACAACATCTTCCGCAAGGGCGTTTATGTATGTCGATGGGCAATTGGTCGATCAGGTCAAATGCTCGTATCCTTCACCGCCGCTCTCGAAGACTCCAGTGCAGGCATTTTTTGGAACCCCACCTGCTTTCTCGAATGCCACTATAAAGCCCACTCTTCAGTGGTCTTTGTCACAAGCTCATGTCTGGGCAGACCTTCTCCCCGAGGATCTCATTGAAATCATCTATCAACTGGGCCCGCGGTATCATGGGAACTTTCAGGATTCATTAGGTCAATTTCAGACATACGATGCTTCTACCGCGTTGAACATACGGTTGGGAGCAATGGGAGGCGCTAAAGCCGAGAAAAGCGTGTTGATGGCGGCCGTTCGAGGAAAAGGAGGGACTTGGGCACCAGAATCGAAATTGCTTCTCTCAGTATCACCGTTAGCCTTGGCGTCGACTAAAGACGGAACCTTTGTATTGAACAGCGGAGTTCCTCGAGTGTCAGATGCTTTGGCTTTAGATAACGGGAAGGGAACCACAGTTGGGTCTCCTGCATTTGTTATTCCGCATGGTCTGGATGATATGATTTGGGTGCTGGGAGGCTGTGCCATTGGCTTACGAATGGTCGAGAAGGCATTGTCTGGGGAGGAATTGCTCGGTGCTGTCAGAGTCACGTTCGAGGTTATCCGATTGAGCTGGCGCAATTCAGAGGACATGGAACGATGTCATGGATATGAGATACTGGCGTTCCTGCTGAAGTCTAAGAAACGGGAGTTTATCACAATTGATCTGCTCCGTATCATAGCAGAATTCATTGGCATGGACTTTGATGATGCTCGGTATTCTCGGGGTTTAAATGTTGCTAATTGTAGGGATAGTTCGGTTACGAATCCCTTGGCCTTTCGGTACTTGTGTCTCGACTTTGCAATCTGGAAACGTGGCAACACAGAGACTCAAGTGATGCACTTACAATTACTGCTATCCCTGATCGAACAAAGTCGCCACCGTCTCTTCAATCTGAGACGACTCAACAAGATGCGTATGTCTTCTAATATACTATGTTAATTTTAGATGTTGTTAAAAAGATGCTTTTTGCGTTACGCTCGGGTATGTTTTCAAAAGAAATCCTTCCTGCTTTCATTGCGACACTGCGTGCGGTCGTCAAAGCGAATTTCTCGACCGAAGTCGTACGAACGTTGGCAACGTTCGTTACGAGTTTCTCACAGAAAGGTATGATCACTAGAAATAATGAGCTAAGGATAGCGAAAGCAGGACGACAGTCTACTCCCAAATCAATTAGTTCCCCCGTTAAACGAACTTTTACTTTGGGTGAGGAAGCAGAGATTCCAAAACGTCCCAGGAAAGTTTCAAATGCCAAAGAGAGTTCCAATTACGAAGTTGTCGTTTTAGAGATGCTCGTGGACGTCCTGCTATCTCCTGAAAGACGGTACATTAACAAATTCGCAACCACAATCACAAGCAAGGTACGTCATTTGAAACTCCGAGTCTTAAACGATAGTGGTCCCTGCTCTTGATGTCGAGTTCAAATCCAGATCACATCATCCACGGAGTTAAAATTCTCGCTCGCTTACTGGTTACACAAGGCCCTGTCTACGTCTCCAAGTTCGCCTCCCGAGTCCATGGCTTTCCTGTCCTTCGTCGCAATCTAGCTCCATGGTGGGAAATTACACCTATTTGGCCAGCGTTACTAGCTGTTCTGTTCGGTGCCGACGTTGTCTCTTTAAAGTCCTGGCCTGTAGATCAGCCGTTGCGATTATTCGATTTAGTACAACTTGTGAAAGTCGGTGATGAAGAGCCAGCGGTTGTTTACCCCGAGATATTTTCTATCATTGCAGCCCTTCTGAAGACTGGATTTGATGCGACATTACGGGCCGTGCACAATGGAAATGTGGTTCCTGATGCGGAAACGACCTTATCTCCGGAGATGTTGACGGCGCGGCCGGGGACGCCTAGTAATGGGAGCTTGCAGCGTGATTCAGCAAGGTCAGCTTCGCTATTACAGGTCGTGGTACAATTTCTCTTAGATATGCATGCTACGAGTGCATCTTTCAGAGATTTCACCTCGTCGCCACAGGTTATGGAAAATCTGCTGGGCATACTCTTCCCAATCGTGTGTGCGGCGGATCCAGTTAACGCAGAGACGGAGTTGATGTCCAAGGACTCGATCCTCACTTTCGACACAGGCGAGATCCGGATTGAAAGTCTCACGCTTCATCATTCAAACACACCAGTTCTCCGTCCTGCATCATCATTATCAGTCCGCTCAGTGGAGGAAGAGGAAACGAGATACCCTCCTGATCAACCAGCCCGACCCCGCGCCAGCTCGTTACGGCGAGCGAGTTCTTATGTGCTGGTTGCCTCTGACGCAACAAATGCTGCTGGATCAGCAACAACCATCAAACCCGCCGTCGGCACCAAAACCATGCGCAAACAACCCCCGTCGCTACATGTGAGTAATTCCACCGTGGGAAGTCTGTTGGAACTCGTGACGGCCATCTCAGTAGACAATGTCCTTGGGAAACGAGAATTCACTAATTTCGATTTCAACACGAAACTGCCGCCCAGTTTTCAGGAATATCAGATCTACTTCGTGACTTATCTTCTGAGGAATACGCTCTCACATTTGAGTAATGCCATCTTGATGGATAGAAAAGTTTTGTGCACATTAAGCAGAACATTACTCAATGTCATCCGATTCTCGCAAAAAGCTGCTGATGCTGTATTCGAGGGTATCGTTCACTTCATTATATGCTAAAATTAGGCTGGTTTCTTAATGGCGCCTCACCTTTGGTGGAATTTATTGGTGCGATACTCGAGTTCCTCGATACCCCCGAAATCGCAAAACAGAAGCTCGTCAAATCATCCGAATCAAACATAACTTCGCTCCGAAGGGTCTTCAACCGTCTCGTCTTGTTCCAACTATCAGAAGTTGAAGACTCGAACGCCGCAGAGGACGTTACTATCGCTTTACTCGATCGAATCCTCTTCTGGCAGAAAGTACTGTTTGCAACCGCGAATCAAGACGTGGAATTCGTCAAGATGTTTTGCTATCATTTATATGTATTTTTATTCGATACCCGGAGAAGAGTTAGATTGGTTGCATCCAATGTATCCCCTATATCGGTTGATCTCAATTCTAGGTTTGGCGACTACTGCAATTGAATAAGGGGGAACAGATTGGCGGGATATTGAATCTGAGCAAATTACCGGAGCATCAACAAGTCTCGGCCGGATTTATGGGAATAATGGAAACTGTAGTCCCCCGTTATAAGATGAGCCTAATCGCAGGATGCCGACACATTCCTTCTGTGGCTCGACGCGCATCGCCCATTACTGGACAACTTCTTCCTAGAAAACATGGCAAACGCATGGGAACAATTCGTTGCAGCTGAAAACAAATCCAGCGAAGAAGCCACGAAATTACGCATGTCCAAACGCAAAGAAAAACTAAAACTCCAAATGTCGCAAGAAACAAGTATCTCCTCCGCGCTCTCCCGCAACGAAATCATCCTCGGCCAATGGCAAGCCAATATCCACGATATCGAGCACATTCGATTTCTAAAAACGGTACAAGATACCGCTGACCACGCTATCTTTGTTGAGTCCACCTGGAATAAACTTTTGCGAAATATCACTCGGGAAAGAGCGATCTTGGATCCCAAAGTGGAGAGGAAATGGAGACTCGATATGACGGAAGGACGAAGTCGGATGAGAAAAAAGTTAATGCCTGATATTCGAGAACGGAATGAGGATTATCAACCTAAGGGAAGCTCTATTCCTCCTGTCCGGAGTATTCAGAAAGTCGTTGAGCCGAAAGAAGTTTCTACCCCCATCGAGATGGGCGTCGAAGATTCCGATGCCGAGCAACAGAGCGGAACAGAAGATATGGACTTTGAAGTCGTTGATCCTGACGAACCATCTGCCATTGAAGAGGATAAGAATCGCAAAGTCTTGAGAAGTCTGGAACACGGTGATACCGTCGTTGATGTCTTTAATGTCTCGCGTATTACCGGCCTGGACGCTCATGAGGGACTTCTTATCCTTGGCAAAGCAAACATCTACCTTATCGATCACTACTTTCAGCGCTCGGATCAAGAGATTGTAGATGTTTGGGATGCGCCTACTGAGGAACGTGATCCGTTCATTCAGATTCTTGCTGGGCAGGATGCTTCCACTCGACCAGCTATGCTCTCAACGAAAGATCTCCATGAGACTCGTCAATGGGCCAATGAGCAACTTGTCTCTGCCTCCCAACGACGGTTCCTCTTCCGCGATGTTGCTCTCGAATTATTCTTCTCCGACGGACGAAGCTCTCTTATAACAATGTCGTCCTCCGATCGTAACAGAGCGTACAATAAACTGATCTCACGGATCACCACTAAAGTCCCCAGTTCGATATTCCAAGCCCTAGACGGCGCGGAAGACATCAAAGCCACTAGCGCCGTTGCTCTGACCTCTCAACTTGGAAGTCGTCTCGTCAATGTCTTGAGCGCAACGCACTTCATCCCCGCCACAAAAAGCTGGGAAAAGGGTCTGATCTCCAACTTCCACTATCTGATGATCCTGAATTCTCTCGCTGGAAGAAGTTACAATGATCTCACGCAGGTAGCCCCCTTCACCGTTTCGCTAAAAGATAGTATCCAGTCGCACCGTGGGTTTTGGCGGATTATACCTCCAAGGAACTAGACTTGACCAACCCAGCCACGTTCCGCGACCTCTCTAAACCAATGGGCGCCCAGTCCGCTGAACGGGCCGCAGACTTCAATGCCCGTTACGCTTCCTTCAGTGAAATCGAAGATCTCACTCAACCACCCTTCCACTACGGTACGCACTACTCCAGCGCCATGATCGTCTGTGCCTACCTGATCCGTCTGCAACCCTTGGTTGAGTCGTACCTCTTGTTACAAGGGGGACAATTCGACCATGCGGAGAGATTGTTTCATAGTATTGGCAAGGCGTGGAATTCAGCCAGCAAGGACAATATGACGGACGTGAGGGAATTGATTCCGGAATTTTATTATTTGGATGCGTTTTTGACGAATCAGAATGGGTTCAATTTTGGAGTCAAGCAGGATGATGGGGAGGTCATTGATTCTGTTGTTTTGCCCCCCTGGGCGAAGGGAGATCCGAAGGTCTTCATTCAGCGACATCGGGAGGCTCTTGAATGTGATTATGTCAGTGAACATCTCCATGGTTAGTCCCGTTTTCTCGGAATATGGATATTGATGGTAGAATGGATTGATTTGATTTTTGGATACAAACAACGTGGGGAGGCAGCGATCAAAGCTACGAATGTGTTCCATTACCTTTCGTATCAAGGATCGATCGATTTGGAGAAGATCTCCGATCCAGTGGAACGGCTTGCCAGTATCAATATCATCCATAACTTTGGTCAAACTCCAAAACAGTTATTCACGAAACCTCATCCAAAGAGAAAACTCGATTCCCAGGCAATCCATTTCGAAGACCGTATCTCAGACCTCCGTCAACCGCCTACACCAATGCAAGTCCATACGGAGCCAATCACGTCCCTCTTCCTCGCCTCGGATCGCTTCCTAGCAGGCTGCGGCTCAAAGATCTTTATCCCTGGGAAAGGAGAGAATTACCTCGAATGGGGATTTTCAGATGGTAGTGTCCGTGTTTTTACTGTGGAGGGAGATCGATTCGTTGGGCTTGCTGAAAATCTGCATTCGTCGCCAATTAGTTGTGCTGTGTTTGCGGATGAGACTACGCTGATTACTGGATCGGAGGATACGACAGTTGGTGTGTGGCAAGTCAGAGTGGGGAAGACATTTGATATCCAACTCAAAGAATGTTTGAGAGGTCACTCGGAGAAAGTCACAACTTTGGCTTTCTCGAAGAGTTTCAGTGTTATTGTAAGTGGCTCCGACGATGGCACTGCAATCGTGTGGGATTTGAATCGATTGAAGTATGTCAGACAGTTGCAGGGTCATGTTGGCCCAGTGGAGGTAGGGACTACCTTGTAGTAGGCTGATTACAGGTTGTGGCGGTGAATGATTCAACCGGGGATATTGCGACTTGCGCAGGACCAAATCTGCATTGGTGGACCGTCAATGGTGACTTATATGCCGAGCAGATGATTTGTACAGACAACCGCAAAGGAATACTTGCATGTGTATTCTATGAAGGCCTCGGTCACGAATGGATTGCGAGGGATCTGCTTTTCACCACCCACAAGGAGGGAGTCGTCCGCGTATGATCCGCCGCTTTGCCTTGCTGACTCAAGATATGGAGCAGGTATGTGCGTAAAGGAAGCAACAGTGGCGAGAATCCATGGCAGTTGAATCTCGTTCACGAACTACATCATGAAAATGGATTTGGCAAGGCAGGGAAGGTGGGAGATGTGACGACATTGCTAGTTTCAGGTCAACAGCGGACGTTATACACTGGGACGAGTCAAGGTAATGTTTGGAATTGGACGTTACCGGACAATTTCGGAGGGGATGTAAAAACGAAGAGTATATGGGGCACATAGATTTGATAGAATATTGATATCCCGGAATGAAATGATGGAAGACAGAGAACATTTCTGTGTGGGAGTTGATGTGTTCAGAGAAACCGTTTACTCTGGGGGCGGTATGAACAGTTCTCTATACGCTGCGTGGAAAGTGAAGTGTCTTCGGCTTTCGTACTTGATTCAGAATGCAATCACGATTTTGTCACAGCACCGAAACCAACTCAGTCTCAATAACATGTTTATCGTATCCAACTACATCGAATGAGTGTTCTTTCCGCTCCTTCAAAGTGTTCCAGCTAGTCATCCACAATCATCCTTGGTGTGAAGATAGCTCGCGTTCCTCAGTTTCAAGCCATTGTTCCATATGCACATACATCCTCGACCAGCCCCTAGCCTCAATATCATCTCACTAGGTGTTCACTTTATTATCCTCGTGAGGCTTCCAGTGAAGGGAATATCCCAGCTTTCAGTCCTATGACACGAATATATAACGTCGTTCAACTCATCCCAGAATCCATCTTACCGACGATTTCCTTCCAATATGTGGCATCTCAACAAGAACCCAAATGCAATAAAAACTAATTCCATCGTTAACGATACCAGAACTTCTAAGAACCCCCATATCTCTATTCGTTGTGAATCCATCCGTCCACCTTCATGAATATCTAGGGACCCTCTGCCTGTGCGAATATGAGCGTGTCATACGATAATCTCACCTTCCCGCGTCCAATAAACCTCGACAACGAATACAGTCTTAAGACTTCCGTCGAATTTTTTGACTTTCAAGATTGTATAGTCATGCGTACTCGCTCTCGCCGAATATCTGGCTTGCATAGGTGAAGTCCGTTCTTCAGCTGAATAAGGGAGGATTATGCGAACCCTATGCGCGTACGCATCATCGTCGGTGGTCTGGAATGATAATTGAAGTGAGTTGTGTACTTTGTGTTTGTAAGGAATGGAGGCAGCTGCCGGTAATGTTCGTTGATGCTTTGTGACTCGACGATACGTGGGGGAGAGCCTCGTGGTTTTTAGGATCGAGCGTCCAGAAATTGAGGACTTGGACAATAAGAGAAAGGTCTGGCTGAATCGGGGGTTTTGTATAGTACTCTTGAGATATCTGACGACCCATCGAATAACAAGTTTTTTTTTGTTTTTTCGTTTCCTTGCGCGCGTCTCTTGAATCTGTTCACGACCTTTGTCTCTCCGTATGATACTTCGAAACGAGCTGTCGTCTTGATAATTGACTACTCAAAAAGGGGAGAATAGTCTTGGACCTCAGTTGGAAGGTGTTTTGTGTTTCGTGAGTCACTGATCTGACTCGCGATAACGTGTGAGATTCCATCTCACGCTAATATCTAACGCCGACACAGTGCAACCCATCAGATTCGTAACCACGCGCGCGCGCACATCGAATGAGCAACCCTGCGGTTTCGTTCCACAACAATCAGTATAATCCGGTAGTCGCGCTCGTTAATGTGATATAATTTGCCTTTTCTCCTGGTGATGGCATCTGTTTTAACTCGATCGCAGTCAATGAGTTCTGAGCTCGGAACCAAAGTCACGGAATCCGTATAAGCGAACAGGTTCGGTTCGAATGTACATTTCTTTGTTTGCTGATCGTCGAGTAGATGCGATCTCAGGATCTGTTGATGGATATATCCGACGGAAATGGAAGAGTACCCGAACCCTCTTCTGAGTTGCTTCGCCGAATAGACTTATTTGTTCAAAAGGAAGATAATAGCCTTTGCGTGTATGTTGGAAAACTAAATGCCTCGAGATTCTCGATAACGATTTGCAATTCGTATGGATCCGAAATGGTATACGCGCTGCATTGGTGACATGAATATCGATTCAGGACTGCTCGCTGAGAGACGGGATTCAACGTCTTGACAACCCGGCCTGATTTCTTGTGTCGAGAGATCAGTGCGCACTCAATTTCCGATCAATTTCGGGTCTCCTTTCCTTGACCCTTTCCTTGTCCTTGAATCGAGCCAGCTCAAGTGAGCCTTACGGTGTTCTGGTTCAAAATGTCCGTTTCCATAGCTCGACATCTCCCAATATTTCGGTTGAGTTATCGTTGAGAAATATATTGCACGGAGTAATGACATTCGAATATTGTTTTGTTTTGCATTGGAAAGCAAGAGACAATATCCGTGCCGTTATTGAGGGTATCCCAATTTCCCGCGCTGTAGCAGCTCAATAACAATCTTTGTTGTACCCATGTGCACGATAGACGCTTCGCCCGAATAAAACCTTGGCGAGAATAACGATGCAGTCGTCGTATTCTGAAACCCTCCAGGGAATAGCACGACCGAGTGGAGTTTGAATCCATGGCTCAGATGAAACACTATTCCCACCGCGGAATGAATAATTCCCAACTGACACGGAAACAATATATGGAGTTTTGAGTGCAGTCATCTGATGCACCCTGTTAGTCGGCTCAGGAGACGGATGTACCAAATGTGCGTGTATACATCTGTCTCAGCTTTTTAATTATTCTGGTTCGGTGCTAGATCTGAAAGTAGAAGTATTGCGAGACTTTGGATATAAGAATAAAACGCGACTGAGGCTGGTCATTGGAATACTCGTGATCTGAATGATCTCTTGCAGATGGTGGTATCACTTCGCCTTGTCGTCAATATGTAGTACGTCTGCAACAACGTAACGCGTAATCGTCTTTCTTCAAAGTAAATGACGCCGCAATAAATTGATGGGATACAACTTGCGAAAATCATACGAAGCTTGTTTGATGGATATCTTATCTGTCCGGCGAGACAGCCAATGTGAGAATGCGAAAAATATGATACACTGAAAGGAATGATAGAGGATTCCGTGTTCCATCGACATAGCAATGTATCTGAGTAAAGTCGTGTCCGCGCGCAATCGAATGTAAGATGACGGCGTCCTCTGAGATTATCGATTTTCCTTAATGTCTTGAGGTGACCCGCACTCCCCAGAAACCCATATGTTGCCTGCCGAACATCTCCCGGAGATCGACCAAAGAATCCTGAATGGAGGAGATGGAAGTAATTGAGTGACTTCGCCGTCAATGGGATACGATGCTGAGATGTATTGAATATACATCTGTGTTGGATATTTCCGGGGAATACAAGCTGTTGGAAAGCGTAAATGAGAAATAACTTGCTGGATACATAGTCAGATCTCCTCCCTTTGAATACAACTTTACCATTCCAAGACGCTACATCCAATCCTCTTCCAAAGAACTCATATCAGCGAATGAGAATTCTTGTGTTAACAACTGAATTCCAAATTCCACTTCTCTTGCTTGTAAAATCGTAAAATCTCTTGCATCTGCCATGAAAAAAAATTAAAATAATACTGCAAGGGAATACGTAGTTCCGCTCGTATTTCCCGCAATTTATATGGCATTCAAAATCGCATGGCACAATACGTGCGCGGCGTCATCCTTTGAAGAACATGAGATTGTTATTCTTTGTGCTGTTTTGTGTGGCTCCGACGAATTGAGCTAGAATTGCTTTCACTTGATCCTTTTATTTGCTGTTGAAGGAAGCGAAAGACGTACGCGTACGTCAACAGGAGATCTGACAATTGAAGTTCGGGGATCCTCAGTATTGGATTGTGGTCCACAACAACAAGGAGAAGTTGACGGGTAATAATAGCATGAGATGAGTTGAGTGAATTGATTGTATATATATCCTTTCCGTGTCTATGGGGTTGACGTCGAGCTCATGATTGAATGAATGTTGCAGTTCTAGTCCTCAAGCAATAGCGGAGCTGAGCAAATTGTTATAATATCATATTCGAGGGCTGAGCAGATCGTTATAATATCATATCCTGGAATAAAGTTGATGTGATTAGTGACTAAAGTTGTCAGAAGAGTTTGAGTTGAGTGGTTGTTGCGGCGCGCGGGAGAGGGTCTGGATCGTTTTTCGAGGTTGGGGAGAATATAGTGTCTTTCGCAAACGATAATAGCCTCGGATGCTTTTTTCAAAGAGGACGACCGGAATTCTGTGAGGATTTCGGTGCGATTTGTCTAGTCGTGGGGCTCGTACGTGGATCAGATCAACGGTTCCAGAACTTGATTTCCAACCTGACTATCCGCGAGCTGAATGCGCTGGTTGAGAATCTTTGTCTCTGAATGTTCACTCCGAAGTCGATGATGATACTGTTACGATGGACAAGTCAAGGACATAATTTTATTGTAAAACAAGTTTGTGTCGAAAACCACTAGGCTGATGATGACCCCCAAACCAGTATCCCGGACGAACTGTATTTTCCGAAGTATTGTATATCCTGATGAGGTACGTATTAACTATCTATAAACGGACGTATCACTAAGTACATTTCCGTATCCTCGTCGTGCATAACAGAATCTGACGGTCAACTTACACTCCGCGCGCGTGGGGATGGGCGGGGGATACAGTTCTTTCTCGCAGGAGTAAGTAACCCCTCCGGACCCTCTTCGTGGTGAGTCCACGTACTACTCCAGATACCGCCACTACCGCCACTACCACCGCCGCTACCAATACCGATACCGATACCACCGCGAGTTGACCTAAGAAGCCCTTGGGAACTTGTGATGTGGAACTGGGCCTCGTCAGTGCGTGGTCGTTGGCGATGGTAATGTTGTGAGTAGTAAATAAGTGGCCCCTGCACAGCAGCCAGAACCGACACAAGATTTCCATCGCCAACGTCCAGGCACGACCAGCCCAAGTGGCACATCACAAGTCCCCAACGCCGTGCCAGTAGTAAAATTTGACTCGACGCCAGGAGCTACATACTTACTGGATAATGGGTATAACATCCGTGTCTGCCTTGTCTTCCGACTCACGGATCTCTCTCTCCAACTTCTCTCGCTCGAGTTTGCGCATCCGTAGAAGTGTGATGCTCTCGTAATCGGTTCCATTGGATTCAGTTGTTGGAGCAGTAGGCTTGAAACTGAAGCGTGGTTTAGGGGGTCCTTGTGCTGCCGCGGGGGCGGAATTCGTATTCGCCTCCGAAGGCTGTTTTTGCGTGAATATGTCGGGGATTTTGTCCGGTTGTGTTGTTGTCGCAGGGGGAGGCTCATTTGGTCTGGTATTCTCGGGGGGTAGTGAGTCTACCATGGTGACTTCCTTGATGAAATCGAACTTGTC